>Ga0070732_10000061_pt1 | contig 110008 bp, 98 predicted proteins | sample Coa_R1_5_FD_66449 | JGI IMG/M metagenome (GOLD analysis project Ga0070732, IMG submission 66449) | Surface soil microbial communities from Centralia Pennsylvania, which are recovering from an underground coalmine fire - Coalmine... | ecosystem: Environmental > Terrestrial > Soil > Unclassified... | reverse complement strand
TAACGGGGAGTTGACCTGATGAGCGATCCGCACGGGGCACAGCGCCACGGTGCACGTGGAGACGATGGTCGAGCACGCACAACCGCTGCCGGGGGGCGTCACGCGGGCCTATTACGTGGCCTTCGGACTTTTGCTGCTCCTCACCGCGATCGAGGCGAGCACCGTGCTGATCTTCCGCCTGCCGCCCGTCGTGCGCGTGACGGTCCTCATCATCTCCGCGTGCATTAAGGCGACGCTGATCGGCGCGTACTACATGAATTTGAAGTTCGAGCGCGTGGCGATGATCGGGGGCGCGATTTCACCGCTGCTGCTGGCCGTCCTGATGTTCTTCATGATCGCGCCGGACGCGGCGCAGCGGTTCGGGGCGCGCTGAGCGGGGTTGGAAGGGCTTTTGGTCTACCTTACTCTCAGGGCAGGCTCCGAAGGATGCTCAATAGGAGACCAACCCACTCGTCGTCTGTCATGTACACTTCGTCGTAGAGGATGACCACGCGCCGCCCTCCCGAGCCTCCGAAGCAAACCGGCGCTGTTCCAATACCCTCGCGAGGGCCGCGTTAGACTCACCACCGTCTCGAACCCTATTGGACTGAGAGAATCCGCTCTAATGGGCCGGCTTATTTCCCAAGGACCAAAGACGCCGCCTGCAGATGTCGTGCCAGCACCAGCAGGAAGGGCTGAGCCTCGTTCAGGTCCTTCGAGGCAAGCGCCTGCTTCGCCAGCGTTTGGGCGATAGTCGCTTCCCGTAGCGCGTTTTCGGCCCCCGGAACATGGTGTGCAGCCGCGGCCCGAAGATCCGGGATGATGCCACCGCCTTGGTTGCTGCACGGATCGGCGGCTTCGGCGAAGTAATCCGCGCCGTTCGGTCCCTCAAGGCAGTTGAGGACGTGGTGGGTGTGGAGTTGCACGCCGGCGACCGTGGTTGCCCGTTGGGCCAACTCGGTGGCATGAAACGTAGCTGTTTGGATCTCCGTTTGGATCTGGGCAACCCGGTCCTGTCCGGCACCGAGAAACGGCAGACCGAACACGACCGCCCATGTACCGATGAACGCAGCGAGCGGAAGGATTCTCACAACTCACGCTCCCGGCGCGACATTCGATCTGTTGCGTTGTCGTCATCCGCTCTCAGAATCCCTGGCGGCGTCCTCATGATGCCGACGGCTCGACGAGGACCGGGATCGCGAACCAGAAGGTGGAGCCCTGGCCCGGGCTGGACTCTACCCACAACCGCCCTCGGTGCAACTCGACGATTCGTTTGGCGATCGAGAGTCCAAGGCCGGTGCCACCTCTCCGGCGGGTGTTCGAATCGTCGGCCTGTTGAAACTCTTCGAAAATCTTTTGCCGATCCTGCTCCGCGATGCCGGGCCCCGTGTCGGCGACGGCGACGACGAATTGGCCGTCCCTGACCGCCGCGCGGATCGCGACCTCTCCGGCGTCCGTAAACTTGATCGCGTTGCCGACCAGATTGAGCAACACCTGGGTGAGGCGGCGCTCGTCGCCGTGACCGCGCGGCAGGTCGGGCGGCACCGCCACCGTGAAGTGGAGGCGCTTTTCGGCGACCAGTGCCTCGACGGCGGCGGAGACATTTCGCACGATGTCGGTCATCGAATAGTCATCCAGCGTGAGCGTCAGGCGACCCGCCTCGATCTTGGAAAGATCGAGCACGTCGTTGATCAAGCCGAGGAGATGGCGCCCGCTCTTCTGGACGCGCTCGAGCGCGTCGCGCACCTTGCCGGGGATCTCGCCGTAGATGTCGTCAAGGATGAGCTCTGTATAGCCCAGGATGGCGTTCAAAGGTGTGCGCAGCTCATGGCTCATGTTCGCGAGAAACTGCGATTTGTGGCGGTTCGCCGCCGCCAACTGTTGATACAGCCTATCCAGATCGTTCGTCATGCGGTTCAGGTTGCGTGCGAGCCCGCCGAGTTCGTCTCCATTGTCGACGTCAACGTGATGCGAGAAGTCGCCCGAGGCGATGAGTTTTAGCTGAGCGTCGATGCGCCGTACCGGTCCGATGAGGGACCACGAGATCACATAGCCAAGGAACAGCGCCAGCGCAATGCTTCCCGCCGCAAAGCCGGTGACGAGCCGTTGGGAAAGCGCGTAGGCGGCGCGGCTCTGGCGCAGTCGCGCCGCGATGTCCGCGTCGGTGACCACAACCAGTTGGCCGGTGGCCGACTCCAACTGATCGGCCAGAGGCGCGGCCTGGAGGAGCTGGCGTCGGCCGACGGTGACATTCCCCTGGCGAATCAAGGCCACCCCGTGGCTCACCATCGCGACGAACTCGGCGTCCCGCGCGCGGATCTGGGAGAGCCAGTAGCCTTCCTGCCGTACCGGCGGGGAAAACGCCAGTCCGTTAGGCCCCTGGCCAAGATCCTCGTGGAATTGCACGGCGGCATGGAGAAGGGCGTCCAAGCCCGCCGCGCGCGCAACCCTCTCCATTTGGGGAGCAGAAATTGCCTGATTGTCGGGCGCCGCGCGGTCGTCCGTGACGGTCAACGCTCTCGTGACGCCGTCGTTCTGAGCCAACGCGTCGCGCTGGAACTCGCGGTAGGTGTCGGCCTTCAGCTGCAGGCTCCGCACTTCTTCCGCGCGACGGTTGGCGGCGCTGAGGGTCTGGAGCGCAACGATGCCCAGGGCCAGGAGCAGTGCCGCCATGGCCAGAAAGGCGGCAAGTAGCTTCGTATGTACGGAAACAGGCGTGCGCGCCACGCGGCGGATGAGCCCGGCGGTCGCCACCTGGAACCCCGCAATGACCCTCGCGCCACTCACTCGCCGGGATCCCTGGGGATCCTCGATCGCCAATACCGTCCGGCTCATCAGCCGCCCTCTGCCGGGGGATTTTGCGGCACGTCGTTCGGAAGGGCCCGCCCTGTCTCCTTCGTTGCGGACACCCGGGGCCGGGCCTGAGGGCCGCGCCGGCTAGGCCCTCAAGCACTCATCGATACGGCGCTGGTGGTGCGGACCTCGCTTTATTGATCGAGGACAGCGTTCGTGGCAATTCTCCTTGATTCTCGTCCTCCTCGTACCGGGCAGCGATCGATGCAGGCCCCATGCGCCCTGGTGCAACTGCCCCGGCATACAATGACAGCGGCCCGGCAGTACGCATCGCAGGCGAAGCCGAGAACAGGGCACTGTGCGAGGCAGCTGCTCACGCCCGCGCTGCATTTACCGTCGCATGCCTCGTTCGCCGCGTCGCAGGTGCGAACGCACGCCACGTCGGGACTGAGTGCGAGGCGGCGCTCGCACAGGGCGAGGCTGCCCGCAGGTCGGTCCATGACGGCATGGAGGGTACTCGGCGATGCGACGGATACCGGTGCCGAACCGGCAAGGCTGACCATGACGTCGAGCAGCGGATGAGCGCCGGAACGGCCGCCCGCGCGTGGGTCGGCCGCGGTGGCGGCGGGCGCCAACAGGACAATAACCAAAAGACACGCGAGGAGCATCCGTGCCATTAGAGACCACCACCGCGGACGGAAGGGGCCTGCGAGCGCACTTCGCGAGGAGAGGCTTACTCTACAGGGGCAGGCGCAATCGATGCTACCAACGGCGCGGGGGCTAGAGACCTCTCTAGCCCCCGCCGCTCCTGACCGCCTTTAGAGCGTGCCCGGGCCGGTCTCGTGCGAGACTTCGCCTCCGAAGATCAGTGCAGACTTCGTGATCCGCTCGTCGACCCCGAGTTCACGCAGCTTGGCCGCGTTGCCGCTCTTGATGGCGGCCTTCTCCTCAGCGGTCAGGTCGTACCCCGCGAACGCCGTATCTGGATTGGTCTTGAGCTGCCGGCGGAACGACTCGTCCGACATGGCCTTCTGGGCAAGCGCTTCCACTCCAGCCTTCGACATCTTCTACACCTCCGCTAACGGTTGAGTGCCTGGCAGTCGATCGACTCCGATCCTGAGGTGCTCTTCCGGTCCGAATCATTGAACGCCGCGCTCACCCCCTTTCGTGGCAAACGAGTCGTTGCTCGAACACGGCCTCTTTGCTCCGCATCAGTTGCCGATCCCCGGCGGACCCCCCGGAAAGAACTCGAGGATCCGCCGCCACTTGGTTAGACGTTCGTCAAGTTCGCCGGAAAACTGCGCCGTATCGGCCGTGCCGAGTTCCTTGAACGCCGCGAGCAGGGCGGGCGTCGGCGCAATGCCGTGCGCCGCAAGCACGCGCGCCGGGTCCTCGCCCGCCCGGCGGCGCAGGTCCCCGTCCACGAACAGCTGGTGAAGCAGCCGGTGCAGCCGTATCCGCTGCACGATCGCGCCGTGCGCGTCCCTCGCCACGTCGCCAGGGGCCTCGCGCCAGTCATACAGCGCGGCGCGAGCGTCCCGGTACTCGCTCACGAGGCGATCGCATTGGGTGCAGGAAGCGAGGTGCTCGGTAACATCCTGGGACCGCCCCTCGGCGAGTCCCAGCGCGTACGCGGCCAAGGCGTCCTCAGTGGGATGTGTCATCGTGCTGCCTTCCTCTTACCTAGATGTCGAGTCGGCGCGGTTTCTTCCCTCGCAGCGCGGACGAATCGTAGGTCAGAATGCGAATGCTACGAAAACCCCTCCCCCGCCGCCGTCCGAAGCTTGACAACGCAGCGCGCCAGCCGGCTCGCGACAGTGCCCTCCGGGATCCCAAGGCTCGCGGCGATCTCCCTGTACGACCGTTCTTCAAAGAAAAACATCGACACCACCACACGGCAGGGTTCGTCGAGATTTTGCACAGCCGCGCGGAGGACGAACCCCCGCTCGATGCGCTCCAACGATTCCTGTTGCGCAGGATCCGGTACGGTCTCGTCAAGCGGTTCCGCGCTGTGCCGCTGCCGTAGATGCGCGAGACAGCAGTTGACGGCGATTTGCCGGAGCCAGGAGCGGAACGAACCCGTCCCGCGATACCCAGGAAGCCCCGCGAACAGTCTGAGGAAGCTGTCTTGGACGACTTCGCGCGCGTCCTCGGATGAAATGCCGAACGCACGGAGCGCGATCGTGTAGATGTAAGATGTGTACCGATCCACCAGCACGCGCCACGCGTCCTCGTCGTGCTCGAGTGCCCGTGCGATCAGCGCGTCATCCTGTAAGGACACGGACATCCGGCAACCACCTCCCCACGGCAGCGACGGCCCCACGTTCGGGGATCAAGAGCTCGGCAGCGGCGCGCCGAACCTGCTCGACGTCGACGGTGTTGATCCGCGCTACGCTGTCCTGAAAGGACTCCACCTTGTGCAGCAGTTCCTCAATCCCGAGAATGCTGGCCACGGACAAGACCGTCTCGAAGTCCCGGGCCAGCGCGGCTTCGTAAATGACCTTGGCGCGGGCCAGCTCCGCCTCGGAGACGCCGCCGCGCCTGAGCCGGTCGAGTTCATCGATCACGATCGCCTGCACGGCCGCGAGGCGCTCAGGCGCGCTCGCCGTGTAGACGGCGAAGTAGCCGCGGTCCGCGTAACTCATGGCAACCACGGAAACCGCGTAGACGTAACCGCGGTCGCTCCGGAGCGCACGATGGAGCCGCGAACTGGCGCCGCGGCCGAGCACGATCTCAAGCACCCGGAGCGGATACCGGCGGGGGTCGGACAGCGCCACACCGTCGACGCCGAGCACGAAGTGCGTCTGGCTGGTCTCACGTTCGACAAATCCGTTCCCCGCGTGCCCAGGCGGACTCGGCGCCGGCTGCATGGGGACGCCGGAGGGCAGCGAACCGAACCGGGACGCCGTGACGTGCACGAGGGCATCATGGTCGACGTTGCCGGCCGCCGCCAGCACGATGCGTTCGGCCGCCCGATAGTAGCGCAGGTGGTCGGCGACCGCGCGCAGCGGAATCGTTTCCAGGATCTCAGGCGTACCGAGAATGGGTTGTGCGAGGGGATGGCCGTCCCACAACGCCCGGAGGAACACGTCCCAGATGATCTGGGACGAATCGTGTTGGAGCAACAATTCCTGCCGAATGATCTCGCGCTCCCGTTCAAACGCGATACGGTCGATCGGACTTGGCGCCAAGAGGCCGGCAAAGAGGTTGACGATGTGCTCCACGTGCGAGGCGAGGACAACGGCCTGAAGAGCGGTGTATTCCCGCGTGGTCACCGCGTTGAGTTCGCCGCCGAGACCCTCGACCGCGTCGTAGACCGTTCTTGCGGCCGGCGACCCCGCATGAGAGAGCAGCACATGCTCGACGAAGTGCGCGAGACCGGGGTATTCGCCGTCGTGGCGGCTCCCCACGTTGAAGAACATCTTGACCGCCGCGAGCGGCGTGTCCGAGCGCGTCATGGTCACGACCCGCACGCCGTTAGGCAGTGCCGTCCGGCGGAAGCCGTCACCGCGGGGCACTCCCATCATCCCAGCTCCGGCACGTCGACCGGCTGCGGCCGCGGTTTGCATACCCCGCAGTGGAGGGCGTCTTCAACGACCAACGCCCTGACCGTCTTGCTCGGCGGCGTAAAGACCGACAGGATGTAAGGCTCGAAGCGGGCATGCTCTTCGCACAACCCGCGCCCGCAGAAGCGGCACACCCCGAGCGCTGTGCGCTTGCAGATCCAGCAGTCCATCTCAGTCGCCTTCGGGGCGTCCGACGGTGCTCGGACCGCGGATGACGGACAGCCGTTCCCGGCCGACGTCTTCGAGGACAGACGCCACCTTGTGGAGCGTCGTCACGATCAGGGCTTCGAAGTCCGCCCGGTCCAGCGTAAATACGTCCAGCGGCGTGAGGGCCCGCACCGTCGCCTGCCTGGGGACGTGGAGCAGGAGTGCGATTTCGCCGAAGTAGGTCCCGCTGCCGAGGATCTTCACGCGGCGCTCCCCGCCGATGACCTCGGCCTGGCCCGAGTCCACCAAATAGAAGGCGTCGCCGGGATCCCCCTCTTTGACGACCACCGCTCCGGCGGGAAATCGTTCGCGGTGCAGCTTGGACGCCAGGGCGTCGAGCTCCCGGGAGGAGAGGTCCGCGAGCAGCGGAAATTGGCGCAGCCGCTCCACCGTCTGAATGCGCTCCGCAATTTGCGGCGGACCGGAGAGATGCCCGGCGATCAGGCGATCGAAGTCGCCGCGACCGACACAGAGGACCACAAGCCGCGTGCCGGCCCGCACAGTGGCGGTGCGGCTCACCCGTCCCAGCAGCGCGATCTCGCCGAAGTAGTCTCCTCGCGTGAGGTGCCGGCGGGGGGACGGCTCATCGCCGATCCACACTTCCGCAACACCGCGCTCGATGATGTAGAAATGGTCGCCTTCGGCCCCTTGCCGGATGACGACCTCTCCGGCGCGGAAGGACCGCCGGACCACTCGCATGGCCAGTTGCGCCGTCTCGCCCGCTAAGAGGGGCGACAGAAAATTGACCTCGCGCAGAAGCGCTGCGCGCTGCCTGAGGGTGTGCCCGCGCGGCTCCCGCCACCGCCGGCGGCCCCACTTCGCGGCCGCGCGGGTGACGGACACCGCCCGACCGCCGAGCCCCATCACCAGGGGGAGACTCAGCACTACGAGCAGCAGCACCAGCAGGATTTTGGAGCCGAAACCGCCGCCCCACAGGGATTCCGTGAGCGTCTTCAAGCGATACCGCCATGATCCAAGGGCCGTCACCGTAATGAGAATGGAAAATGCCACCGAGACGCCGCCAAACCAGGCCAAAAAGTGTTCCTCGCCGGTCAGGCGCTCCCGCCGCTTCACCTTCCCCAGCAGGTCGTTGCGAAAGAACGCGATGGCGCGCGAGCGCAGCATCGGGACGTCAAGCCAATCGATCAGCATGAAGTAGCCGTCGAGTTCTAGGAACGGGATCAGGTTGAAGAGCAATGTGAGCATCCAGAGAAACGACAGCCGGTGCAGAATCGGCGCGAACGATGCGTTGGGCGCCAGCTGCACCGCAATCGCGCCGAGTCCCGCGAGGATGACGCCGGAATACGGCCCCGCCCACGTCGTGGCGATTCGGCCGCCGCGCGGCTTCGTCCAGATGTCGGTGGTATCGACAAAGTACGCCGGAAGACCGTAGTACAGCATAATCCCCGCGCCGTTCACGTGCGCCCCGTAGTGCTTGCAGGTCAGCGCGTGCGACATCTCGTGGACGGTGATGCTGACATAATTGAGCACCGCCAGCAGCAGCAGGCCCTTGGTGTACGAACCGCCGGACTGGAATAGATCGTAACGCCCGGACATCAGGTGCTGGACGAAGAACCACCCGCCGATGACGCAGACACCGACGTACAGAATCTGCATCGGTGTGGTGTAGAGCAGCCAGCCGCCGTAGCGGTGCAGCGATCCAATGAACTGATCGATCCGCCGTATTTGGAAATTGCGCTGCCCCGTGACGACCTGCCAGAACGCCGGCAGAAACGATCGGCCTCGAAGGCGTCGCAGCGCGCGGCGAATTACGACAAAGACGTTCAGACCGGGATCGGCCAGCATGCGGTACAGCCGGAGGTGCAGGACCAACTGCGCCACACGGTCGAACGCCAGCACCCCGAACGCGGTGAAGTATTCGAAAATCAAATCTTTGATGGACCGCGTCCCGTCCATCAGCTTCCACAGGTGATAATCCTCAGGCGAAAGACGCAGGTACCGCGAGTGTTTGCGGTTGGCCAAAATGTAATAGGCTTGCGCGTTCCGGGTGGTGAGGGCGACGGCGGCGACGTCTTCCGACCGGACAGGCCGGTAGTGCGCCGGGTTGAGGTGCACGCGAAGAGCGTCCCACAACCTCTTTGGCTCTGCGGCAGGCGCCGCAGGCTCGGGGTCCCTCAGCCGGTCCCACACCGACGCGGGCATCGCGGCCACCGCTGCACCGGCCTTTCTTCTAAATGAGTGCGTCTAGGGTCGCGGAAGAGGGTACGGTGGGAGGCCAAAATGACCTCTCGTGTCAATGCGGCTCATTCTGCCGCGAACGGGCAAGTCCTTTGTTCGCCGGTCTTGGCGAACTGGGTCAGCCTCGCTTACAAGCGAGGATATTGAGGGCCGGGACGGGTTTGGAAAATCCCTTCAGCGTCAGTTCTCCCATCGGCTCGGCGTCCACAAGATCTTCGACGGCCGTATGGACGCGCCGCGTCACGAGAATTTGCCCCGCCCGGGCTTCGTCGCACAGTCTCGACGCGAGGTTTGTGACCGTGCCGATCGCCCCGTAATCAAACCGCCCTTCGAAGCCGATCTTGCCGAGGGTCGCGTATCCCAGCGCGATGCCGACGCCAAAGCCTAGGTCGTGGCCCCGGCTTTTCCAGGCCCGGTTCAACCCATGCGCGCGCTCCCGCATGGCACACGCCATCCGTACGGCCCTGACCGCCGGGTCCGGGCATGGGAACGGGTCGTTGAAGAACACCATCAGTCCATCCCCGACGAAACTCTCCAGCGTCCCCTCGAAACGAAAGATCAGCTCGCCCATCGCGGCGTGGAACTCGTGCAAGATGGCGCTGACATCTTCGGGCTCCGCCGTTTCGGCGAAGGCTGTGAAACCGCGCAGGTCGCAAAAGACAACCGTGATCTCCCGCCGGTGGGTCTCGAGGATTCGTTCCTCTTTCGAGGAGGTCACGAGCTGCGCGAGCTGGGGGGAAAGAAACCGCTTCAGCCGGCCGATGCGCTCCAATTCGTGAAGCTGCTCCGCGACCTGCGCTTCGAGTGTCCGGTTCCACTCGGACAGCTGAGCCGCCAGCGCGTGCAGTTCCTCCGCCTGGTCCTGCACGGTGTCGTGCAGTGTCTTGATTCGGAGCATCGACTTGACCCTGGCGACCAGCGCGCCCTGATCGACGGGTTTCGTCAGGTATTCGTCGCCGCCCGCTTCGAGACCGGCCACGACGTCTTTGGAATCCGCCTTGGCGGTGACCATAATGACCGGCATGAACGGAAGGGTTCTGTCGGCCTTAAGCCGGCGGCACACCTCCAGGCCGTCTATCTTCGGCATCATGATGTCCAGGAGGATCAGATCGGGTTTCGTCTCGCCGGCGATGCGGAGGGCCTCCTCGCCGTCGGCGGCGGTGACGATCTCAAACCCATGCGCGGCGAGACGGGTCTGCAAGATCTCCCGGTTGTTCGGGCTATCGTCGGCGATGAGAATGCGCGGCGGCGTTCTCACGGTGCGTTGTCCGGGCGTCCCTGCGGCAGATATTCGCGGACCTTGACCAGCATCTGGCGCGGGCTGAAGGGCTTGGCGACATAGCCGTCGCAGCCCGCTTCCCGCGCTCGCACATCGTCGCCACCCAGGGCGTACGATGTGACGGCGATAATCGGGATCTGCGAGAGCGCGGGATTGGCTTTGATCCGCCGCGTCGCCTCGTATCCATCAATACCGGGAAGCTGAATGTCCATCAGGATGAGATCCGGACGGTGGGCTTCCGCCATGGTCACGCCGTCGAGTCCCGTCGCCGCCTCAATGATTTCATAGCCGCGGCTCGTCAACAAATCACGCAGGATGCGCCGGTTGTCCTCATGGTCTTCGACGACCAAAATTCGAGCGCCCATCACTCCTCCGTGTGCGCCGAGGCACGAATCGGCAGCACGAACGAGAACGTCGAGCCCTTGCCCACGGTTGACTGGACCCACAGGCGTCCGCCGTGCATCTCGATGATCCTCTTGGCGATGGAGAGGCCAAGGCCGGTGCCGCCTTTTGACCGCGTGCTCGAGCTGTCGGCCTGTTGGAACTCTTCAAAGATCCGCTGCTGGTCCGCCTCAGGGATCCCCGGGCCCGTGTCCGCCACGGAGACGTGGAACATACTGTCTACCTCCGCCACCTGAACCTTGACCTCGCCGGCCTCGGTGAATTTGATAGCGTTGCCCACAAGGTTGAGGAATACTTGCGTAATCCGGCGCTCGTCGCCGGTCCCGCGAGGCAGATCGGACGGAATCGCCGTGGTCAGTGCGACTTTCTTCTCAGCCGCCAGCGGCTCGACGGCAGCCACAACCGACTGCGCCACGTCTCCCACAGAATATTGCTCCATCGACAGCGTGAATTGGCCCGCCTCGATTTTGGCCAGGTCGAGCACATCGTTGATCAGCCGCAAAAGATGTCTCCCGCTAGTCTGCACACGCTCGAGGACATCGCGGATTTTCGCCGGCACTTCCCCATAAATGTTGTCGGTGATGAGTTCGGTATAACCCAAAATGGCGTTCAGCGGCGTTCGCAGTTCGTGACTCATGTTTGCGAGAAACTCGGATTTGTGACGGCTCGCTGTCTCAAGCTGCCGGTAGAGGTGCCCGAGTTCGTCGCTCATGCGGTTCAGGTTGGCCGCCAGAGTGCCCAACTCGTCCCGGTTCTCCACGACTACACGCTGGGAGAAGTCGCCTGCAGCGATCTCCCGGAGGCGCGCATCCATGCGCTTGACCGGTCCGATGACCGACCACGAGATCGCGTACCCCAGCATGAGGGCGAGGGCAATGCTCCCGAGGGCGAACGCGATCCCGGCGCGCTGCGACGTGCGGTAGGCTTCTTGGCCGTCGTCGATGCTCGCCACCATGTCGGCCTCGGCCTTGTTGACAAGCTGGTTGGTGAGGCGCTCCAAGCGGTCCGCGAGGGCCGTGATGCGCGTGAGCTGCAGCTCTCGCCCCTGCCCGGCTGCCAGCAGGGCCGCCCGCCGGCCGATCACTTCCCTGCCGCCCGCGTCCGTCCTCGCGCCGCTCCGAATGCGCTCGATCGCGTGCGTGACCACCTTAATAAATTCCTCGTAATCAGACCGCACCTGAGCAAAGAGGTCCTGCTCGTCCTGCTCAACAAACTGGAGGCGGTCGAGATCGTAGCCGAACTGGTTGAGCTGGCGCAGCATCGCGTCGAGGGTACGGTCGTCGGGAGCGAGAAGCGCAGAGGCGACGCTGTAGAGCTGGCTCGTGGTGTCATGTTGGAGCTGGCGGTAGGCGGCAATCTTTCGATGAAGCTTCGCAAGGTCTTCGGCGCGATGGTTGGCCCGGCTCAACGCCTGAAGTCCGACAATGCTGACGGTGATCAAGAGCACCGCAATGGCCAAAAAGGCGGCGAGAAGCTTGGCGTGAACCCCAGCCGGCAGCCGGGCCACCAATCGAGGGAGCCAGCTCATCACTGCCGCCGTCCCTCGCGGAGGACGCTGCGAAGATCCGCCAAAAACTCGTCGGGATCGAACCGCGTGCCAAGGTACTGCACACGCATAACGCCGCGCCGGTCGACGATCGAGGTCAAGAGGTTGTGGTCGACGCTGCCGTCCGCGGTCTTACGCATGACAACCCCGTAGCGAAGGGCGACGCCTTCGATGTCGGCCCGCCGGCCCGTCAAGAAGGTCCAGCCGGGCAGATCGGCCCGGTGCGTGCGGGCGTAGCGTGCGAGGACGCCGGGGGTGTCACGCTCCGGGTCCACCGTGATCGAGGCGAAGACCACGTTCCGCCCAAAGTCCGCCCCCAGGCGCTCTTGGAGTCCCGCCATCTTGGCCGTGAGCAGAGGGCAGACGTCGGCGCAGCGCGTGTAGATGAACGCAACGACAACGATCTTTCCGCGAAGATCGGTCATGGAGACCGCCCTACCATCCTGGGCGGTGAGGCTGAACTGCGGAGCCGGCCCGATCTCTGGGAGGCGTCCCGCATCCTGAGCCGCATGGTTCACCCTCGAGGCGGACCACGCCGCCGCGCCGAGGAAGACGCTCAAGGCGGCGACGAACCGGAGGGAGGCCCTCACGACGAATTAGGCCTTCAGTTCTTTCTTCAGCTCGTTGAGGAAGCGCCAGTCGGTGCCCTGCGCGATGATCTGCTGCGGCGTCTTTTTGATGAATCCGATCTCGTGCATGAGGAGCGCGTGGGCAAGGAGAGAGGCCTCTGGATCGTAATCACGCCAGATGGCCGCGTAGGGCACGTCTTTGAGCGTCTGGAGTGTTTCGTCGTAACTTGCGCCCAGGTTGAACTTCTTGTCGATGAGGAAACGGGCGGACCGCTTCGGCTCGGACGTGCAAAGTTGAACGGCCTTTGCGATGGCACGCAGCGCCCGCTTCGTCGCCACCGGGTAGCGTTGAACGAACTCCCGCCTCGCCACGGCCATGCAGCAGGCGTACTGCGACCACGGACGGTCGGTCGCCGTGCTGAGGACCACGTGGCCGATCTTCCTGGCCCGCATCTGCTGCGGTGCGGGGGGAACCGCGATGAAGGCATCGACCTTCCCCTCCGCGAGGAGCCGCATCGATTTATCCGGCTCGTTCACCACCCAGTGAACGTCCTTGCGTGGGTCCATGCCGGCATAGGCGAGCATGTTGGCGAGGAACGCCGCCTCGGCGTCTTTCATCACCGCCGCCGCCGTGACCGTCTTTGCTTTCAGGTCGCTGAGGGTCCTCACATGCTCGGTCCCGACGAGCTCGAGGCAGGGCCCATTGACGGCCATTAACGTGACGAATGGAACCCCGGCGTCGACCGCATTGATCAGGTCTGTCGGAAAAATCGCCGCCATGTCTGCCGCGCCCGCGGCCAGCGTGTGAACCTCAATGGTTGTTCCCTTGACCATTTTTACGTACCGAACGTCAGTGAACCCCTCGCCCCGGAAGAGCGACGCGGCGACCATCAGGGGCGCATAACAGAGGCCGGACCAGACCGGGTCGAAGACCAGGCGGATCGTCTTCGTCTCCGGCGGCGGCTCCGCGGTCCCCGGTTTCGGCCCCAGCCCGGTCAAGGCCGCGGCCCCGGCGAGACTCAGGCTACCCAGAACGTCGCGACGGCTCCAGATCTTGCCGCGCCACCCCGCCATGGACGGCCCCCTCGCTACGTCTTCAGCTCCTTGTTCAAAAGAGTCATCTCGCCTCGAGCTTAGAAAGGCTTGGGGTCTGGAGTTGGCCGCAACATTATCCCTTTAGCTCCTTCTTGAGTTCATTGAGAAAACGCCAGTCGGTGCCCCGGGCGATGATCTGCCGCGGACTCGACTTGATCATTCCGGCCTCTCGTAGACGCAGGGCATAGAAGCGCACCGTGTCCTCCGGATCGTACGAGCGCCATTGCGTGTACGGAACATCCCGCATGGTCTGCCGCGCGTAATCGTAGTTTCTGACGTACCCTCGCTCCACGACGGTGCGGGCGGCGCGCTCGGGCTCGCGGGCGCAGATATCGGCTGCCTTGAGGATGGCTCGGACCGCGCGCTTCGTCGCCACGGGGTGCCGACGCACGAACTCGCGATTCCCTCCGACGGTACAGCAAAAGTATTGCGACCACGGCCGATCTACAGCGCTACTGACGACGACATGGCCGACCTTTTTGGCCCGCAACTCCTGCGGGTCGGGCGGGAACCCGAGATAGGCGTCGACCTTTCCGGCGGCGAGGAGCCGCATCCCCTCTGCGGACGGCCGCGTGACCCAGTTGATGTCACGCTGAGGATCGAGACCCACGTACGCCGCCATAGTGGAGAGAAAGACATGCTGACTCGAGCCGAGAGCCTGCACTGCAACCGTCCTCCCCCTTAAATCCGTGACCTTGTGCACACCCTCCGTTCCGAAGAGTTCGAAGCATCCCACATGGACGCCGGCCAATAAGACGACAGGATCACCCGCGTCCATTCGGATGATGAACGGTGCGACAAAGTTCATGGTGAGATCGGCCTGGCCGGATGAGAGGATCTTCGCCGGTTCGATGCCGGCCTGGGACTCGACATAGTCGACCCGGCGGAAACCCTCCGCCCGCAGCAGATCCTCGGCCACATATTGCGGTGCGATGCAGATCCCCGGAATCCTAATCAGACGGATCGTTGTCGTTTCCGGCGCCGGTTCGGCAGCGGCTGGCTTCGGGGTCAGCCCCCATGACACCGCGGCTGCGGCCGTGGTCAGGCCACCGAGAAACTCACGCCGGCTCCAGGGCTTGCTGCGGCTGTCACCCACGACAACCACCTTCCTACGCCGTCAATTCCCTCTTCAATTGCTTGAGCTTGCTGAAACAACCGGCACCGCGAATGTGCGGTCTATCGCCGCTCGGTAAGCACATCTCTGCTCGGAGTCCCGATCAGCAAGTTCCGGCGACGACGAGTGAATGAGCGTAGGTGAAGAGATAAAGACCGTTTCGGTTGCCGACGCGACATGCGCGGCAACCATCGTAAGTGAAGGAGCCGCTGGCAGCGTGCACGTTCGGCAGTGTGGATCCGTTCCCTGCCGCGGCCCTGCCGCGGAACCGACTTGGCTTGATCAGCAGCCTCGCCCGTGGGCGTCGCGACCTACATCCTTCATAACGCAAGTTAGTGGCCGGCGCTGTGAACTCTGTCACAGCTGGAATGTGACGCACATCACAAAATCCTTCTGATACGCGAACGAGAGGGTACGACGCAGTCAGTGGCCGTGCGCGTGGTCCACCGCGAACAACCGCCACTCGCCGGGGACGCCCCGGAGGGGTCGAACGCCCGTGTCTCGCAGGCCGATCCCGGACCCGGCGATGAGGTCCTTTACCGTGTGGGACACCAGCACTTCGCCGCCGTCGGCGCACGAGACGATCCGCGCCGCGATGTGTACGGCGATGCCGCCGACCTTCGTATCAACCACCTCGACCTCACCGGCGTGCAGCCCGCTTCGGACATCGAATCCCAGTTGTCGAGCGACGTTTCTGACGGCCAACGCGCACCGGATCGCCCGGGTCGGACCGTCGAACCTGGCGAAGAGCCCGTCGCCTGCTCGGTCCACCTCGGTTCCGCCGAAGACCGCCAGTTCTTGCTGAACGAGTGCGTAGTAGCGCTCGAGAACGTCGCGCCACGCGGCGTCGCCCACGGCGGCGGCTCGCTGCGTGGAGCCCACGATGTCGACGAAGAGCAGTGTGGCAAGGCACCGCTCTCCGCCGATCGAGACGCGGTTGCCGGTCACGAATTCTTCAATGGCGACCATGACGCGCTCGGGTTCGATGGCAATCATGGAATGCGTGGCTCCGGGAAATTCAACGAAACGAGCGCCGGGAATGCACGATGCCAGATGCCGGGCCGCCTCGAGGTGCGCAAAAGGATCGCCCGTGCGGCTCATCACGAGCGTGGGCACCCGGATCGTCGGCAAGATGGGCCGGACGTCGATCTGCGCGTTCATTTGCTCCAGAGCCACAATCGACGACGGGCTCGCCGCGGCCTGGGCATAGCGCAGGTACCCTTCGAGTTCCGCGGGATTGATATCTCGCCCCAAACCCGCACCCGGTCCTACCAAATATTCTACGGAGGGCCACTCGTCGCGGATCGTCTGGATAATCCGTTCGTGCTCAGCCGGCGTGAGGCCCCACGGGTAGTCGTCAGTCCGGACCCATCGTGCCTGACCGCCCCAGATCATGAGCGCATGAGTGCGGCTGGGATGTGCGGCCGCGAACACGCAGGCCATGGACGACCCTTCTGACACGCCGAAAATGACCGCGCGCTGGCTTCCGCAGGCATCCATGACGGCCCTTATGTCATCGGTCCGTTCTTCAAGCGTCGGGACGCCGCAGCTCCGATCGGAAAGACCGGTACCGCGTTTATCAAACCGGATGAGCCGGCAAAACGAACTGAACCGCTCCAGCCACCGCGCCCATCCCGGATGGTCCCAGATGAGGTCGAGATGCGACGCAGTGCCAGGAGCCCAGACGACATCGGCAGGACCCTCGCCGGTGACCTGGAAGGCGACATGGATACCGTTGCTTTGAGCGTATCGTGTCTTCGGCCGCACGCGGGGTCGTTGCGATGCGGGCGCAACGGAACCCTTCTACGGCTTCAGTCCGGCAGCGTTCCATAGGTTGCCATCGCGGCGCCCGGCTCAGTTCTCCCACGCCCGCGGCACGAAGAGCCGCTCGTGGGTGCGGATCGCAAACCGGTCGGTCATCCCCGCCAGGAAGTCGCAGACCGATCGCTCGACGCCCGCCTGGCCGGCGTCGAACGATCGGCGGGCCTCGTCCCCCGTCTCGCCCGGGTGCGCGACGAAATATTCGAACAGTTCCCGCAGGAGCCGCTGCGCTTTGCTGACGTCGGCCTTGGCCGCCGAGCCCAGGTAGACATGGTCGAAAAGGAAGTCTTTTAGTTCGTTGAGCGCCCGGCGGACCGGATCGCTCATCCGGATCCGCGGCTGCCCCGCCGAGTGCTCCACGATGTCGCGCACCGTCGAATCGATCCATCGGCCACCGGGGCCCAGCACGTCGAGCACCGCGCGGGGCACGTCGTGTTCCGAAATCAACTCGGCGCGAATCGCATCGTCGGTGTCGTGGTGCACGTAGGCGACGCGGTCGGACACGCGCGCGACCTGGCCCTCCACGGTGTGGGGCAGTGTCTCCGCCTGCGTGTCGTCGATCTCCGGCAGCGTTTCCAGGTCGCCCGGCCCTTTCGAATGCCCGCCGATCCCGTCGCGGACTTCCCAGGTGAGGTTCAGACCCTGCTCGACGATGCCGGCGCTCGTCCGCCGGCGCTCGAGCGTCTCGACGACGCGCAGGCTCTGCACGTCGTGGCGAAATCCGCCGTGGCCGGCCATGACGTCGTTCAGCGCCTCTTCGCCGGCGTGGCCGAAGGGCGGATGTCCGAGATCGTGGGCCAGCACGATCGCTTCCGTGAGGTCCTCGTTGAGCGCGAGGGCCCGCGCGAGCGTGCGCGCGATCTGCGCCACTTCCAGCGTGTGGGTGAGGCGCGTGCGGTAGTGGTCCCCCTCCGGGGCGATAAACACCTGCGTTTTGTGCATGAGGCGCCGGAACGCCTTGGAGTGGATGATCCGGTCGCGGTCTCGCTGAAACGCCGTGCGGATCGGATCGGGCGCCTCCGGACGGACGCGCCCGCGCGAGCCGGCGCTCCGCGCGGCGTACGGCGCCAGGAATTGTTCCTCCCGGGCTTCCGTCGTCTCGCGCGGGCCGCGCGGCCCTGATGTTATTTGTCGCGCTCCGCCCGGGCGCGGCGTTCGCGCAGCGCGGCCTGCGCCGCCGCCAGCCGCGCCGTGGGCACCCGGTACGGCGAGCAACTGACGTAGCTGAGCCCGACCTTGTGGAAGAACTCGATGCTCGCCGGGTCGCCGCCGTGTTCGCCGCAAATGCCGAGTTCGATGTCCGGCCGGACCTTGCGTGCTTCCCGGACCGCCATGTCGATCAACGCGCCGACCCCGTCCACGTCGAGCACCTGGAACGGATTCTCGGGCAGGATCTTCCGCGTCACGTACTGCAGCAGGAACTTGCCCTCCGCGTCGTCGCGGCTGAAGCCGAAAATCATCTGGGTCAGGTCGTTGCTGCCGAACGAGAAGAACTCGGCGAGTTTGGCGATTTCGCCGGCCACGACGCAGGCGCGCGGCACCTCGATCATCGTGCCGAACTTGTACGTGACGCGGACGCCTTGCTCGTCCATGACGCGCTCGGCGAGCGGCCGCAGGCGCTCCTCCACGACCCGCAGCTCGTTGACGTGCCCGACGAGCGGGATCATGATCTCGGGGTGTGTCGGTACGTTCTCCTTCGCCAGCATGCAGGCCGCCTCGAGAATGGCGCGCACCTGCATGTCGATGATGCCGGGGAACAGCAGGCCGAGCCTGATGCCCCGCAGGCCCAGCATCGGATTTTGCTCGCGCATGCCCTGCACCGCCCGCAGCAGGTGCTCCTTTTCCGCGAGCGCGTGGGGATCGTTGCCGCGGACGCGCAGCTCCACCACCTCGGCGAGCAGTTCGTCGTAGCGCGGCAGGAACTCGTGGAGCGGCGGGTCGATCAGCCGGATGACAACGGTCTGCCCTCCCATCGCGCGCAGGATCCCGATGAAGTCCTGTCGTTGAACGGGCAGCAGGAGATCCAACGCGCTCTGCCGGTCCGCCTCGGTCTCGGCGAGGATCATCCGGCGGACGACCGGCAGGCGCTCCTCTTCGAAGAACATGTGCTCCGTCCGGCACAGCCCGACGCCTTCCGCGCCGAACGTCCGCGCCCGCTCCGCGTCCCGTGGATAGTCCGCGTTGGCCCACACGCCGAGACGGCGGGCCTTGTCCGCCCATCCCAACAGGGTCTGCAGGTCCTCTTCCTTGGTCACGTCGGGATCGATCGTTCTGATGGACCGGCCGAATACCTCACCGGTCGTCCCGTCGATCGACAGGAATTCTCCCTGCCTTACAACCTGACCGTCGACGCTGAACTGCCGGGCCTCCACGTCGACACGAATGGCTTCAACGCCGGCGACACACGGCTTGCCGAGGCCGCGCGCCACGACCGCGGCGTGACTCGTCGCGCCGCCACGAGCGGTGAGGATGCCGCGCGCCACCAGCATGCCGTGGACGTCGTCGGGATTGGTTTCAGGCCGGACGAGGATCACCGCCCGGCCCTTGCCGCCGAGTTCGGCGGCGGTGTCGGGATCGAAGACGGCGATGCCAGTCGCGGCTCCCGGCGAAGCGTTGAGCCCCCGTGCGAGCAGTTTGCCCTCGCGCTTCGCCGCGTCTTTGTCCTCCGGAACGAAGCGAGGCAGCAGCAATTGATAGAGTTGGTCTGCGTCGACGCGCAGGAGCGCCTCGTCCTTCGTGATCAGCCGCTCGCGGACCATATCGACCGCGGTCTTCACCGCGGCCTGCGCGGTGCGCTTGCCGCTGCGGGTCTGGAGCATCCACAGCTTCCCACGCTCGACCGTGAACTCGAGATCCTGCACGTCCCTGTAGTGGCGCTCCAACATCTGCGCCACCTTGAGAAACTGCTTGTAGACGGCGGGCATCTCCGACTGCATCTGGCTGATCGGATGTGGCGTGCGGATGCCGGCGACCACGTCCTCGCCCTGGGCGTTCGGCAGATACTCGCCATAGAGGCCCTTCTCGCCGGTCGCCGGGTTCCGCGTGAACGCGACGCCGGTCGCGCTGTCGCCGCCCATGTTGCCAAACACCATGGCTTGGACGTTGACCGCGGTGCCGAGGTCGTGCGGGATTTTGTTGAAGTTCCGGTAGTCGACCGCCCGCCGGCCCATCCACGAATCGAAGACCGCGCGGATGGCCCTCTCAAGCTGCTGCCACGGGTCTGTGGGAAACGTTTCGCTGGTCTCCTGTTTGATCAGATCCTTGAATCGCCCGGCCAACTCTCGCAGGTCCGCGGCGGACAAGTCGGTGTCGAGCTCCGCACTCACCCGGCGCTTGTGCTCATCAATGAGGTGCTCGAACTTCTTAGCGTCCACCCCGAGCACGATCTTGCCGAACATCTGCACGAAGCGCCGGTAGGCGTCCTCGGCGAAGCGCTCGTTGCCGGTCAGCGCTGCGAGGCCGCGCACCGTCTCGGGATTGAGCCCGAGATTAAGAACGGTGTCCATCATTCCCGGCATCGAGAACTTCGCGCCGGAGCGCACCGACACGAGCAACGGGTTCTTGGGATCGCCGAACCGTTTGCCCATCTTGCGCTCCACGGTCGCGAGCGCCCGCCGCACCTCGTCCATGAGCGGCGGGAACGTCTTCTTGTTGGCGAGGTAGGCGTTGCAGACCGCGGTCGTGATCGTAAAGCCGGGCGGGACCGGCAGGCCCACGCGGCTCATCTCCGCGAGGCCGGCGCCCTTGCCGCCCAGCAGCTCGCGCATGGTCGCGTTGCCTTCCTCGAACAGCCAGATTGGCTTCGCGCCGGGCTTCTTTGGCTCACGCCGCAGACCCGCTGCGGCGCGGGCGCCGTCGGCGGCGACAGTGTGTGACGGCCGCGCCCCCGCGCCTCCGCGGGAGCCCTTCCGGTTGCCTCGTTGGGCAGGCTGACGCCGCGGTTTCGCGCCAAGACGCATCGCCATTACACCGTCACCTCTCGGAAAGATGTGTCCTGCCCGTGGGCGCGAGCTATCTTTGGGATACGCGCGCCGGCTTTCCTTCCCCGCCCGCCTCGCCGACGACGAGCCGCGAGAGATCGGCGATCGGCCGCAGGAGGCGCACCACACCCGCCAGGAGACCAAGGCGATTTCGCCGGACCGCCTCGTCTTCCGCCATGACCAACACCTCGGTGAAGAAGCGGTCGACCGGAACCGCGAGCGCCGACAGCCGGCGGAGGGTCTGCTCATAGTACGCGGCCAGATCGCGGGCGGTTGCCGCGGCGGGCGTCCGGCCGTCCCGGCCGGCCGCGCGAACGGCGTCCCACAACTCGCGTTCCGCCGGGGTGGTGATGAGGTCCTCCCGCACGTCGCCGTCGTAGTCCGGCGGCACGATTCGAGCCGCCCGATCGAAGGCGGTGTAGGTGCCGGCAAACTCCGGCGCCCGTCGGAAGGCCCACAGCGCGCGGGCGCGCGCCGCGGCATCGGGCGGCGAGTCAACGCCCGCCCCGAGCGCCGCGTCGACCGTATCGTAACTGATGCCTTCGTCGATAAGCGCGGCCCGCAGGCGCTGGCGCACCAGGTCTCGCACCGCCTCCAGCACACGCGCCCGCACCGCGCCGTCCGCGACACCGTAGCCGTCGAGCGCAAATCCGACGAGGTCCGGGATCGCAGTCGGCCAGTGCTGGTCGAGCAGGATGATGACCAGCGCGTTCGCCGCGCGCCGGAGGCCGTACGGATCCTGTGAGCCGCTCGGGACGAGCCCGGCGGAGAGGGCCCCCGCAAGTGTGTCGATGTGATCGATGAGGGCGAGCCGCGCGCCCACCGGTGTGCGGGGGAGCACTTTGCCCCGGGGCAGGTATTGTTCCTGAATCCCGGCCGCCACCGTCTCGGGCTCGCCGTCGAGCCGCGCGTACAGGCCGCCGACGACACCCTGCAGTTCGGGAAGTTCACGCACCATCTGCGTGACGAGATCCGCCTTGGCCAGAGCGGCCGCGCGGCTCAGCGCCCGCGCCGTCGCGAAATCGTCGCCGAGGGCCGCGGAGAGCCGGCCGGCCAGCGCGCCCAACCGCGCGGTTTTCGCCGCCATGCTGCCGAGGGGCTCGAGAAAGGTCACGTCATCGAGGCGCGACACGCGATCGGCCAGCGGCCGTCTGCGGTCTTCGTCGAAGAAGAACCGCGCGTCGGCGAGCCGCGCCCGCAGCACCCACTCGTTGCCTTCGCGTACCCCGTCGAGATTCCGTGTGCCGCCGTCGCGGACCGCGGCAAATGCCGGGAGCAGCGTCCCCTCTTCGTTCTCGACCGCGAAGTACTTCTGATGGTGCTGCATGACGGTGATCAAGATCTGCCGCGGCAGCGACAAGAATTCCGGCTCGAAGCGGCCGGCGAACGCGGTGGGCCACTCCACGAGCTGCACCGTCTCGTCGAGCAGGTCCGGGTCCAGGATCGGACGCCCGCCCGCGCCGCGCCCTGCGCCGCGCACCTCTTCCTCGATCCTCCGCCGCCGGTCGTCGGGATCGAGCAGCACCCGCGCCGCGCGCAGCGAGCGTTCGTACTGCTGCGCCGAGGGAACGGCCCGGCGGCGCGGATGAAGCGTGCGATGGCCGGCTGTCTCGCGTCCGGCCTCGACGCCCGCGAACGCGCACGGAATGACGTCTTCGCCGAGCAGCGCGACGATCCACCGCACCGGCCGCGCGAATCGGACCGTGCCGGCGCCCCACCGCATCGCCCGCGGAAATGACAACCGGCCCGCGAGGGCCGGCAGGAGCTCTGCGAGCGCGGCCCGTGTCTCGCCCCCGGCTTCCCGGCGGACCGCGTAGACGTACTCCCCCTGCGGGGTCGTCCGCCGCTCGAGGGCGGCAACGTCGACGCCCTGTGCGCGTGCAAAGCCCGCCGCGGCCGGGGTGGGCGCGCCGTCGGGGCCGAAGGCGGCGCGCACGGCGGGCCCCCGCACTTCGCGCACGAGTTCACGCTGCCGCAGCGCGACCTGCGCGACCGTCAGCACGAGGCGGCGCGGCGTGGCATACGCGCGGATCTCACCGGTGTCGATGCGGTTCTTGTTGAGGGCGGTACCCGCCGACTCCTGGAGCTGCCGGATACCGTCCCACGCCGCGGAGGGCGGCAATTCCTCCGTGCCGATCTCGAACACGAGGCGGGCCCGCCCCGGCTGCGGCTGCGCTTCTGTATCCGTGCGGCGCCGGCGCTCAGGCGACATGCGCCTGTCCGCGCAGCAGCGGCCACCCCATCGACTCGCGTTGTGCGAGATACCGCTCGGCGCAGCCCCGCGCGATTACACGGCAGCGCCCCAGCAGGCTCGCGCGCTCCGCCACCCCGACGGCGCCGCGCGCATCGAGCAGATTGAACACGTGCGAGCACTTGAGCAGATGCTCGTACGCCGGCAGCACCAGGCCGGCCTCAAGCAGGCGGCGTCCCTCCCGATCGTACGCGTCGAAGAGCGCGCGCAGCGTCGCGACGTCGGCCGAGGTGAAGGCGTGAGCCGACTGCTCCACCTCGTCTTGCCGGCGGAGTTCACCGTAGGTGATACCGGGGGCCCATTCGAGATCGAAGACGCTCGCCTTTCGCTGAATGAACTGCGCGATCCGCTCGGTGCCGTACGTCAGCTCCGCGGACACCAGCGGCAGATCGAGGCCGCCGACCTGCTGGAAATACGTGAACTGGCTGATCTCCTGCCCATCGAGGAGCACCTGCCATCCGACGCCCCAGGCCCCGCCGGTCGGCCACTCCCAGTTGTCTTCGAGGAATCGCAGGTCGTGATCCGGCGGACGAATGCCCACCGCCCGCAGGCTCTCGACGTACAGATCCTGCACGGCATCCGGGGACGGCTTGAGGATGACCTGATATTGGTGATGCTGATAGAGGCGGTTGGGGTTCTGCCCGTAGCGGGCGTCGGCGGGCCGGCGGCTCGGCTGCACGTACGCGGCCCGCCAGGGCTCCGGACCCAAGGCCCGCAGGAACGTCGCCGGGTGCATGGTGCCGGCGCCGACTTCAACATCATAGGGCTGCACGATGACGCAGCCCTGAGCCGCCCAGAATCGCTCCAGGCCGAACAGCAGCTCCTGAAACGTCACGCCGCCGGTTATCCGATGCCGAGCGGCTCTTCCTCGCGCACTTTCCGAAACGACGGCAACTGCGTCACCATGCTCGCGAGCACGAACGCCGCCAGTCCGGCCGCCGCCCAGGTCAGGGGCATTTCGAGCACTTTGTCTTCGGTGTGGAACCGGACGACGCCCGGCCTGCTGTTCCGCACGACCCCCTGGGCCTCTTCCATCGCCGATCCAAAATGGATCAACGCGCGCTTCGCCCGCTCGAGATCGACCTCCATGTGACCACCTCCGCGTCTATCTTATCATGTAGTCGCCCCGGTATCGGCGCGGCCCCATCCGACACCCGCGCTCGTTGTCGCACGATTCGCCCTACGAAGTCGTCTCGGCGCCGTGGGACGCCGTCGCCTGCCGGAGACGCGTGATGACGGCCGGGGCGCGCAGCCGTCCGTCGAGGTGATACTCGAGATGCGCCTGCACGAGACCGGCCAGCTGCCGGCGCGGCCGCTCCGCCACGCGCAACCGCCGGGCGCGTTCCGCGGTCCCGCGGAGGAGATAAGCTCCCGTCGCGAGCACGCCCGGTGCCGCGCGGACGGCCGCCGGCGCGCGCGCCGCGCAGGCCGGACACAAGGCGCCGCCTGACCCCGGGCTGAACGCCCAGGCCGCTCCGCGGCCGCCCTCGGCCGCCCGCCCGGCCGCGTCATCGGCGCTCATCCCGCCGGTGGGCAACGGACGGCCGCACGCCACGCATCGGTCCATCTCGGGCCGGTAGCCAAGGCTGTCCGCGAGGTGCAGCGAAAACCAGAGCGCGTACACCTCGGCCTCGTCCTCGTCCGCGCCTTCGATCACCGCGAACGCGTCGAGCACGGCGTCGAAGACCTCGGGATGCCGGTCGCGATCGGCGAGGAACCGGTCGACTAGTTCGACGATGTAGGCCGCGTACGCGCTGCGGAGGAGGTCCTGCTGCAGGCCGGCATAGGCGCGCACCACGTCGCCCTGCGCGACCACGTCGAGCGTCCGGCCGCGCGCGAGCAGCAGCCGCCCATGCGTAAACGGCTGGACCCGGCCGGCGAGGCGGCTCGTCGTCTTCCGGACGCCGCGCGCGGAGACCCGCATCTTGCCGTATTCACGCGTAAAGAGCGTCAGGACGCGGTCGGCTTCACCGACCGGCTGGTGGCGCAGCACGACGGCCTCGACCTTATAGACCGGCACGGCGTCCTCCACGCCCGCGGCGGCGAGCGGCGCGCCGCGAAGACGCTCCCGCGCGGAGGCGCCCGGTCACGGGGCGGCGCCGGCGCCCGAGGCGGGCGGAGGTGAACGGCCGCGGCAAGAGGTCGGCGAGCGGGATCAAGGTGGGCGGGCCCGCAGGCCCGGCGAGAAGCACGGTCCGCACGCCGAACTCCGCCATGACCTGCCGGCACGCGCCGCACGGCGTGATGCCGTCGGGGCCGGCGACCGCGACGGCGCGAAGCCTGCGGCGGCCCGCCGCGACGGCGGTGTGCACCGCCACCCGTTCCGCGCACTGTGTGAGCCCGAAGGACGCGTTTTCGACATTCGCGCCCGGATAGATCGAGCCGTCCGCGGCCAGCACCGCGGCGCCGACCGGAAAATGGGAGTAGGGCGCGTACGCATGGCGGCGCGCGGCCCGCGCCGCGCGGACCAGACGCTTGTAGCCGGCGCGAACGGCGCCCGCCGGCCACGCCGCCGCCGTGTCGTGACCCGGGAAACGGGAAGACATGTGCGCTCCTCGTACGGCCGCGGGTGTGGATTCGCGCGTAAGGTCCGCCGTCCTGTCCGCTCTGTCCGCGCGAGGGACGGGACCGACGGACGCGAAGTGTCCGCTGTGGCCCCCGCCCCTCCCCGCACGCAACATCCATTCTATATGTACGAGGCGATGCGCGAGCAGCCGGACGCGTTCGCCGCGGTCGCGGCCCGCGTCGGGCCCGCGGTAACCACGCTGGCGCCGCGGCTCGCCGCCTGCGATCGCCTCTACCTCGTCGGCATCGGTACGTCGTACCACGCCGCGCTCGCGGGAGAACACCTCGTACGGGCCTACGGCGGCGGCCTCCCGGTCCAGGCGGCGCACGCCTTCGATTTCGCCCTGTACGGACCGCAGCTCACCGTGCGCGACGCCGTCGTCACGATCACGCACCGCGGGACGAAGCGATACACCCGCGATGCCCTCATGCGCGCGCGGGAAGCGGGCGGCCCCACCGTGGTCGTCACCGGCGACGGGCCGGACGACCGCGCGCAGGCCGACGTGCTCTTGCACACGGTCCCGCAGGAGCGCACCTCGGCGCACACGGTGAGTTACGCCGGCGCGGTAGCGGCGCTCGCCGCGCTCGCCGCGCAGGTCGGCGCGAGCCGTCTCGGGCAGCCCACACTGGATCCCACGACGCTGACCACCGCGCTGCCGGCGGCTCTGCGGGGTGCGCTCGCGCTCGAGCCGGAGACGGCCCTCGCCGCGCGCCGCTTCGCGACGAGTCCCCGGATCTGGCTCGTCGGCGCCGGACCGGGGGCCGTCGCGGCCGTCGAGGGGACCCTCAAGATCATGGAAACGTCCTATACGACGGCGCAGGGGATGAGCGCGGAAGCCATCCTGCACGGACCGTTCCAGTCCACCGAGCCGGAGGATCTGTTCATTCTCATCGCGCAGGCCGGTCCCGGGCAGGGCCGCGTAGCGGACGTGGCGGCGGCGATCCAGGAAATCGGGGCGTCCTTCGTTGTCGTCGACGACGGCTCGGCGGCGATGCTCGCCGACGCATCGTCGAGATGGAGCGTTCCGCCGGTACCGGAACCTTTTGCGGCGCTCACCTGCGCGGTCCCGCTGCAACTCTTCTCTTATCACCTCGCCCTGGCCCGGGGTACGAATCCAGACGGCTTTCGGCTCGAAGATCCGCGGTTTGCGAAGGCGTTCCGCCGGGTGACCTTGTAGACCGGTGACCCTCTAAGGCGCTGTCCTGTCACGCGGCCTTGAGGGATATTTCCATCGAGGTTAGGTTTAGTGGCACTCGTCTAGACAGCACACCACTAGTCTGGTATGGTTCGGGCCGATGGTTCAGCCATGGTTGAACGAGACTGATTTGGCCACGTCGCTGGGCCGGCTGGTAATCCTCACTACACGGCTGACGCGACTCCTGCCCCTGCGCGAGTTGATCCCGCTCATCGGGAACAGCGCCCGCGAACTCAGCAGGGCCAAAGGCGCGATCGTCTGGCTCGAACATCCCGGCGGGGCGCTCCACTGCGCCTGGTCGGACGGCGTGCCGGCCGACTTTATCGCCACGGTCGCATCGGGCGGCCAGGTATTTCCCACCGGCCGCCTGCTGTCGGCAAAGGCGGGACCCCTCCGGATCGGCCGGTTGGACACCGAAGGAATACCGCCGATTCTCTATCCCGACCCCGGCTCGATGCCCGCGGACGTCCGGCGCACCGCGCTGCCGGCGGAATTTCAGGCCCTCGGCGAATGGCCGCTCCTCCACGGCGGCCGCGCCATCGGGACGCTCGCGTGCTATTTTGACGCTCCGAAGCGATGGTCCGATTCGGAACAGGAACTCTTTTACGCGTTCTGCGGCCACGCGGCGATCTCGCTCGAGAACGCCCGCCTGCACGAAGACCAGATCCTCCTCGCCATGACGGACAGTTTGACGGGGCTGCCCAACCGCCGCGCGCTGCAGCAAACCCTCGAGCGTGAGCTGGCGCGCGCCGTCCGCAAGGACGAGACGGTCTCGCTCCTGCTCGTGGACGTCGACCAGTTCAAGCAGGTGAACGACGCCTACGGCCACTCCACCGGCGACGCGGCGCTGCAGGCGCTGGCCGGGGTGCTACGAAGCGCCTGCCGGTCGATGGACCTCGCGACCCGGTACGGCGGCGACGAGTTCCTAATCGTGCTGCCGGAAACGGAGAAAGAGGGGGCGCTTGACGCCGCGGCGCGGATCCAGGAGCAGGTCGCGAGGCTGCGGATCAAAGAGGCGGCGGGCGCGCGCCTGCGCATCAGCATCGGCGTCGCCACGACGAAAGAGTCGGGGACGGACGAAGCCGGCTTGATGAGGGCCGCGGACCGGGCGCTCTACAAGGTCAAGCGCGCCGGCGGCGACGGCATCGGCGAGCTGTAGCCCGGCAGGGCCGGCCCACGCGGTGAGGCGGCCGCGCGCGGCCCCTCGCCAACGGCTCTGGGGACGGGTCAGGCGCCGGCCGCGGGGGAGCGCGTCGGCAGCGAGGCTTCCTGGGCGGCCGGCAGCGGCGATAGGCGCGTGATCCGCACCTTGGTGATCCGTTGGCCGAGAACACGCTCCACGCGGAGTTCGGCGCCGGCAACCGACACGGTCTCACCCTGCACCGGCACACGGCCCGCCAGCGCATAGACGAGCCCGGCAATCGTGTCGACTTCTTCGATGGGCGGCAGTTCAAGCCCGAGTGTCTCGTTGACTTCCGCGATGGACGTGCGGCCGTTGACGACCGCCGTCCGGTCGTCTAGGAGTTGAATCGGTTTTTCCTCCAGATCGTACTCGTCCTGAATCTCGCCCACGATCTCTTCCAGCAGATCCTCCATCGTCACGAGCCCGGCCGTGCCGCCGTATTCGTCGACGACGATGGCCATGGAGACCTTGCGGCGCTGCATCTCCCGGAAGAGCTCGTCGACCTTCTTCGTCTCCGGCACGAAGAACGGCGGCCGCTGCACCTCGGCCACGGGCTGGTCGAACCGGCCCTGCCGCAGCGCCGGCAGCAGATCGCGCACGTACACCACGCCGACCACGTGGTCGATGCTCCCCTCGTACACCGGCAGCCGCGAGTGCCCGTACTCCATCACGAGGCCGAGGGCTTCGTTGATCGTGGCCTTGGCAGGAACGGCGATGAGATCGACGCGCGGCCGCATCACCTCGCGCACGAGTGTGTCGCCGAATTCGAAGATCGAGTGGATCATCTCGCGCTCTTTTTCCTCGAGCACGCCCTCTTCTTCCCCGACCTGGACGAGGAAACGCAGCTGGTCCTCCGTCACGAGCGGCGCCCGCGGCGTGATGGCGCCGCCGAACGGGCGCACGATCGCGGTCCCGACGAGCGAGAGGACGCGGACGAGCGGCGTGAGCACGTAGCTGACCGCCCGGACGCTCCCGGCCACGTGCAGCGCCCACTTGTCCGCGTAGCGGACGGCGAGCGTTTTCGGCGCGATCTCGCCGAGAATCAAGACGAGCACCGTGGCCCCGACGAAGGCCACGAGTTCGCCGGTTTGACGGCGGAGAAAACTCAACGCGATGGATGTCGCGACCACCGACGACCCGACGTTCGCGATCGTGCTGCCGGCAAGCAGGGTTGTGAGGAGCATCCCCGGGTCCTCGAGCATCTGGTGGGCGGCGCGCGCGCGACGGTCGCCGGCGTCACGCAAACGCCGCAGCGTCATCCGGCTCGCCGCAAACAGGGCAGTCTCCGCGGAGCCGAAGAACGCACCGCAGAGAATGAGAACGGCGAGAAGCAGAACACGCAGGCCCACTCGTACTATCCTTTACCCGCCGCGCCGGAGACGGCACGCCGCACGGGACCAATTCGGAGACAAGACGACGTCGTGGCGTTGAACAAGTCCAACGGGTGAATTATAACATCCATCTGGCGGCGGCGCGTGCTCAGCCGCCCGCCGCGCGGCGGCGCGCCGCCATGACGGCCGCGGCGAGACACGCGACTCCGAGCGCGGCGGCCGCGCGGCCGGCCGCCGATCCGCCGGGCGACACGTGCCCCAGCAGGATGAAGAGCGCGAGCGCCGCCGCGGCGCCGGAAACGGCGAGTACCGCGCCGGCCGACACATCCTTGACCGCGGCCGCGCGCGGATCTTCGGTCGGGCACACCAGATCCGTCACGAGCTCGATCGAAGTGTTGAGCAGTTCCGCGGACAGCACAAGCCCGCCGGCCGCGGCGAGCAGCGCCAGTTCAACGGCCGTGAGCCCGGCGGCGGCGCCCGCGAGCAACACCAGCCCGGCGATGGCGATGTGCGCACGGAGGTTCGGCTGCCGGCGCGTCGCAAACCGGAGCCCCCGGAGCGCGCACGCCACGGCCGCGGGAAACGAGCGGGGCCGGCGTGTGGACGCGATCCCGGCGGGGGACTCGCTCGTCCGGGCCCCGGCGGCCGGGGGGGCGGCGGCGGGACGCACTACCGCCCGAGGTCCCGCGCGGGACGCGCTCGCGGCGACGGCGCGCCCTCGCCGAGAATCGTCTCCAGCAGTTCCTTCTGGCGCGCCCACATCACCGATGCGGCCGCCTCGGTTTCGTCGTCGTAGCCCAAGAGATGCAGCAGGCCGTGGATCGCAAGCAGCGCGACCTCGCGCCGCAGCGGGTGTTTGAACTGCCGTGCCTGCTCACGCGCACGCTCCACGGAGATGACAATGTCGCCGAGCGTCGCCTCGCCGGCCTGCGAAGACGCCGGCGCGCCGTCGTCGGGATCGATGGGAAACGCCAGCACGTCCGTCGCATAGTCGCCGCCGCGATACTCGCGATTCAGCACCCGGATGTAGCCGTCGTCCACGAGCGCCACACCGACGTCGGGCGGATGGCGGTAGCCCTGAAGCCGGAGCGCCTGCACGAGGACGTCGCGCACGAACCCCACGTCCACCTGTGCGCCCTGCAGATTGGTGACGATGACATCCATCGCGTCGCGGAATCGGTTCGGCCTTCCCGGAGGCGACCCCTCTGATACAAGTGACGGGACGCCCCCGGGTCGTGACGACTTCCGGCCGCGGATCGATCGCTACGGGGCCCCGCCCTCCATGACGCGGCGCAGCATCCCGAGCAGCCGGCCGCGGCCCGCGCGCCGGCGCGGGACGATCAGAATCGTGTCGTCGCCGGCGACGGTGCCGACCACGTCGGGCCACTGCATCTCGTCGATCGCCGCGGCCACGGCGTTCGCGCGGCCGGTCAGCGTGTGCACGACGACGAGTTCCTCGCCCGCGTCGACGGAGAGCACGTACTCCATCGCGGCATGCTGCAACCGCCGCAGCACGTCCGCCGGCGACGGCCGCTCCGGCGCGACGTACTGCGACCGGCCGTCGGACAGCGGCAGCTTGACGAGGCCGAGGCGCTTGATGTCCCGCGAGACCGTGGCCTGGGTCACGGCCAAGCCCTCGGCGCGCAGCCGTCCGACCAGGTCGTCCTGCGTCTCGATCGGGTGGCGGCCGAGAATTTCGCGGATGCGGCGCTCACGCTCCGCCCGCGTCGCCTCCCGCCGGCGCCGGGCCGCCGGCTTCGCGTCGCGGGCGCCGTTCGCCCGGCGCGGTTTGGGCTCACGCCGTAGGCCTAGTCGCATGCCGTTCGCGGGTCCCACGGTCGCGGCCTACGCCGGCTTGCCGCCCTGGGGGCGGTGGCCCTCCGGCGTGGGCCGAGGGTCCTCGCCGGGCGACCGCGCCGCGGCCGTTCGTCCCCCGTGACGGCCGAAGGCGCCGCCCGCGGGCGCGGTGGTGCCGCGCTCCGCGGGGACGGCGGGCAGCGCGGCGAGCCACGACAGGGTCCGCGCTACCGCCGCGCGCGCGAGCTGCAGCTGCTCCGCGACACGCTCGGGCGCCGTTCCGCCCTCGGAGCGCTTCGCCGCGACCCCGCCGGCGGGGGTCGTGAAGTCGCGCGCGTCGGCCTCGAGCAATGGGCTGAATTGCTGGTACTCCTCGGGAGAGAGTTCCCAGAGTTCCCGGCCGTGCTCCTGCGCGTACAGCACCACGCGGCCGACCAGTTCGTGCGCCTCCCGAAACGGCATGCCGCGGCGCGCGAGGTAGTCCGCGAGCTCGGTCGCGCCCATCAGCCCCCCCCGCAGTTGCGCGGCGATGCGATCCGTGTTGAAACGAATGCCGTTGAGGATGATGCCCATAACCTGCAGGCTCGCCTGGGCGGTGTCGACGGCGTCGAAGACGGCGTTCTTGTCTTCCTGCAGGTCGCTGTTGTAGGCAAGCGGGAGGCCGCGCAGCATCGCCAGGATCGCGGTGAGATCGCCGATCACGCGCGCGGCCTTGCCGCGCACCAGTTCCGCGGCATCCGGATTCTTCTTCTGCGGCATGATGCTGCTGCCGCTGCTGATCGTGTCCAGCAGTTCGACGAACCCGAACTCCGATGTCGCCCACAGCACGATCTCGGTGGCAAGGCGCGACAGGTGCGACATCAACAGCGCCGCGGCGGCAACAAACTCGACCGCGAAGTCCCGGTCCGCCGTCGCGTCCAGGCTGTTTTCCGCGACACGCGAGAACCCGAGCATCGAGGCGACCAGCTGACGGTCGATGGGATACGACGTGCCGGCCAGCGCCGCGGCCCCGAGCGGCAGCACGTCGGTTCTCGCGAAGACCTCGCGGAACCGCTCCGCGTCGCGCTGCAGCATCCACAGATACGCGAGGAGATGATGCGCCAGGAGCACCGGCTGCGCGCGCTGCATGTGCGTGTAGCCGGGGATGATCACCGACGGGTGGCCTTCGGCCAGCATCAGCAGCACCTGCTGCAGGGCGGCGGTCCGGCCGACGAGCGTCACGATCTCGCCCTTCAGGTACACGCGCAGGTCGGTCGCGACCTGGTCGTTGCGCGACCGGGCCGTGTGGAGCCGTCCCGCCACGTCGCCGAGGCGCGTCCGCAGCTGTGCCTCGACGAACGTGTGAATGTCTTCGGCGCCTTGAATGCGCAGCACGCCCGCGTCGATTTCCTGGATCAATTCACGCAGGCCGCGGACGAGCTCATCGGCTTCGCCGGCCTCGATGATGCCGCAGCGGCCCAGCATGGTCGCGTGCGCGATACTGCCGAGGATATCCGCCCGGTACAACCGCCGGTCAAACGGAAGCGACGTCGTAAAGGCCGCCACCGTCGGGTCGATCGTGCCCCGGAACCGTCCGCCCCACATGCGGGCGGTCGCGGAATCGTCCTGGCCCCGGCCGCGCGGCCGTTCGTTCATACGCGGTCCCGCGTCCCGGCCGTCCCCGGAGGGACCTACCGGGTCCCCCGGCCGCCCTGGCCCGACGCGCCGGCCGGCGTCTCCACCGGAATCGGCGAGGCGTCCTTCGTGGTTTCCGGGTTCGCCGCCGCGAACACCTTGGTCGGCAGGCCGAACAGCCGGATGAAGCCGGCGGCGTCCTTCTGATCGTAGCCTTCCCCGCGGCCGAACGTCGCGAGTTCGTGGCTGTACACGGACCGAGCCGCGCGGCGGCCGACGACGGTGCACGTTCCCTTGTAGAGCTTCACCCGCACGCTGCCGGTCACGGTCTCCTGCGTCGACGACACGAACGCGTCGAGCGCACGCCGGAGCGGCGAATACCACAGCCCGTAGTAGATGAGCTCGGCGTACCGCGGCGCGACAAGAGCCTTAAAATGCTGGGTCTCGCGGTCGAGCGTGATCGTCTGCAGATGGTGATGCGCATCCACGAGCACCGTACCGCCGGGTGTCTCGTAGACGCCGCGGCTCTTCATGCCGACGAGCCGGTTCTCCACGATGTCCGCGCGGCCGACGCCGTGGGCGCCGGCCCGGCGGTTCAGCGAGGCGACGAGATCGACCGGGTCGAGCCGGCGGCCGTCGACCGACACCGGCGTGCCTCCCTCAAACCCGATCTCCAGGTATTCGGCGGTGTCAGGCGCCTGCGCCGGGTCGACGGTCAGCCGGAACATCTCCGCCGGCGGTTCGGCCCACGGATCCTCCAGGATGCCGCTTTCAAAGCTCAGGTGCCAGAGGTTCTGGTCCATGCTGTACGGCTTCTCACGTGTCACCGGCACGGGAACGCCGTGGGCCCGCGCGTAGTCGATCTCCTCTTCCCGCGAACCGAGGGTCCACTCGCGCCACGGCGCGATCACGGCGAGGTCCGGAGCCAGCGCCTGGTAGGCGAGTTCAAACCGGACCTGGTCGTTGCCCTTACCGGTGCAGCCGTGCGCCAGCGCGTCGCATCCCTCGGCGAGCGCCACCTCTACCTGCGCGCGGGCAATGAGCGGGCGGGCGAGCGATGTGCCGAGCAGGTAGCGTCCCTCATAGACCGCGTCGGCCCGCAGCGCCGGCCAGATGTAGTCGGTGACGAAGATGCGCCGCACGTCGACGACGTGGACCGCATCGGCGCCGCTCCGCCGCGCCTTGTCCTTGACCTGGTCGAAGTCGTCGCCCTGGCCGACATCGGCCACGATGGCGACGACGCGCGCGCCGGGATAACGCTCCTTGAGCCACGGGATGATGACGGAGGTATCGAGGCCTCCACTGTACGCCAGTGCGATGTTCTTGGGCTGCGCCATAACCTCTCCCTCGCCTCCGTCGTTAACCGGCCGGCGCCGCAGCGTGTGAGGCGGCCACGTCCCGCAGCGCGGCCGCGAACAACTCGATCGCCCGGTCGACATCGGCGTGTGTGGCGATAAGCGGCGGCACGAAACGGACCGACGTGGGCCGCACGTTGTTGACCAGCAGCCCGCGGGCCAGGCAGGCCGCGACCACCTTGTCGGAGGGCACGGTCACCTCGGCGGCGACCAGGAGCCCGCGCCCGCGCACATCCGTGATGCCGGACGCGGTCTCCACCAGTTCCCGCAAGCGGCTCATGAGGTAGGCGCCGGTGTCCTTCGCGTTGTCCACGAGGCGTTCGGCCTCGATCGTCTCGATCACGGCAAGGGCGGCCGCGCACACGAGCGGGTTGCCGCCGAACGTGGTGCCGTGGGTGCCCGGCTGGAACGCCTGCATGATCTCGTCGCGCGCGACGAGGGCGCCGATCGGCACGCCGCCCCCGAGCCCCTTCGCCAGCGCCACCATGTCCGGGACGACGCCGGCGTGCTGGTAGGCGAACCAGCGGCCGGTGCGGCCGAATCCGGTCTGGATCTCGTCGAGCACTAGGAGCAGCCCCCGGGCGTCGCACAGGCGCCGGAGACCCGTGAGGAAGGCGTCGTCCGCGGGATGGATCCCGCCCTCGCCCTGGACCGGTTCCATCAGCACGGCCGCGGTCTTGGGACCGACCGCACGCTCCACCGCGCCGAGATCGTTGAACGGCACTTCCACGAACCCGGGGACGAGCGGCCCAAAGCCCTCGTGGTACTTCGGGTTCATCGTCGCGGCGAGCGCGCCCATCGTCCGCCCATGGAAACTGTGGCTGCCCACGATGATCTCGTACACGTCGGCATTCCGCTTGGTGCGGCCGGCCTTGCGCGCGAGTTTGATCGCCGCCTCCGCCGCCTCCGCGCCGCTGTTGCAGAAGAAGACTCGCCCGTCGGGGATCCCGGTCACCGCGACGAGCCGTTCGGCGAGGCGCGCCTGCTCCGGAATCTGAAAGAGGTTGGACACGTGGACGAGCCGCGCGGCCTGCTGCTGGATCGCCGCGACGAGGCGGGGATGCGAGTGGCCGAGGACATCGACGGCGATGCCGGCGACGAAGTCCAGGTACTCCTTGCCCTCGACGTCCCACAGGCGCATCCCGCGGCCTTCGCGGAACGCCACCGGCGCGCGCCGGTAGTTGGGCGCGAGCACCCGGGCACTCAAGTCGGCGATCTCACGATTCGTCATCGTCCACCTCCTGATCGCATCCTTACGGTGTGAGCATCGTCCCGATGCCGCGCTCGGTGAACAGTTCCACCAGGAGCGCGTGGGGGACCGTGCCGTTGATGATGTGCGCGCTCGGGACGCCGCCGCGGATCGCGTCGAGGCAGGCCGCGACCTTCGGGATCATGCCGCGGCTGATGGTCCCGTCGCGGATCATCGCCTCGGCGTCGGCGGCGCGCAACTCCGAGACCAGCGCGCGCGCCTCGTGGTCCCGGTAGACGCCGTCCACGTCGGTCAGCAGAATAAACTTGCTCGCGCCCACGGCGATCGCGAGCGCCCCCGCGGCGGTGTCGGCGTTGAGATTGTAGCTCGCGCCGTCCGGGCCGATGCCGATCGACGCGATGATGGGAATGTACCCGTCCGCGCTGAGCGCCCGCACGAGCCCCGGGTCGACGGCCTCCACTTCGCCGACGTGGCCGAGATCGACATCCGCCTCATACTTGCGGGCGAGCAGCATGCGCCCGTCTTTACCGCTGAGACCCACCGCGCGGCCGCCCGCCTGGGTGATCGCCGAGACCAGCGATTTGTTCGCGCGGCCCGCCAACACCATCTCGACGACGTCCATCGTCTCATCGTCCGTGACGCGGAGGCCGTCGACGAATGTGGACACCTTGCCGAGACGCTCCAGCATGCGCGTGATTTCGGGGCCGCCGCCGTGCACCAGCACCGCGTCGATCCCGGCGCCCTTCAGCAGCACGAGGTCCTCCGCGATGGTGGACCGGCCGGCCACGTCCAGGACGCTGCCGCCGAACTTGACGACGACCGTCTTGCCCTTCCAGGCGTTCACGTACCTGAGCCCCTGGGCGATCACGCCGCCGGCCGGCACGGCTTCGCTCGTGGCCACCATCGGCGTCCGGCTCATCGCGCCTTCACGTGAGGTAGTCGGCGTTTTCTTTGACGTACTGCTCCGTCAGGTCGCATGTCCACATCGTCGTTTCCGCCCTGCCGAGGCCGAGGTCCACGACGACCGTGATGGTGTCGCCGGCCATGTACCGCGCCACTTCATCGAGGCTCTCCGGCTCCCCGGCCGGCCCGCCGCGCTCCGCCACGAGCACCGGCCCGATCCGGACCGACATCCGTTCGGGCTGGACCTCGGCGCCGCAGCCGCCCACCGCAACGAAGATGCGGCCCCAGTTCGGCGAGCGGCCGTAGATGGCCGTCTTGACGAGCGGCGAGAGCGCGATCGCCCGCGCCGCCCGGTAGGCGTCTTCGTCGCTCTGCGCGCCGCGGACGGTGACCTCGATGAGTTTGGTGCCGCCCTCGGCGTCCCGCGGGATCATGCGGGCAAGGTCCGTGGCGCAGGACACGAGCGCCGCCTCGAACGCGTCGGCCGCCTCGCCGGGTTCGGTGATCTCCGGCGCGCCCGCCTCCCCGTTGGCGAACAGCAGGATCGTGTCGTTCGTGCTCTGGTCACCGTCGACGGTGATCCGATTATAGGAGACCTCCGCCGCGCGCCGCAGCGACGCCTGCAGCACCGGCGGCGCCACGGCCGCGTCGGTTGTCAGCACGGTGAGCGTGGTCGCCATCTGCGGGTGGATCATCGCGGCGCCTTTCGTCATTCCGCCGACCGTGACCACCTGCCCGCCGATCGGCACCTGCACCGCCGCGGCCTTGGGCACGGTGTCGGTCGTCATGATGGCTTCCGCGGCCGCCGCGCCCTCAGGACTGAGCAGGCGCACGGCCTCGGGAATGCCGCGCCGCAGCGCGTCCATCGGCAGCACCCGCCCGATCACGCCCGTGCTGCAGACGAACACCAGGTCTTCCGCGATCCCCAGCCCTTGCGCGGCGAGCAGCGCCATCTCCCTCGCGTCGCGCATGCCCTGGTCGCCGGTGCAGGCGTTGGCGTTCCCGCTGTTGAGCACCACCGCCTGCCCGCGCCCGGAGCGGATCCGCTCCATGTCCAGCAGCACGGGCGCCGCCTTTACCTTGTTGGTCGTGAACACACCCGCGGCCGCCGCCGGGACGCGCGAGAAGACGACCGCGAGGTCCTTTTTCTGCTGCGCTTTGACGCCGCAGTATACGCCCGACGCGAGAAACCCCTGCGCCGACGTCACCCCGCCCTGCACCAGCCGCGATACGCCGCCCGCCATGCCGCCTCCCCCGGTGCCTTCGGTCGGATGCCTACGGGTAGAGCCCGGGCGTCCGCAGCCCGGTGTCTTCCGCGAATCCGCACATCACGTTGAGATTTTGGACGGCCTGGCCGGCCGCGCCTTTGCCCAGGTTATCGAGCGCGGCCATGGCGATGAGGGTCTGCGTGCGCGGATCGACCCGCACCGCGACGTCGCAGAAGTTGCTGCCGAGCGTCGCCTTTGTTTGCGGCAACGCCCCGTCCGGCAGCACGCGCACGAACGGTTCGCCCGCGTACCCCTCGCGCAGCACCGCGGTGGCCGACGCGGTGTCTGCCGCCCGGGCCAGGCGCGCGTACGCCGTGACCAAAATGCCGCGGGTCATCGGCGCCAAATGCGGCACGAACGTCACCCGCACCGGCCCGTCCGCCTGCGCGGTGAGTTCCTGCTCGATCTCGGCGGTGTGATTGTGCGTCGCCACGGAATACGGGCGCAGGTCTTCGTTCGTCTCGGAATAGCCGTAGCCGCCGGAGGCGCCGCCGCGGCCGGCGCCGGACACGCCCGAGACCGCATCCACCACAATCCCGTCGGGGCCGGCGAGGCCCTGCTTCACGAAGGGGGCGAGGGCCAGCAGCGCCGCCGCAGGGTAACAGCCGCAGTCGGCGACGAGGCGCGCCGTGCGGATTTGATCGCGATGCAGTTCGGTGAGCCCATACACCGCCTCCGCGAGATACCTGGGGGCCGTGTGCTCGAACTTGTACCAGACCGGATACTGGCCCGCATCGTGCAGCCGGAAGTCCGCCGCAACGTCGATGACCCTGGCGCCGCGCTCGAGCAATTCCGGCACGAGGCCCATCGCCCTGCCGCTCGGCAGGGAGACGATCACCACATCAGAGTCCGCCGCCAGCGCGCCGGGATCGGCCTCTTCTGTCACGAGGTCCACGAACCCGCGCAGGTTGGGGTAAAGGTCGGAAAAGCGTTTGCCTTTTTGCGTCTCGGCCGTCAGGTGGCTCAGCGTGACCTGCGGATGCGTGGCGAGCAAGCGCACCGCTTCCGCGCCACCGTATCCGGATGCCCCGATGACCGCGACCCGCACCGCCATGGTGGCATAATAATACAGTTTAATGAATAAAGTTGCAAGCCGGCCCTTCGGTGCGGTCCCGAGGTTGCCTTCGTGGTGCACGCTCGTCTGCGCGGCCCAGGTAGGATATGGTATTGATATTAAGATATTAAAGCGGAGGTAGGCGTGCATGAGGCGGACAGTCTATTTCCCCGGTCCAGGAAGCCGTGGAAGCCCTGATAGGCCGCACGGACCCGCATCGGATCGTTCGCCTCGCCGGAATTGTGCGCCGTGCCACCGGACCGGCAGCCCGCGATCGCGCTGAGGACGCTGCGATTGCCGACGAACGGTAGCGTGCAGTGAATCAGGGCCTTCGCCGCCCCGACAACTACGGGCACCGCGCCCGTATAGGACTGGTGTACATCGCATCCAGCATCGTGATGGAGCCGGAGTGCTACGCGATGGCTCCGGAGGGCGTCTCGATCCACACGACTCGCATCCCGCTCGATGGAAAGGTTGACATCGACCGCTTAAGCGGACTCGCCGGCGACGAGGCCGCCGGCCCTCTCATGGACGCGACGCGGCTGCTTGCGGCGGCGCCGCTGCACAGCATTGTCTTTGCCTGTACGAGCGGCAGCTTCATCGGCGGACGCGGTTACGACGACCGCATCCTGGCGCGCATGGCGGACGTCGCCCGGGGCATCCCGGTGACGACGACCACGACGGCCCTCGTCGCGGCGCTCCGGACGCTCGGGGTGCGGCGTGTGGCGCTGGCAACACCGTATACGGAGACGGTGACAGGCCGCGCCGTCGATTACTTGGACGGACACGGCTTCACGGTCGCATCTGTCGGTTGCCTCGGGTTGGACGAGGACCTGGCGATCGGCTTCACGCAGCCCCACACCGTGGAGGCGCTGGCTCGTTCGGTCGACCGGCCTGACGCTGAGGCCATCGTGATCGCCTGCACCAACTTGCGCACCGTCGGATCGATCGAGGGGCTGGAAGCGGTCTGTGGCAAGCCCGTCGTCTCAGCAATTCAAGCCTCGTTCTGGCACGGGCTCCGGCTGGCCGGTTATCACGATTGTGTGCCGCACTACGGAAGGCTGCTTCGGCTCTGATCAAGACAACAATATGGACAGCAACTCACCGAGAGGTAAACGGCTCTTTAGAACGTAGGGTTAGCGAGTGATTGGTGCTCGGCGAAACACGCCGCGCGTGAACTTGCCATTGTCGTCGTAGAGTCCGTTGAGTGATCCGCCGTTCATGCGGTATGTGACGCGCGCACCGCTTAGCCGGCCCTTCAGGTGCACCGCGCCATTTGCGAGGGTGCCGGGAACACGAACCCAGCCGGCTTTTGAAATGCCCCACGCCCGAGAGACGCCCCAGGCATAAACGGCAACAACTCGAAGAGCGCCGCTATCGTGAATCTCCTCGACGACAAGGATGCTCGGAAGTTCATTGGTGTTTCCCCACCAGCCCTCCCATTTCCCCGAGAACGCCGCGACATTTCTGGTTATGTCCGGCTGGGGACGCACAATACGGAGATTCTCGGGTAGCGGCACACCATTCCAAAGAAGACCTGCTGCGAGTCCCGTTGACGGAATCGCCAAAACTGCAATCATGATCAGCATTTCCAATCGCCGAAACATCATCTCTTCAGTCTCTACTTCACCCCGTCGTCTTTCTTTAGAGCGGCGAGACCTCCATCGCCGCGTGCGGCGCCGGGATTTCCCCGGCCTTGATCGCCGTCAGGACATCGAGAAACGCCGCGGCCGTATCGAGCGACGTGAAGCACGGCAGGTGCCGTTCGAAGGCCGCGCGCCGCAGCGCAAAGCCGGCCCGGCCCGGCGTGCGGCCCCGCGTCGGGGTGTTGAGCACCAGGCTCACCGCGCGCTCGTGCACCAGACGGAGCGCCGTCTCGGGGTCGCCGTTCTTGCTGACGTGGATCGCGTGGACGCCGTGCTCCGCGAGGAACCGCGCGGTGTCGTCCGTCGCGTAGACGGTGAAGCCGAGCGCGACGAACCGGCGGACGAGGCCGATCGCGTTGGCCTTGTCGCGGTCGGCGATGCTGGCGAGCAGCGCCCGCTGGTCCGGCATGTCGATGCCGGCCGCGACGAGCGCGCGGTAGAGGGCGCCGGGAAGGCTGTTGTTCTGGCCCATGACCTCGCCGGTGGAGGTCATCTCCGGTCCCAGCAGCACGTCCAGCTGCGCCATCTTCTCGCTGCTGAACACCGGGGCCTTGACCGACACGCGCGCCGGAGCCGGCAGCCGCGTCACGCCGGGGTAGCCGAGATCGGCGAGGCTCCGGCCCAGCATCACGTGGACGGCCAGGCGGACGAGCGGCGCGCCGGACGCCTTGCTCACGAACGGAATCGTGCGGCTGCTCCGCAGATTCGCCTCGAGGACGTAGACGCGCCCGGTCTTGACGACGAACTGGATGTTCAGGAACCCTCGGACGCCGAGTGCGCGGGCAATCGCGACCGTCGCGTCGACGACCTGATCCGTCTCCTCGGGCGTGAGGTGCTGGGCCGGAAACACTGCGATGCTGTCCCCGGAGTGCACGCCGGCGCGCTCGATGTGCTCCATGACGCCGGGCAGAAAGACCGCGTCGCCGTCGCTGATCGCGTCCACCTCGACCTCGGTGCCTTCGATGTAGGTGTCGATCAGCACCGGGTGCTCGGCGTCCGTCTCGAACGCCGAGCGGAGGTACCGCACGAGCTCGTCCTCGGTCATCACGATTTCCATGCCGCGGCCGCCCAGCACGTAGGACGGCCGGACGAGCAGCGGAAAGCCGAGGCGCGCCGCCGCGGCCCGGCCCTCCTCGATGGACCGCACCGCGTCGCCGGCGGGGCGCGGAATCTCGAGCCGGCGGAGCACCTCGTCGAACTTGCCGCGGTCCTCCGAGGCATCGAGACCCTCCACCGGCGTACCGAGCACCCGCACGCCGTGCGCGGCGAGCGGACCGGCGAGATTGAGGCCGGTCTGCCCGCCGACCTGCACGATCACGCCGTCCGCCGCTTCACGCTCGACGACGTGGAGCACGTCTTCGACGGTCAGCGGCTCCACGTACAGCCGGCTGGCGACATCGAAATCCGTGCTGACCGTCTCGGGGTTGTTGTTGATCAACACCGCGTCGAGGCCGGCGTCGCGAAGCGCCTTCACGGCGTGCACGCTCGAGTAGTCGAACTCGATGCCCTGGCCGATCCGGATCGGGCCCGACCCGAGGACGACGACCCGGCGGCGGGGCCCCGGGTCCGGGACCTCGTCTTCGCGTCCGTAGGTGGAGTAGAAATACGGTGTGACGGCGGGGAACTCGCCCGCGCAGGTGTCCACGACCTTGTAGACGGGCCGGAGGCCTTGGCGCGCCCGCGCCTCGCGCACCGCGTCGGCCGTCGTCTCCCACGCGCGCGCGATCGCGGTGTCCGGCAGGCCGAGCCGTTTCGCCGCCCGCAGCGTCTCGGGATCGCGGTGGGTGCGCAGGCCCCGCAGCATCCCCACGATGTTCGCGATCTTGTTGATGAAGAAGAGGTCCATCCGCGAGAGGTCGGCGATCTCCTGTGGCAGCATGCTGCGGCGCAGCCCCTCCGCGATCGCGAACAGCCGCTCGTCGCACGGCTCGGCGATCCGCTGCCGGAGGGCTTCCCGCGACCAGCCGGCCGCCGCCGCGTACTCGAGCCCGTCGACGCGCTGGTCGAGCGACCGCAGCGCCTTGAGGAGCGCCTCCTCGACCGTGCGCCCGATCGCCATCACTTCGCCGGTCGCCTGCATCTGCGTCCCGAGGCGCCGGTCGACGTTCGGAAACTTGTCGAACGGCCAGCGCGGAATCTTGACAACGCAGTAGTCGAGCGCGGGCTCGAAACACGCGTAGGTCTGACCGGTGACCGCGTTGCGGATCTCGTCCAGCGTGCGGCCGAGCGCGATCTTGGCGGCGACGCGCGCGATCGGGTACCCGGTCGCCTTGCTGGCGAGCGCGCTCGAGCGGCTGACCCGCGGGTTGACCTCGATGACGTAGTACCGGGCGCTCTGCGGATCGAGCGCGAACTGGATGTTGCAGCCGCCTTCGATGCCCAAGCCGCGGATGATGCGCAGGCTCGCGCTGCGCAGCATTTGGTACTCCCGGTCGTTCAACGTCTGGCTCGGCGCGATCACGATGCTGTCGCCGGTGTGCACGCCCATCGGGTCGAGGTTCTCCATGTTGCAGACCGTGATGCACGTGTCCAGCCGGTCGCGCATCACCTCGTACTCGATCTCCTTCCAGCCGGCGACCGAGCGCTCGACCAGCACCTGGTGAATACGGCTCACGGCGAGGCCGCGCGCGACGATCTCTTCGAGCGCGCGGGCGTCGGACGCGATGCCGCCGCCCGTTCCGCCGAGCGTGTAGGCCGGCCGGACCACGACCGGGAAGCCGACCCGGGCGGCGAACCCGCGGGCCTCCTCCACGGTGTGCGCGACGACGCTCTCCGGGACCGGCTCCCCGTACGCCCGCATCGCGTCCTTGAACAGCTGACGGTCTTCGGCCTGGCGGATCGCCGCAAGCGGCGTGCCCAGGAGCGCGACCCCGTACTCGTCAAGGGCCCCGCTCTCGGCCAGCGCGACCGCGAGGTTGAGGCCCGTCTGTCCGCCGAGCGTCGCGAGCAGGCCCTGCGGCCGCTCCCGCGCGATCACCCGCGTCACGAACTCGGCCGTGAGGGGTTCGATGTAGACGCGGTCCGCCGTCTCGACGTCCGTCATGATCGTCGCGGGATTGCTGTTGATCAGGATGACTTCGACGCCCTCTTCCGACAGCGAGCGGCACGCCTGGCTGCCGGAATAGTCGAATTCCGCGGCCTGGCCGATCGTGATGGGACCCGACCCGATGACGAGGACCTTGCGAATGCCGCCGGACATCAGGGACCGGCGCCCCGCCCCTCCCCCGATCCCACCGGCGCGGCCGGCGCCGGGGGCGCGCCGTCCGGCGGTGATGCGGCGCCGACCATCTCCATCCACGCGTCGAAGAGATACGAGGAATCGAGCGGGCCGGGCCGGCCCTCCGGATGGTATTGGACCGTCATGATCGCCAGGCGCGGGTGCCGCAGGCCCTCGACCGTCCCGTCGTTCAGGTTGCGGTGGGTCACCGCCAGTTCCGTGCCGGCCACCGAGGATTCGTCCACGGCATAGCCGTGGTTCTGCGTCGTGACGCACACCCGGCCGGTCACGAGGTCTTTGACCGGATGGTTGCTGCCGCGGTGACCGTAGGGCAGTTTGAACGTCGCGGCACCGGCCGCGCGGCCGATGATCTGGTGGCCGAGGCAGATGCCGAACATGGGCACGCGGCCCCACAGCCGCTGCACCTGCGCGACCTGGTGCGGCAGCATCTGCGGATCGCCCGGACCCGGCGACAGGACGAGGCCGGCCGGGACGAGTTCGAGGATTTGCTCGGCTGTGGCCCGATGCGGGAGCACCCAGACGTCGCAGCCCCGGCGCCGGAGCCCCTCGATGATGCCGGCCTTGACGCCGCAGTCGAGCAGCGCGATGCGCGGCCCCGGACCGGCGAGATGCCGGACCGCCGGGGGGCTTACTTCGCCCACGAGGTCGAGCGTCCCGATGTCCGGCAGCGCCCGCGCGCGCGCGACGAGCGTCTCGTCGGGGACGTCTTCCGTCGACACGAGGCCGCGCTTGAGGCCGTGCGACCGCAGGTGGCGCACGAGGAACCGGGTATCCACGCCCGCGATGCCCGGAATGTTCCAGCGCGCCAGGGTGGCGGCGAGCGTCGTCTGCGCCTGCCAGTGATGCGGCAGATCCGCGGCTTCGCCGACGACGAACGCTTCCACGTGCGGCCGGTACGACTCCCACGCCTCACCGCTCACACCGTAGTTGCCGATGAGCGGATAAGCCATCGTCACGATCTGCCCGTTGTACGATGGATCGGACAGCACTTCTTCATAGCCCGTCATGGCGGTGGTGAACACTACCTCACCGCCCGCCCATCCGCGCGCGCCGATCGCGCGCCCGGCGAGCACGGTCCCGTCTTCCAGCGCGAGCCGAGCCTGCATGCCTATCCTCCCGCCGCCGCGGTGGTGTGGCAACGACTATGCATGATTATACCATTTCATGCATAAAGATACAATAGCGGGGGCCGAAGGGGCCGGCGGGATGCCCGCGGCCCGGCGGGCATAACGAAAGGGAGCCCGGAAGAGGCTCCCCGATCCGCGCACGCTGCCTTCCGGCGCACCATCGATCCCTCCCGGAGATCGTTAATGGTCCGCACTCGTACTAGTACGCGCTTTACTCGTACTAGTAGCTCGTACCACCTATCGATTCTACCGAAGCGGCGAGGAAATGCAAGCGGCCCCACAGAAGAAGCGGCTGATGAACGTTATCGATAGCCTCCGCCGGGCCCCGTCCTCCGGGGCCCGCGTTCTGTACCTGGCACTCCGAGTGATCGTCATTCTGGGACTCTGCTTTGGGGCGTTTGTGCTGTCCGTCGTGGCGAGCGTGTGGGGATTGACCGCCGTGCTCGTCGGCGCCGCGCTCGTCGCACTCGTGGCGCTCCGCGTCGTTCATGCCGTCCGCGGGCGCGAGACCGCGCCCATCGCCCGGCCGCGCCGTGCCTTCGTCATCACCGGGGTCGTCGTCGTCGGGTTCTTCGTCCTGCTGACGCTCGCAAGCCAAATCTGGGCGTCGCACTAAGGACCACCGCCCGCCAATCGCCATCGCGCAAGACCTCGTGCCGGCGCAGGCCCGCCGCCCGCGCCGCCCGCAGCACCGCGCGGGTGCGGCCGGCGACGATGCCCGAGCCGATGAAGACCCCGCCGCCCGTCAGGCGCGACGCGGCGTCCGGCAAGAGGTCCACAATCGTATGCGCCACGATGTTTGCCACGATGATGCCGGCCCGGCCGCGCATCGTCCCCAAGCCCGATCCCTCGAGGACGCGCACGCGGCGCACGCATCCGTTCAGGCGCGCGTTGGCCCGCGCCGCCGCCACGGCGACCGGATCGCAGTCGACCGCCTGCACCGGCCGGGCGCCCAACCGGGCGGCCGCGATGGCGAGGATTCCGGAGCCGGTCCCGACGTCGATCACCGCCGCCCCCGGCCGCGCCCGAAGCGCGGGGACGAGCGCCCGCAGGGCCAGCCGCGTACTCGCGTGGGACCCCGTGCCGAACGCCATACCCGGATCAATGGCCACGGCGACGTCGCCCGGGCGTAACGCCGCGCGAATCCACGTGGGCCGGATGACCAGGCGGCCGACGCGCACGGGTTTCGCGTGTGCGCGCCAGGCCGTGGCCCAGCGGCGCCCGCCGGTACGGCGCGTCGTCACGGTGACGGCCCCCGGATCGAGGCCGTAGGCGGCGAGGCCGCGGATCCGGGCACGCGCGGCCGCGAGAGTTTCCCGCATCACCCGCGACGGCGGCAGGTAGCAGCGAAACTGCACACGTCCGGGCGAGGGATGCTCCTCGACCAAGCCGCCGCCGCGCAGATCGCGCAGGATTTCAGCGGTGGCTTCGGCGGCCTCCACGGACACCACGACGCGGACTTCGATCCAGAAACACGGCTCGGCGCCTGTGCGGCCGGATGACGAGCGGGTTATGCCGGCGCTCACACGCGGGTGCGCGCCGCGTGGGGATACGCGGTTCAGCCGTCGGACGAGCGCAGTTTGCCGAAGAGGGACTTGCGGCCCGCCGAGCCCGTCCGGCGGGAGCGCGGCTGGGCGGCGCCGGTGCCCTGCAGGCGGGCGAACTCCGCGAGCGCCGCGGACTGTTCCTGTGTCAGCCGTGTCGGGATGGCGACGCCGACATGCACGACGAGGTCGCCGCGCGCGCCGCCGCGCGCCCGCGGCATCCCCTTGCCCGGCAGAAGCAGGACCGCGTCGGGCTGGGTGCCGGCCGGCACCGTCAGCGTCGCGGGACCGTCGAGCGTCGGCACCTCGATCGAGGAGCCGAGCGCCGCGTGCACCATCGGCACCGTGACCCGGCAGTGCAGATCGCGGCCTTGGAGCGTGAAGACGCGGTGTTCGGCGAGATGCAGATCCACGTACAGGTCCCCGCGTCCGCCGCCGCGCATCCCCGCTTCGCCTTCTCCGCTCAAGCGCAGCCGGGTGCCGTCCTCGACCCCCACGGGGATCATGACCGAAATGTCGCGCTTCGCGTCAACGCGGCCGCGGCCGCGGCATTCGCGGCAGGGATGCCGGATGATCTTCCCCTGCCCGCCGCACTGCGGACACGTCGTGATCTGCTGAAACGACCCGAAGGGGGTTTGCCGGCCGTAGCGCACTTGGCCGCCGCCGCGGCACGTCGGACAGGTTTCCGGGGCGCTGCCCTTTTCCGCCCCGGTGCCGAAGCAAACGGAGCAGGTCTCCTCGCGCACGATCGTGATGGTCTGTTCCGCGCCGTGCGCGGCCTCCTCGAGCGTGACCGCCAGGCCGACGCGCAGGTCGCTCCCGCGTTCGGGGCCCGGCTCGCCGGCCCGCATCCCGGCGCCCATCGTCTGCCCGAAGAACATGTCGAAGAGATCCTCGAGGGGGCCGGCCGCAAAGGGCCCGCGTCCGTCGGGACGCGACGCGGCCACCGGTTCGCCGCGGTCGTAGCGCGCGCGCCGCTCCGGATCGCCGAGCACCTGGTAGGCTTCGTTGATGACCTTGAACCGGTCGGCCGCGGCCGGGTCTTTACTGACGTCGGGATGGTGCTCCCGCGCCAACTGGCGAAACGCGCGCTTGATCTCCTCCTGAGAGGCCCGGCGCTCGATGCCCAACACGTCGTAGTAATCGGTCCGCGGCATCGGGAATGGTCAGACGCGCCCGAGCGCCTCGCCGAGTGTATCGGCGAGGAACCGCACGAGGGAAATGGCGCGGCCGTACCGCATGCGCGTCGGTCCGACGATCGCGAGCTCTCCCGCGGGGCGGCCGCCGACATAGTACGTGGCCGCCACCACACTGCAGTCGCGCACTTCCTCGCGCCGGTGTTCCGCGCCGATCGTGATTCTGATGGGCGCCGTCCCCCCGTCGTGCAGCAGTTCGGCGACGACTTCATGGCGCTCGAGTGCCGACAGCACCGGTTCGGCGCGCCGGGCGTCCCGAAACTCCGGCTGCCGCAGGATGTTCGCCTGCCCGTCCGTGTGAATGCGGGACCACGAGGCCGTGATTTGATCGCCGACGAGCCGGCCGACCTCGGTAACCACCTGGCGGTACAAGGATGCCTCGCCGATCACCTGATCCATCGCGCGAACCGTCAGATCGCCGAGCCGCCAGCCGGCGATGCGCCGGCTGATCTCTTGCGACAAGCGGTCGCACTCCTCCGGCGCGGTCGGCGCCCCGAGTTCCACCGTTTTGCCCTCGAAGACGCCGGCATCGGTGACGACGACAATGAGCGCGCGGTGCGGCGTCAGCGGAATCAGGTGGAGGTGGCGGATCACCTGGTCTTGCAAATGCGGGGCCTCGACCACCGAGGCGTAGTCCGTGCCCGCGGCGAGCGCATGGGCCACGTGCGCGATCGCGCCCTGAGGCTTGTCTCGCGTAAACAGCGTCTCGCGCAGCCGTGTCTGCTCGACGCGCGACAGCGGCTCTTCCGTCACGAGAGAATCGACGTAGACACGATACCCGCGGTCCGTGGGGACACGGCCGGCTGACGTGTGCGGCTGATTAAGAAATCCCATCTCCTCCAGCGCGGCCATTTCGTTGCGGACGGTCGCCGAACTGACGTTCAGGCCGTGACGTTCCCGCACCGCGTCGCTGCCGATCGGCTCGGCCGTGGCGATGTAGTCGTCGATCACGATCCTCAAGATCTCGCGCCGCCGGCCCTCGATGGGCTCCACCGTCGGACCTCCGCCGCCCCACCCACGCCCGGTACGACAACGTGCTCCGTTCGCATGGGCCCAGACATCCCCCGGCACAGTCCGCCGGCCGAAATTATTAGCACTCACCGCTTCAGAGTGCTAAACGCTTCGAACCGAGCCTATCATCCGCCCAAAACCCGTGTCAACTGCGCGGCCCAAACCGCAAGAGCCGTAATTCCCGGACACCGAGTACACGGCAGACCAGGAGGTAGACCGCGGAGCCCGCGCCGGTCGCCACGAGCAGCACGATAAGGGCGCCGCTCAGGCGGCCCGTCGAGACCGTGTGGGCCGCGAGGCGCAGTACGGCCGCGATCACGCCGGCCAGACACAGGGCGGCCAAGCCGGTGCGCCCCGCCGTCGACGCAAGCGCGCTCCCGTCGAGCCGGCCGAGCCGGCGCCGCAGGATCCACATCAGCAGACCGACGTTGGTGAAGGCGACGATCGACGTCGCCAGAGCGATGCCGAGCGCGCCGAACCACCGCATCAGCACGAAATCGCCCAGCGCGTTGAGGGCCACCATGTACAGGCCGACCTTCACCGGGGTGCGCATGTCGTGGAGCGCGTAGAACGTACGCGTGACGATGTAGTATGCGGCATAGGGCACGGCGCCGACGGCGTAGCCGACGAAGGCCACCGCGACGGCCTCCGTGGCCGCGGGGCCGAATGCGCCGCGCTGGAAAATCACGCGCACGATCAGCGAGCTCGCCGCGAGAGTCCAGGCCATGACCGGCATCATCGTGAAGAGCACCCCGCGAAGCCCCAGCGACGTCGCCTCCCGCAGCGCACGCCTATCCGTCTCCGCGTGGCGCACCATGGTCGGGAAGAGCGCCGTGGCAATCGACAGCGCGAAGATGCTCACGGGCGCCTGCACCAATTGAAACGCGTAGTCGAGCGCGGCGAGGTAATCGACGCCCGGCTGCGGGTGCAGGAACGAGGCGAAGAAGCGGCCGACGTTCGAGTTGATCTCGATCACGGCCAGACCGAGCATCGCGGGCAGCGCCAGGCGGCCCATTTCCCGGACGGCCGGGTGCGAGAGATCGAGCGACAGCCGCCACCGGAACCCCGCCTCGCGGGCGTCGGGCAGCTGTACGAAAAACTGCGCCGTCCACCCGAGGAAAAAGGCCACCGCGACGCCCAGGATGCCGAGCCGCGGCGCGAGGACGTAGACGGCGGCGATGATCACGATGTTGAACACGACCGGGGCGAGCGCGGGCGTGGTGAAGCGCCGGTGCGCGTTCAGGTAGCCGGTGGCGAACGCCGACAGCGCGAGAAACGCCATCGACACGAACATCACGCGCGTCAACTCGACGGCGGTCGTGAGCACGCCCGGGTTGGTGCGCAGGTAGCCCGGCGCGGCGATCGGCACGAGGAGCGGCGCGGCCGTCACCCCGACGGCGACCATCGCGGCGCCGATCAGGAGGACGAACGTAAACGTGCTCGACACGACGCGCGCGACCTCGTCGGGATCGCCCTGCACGAGGACGCGCGTGATCGCCGGAATGAAGACGATGCTGAGTGTGCCGCCGAGGAACAGCCGCTGCGCGAAGAACGGCAGCGAGTAGGCGATGACGAAGGCCGACCGCGCGGAGGTCGCGCCGAACATCGCCGCGATCAGCACGTCCCGCACGAGCCCGAGCACGCGGCTCGCGATCGTGCCGGCGGCAATGATGCCCGCCGACCGCGCAATCGAGTCCGAGGTCGACGCGGCCGCGGCTCCCTCACCGCGGCCGGGGCCGACGGCCGCCGCGGACGCATTCGACGCTGTCATGTCCGGGGCAATTATACCCTCCGACGTCCAATTTGGCCACGCGCGGCGCGCGGACCCCGCACCGGGAGACCCGGCGACGCGTCGAATATCCCGGGTCAATGAAACGCGCCGTCATCGTCATCCTCGATGGGCTCAGACGGGACCTTGTGAGCGCCGAACACACCCCGGCCCTCGCGGCGTTCCGGGAACGCGCGGAGGACTTCACCGCCCACCGCTCCGTCTTTCCGTCCGCGACGCGCGTCGTCGCCGCGAGCTTCGCGACGGGCTGCCGTCCGGCCCGGCACGGTCTTCAGGGCAACGCCGTCGCCCTGCTCGAGCACGGCGTGTTTGTCCGCCACGATGCCGGCGGGCCGGAGTTCCTTCAGCACAAGCGGCGAATCACCGGCACGGCGCTTGACGCGCCGACGCTGGCGGAACGCGTCGCGCGGGCGGGCGGGGCCATCACGTTCAGCAACGCCTCGCCGGGAGCGGCCTACGCCCACGATCCCGACGGCCACGGATTCTTGTACAACCGGGCCGGGTCGTTCGGTCCCGGACGCGTCCCGGTCCCGGCCGGCGATGAATTGCGCGTGCCGGATACGCTTGCCGGAGATGCGGCCATGACCGCACGATTTATCGACGAGGTGCTCACGGAGCGGCGGCCCGCCGTGGCGACCCTCTGGCTGCACGAACCCGACCACCTTCAACACGAACTTCCGCTGGGCTCGCCGGCGCACCTCGCGGCGCTCCGGCAGGCCGATGCCCACGCCGGTCTCGTGATCGCGGCGGTCGATCGCCTCCGGGACGCCGGCGACGATGTCCTGTTTGCCGTTGGATCCGACCACGGGCACCAGACGGTCGTCGGGATCGTGGACATCGAGGCGGAACTGATCGCGGCGGGTCTCAAAACCGGCCCATCGTCGGGCGACGTTCTGTCGGTCTCAAGCGGGACGGCCGCGCTCATCTACGTCCATCCTGACCACGCCGCACGGCTGCCGGCGTTGGGCGAGTTCCTCGCGTCGCGCGGCTGGGCCGGGCGGGTGTTCCCGCCGGATCGCCTGTCCGACGTCGGGCAGGCGCCGCGTGGAGGGTTGGCCTTCGGCGTCTCCATGCGGGCGGAAGATCGCGCCAACGAGTTCGGCGTGCCGGGCCTGAGCCTCGAAGCGCGCGCCTCCGACGGGAAACCGGATCATCTCGGATTCGGCCAGCACGGCGGCCTCGGCACCTACGAGCAGGCGCCGTTCTTGATGATCGACGGTCCGGGGTTTGGGCGCGGCGCCGGCCGGCGCGAGCCGACCTCGGTGGTGGACATCGCCCCCACGGTCCTCCGCCACCTGGACCTGCCGGTCGAGGACATGGACGGCCGCCCGCTCCAACGCGCCGCCGCCATGCTACAATGAGCGTCGCCCGGAAGCGCCGCACGATGCCGCGGCATCAACCGGCGGAACCGGAACCGACACGTTGGGACACGAGGTGACGGAGTGGCAAAGCGGACGAAGTCAGGCCTGAAACGGAAGCGCCAGGATCTGCGGCGCGCGGTCCGCAATCAGGCGGTCCGGTCGAGAGTGAAGACGCTTGTCAAACAGGCGCGCGAAGGCGGGCGGCGCGAGGACGACGCGCTGCGTACCGCGATCAGCGCGCTTGACGCCGCGGCGCGGAAGGGCGTCATTCATCCGAACGCCGCGGCCCGAAAGAAGTCCCGGCTGATGCGGTGGGCCGGCGCGCAGACTCCGGCGACCGCGCCGGCGTAGGTCCGCGGCAGCTTCGGACGACTCCGCGCCCGCGCAGCGAGAGCCCGCGCGGGCGCGCTACTGCCCGCTCATCCGGACAATTAAAGTCTCCAGCGCCAGCCTCGCCGGCATTTGCCCGGTCTTGATCGCACCGTCGGCGTCGAGCAGCATTCCGAGTAACGTCTCCACGTCCACGCGGCCGAACGCCTCGACCTGCTTCTGAAAGTCGCGGTAGCGCCACGCGCGAGCGCCGAGCGCGCGCTGCACGTCCGCGCGATTCCGCACACCGCGGTCCACGAGTTCCTGCACCCGCGCCAGTATGCGCACCTGATCCTCGAGCATATAGAGGATGCGCAGCGGCGGCTCGCCGAGCGCTATGAGCGCGTCGAGGAGCCGGAAGGCTCGATCCGCCTGCCGGTGGCCGACCGCGTCCATGACCTCGAAGATCGTGGCCTGCGCCGCCACCTCGCTGGCGGCCTCCCGCACGTCGTCGGCCGTGATCGTCTCCCGTTCGCCCGCGTAGGCCGCGAGCTTGGCCACCTCAAGCCCGAGGCCGCGCAGGCCGCTGCCCGCCTGCTCGACGAACAGCGCGGCCGCCTCCGGTGTCATGGTCTTGCCGGCTTCGCGTGCCCGTGCCGCGAGCCACGCCGGGATCTGTTCCGGCTCGAGCGGGTCGCACCGGATCACCTGCGCGGTCCGCTGCAGCACCTGGGTGAGACGGCGGCGCTGATCGAGCCTCGGCGCGACGACGATCAGCACGGACGGAGGCGGCCCCTGATTCAGGTAGTCGGCGAGCGCGTCCTGGTCGGCGGCGCGCCACGCCTCGGGATTGCGGACCTTGATGACCACCACGCGGCGCGCGCCGAAGAACGACAGCGTCTCGCACCGGATGATGACATCCTGGATCGGTACCGCGCCCGCGTCGACAACGTCGAGGTTGAGCGCCCGCTCCTCTGCGGGCACGAGGTCGCGCAGCAGCGCGCGGAGGGCCTCGTCGGCGCGCAGATCCTCCTCGCCGAGCAGCAGGTAGACCCCCGCCGTGCCGCTCATAAAAGCCGGCCGGGGACGCGCGGGCCGTGACCCGGCCGATACGGTGCCGCGGTAAGAATGGGGCGAGGCGCGCGATGACGGGGACACGCATCGGACTGTTCTGGCGGCTTGCCGCCGCGGCGGTTGTAGCGGGTGTACTGTGCGCGGTGGAGGAACCGGCCGTGTTGCCCGCGGCCGCGGCCCCTACGGCCGCAGTTCCGGCCGGCGGCTTCGCGATTGTTCCGGGCGAGTCGTCCGTGACATTCGCCGTGCCGGACAATCGCGGCGGATTCTCCGGCCATACCACCCAGGTATCGGGCCGCGTGGAGGTGGCACCGGCCGCCGGGGAGACCTACACCGCTCGAATCACCGGCCTCGTCGACGCGCGCAGTCTCACGACCGCGAATGCGGTCCGGGACAACGCTATGCACACGACGTTTCTTCAGACCGGCACCTACCCGACGGTCGCGTTTGCCGGCACCGCCACGGCTCGGCCCGGTCTCGGCGTCCGCGCGTTTCCCACAACGGTCCACGGCCAGCTTACGATTCGCAACGTCACGCGGGAGACGGAATTCACCGCCGCGGTCGTGGCGCTCGGGAAGGAATACGTCGCCGACGCCACCGCGACGGTCCGCATGGCCGAGTATGGCATTCCGTATCCGCGCGCGTTCATCTTCGTGGCACGAGACCCGGTCACGGTCACGCTGCACATCGTCGCGCGCGCCCCGTAGCGTTCGGCCCTCCGCCGGCCGAACGGCGGCGGCGCCGCCGCAGGCCGCCGCACGGGCGCCTCACCGCCGGGCGGCGGCCTCCGCCGCAACGCGGGCGACAAACTCCGCGAGCGGTTGCGTGCCTTCGTCCCCTTTTGCACGGCTGCGCACGGCCACTGCGTTCTGGGCCTCCTCGCGGTCGCCGACGACGAGCATGTACGGAACTTTCATCAACTGCGCTTCGCGGATCTTGTGTCCCGTCCGCTCGCTCGACGCGTCCACCTCGGCGCGGATGCCCTGCTCCCGCAGTGCCTCGGCGGCCCGGCGCGCGTAGGCGAGGTGCCGGTCGGCGATCGGCAGCACGCGCACCTGCTCGGGAGCGAGCCACAGAGGGAAGGCGCCGGCGTACTGCTCGATCAGAAACGCCATCATGCGCTCGAGCGTGCTGATCACGGCCCGGTGGATCATGACGGGCCGGTGGGGCTGACTGTCCTCGCCGATGTATTCGAGGCCGAAGCGCTCCGGCAGGTAGAAGTCGATCTGCACCGTGGAGATCGTCTCGTCCTTGCCCATGACGTTCGGCACCTGCACGTCCAGCTTGGGCCCGTAGAAGGCGGCCTCCCCCGGCGCCTCGACGAACTCGAGTCCGAGCGTCTGCATCGCCCGCAGCAGCTGCCCTTCGGCCGACTCCCACATCGCGTCGTTCTGCATGAAGTTCTCGCGGTCGTTGGGGTCCCGCAGCGACACGCGATACCAGAACGGATGCAGCCCCAAATCCTGGTACACGCGCTGGATCAGCCGGACCACGGCAATGAACTCGTCCATCAACTGGTCGGGGCGGCAGAAGATGTGCGCGTCGTTCAGCGTCATGGCCCGCACCCGTGCGAGGCCCGTGAGCACGCCGGACCGCTCGTACCGGTACATTGTGCCGAGCTCGGCGATGCGGACCGGCAGGTCGCGGTAACTGTGCTGCCCCTGCTTGTACACCATGATGTGATGCGGGCAGTTCATCGGGCGCAGCACGAGTTCTTCGCTGTCCACCTTCATCGGCGGATACATGTTCTCGCGGAAATGGTCCCAGTGGCCGCTGATCTTGTACAGCTCGACGTTGGCCAGGTCCGGCGTGTGGACGTGCCGGTAGCCGAGGCTCTCCTCGAGGTCGATGATGTAACGCTCGAGCAGGCGGCGCACCGTCGCGCCCCGCGGCAGCCACAGCGGCAGCCCCTGTCCGACCTCCTGCACGGACGCAAACAGCCCGAGTTCGCGGCCGAGTTTCCGGTGGTCGCGCCGCTTCGCTTCCTCCAGACGCGCCAGGTATTCGTCGAGCGCCTGCTGCGTCGGAAACGAGATGCCGTAGATCCGCTGCAGCATCGGCCGCCGCTCGTCGCCGCGCCAGTACGCGCCCGACGTGCTCAGCAACTTGACCGCCTTGATGAGGCCCGTGGATGGCAGGTGCGGGCCCCGGCACATGTCTTGAAAGCCGTCCTGCCGGTAGAAACTCACCGGGTCGTCGGGGATGCCGTCAAGCAGTTCGGTCTTGTAGACATCGTGCCGGTCGCGGAACAGCCGGAGGGCCTCCGGGCGAGGCACGGCGATGCGCTCGATCGGCTGGTCGCGGGCCGCGAGTTCGCGCATCCGCTGCTCGATCCGCTCCAGGTCCTCGGGCGTGAACGGCCGGCCGATGTCGAAATCGTAGTAGAAACCATCCTCGATCGGCGGGCCGATCGCCAGTTTGGCGCCGGGGAACAATTCTCGCACGGCCTGGGCGAGCAGGTGCGAAGTGCTGTGCCAGTAAACCTCGCGGCCGGTGGGATCGGCGAACGTGAGCCACTCCACGTTTGCGTCGCGGTCCACCCGGGCGGAAAGGTCCCGCACGTCGCCGTCGACGCGCGCCGCGAGCGCGTCGCGGACCCCCGCCTGCCGCGCAACCTCGGCCAGGGTGACCCCCCGCGGATACGGACGCGTCTGCCCGCCGGGCAGGCGCACTGTAATGTGGTCGACCGACGTCCGTTCGGCCATGCTTACCATCTCCTTCCGGCCAGGAAACAAGAAGGCCCCCGTCCCGATGGGACGGAGGCTCCGCGGTTCCACCCACTTTTCCGCCGGATTGGTCCCCCGGCGGACACTCCTTGCGCTGCCACGGGCGCTCCCGGCGGGCTTCGGCGTGCGGCGTCCGCCCGCGGCTCCGGGGTGGTCTTCAGCCCCGCGGCCGAGCGGGGTTTGCAGCCACGACCCCGCCTCTCTCCCGGCCGCCGGCCGGCCTACTCGTCCCCGTCATCACCAAACGTGAGCATTATAGCACGGTTCCGGCACGGCAAGGAGTGCCAATTACGGCACCGAATGTACTCTGGCTTTGAACACATTATGACCGCAGGGAGGCGTCGCATGGTAAGAGCGCCACAGGGGTGGAGGCGCGTGGCTACCTCGCTTGGTATTGTTGCCGCGCTCATCGCCGGGGTTCTGTTCGTCCCCGGCTCGGTGACGGGCTGGGCCGCCGCGCCCGTGACTTTTATCTGGGGCAAATCGGGGGACGCTGACTCGTTGGACAGCCCGACGAGCACAAACGGCGAGGCCTACGAAGTCACTACGCAGATCTTCAATATCCTCGTCAGGGCTGTGCCGGGGAAGACCGACATCGAACCAGACCTCGCAACTAGTTGGTCGGTCTCGCCGGATGGGCTCGTCTGGACCTTCAAGCTGCGCCAGGGCGTCACGTTCCATGACGGCACGCCGTTCAACGCCGAGGCGGTTAAGATCAACTGGGACCGTTGGGCGAACTCGCATAACCCCGCCCTGTACCAGTATTGGGACTCCTTCATGAATGACTACTTCCAAGAGGCCAAAGTCGTCGATCCGTACACGATTCAGATTGTCTTGAAGAAACCCAACTCACCGATGCTCCAGAACCTGACGATCATTTCATTTCAGATGACGAGCCCGGCATCGATGAAACAATATCCCACTCCTGAGACGCTGGGCCTGCATCCCGTCGGAACCGGGCCCTTCAAGTTTGTCGACTGGGTGCGCGACGATCATGTGACACTGGTGGCGAACCCGAACTTCTTCCGCAAGGGCCTCCCCAAAGTCCAGCGCCTGATCGAACGCGTCATCAAAGACAACTCCGCCCGGTTCCTCGCGCTCAAATCCGGCGAGATCAGCGCGATGGAACTGCCGAACACCGACGACGTCAAAGTCGCCCAGAGCGATCCGAACCTCAAGGTGGGGTACCGGCCCCCATTCAACACCAGCTGGCTCGCGTTCAATACGAACGATCCGCTATTCAAGGATATCCGGATCCGCCAGGCGGTCGCTTACGCGATCAACCGGCAGGCGATCGTGCAAGGGCTGTACTCTGGGTTAGGTGAGGTCGCTACCCAGTTCATGCCGCCGGGGATGTGGGGCCGGGCCTCCAGCCCGCCCGCGATCCCGTACGATCCCGCCAAGTCCAAGCAACTGCTCGCGGAGGCCGGTTACCCGAACGGGTTCTCTTTCAACTTCTGGTACATTCCGGTGAGCCGCCCGTACTTCCCGAACGGCAAGGAGATCGGCACGGCAATCGCGAGCGACCTGGGCAAGGTCGGCATCCGCGCGAATCTGCTGACTGAGGACTGGGCGACGTTCCTGAAAGATGAACGGCAAACGAACAAGATGCCGATGTACATGGGCGGCTGGATCGGCGACAACGGCGACCCCGACGACTGGCTCGGGTTCTTCTTCCCGAAGTACGATGCCACGAGCGCGTCGTTATCGTACAATAACCCAGCGGTGTTCGACCTCATCAACCGCGCCAAGGTCGAGACCAGCCAAGCGAAGCGCGCGCAGATGTATGCGCAAGCTACGACACTCATCCTGAAGGATCTGCCGAGAATTCCGATCGCGCACGCCAGGGGGCCGCTGTTGATGCGCAAGAACGTGGAAGGGTTGATCGGACAGCCCGATGCGAACGAATACATGGAATTGGTCTACTTCAAGTAAACCGCAGCCGCAGGGACGGGGGCGCGGACCTCGGTCCGCGCCCCCTCCGTATCTTTAATCGATGGGCCGATACATCCTCCGCCGAATACTCACACTACTGCCGATCCTCCTCGGAGTATCCGCGGCGGCATTTTTGATGATCCACCTGATCCCCGGGGACCCCGCGACCGTGTACGTTGGCGAACACGGGGGGGCGGACGCTATCGCGCGCGTGCGCCACGAGTTCGGCCTGGACAAGCCGCTGCCGGTTCAGTACGGGATTTACCTCTGGAACGCCGTGCGGGGCAACTTCGGCGAATCACTCGACAGCCACCGCAGGGTCCTCGACGAGTTCGTCCCGCGGTTCCCCGCGACAATCGAGCTAACGCTCGGCGCGATTACCGTCGCACTCTGCCTGGGCGTGCCGATTGGGATTATGTCCGCCGCCAAGCCGAATTCAATCTTTGACCGCCTCGGCATGCTCGTGGCGCTTGCCGGCGTCTCGGTCCCTGTGTTCTGGCTCGGCCTGATGCTCATCTATATCTTCAGCGTGTACGTGCACGCGCTACCGACCGCGGGTCAACTCGGCGTGAACGTGTCGTTGACGCCGCTGACGCACATTGATGTATTGGACGGCGTGCTCACGGCGAACTGGCCGGCCGCTGGCGATGCGCTGCGGCACCTTCTGCTGCCCAGCGTCACAGTCGGATCCATTCCGACTGCGATCATCGCGCGGATGACACGGGCGTCCATGCTCGACGCGCTGCATCAGGACTATATCCGGACGGCGAGGGCCAAAGGCCTTACAGGTCTCGTTGTGGTGGTCCACCACGGGCTGCGCAACGCGCTTCTTCCGGTCGTCACGGTCGTCGGACTCCAGTTCGGCTCGTTCCTGACCGGCGCGATCCTGACCGAAACGATCTTCTCGTGGCCGGGCGTCGGCCGGTTCATGTACGACTCGATTCTGTTCCGCGATTATCCGGTGATTCTCGCCGGCATTCTGCTGTTCTCGCTAATGTTCGTATTGGTCAACCTAGTCGTTGACGTGCTGTACGCCTTCCTTGATCCCCGCATCCGCTTCGCCTGAGCAAGCGCGCGAGCGCGTACGGCCGAGTTCGGCGGGCGCCCTCTCTGCTCGCCGCAGCGGACGCTCGGCGACCCGAATGGCCGCGCGCCGTTTCTGGGCCAACGCAAATGCGCGGGCGGGCCTCACCATGATCGTATTCTTCGGATTGGTCGCGATCTTCGCCACGCACATAGCTCCCCAGGGTCCCGATGATGAGAATCTGCTCGATCGGCTCAAGCCCCCGACTGCGCAGCACTGGTTCGGTACCGATAACCTCGGCCGGGACGTATTCAGCCGCGTCATTCTGGGCACCCGGATCTCGATGACCGTCGGGTTCGTCGCGGTCGCCGGCGCGCTCTCTACAGGGGCGCTACTGGGGATCACGGCCGGCTACGCGGGCGGCCGAATCGACAACGTGATCATGCGAACGATGGATGTCATGCTGGCTTTCCCGTCCATCATTCTCGCGATCGGCATCGTGGCGCTGCGCGGGCCCGGACTCAATAACACGATCCTGGCCGTCAGCATCGTGAACATTCCGTCGTTCGCACGCGTCGCGCGCGCCTCTACGCTCGCGATCAAGGAGTTCGAGTACGTAACGGCGGCACGGGCCCTCGGCGCACGGCCGTGGTGGGTCTTGCTCCGCTCCATCGCACCGAACGCTGCCGCGCCCCTGGTCGTGCAGGGTTCACTCGGAATCGGAGGAGCGATTCTTGAAGCCGCTGGGCTCGGCTTTCTCGGATTGGGAGCGCAGCCTCCGACGCCGGAGTGGGGGGCGCAGTTGGCGGACAGCTACCGGTACCTGCTCACCGATTTTTGGGCGGCGCTCGCACCGGGGCTGGCCATCGCGCTTGTCGTGCTGTCGTTCAACCTGGCGGGTGACGGGCTCCACGACGCGCTCGATCCCCGCCTGTCGACACGAAGTTAACAGCGAAGAAGCGGAGCGCGCAGAGTTTAGACGTGTCCAGCCGCCGGTTTAACGAGGCGCCCCGGATCGAGTCACACTCCGGCTCCGGACGTGTGTGAGCACCAGATCTGCCGCCGTCTCGCCTGACCGTATGCAATCGGAGATCCCGACACCTCGATAGGCGCCACCGGCGAGGGCCAAGCCGGCGTGCCCCGCCACGCGGGCCTCGATCGCGGCCACCCGGGCGAGATGCCCGACGACGTACTGCGGCATTGCGTCGCGGTGGCGGTGCACGCGTGCGAACCGCGGGGCGGTACCGGCGCCCAGCAGCCTCTCCATCTCCCGGTGCGCGGTCGCGACGAGGCCGCCGTCATCCATATCGAGCGTGCCCGGCGCGAGCGCGCCCCCCAGAAACACCCGCAGCAGCGCCCGATCGGCAGGCGCGCGGCGCGCGAACTTGACGCTCAAGAAAGAGGCGGCGAGAATGGGCCGCCCCTCAACGCGTGGGACCACGAAACCGAAGCCGTCAAGCGGATGCCGCACGTCTGCGCGCCGGTACGCGAGGGTCACACTCGCCGACGATGCGTAGGAAATCGCGGCGAGATCCGCGGCCAGCGTTTCGTCGACGCCGCCGAGTAGCCGCGCTGCCGCGGGCGCGGACGTGGCGACAAGGACGGCCTCGGCCTCGAGCCGGCCGCCGCCGGCCAACGCGACGTGATACCGGCGTCCCGAGGGCACCGGCGACACCGACGTCGCAGAAGTTCGCAGCCGCAGAACCCCGGCCGGAAGGCGACCCACCGCGGCCTCCACGAGCGCCTGCATCCCATCCGCAGCCGTAGCGAACACTCCCAGCCGGCGGTCCACCACCCCGGGGCCCGAAGTCGCCGGCCCTCGCGCGGCTTCCGGCACCGCGGTCCGCGCGCGACGGAGGCCGCGGATGACGCTGCCGTGGCGCCGTTCGAGATCGAGGAAGCGCGGCATCGTCGCCGCGAGGCTGAGCGCGGCCGCGTCGGCCGTGTAAATCGTGCCGATCATCGGCTCGGCCGCGCGGTCGAACACCTCGCGTCCCAGGCGGCGCGTGACAAAGGACTCCACACTCTCATCCGGCACGGACCCGCCGCGCGGCAGGATCCAGTCCATCGCCATGCGCACCTTGCCGGGCCATGAGAACAGCGGCGAGCGGAGCCACGGGCCGATCCGGGTCGGCGCGAGAATCCTAAAGCCCTCGGGAATCGGGGTGAGGCGGCCTCGGCACACCACGTACGTCCGTGCCGCGGCCGGCTGAACGTCCTGCAGCGTCCCTGCGATGCCGATCTCTTCGCAGAAGCGCAGCGCCTCGGGCTTCTCTGTCAAAAACGAGTCGGGGCCCGCTTCGACGAGGTACTCGCCCCGGTCGCCGCCCCGTTCGGTGGCAATGACCCCGCCGGGCCGGGGGCCGCTTTCGCAGACGACGAGATCGAGTTCGGGAGCCTCCCGTGCGATGCGCAGCGCCGCCGCGAGCCCGGCAATCCCCGCGCCGACGATGACGATCCGCGGTGACGAGACGGGACCCGCGCCGCGCGGCGGCCGGCTGTCGCCGCTGTGATCCGCGGTCACGTGCGTTCTGCTGACGCCGCGGCGACGAGGGCGGCGAGCATTTCGATGAAGGCCGGGTGGTCCATCACCGTGCCCGCCCGATGGTAGGCGATGCCGAGGTCCGCCGCGGTCCTGCGCGCCTCCGTGTCGAGATCGTACAGTACCTCGATGTGATCCGAGACAAAGCCGATCGGCACCGTCACTACCGCGCGCACGCGGCGCTCCGCGAGTTCGCGCAGCACGTCGTTCACATCGGGCTCCAGCCACGGCTCGCGCGGATCGCCGCTCCGGCTCTGGTAGGCAACCTGCCACCGCGGGTGGCCGAGCCGCGCGGCGACGAGCCGGGCGGAGATCTCGACCTCCCGCGCATAGTCGCTGCGCTCGGCCATCGCGACCGGAATGCTGTGCGCGGTGAAGACGAGCGTGGCGGCGTCTCGCTCCCTTTCGGGCAGCGGTCTCAGCACAGCCTCGACGCGATCGGCCTGCGCAGTGATGAAGCCCGGCCGGTCGGACCAGGGGCCGACGTACTCGACGGCCGGCGCGTCCCGCCCGACGTGTCTCCGGGCGTCGGCGACGTTCTCCTGGTATTGCTCCCAACTCGCATAACTGCGGTGGGGGGCCATGACAATCCCGATCGCCCGTTGCACGCCCGCGTCGCGCATGGCGGCGATCGTCTCGTGGAGATACGGGTGCCAGTTGCGCATCCCGACGTAGACGCCGAGCCGGCGTCCTTGTGCCGCGAGCGCCTCGTGAAGCGCGGCCGCCTGGCGGCGTGTGAGTGCCGTGAGCGGCGAGCGCCCTCCAAAGAGGTCGTAGTGACGCGCGACTTCTTCCAGACGTCCCGGCGGCACGCGGCGTCCTTTAAGGATCCCGGCCAAGTATGGGCGGACGTCCTCCGGGCCGTCCGGTCCCCCGTACGCGATGAGCAGGACCGCATCGAATGGTCCGCGCTCGCCGTCCCCGCCGGCCCACAGCGGCCCCGATTCACCTCGCGACGCCTGTCGCGCGTACATCACCGCCGGCTCAACTCGTGAACCATGTCCACCATGGCCCGTACGTGCTCCCACGGCGTGTCCGGAAGGACACCGTGGCCGAGGTTGAAGACGTGTCCCGGCCGCCCGGCCGCCGCCTCGAGAATGCCCGCGACGCCGCGCTCGATCTCCGCCCGCGTGCTCAACAAGATCGCCGGATCGAGGTTGCCCTGCACCCCGACCTCCAGGCCGAGGCGCGCCCACGCGTCGCCGAGGTGAACGCGCCAGTCGAGACCAATCACGTCTCCGCCCGCGTCGCGCATCGCTTCGAGCAGGCCGGCCGTGCCTGTGCCAAAGTGAATCACCGGCGCATGATCCGGCAGCGCCGCCAGGACCGCGCGCGTGTGCGGCATCACGTAGCGCCGGTAGGCGTCCGGCGACAGGCAGCCGGCCCAACTGTCGAAGAGCTGCACCGCTTCCGCCCCCGCGTCGATCTGACCGCGCAGATACCGCATCGTCATGCCCGCCAGCAACTCCATCAACGTGGTCCAGGTCTCGGGGTCCGTGTACATCAGGCGCTTTGTCAGCACGAAGTCCCGGGACGGACCCCCTTCAATTAAATACGACGCAACGGTAAACGGCGCTCCCGCAAAGCCGATCAGCGGCACTCGGCCGGCGAGCGCGCGGCGGGCGAGCCGCACGGTCTCGAACACGAACGGCACCGTGTCCGCGGGGTCGAGCCGCGGCAGGCGGGCCACGTCCGCGTGGGTACGGACGGGCCGGCCGATCACCGGCCCTTCGCCCTTCGCATACGAGAGACCCACGCCGAGCGGTTCAACGAGCAGGAGAATGTCGGCGAAGAGAATGGCCGCGTCGACGCCGAGCCGGTCGACGGGTTGCACCGTCACTTCCGCGGCGGCCTCGGGTGTTTTGCACAGATCGAGCAGGCTCATCCGCTCCCGGATCCGGCGATACTCAGGCAGGTAGCGGCCGGCCTGCCGCATTGCCCACACCGGCGTGTAGGTCACGGGAAGACGGCGGCATGCGCGGAGGAACACGCTGGCAGCGGGCGCGGACACGGAGAGCGTTGGTTCTCTGGCGGCCGAAGGCGCTCCTGTGAAATCTCCAGGACCGCCACCGAGAAACGCGAACTAGTTCGGGATGCGAGATCGCCCGATACAACCGAATCCGCTTGTGAGGGGGGGAACGGTGAGCGTTCGTGCGCGCGTGTGGTTCCTGATCGCCGCAGCGGCGGTGCTGTGCGGACTCGGGTCTCTGCGGCCGGATCCCACCTGGGGCGCCAAAGACACGCTGACGATCGGCTTACGCGGCGACGCATCGTTTCTCGACCCGATCATCGCAAGCGACGGACAGTCGTACGAGGTCGAGTGGTCGTTGTTCGACTGCCTCGTGGAGTACGACGAGAACCTCGCAATCAAACCGGCGTTGGCCGAACGCTGGGATGCGTCGCCGGACGGCCTGAGCTACACGTTCCACCTCCGCCACGGCGTGCTGTGGCACGACGGGCAGCCGTTCACCGCCAACGACGTGGCGTTTTGGGCGGCCTCGATGCTGAATCCGAAGGTGCGCGCGCCGTCTCGGGCGTTTTTCGGCGCGCTGGCAGGATACGGGGAACTCACGAACGCCGACCACCCCGCGGACATCCGGACGCTGGCCAAGAAGCCGGTGGAGGTGCTCGATCCGTACACCGTCCGCGTCAACCTTGCCCATCCCTACGCCGCCCTGCTCGGTGTGCTGACATGCCCGCGGGGCGCCATGGCGCCGCAGCACGTGCTCGAAGGCAAAGATCTCAACACCGACGACTTCAACAATAAGCCGATCGGCGACGGCCCCTACCGGTTTGTCGAGTGGCGCAAGGGCGACCGGATCGTCCTGCAGGCCAACGACCGGTACTACGCCGGCCGGCCGGCGATCCGGCAGATCGTCTTCCGGATCATCCCCGATCCGGTCGTGCGCACGCAGGCGCTGCGCACGGGAGACATCGATGTGCTCGAAGGACCGCCGCCGGACGAGCTGGACCGGCTCAAGACCGACCGGCAGTACATGATCGCCGGGGCGTATACGCCGAGCTACCAGTACTTCGGCTTCCGGCTCGACCGCGCACCGTTCAACGATGTGCGCGTCCGCCGCGCGTTGTCGTATGCGGTCGATTTCGACGCCATCGTACGCAAGGTGCTGCGCAGCTACGCGGTCCGGGCGACCGGGCCGATCCCGCCGACCAGTTGGGCCTACACGCCCAAAGTGACCATCTATCCATACAATCCCGCCAAGGCGAAGGCCCTGCTGGCCGAGGCTGGGTTCGCGCCGGGCCCGGACGGTACGCTGCAGAAAGGCGGGCAGCCGTTCCGCTTCTCCATTAAGGGCGACCAGGGCGATCAGGCGGTCCGGGATTCCGCGGTCATCGTACAATCAGATCTCGCGCGCGTCGGCGTGCAGGCCGACATCAGACTGCTCGACTGGCCGACCTTCGTGCGGCAGTTGTTCGCGTCCGACTTCGAAGGCATCCTCGTTGGTTGGACCGGCCATCCCGACCCCGATCCGTTCAACTACACGATCTGGCACTCCAGCCAGTGGAACGGCCGCAACTTCGCGCACTACAAGAACGCCGAGGTGGACCGGCTGCTCGAGGACGCGCGCGGCACGCTCGACCGTGCGAAGCGCCGCGAAATCTACGTGAGATTCCAGCAAGTCTTGGCGGACGACGCACCCTACGTCTGGGGCTATTACGGCAAAGAGATGTACGTCTACCGGCGCGAGCTCAAGGGGCTGGCCCTTATCCCGTCGCAGGGCGCCCTATACCGGTCGCTGCGGACGGCCTCCTGGGGACCTTAGCCGCGTGTGCCGGTCATAGCGCCCGGGACGCCGGACTGAGCCCGGCCGTGTGCGCGCCGCGGCCCGGCGCGGCCGCATGACCCTGCCGCGCCGGTAATCGGGGACGCCGCGTGGGCGCGTATGTGCTTCGCCGGTTGATCGGCACGATTCCGATGCTGCTCGGCGTCTCGGTGGTGCTCTTCGTGCTCGTCCACCTGGCGCCCGGGGGACCCGAAGCGGCCCTGCTCGGCGGTGACATCTCGCAACAGGCGGCGCAGGCCGTCCGGCACAGCCTGGGCCTCGATCGGCCGCTGCCCCTGCAGTACGTCCTGTGGCTCCGTAATGCCGCGCGTGGCGACTTTGGCCGATCGTATTTGCAGGGGGCGCCCGTCTCGCGGGTCATCAAGGACCGGATGGGGGCCACGGCGGAACTGGCCGGGGGTGCCTTAGCGCTGGCAGTCCTCGTCGCGGTTCCGCTCGGCATTGTCGCGGCGACGCGGGCGAACTCATGGCTCGACCGGTCCGCGACCGGAATCGCGCTCGCCGGCGTGTCGTTTCCGAGTTTTTGGCTCGGCATTCTGTTGATCTTGCTTTTCGCGAGCCTGCTGCGCTGGCTGCCGTCGTCCGGCATGAGCAGTTACGGCCTCGAGGGCGATATCGCGGATCGCCTGCGCCACGCGGTCCTGCCCGTGGTTACCCTCGCCGGCACCCAAGTGGCCGCCTTCCTGCGGTTCACGCGCTCGAGCCTCCTCGACTCGTTGCACCAGCCGTTCGTCTCCGTGGCCCGGGCAAAGGGACTGCGCGAGCGAGCCGTGCTGCTGCGCCATGCGTTCCGAAACGCTCTACTGCCGCTGATCACGCTGCTCGGCCTCTCCGTCCGTTTTCTGGTGGGCGGCGCGGTGCTGACCGAGACGGTGTTCGCGTGGCCCGGCATCGGCCGGCTCGCGGTGGACGCCGTCACGGCGCGCGATTATCCGCTGCTTTTGGGCCTCAACATGCTGCTCGCCCTCGTGGTCATCGGGGCGAACGTCCTGACAGACGTGCTGTACTCCATCGCCGACCCGCGCATCGCATGGCGGTGACATCCGGCGCGCTGCGGCCGCCCGAGGCCGGCGGCCGCATCCCCCCCACGCGTGTCCGGCGTGGCACACTCGCCGCGATCGGCCTGGCATTCGCCCGCAACCGCCTCGCCCTCGCGAGCGCGCTCGTGTTCGCGGCGATCGGCGTCGCCGCGCTCCTGGCGGTCCGGCTGGCGCCCTACCCCTATGCGCTGCAGGATCTCGACCGGCGCTTGGAGGCGCCGAGCGCGGCGCACCTGCTCGGCACGGACGCCTTTGGGCGGGACGTACTCAGCCGGATCGTCGTGGGCGCCCGCGCGTCGCTCGCAACCGGTATCGTCGCGACGGGCGTCGCGCTCGCCGTGGGCACACTCATCGGCATCGCCGGGGGCTACTTCCTCGGCACGACGGACCTGTGGCTCACCCGGCTCACGGAACTCGCGCTTGGCATTCCTCCCCTGTTCCTCGTCCTGCTCATCATCGCGCTATTCGGACCCAGCCTCCGCAACACCATCCTCGTGATCGGCCTCGTCTACTGGCCGCCGACCGCACGGATCATCCGGGGCGAGGCGCTGCGCCTGCGCCAGCACCAGTTTATCGAGGCGGCCCAGGCGCTCGGCGCGTCCGCGGCGCGCACGCTGTGGCGGCACGTGTTTCCGAATCTCCTCCCGGCGGTGATCGTGCAGGCCACGTTGTTCATGGCGGATGCGATCCTCATCGAATCCGGCCTCTCGTACCTCGGCGTGGGCATTCAGCCGCCGCTGCCGTCGTGGGGCAACATGCTCGTCGACGGCCGGCGCTACGTCGACAGCGCGTGGTGGATTGCCACGTTCCCGGGAACGGCCATCTTCGTAACAGTGCTCAGCATCAACCTCGCCGGCGACGGGCTGCGGGACGCCCTCGATCCGCGGCGGAGCTGAACAGGAGGAAGTCAGCGTGCAGGTGCGCGTCGGCGACGTGGATCTCTTCTACGAGATGGCGGGCGAGGGGCCGCCGTGCGTGCTCGTGCACGGCGGCCCCGGCGTCGGGCCCGCCGCCGGACGCCTCGCGCAGTACGCTCCACTCGCCGGCCGCGCGCGGCTGATCGCCTACGATCACCGCGGCCACGGCCGGTCCTCCAAGGCGCCCGAAGCGACGTACACGCAGGCCCGATTGGCCGAGGACCTTTGGGGGCTCTGCCGCGCGCTCGGCGCCGACCGGCCGATCCTGCTCGGCACCTCCGCCGGCGGCTTCATTTCGCTCATCTATGCGGCGACGTACCCCGAGGCATTGCGGGCGCTCATCCTGGTCGGCACGTCGCCGAGCAAGGGGTTCATGGCGCGGGCGGCCGCCAACATGGAACGCCTGGGCACCCCCGCGATGCGGGACGCGTACCGCCGTTTGTGGGACGGTTCGATCGACGATCCGGCGGAATTCCGGCGCGCCTTCGAGACGATTCAGCCCATGTACTACCATGATAAGGGCTTCGCGCCCGTCTCACTCGCCGGCCGGGACTTCGATCCGATGACACGCCGGGCGCTGATCCGCGACTACGATCGGTACGACGTACGGGAGGAGCTTGGCCGCATCCGTGTGCCCACGTGGATCGGCGTGGGCCGCCACGACTGGATCTGCCCGGTCCCCGAATCGGAGGAACTCGCGCGAGGGATTCCTGGGTCTGAACTCCACATCTTCGAGCACAGCGGCCATTCGCCGCAGACGGAAGAGACGACGCGGTTTATGGAGAGCGTCCGGACGTTCCTCAACCGGCTGTAGAGGAGGAGAGAAGATGGCGATCGCACGCGCATCCAGTCCGCGCAGGTCGGTGGAGCAGGAATACCGGTACGAGCATCTGACCTGGCCGGAGATCAACGACGCCGTGGCCATGAAGAAGGTGGTCGTGCTCCCGGTGGGCTCGACCGAGCAGCACGGCCATCATCTGCCGCTCGACGTGGACGCGAAACTGAGCAGCAGCGTCGTCTACGAGGCCGCGCGCCGGGCGCCCGCCGATATGCTGGTCCTGCCGCCCGTCGCCTACGGGTACTGCCATCACGTCATGGACTTTCCCGGCACTATCAACATCGAACCGAGCACCTTCGTGAAGTTTCTCCTCGATATCACGCGTTCCGTCGCCTACCACGGGTTCAAGCGGATCGTCGTGGTCAACGGCCACGGCTCCAACCATCCGCTGGTGGAAGAGATCGGGCGGCAGACGATTCTGCAGACGGACGCGCTGTGCCTCACCCTGTCCTGGTGGCAGCTTGTCGCCGAGCGCTGGAACCGCGAGTGGCGGGAGTCGGTCCTGCCGGGCGGCTGCGCGCACGCGTGCGAACTCGAGACCTCGATGTACCAGCACGTCGATCCCGCCGGCGTGCGCGCACAGGAGATTCGCGACGAACTCGCGGCGTTCATGGCGCTGCCCGGCGCGGCGCGGTGGCACACCGTCGACCTGACCGCGTCGTCGCCCGCGGCGATCGTGGAGTGGACGTCGACGTACACGCAGAGCGGCGTGATCGGGGAAGCGAAGAAGGCGACCCCGGAGAAGGGCCGCGAGGTGTTCGAGCACGCCGTCGGCCAATTGGTCGAGATGGTTCGCTGGTTCCGGACGCGTCCCCGGCCGGAACGGCACGACCACCACGCCGCGGCGCCGACGTTCGCCTTACCGTTCGGCTGGTAAGCGCCGCGCTGATACCGTATTGATATCACTCCGATCGGACGGCCTTCATGCCCGACATCCTAATCCAGCGAGTTCCCGTGGCGACCGGGAGCGATGATGGCCTCGAGTCCGTAGAGAGTCTACCGCGCGAAGTTATCGGAGACGAGCGTCAGTAATTGGTGCCGCACCTGCGCGGCGGTCTCGTGCGCCTCGCCGGCGTGAGAAAGCAGATTGTCAATTGCGCTCCGGAGTGCGCGCAGAAGCTCCGCACGGTCGACCGCACGCACGAGGGACGCTTCGAACGGTTTCAAGACATCGGGGGACAACTCGTCATAACCGCGACCCTGCCGCATCTCGAGCCCGCGGCGCCGGCAGGCAAGCAACAGACCGATCTCGCGCAGTTCGCTGATCCAATGCTGCGCCTGCCACGGCCGGCCCCGTTCGATGCAGAACCTCGCACGGACCGCATGGTGGACGCCGAGGCCAAACAGATGCCGCGCCGACGGCGGTTCGACCGGAGGGTGCTCCACGGCACGGCCGGAGAGCAGCCGGAACTTCGGGCCCCGCGAACCAAACTCGGACGCGGGGGCGAAGGACAGATCGACCTGCAGCGCGCCGGGGAACAGGAACACGCGATAGATCGTGGACCCTACGGTGAGGTCGAAGAGGTGCGTGGCGTCAAACTCGCGCTCCAGACGCGGCGTCCAGTCCGCCAGTAGATCGGCCGGCGTCGCATCTTCACCCACGCCGAACCCCAGGTCCAGATCCGACCAGCGGTCCCCTCGTCCGAGGGCCGCGGCGCCAATGACCGCCGCCGCGACGATCCGTGGATCGGCGCGGGCCATCTCTAGAATGCGCTCCTGGATGCGATCCCGTTCCTCAGGCGCGAACACGAATAGCCCCCCCACGCTGGAGTCGACGGCGCATCACCTCGGAGGACGTGCCTGCCGCAGCGCGAGGCTACGTCTTGGCGATTCCCAACGGCTGAGCCGGCCGCGCCTGGTGCGGGATCCGGGGCTTGATCGGCCGGGCGCGCAATTCGCGGACGATCTCGACGAGCTCCGCGGCGCCGGCCGCGAGCGCGCGCTCGCCCTTCTCCGCGGTCGCGCGCGTCGGATCGCCCTTGATCCCGTTCGTCGAGTCGGCGCTCCAGTACTCGGTCATCCACAACGGATTCTTGAAAGACGGGTCCGGCTTGCGGCCGGCGAGATCACCCCAGAAATGGGGCGACTGTTGATATGTATTGTCGGCGGCGGCGCGATCCATCCGGACGCGCGACGCGTCGACGGCCAGGTATACGGAGGTCTCGATCTCGCACGCGTGCGAGGTGACCCGGGACTCGCGGACCGCATTGAAGGCCGTGCGCACGTCCTGGAGGTCCCACCACGAGGTGTACGCACAGTGCACGTCGGGACGCTCCACCACCGTTATCCGCGCCGCCATTTCAACGAGCGGCCGGTTGCTGCCATGGCCGTTCACCATCAGCATCTTCGTGAAGCCGTGGTGCGCGAGACTCCGCGTGATGTCGGCGAGATACTCGACAAACGTGTTCCACCGGATCGTCAGCGTGCCGGGGAAGTCCATGTGGTGGGGACTGTAGCCCACGCGGACGCATGGGAGGAGCGCGATCTCCTCCGGCGCAAGCCGGGCCGCACGCTCGCAGAACGCCGACGCGATGACGACGTCGGTGTCGACGGGAAGATGCGGCCCGTGATCTTCAATGGTCCCGACGGGAATCAGCGCGACGCGGCCGGCGCGCACGGCGTCGTTGACCTCCTCCCACGTCATGTGTTCGTACAGGTACCGCTGCTTGGGCATTCCTCTTCCCCCCGTCCGGCCGGCACATCGCGGCGAGTTTAGTCACCGTGCCGGCGTTTCGAATCGTGAACGCTGTGCCGAGCGCTTTCTCGAGCGGCACGGTAGAAAAGACCGTCGTGCCGGGTTTACGGCGCCGGCGCCAGTAGATCTCGCGTCCCCGGATGCGGAAGTCGTCCGTGGCGGTCCGCAGCGCGGCGACGGCGCGCCGCGCCGCGGCCCTCGGCGGCGCGGCGAGGAAAATGACGTTGTCAGGCAACCGCGGGCCGGGCTCGTCCGCTCGAAACGGTGCAAAGTGCGCGATCGCCTGCAGCTGGTCCGGCGTTCGGATGAAGACGCCCACGTCGTAGCCGAGGGCCCCCCCTAAACGCTCCCCTATCCTTTGTTCGAGCGCGGCCACGTTCCCCGCCCGGCTCGCGAAGAGGACGTTGCCGCTCGCGATGAACGTCTCGACGTCAGAAAAACTCATTGCGGCGAACTCGCGGCGAAGCCGGTCCATCTTGACCACGCGCCCCCGGCCCACGTTGATGGCCCGCAGCAACGCGATCAGCCGCGGCATGTTGCGCGCCGGCGCGAACGCACGGCCACGGGTCGGCCGGAGGCCGCGAGAGGCGTCACAGGGTTCGGATGCGCGGATCCAGCACGTCGCGGAGTCCGTCCCCGAGCAGGTTGAACCCGAGCACCGTGACGGCGATCGCGATCCCGGGCAGCACCGCGATCCACGGATCGATGAGCATGTACTGCCGGGCCGTGCTCAGCATGAGGCCCCACGAGGCGGTCGGCGGCTGCGTCCCGAGCCCGAGGAAGCTCAGGGCGGCTTCGGTCAAAATGGCCGTCGAGAGGGACACGGTCGTCTGCACCAACAGCGGCGCGGACACGTTCGGGAGGACGTGCCGCGCCATGATGACGGCGTTTGAGGCGCCGATGGCGCGGGCGGCCTCGATATACGGCTGGCCGACGATCGACAGGGTCGGTCCGCGGGCCACGCGGGCGAACGTCGGCGCATAGACGATCCCGATCGCGATCATCGCGTTGGTGAGGCTGGGCCCCAGAATGCTCGTCAGCGTGATCGCGAGCACAAGCGCCGGCATCGAGAAGAGCACGTCCATCACGCGCATCGCGATATTGTCCAATCGGCCGCCGTAGAATCCGGCGGCAATGCCGGATGAGGCGCCGAACACGAGCGCGATCACGACCGCGAGGCCGCCGACATACAGCGAGACCCGAGTGCCGAAGAAGAGACGGCTCAGCTCATCCCGGCCCAACTCGTCGGTCCCGAGCGGATACCGGCCGCCCGGGGCCAAGAGCGGCTGCGCGATTTGCGAGACAGGGTCGTACCGGCTCAGCAGCGGCGCCGCGAGCGCGATGAACACGGTCAGCGCGATAATCGCCGCGCCGGCCACCGCGGTCGGATTGCGGCGGGCCAGGCGGCCCGCGCGGAGAGCCGACCGCGGGGAGACCGGGGGGCGCCATCCCGCGGCCGGTGCGAAGGCCGCACCCGGCAATGGACCGGCTTCCGCGCCGCCTGCGCGCTCGCTCATTCGAACCGAATCCGCGGATCGAGCGACGTGTACAAGAGGTCCACCGCAAGGTTGACCGCGGCGAACGTCACCGCAAACAGCATCACCGTGCCCTGTACGACGGGATAGTCCCGCTGGTAGACCCCGTTCAAGAGCATCCAGCCCAACCCCGGCAGGCCGAAAATCTGCTCCGTGATCACGACCCCGCCGAGCAAGAACCCGCTCTGCAGACCCAATACCGTGATGATCGGAATGAGCGCGTTGCGGAGCGCGTGGCGGAACAGCACGGTGGCGCCGCGCAGGCCCTTGGCCCGCGCGACCTTGACATATTCCTGCCCCAACACTTCCAGCATCGACGATCGGGTCATCCGCACGACCACCGCCGCGAGGCCGAGCGCGAGGGAGAGGACCGGCAGCAGCATTTGCTGGGCGTTCGTCCACGGCGCCACCCAGGGGGGGATGAAGATCAGCGCGGGCAGCCAGTGGAACGCGTACGACGCCAGAATGATAAGCATCACGGCCGTCCAAAAGTTCGGCACGGACAGGCCGAGGAGGCCGACGATCTGCGCGACCGCCTTGACGCGCAGGCTCGGCGTGACGCTCGCCAAGATGCCGAGCGGGATGCCGATGGCGGCGACGGCCGCGATGGTGAGCACGGCGAGTTCGATCGTAATCGGCAGGCGCGACGCGATGAGTTCGCCGACCGGCTGCTGGGTCCGGAACGACCAGCCGAGATTGCCGTGCATGAGGTTCCAGAGCCACAGCCCGTACTGCACGGGCAGCGGCCGGTCGAGGCCGAATTGATGCAACACGGCCGCCCTCTGCTCAGGGCCGAGGCGGCCTTCCGTCCCCGCGAGGATATCGACGATCGTTCCCGGGAGCAGCCGCACAAGGCCGAAGATGAGAACGGAGACGCCGAGGAGCGCCGCGACCGTCCAGGCACCGCGCCGCAGCAGGTACCTCATGGGCGCTCAGACCGCCGCGGCGGACCCGCGCCTCCCGGCGGCGGGCCGGCAGGATGCGCCGGCCCGCTCCGCCTCCGCGGACGCCCGCCGCGCCGCGAGATCGATGCCGCTCAGGTCAACCAGGCCTGCTTCAAAAGGAACCGACGGCCGGTGAACGACTGCGTGAAGCCGTGCAGCCGGGCCGAGACGGCGTCGATGTTGTACTTCACGTGCCACCACCAGTTCGGCGACTCTTCCAGCAGCGTGCGCTGAATTTGTACGTACAAACTCTTACGCTCGTCGTGGTTGAAGATCGATCGCGCCTGCACCATGAGCGGATCCAACTTCGGGTTGGAGTAGCCGCCGTCGTTGATGGAACCCTTGCTGTAGAAATACGGGTAGATGTACCCGTCGGGGTCCGGCCGGAAGGTATTGCCGGAGCAGAAGATCTCTCCGCCTTCCTGGCCGTGGGTCTGCAATTCCCGGTTGTGATCGGCGACGAAGGCGCCCCACTCCATCTGTTTGACCTGTGCGTTGATGCCGATTTTCCGGAGCGAATCCTGGATGACGAGCGACATCGCCACGTATTCCGGATACTGCGGCGAACACAGAATCTCGACCGGAAAGCCGCCGTTCGGGTAGCCCGCCTCCGCGAGCAGTTTCTTGGCGCCGTCGACGTCCGGCTTGTTGTAGGGCAGGCTCTGCGGGGGGACGTACCAGTCGCCGTACCCGGTTGGGATCGGGCCGGAGGGGACCGCCGCCCCGAACGCGGCCTTCTGGATCACTTCGTTCGTGTCGACGGCCATGCGCATCGCCTTGCGCACGCGCCAGTCGTTGAGGGGCTTGCGGGAGACATTGATGTAATGCAGCGATACGTTCGCGACCAACCCCCGCAGCACGGCGACGCCGGGAACGCCCTTGAGCTGCGCTTCGCCCTGCGCGCTGATGGCCGCGTATTGAATCTGCCCGGCGCGCAGCGCCGCGAGGCGCGCGTTCTCTTCCGTCAGGATCTTGAACGTCATGCCGTCGAAGTAGGGCAGCGGCTGCGCCCAATATTCCGCGTGCCGCGCGTACGTGATGTGATCTTGTGGCACGTACTCCACGAGTTTGAACGGCCCGGTGCCGATCGCCTTGATCTTGAGATTTTCGCGTTCCGCGAGGCCTTTCGGGATGATCCCGGACGCCCGCATGCCAGCGAACGAGCCGAGCAGCCCCGGGTACGGCGCATTCAGGTTGATCTGGACCGTCATGGGATCAATGACGCGCGTCTCCTCGATCGTATCGAACCAGCCGCGCCACGGGGAGGCGGTCTTGGGATCGACCACCCGATCGACGGTGTACTTGACGTCGTCCGCCGTCATCGTCTGGCCGTTATGGAACTTCACGTTCGGCCGAAGATGGAAAATGTAGGTCTTGCCGCCGTTTTGAATTTCCCACTTCGTCGCCAACATCGGCACCAGGCGGTTCTTCTCATCGAACCCCGTAAGGCTCTCGTAGATGTGCTCGAACGCCTGGGCCGCCGAGAAGTTGGAGTTGGTATGCGGATCAAGACTGACCGGGTCCACCTCTGCCGCGGCGACGAGCATACCGCCGCGCTTCGGGATCGCGCCGGCCGCGAACGCCTCGGGCAGGCCGCGGCCCCGAACGAGATCGAGTCCGGTCAGGCCGCCGCCGAGCGCGAGCCCGCCGGCGAGTACCTGTCTCCGGGTCAAACGCGAACGTGCCATGCTCCACCCCCTGGGATCTCGGTGCGCCGATCCCGGTCGTCCGGGCAAAACCGGCGCGGTGGTTCCGTTCCATAGAATTCGCGGGACTCCCTGTGGGGCTGGCGCACCGGGTCCCGGGCCCGCCCCGCGGTGGGGGGGACGCCGCCCTACGAGTAGCGGAGGCGCGGATCGAGATAGTCTCGCAGCCCGTCGCCCAGGAGGTTGAGGCTGAGCACGCTCAGCACGATGGCGGCGCCCGGAAAGATGCTGATCCACCACGCCTGACGCAGGTAGACTTGGCCCTCGCTGATGATGCCGCCCCATGTCGGAATCTGCGGCGGGATGCCCACGCCGAGGAAACTCAGGGCCGCCTCCCCGAGCATCGCGTACGCGGTGATGAAGGTCGCTTGAACGATGATGGGCGACGCGGTGTTGACCAGCACGTGCCGGACTAGGATGCGCGCCACCGGCGCACCCACGGCGCGGGCCGCCTCGACGTACTCTTGGGCCACCACGACGAGCACGGAGGCGCGGACGATCCGCGCAATGCGCGGCGTGTAGACAAACCCGAGCGCGATCACGACGTTGCGCGCGCTCGGCCCGAGCGACGCCATGAGCGCGATGGCGAGCAGGATATCCGGAAACGCCATCAGGCCGTCCATGACCCGCATGAGCAACCGGTCCGCCTTGGCGCTGGTGCCCGCGACGAGGCCCACGGCGATGCCCGCGGTCGTGGCGAGCGCCGTGACCAGCGCGCCCACGGTGAGCGACAGCCGCGCGCCGTACAACGTCCGGCTCAGGATGTCGCGCCCAAACTCATCCGTCCCGAACGGATGCGCCGGTCCCGGGGCGGCCAGACGCGACGGCACGTCGAGCGCAATCGGATCGTAGGGCGCGAGCTCTGGCGCGAGAACCGCCGCGGCGAGGATGCCGAGGAGCAGGACGAGACCCACGGCGACGATGCGCCGCCGCCGCACCATCCGCCACAGCAGCGCCGATCCCGGACGGCGCGCGCCGGCAGTCCCGAGCGCCGGCAGCGCGGCCGAAGGCCGGCCGGCCATCCGTTCCGCCGCCTTCAATACCGGACCCGCGGATCGACGACGAAGTACATCATGTCGACGGCAAGGTTGACGAGCACGTAGATCGTCGCCACGAGCAGCACGACCCCCTGAATCACGGGATAATCGCGCCGCAGGACCGACGAGACGACCAGCTGGCCGACGCCCGGCAGGCTGAAGACCGTCTCCGTGACAACGGCGCCGCCCATCAGCGCGGCGAAGGTGAGGCCCACCACGGTGAGGATCGGCACAAGCGCGTTCCGGAGGGCGTGGCCGAAAATCACCCGCGGCCGCGGGAGGCCCTTCGCGCTCGCGGTGCGGATGTAGTCGTTGCCGAGCACATCGAGCAGGCTGCTGCGCGTGAAGCGGATGATGAGCGATGAGTTCGGCACCCCGAGGGCCAATGCCGGCAGGACGAGGTAGTGCAGGCTCTGGACCAGCCCCGCCCCGGGGGAGCGGTACCCCGAGGACGGCAGCCACCCGAGGTCCACCGCAAACAGCACGATGAGGGAGAGACCAAGCCAGAAGCTCGGCACAGCGGCCCCGAGCATCGCCAGCGCGAGGCTGGCCTGATCGAGCCAGGAGTTGCGGAACACCGCGGACACGATCCCGACCGGAATGCCGATCGCGAGCGCCACGCCGAGGCCCAGCAGTGCCAGCATCGCGGTGGGGCCGGCGTGCTCCGCGATGTCGGTCGTCACCGGGAGGTGCAGGAAGAACGACAGACCGAGGTCGCCCCGCACCGCGCGGCCGATCCAGAGCGCGAACTGGAGCGGCAGGGGCCGGTCGAGGCCCAGGTCGTGACGCAGCGCAGCCACCTGCTCCGCCGTCGCGTCCTGGCCCAGCAGCACGCGCGCCGGGTCTCCCGGCGTCACGTGAATGAGCATGAACACCACGATCGCAACGACCAGCAGCACAGGCAGGAGCGCCACCAGCCGCCCCAAGAAATACGAAAGCACAGGCTAGTGAACCGCCGGCCGTCCCCGCGCGGCGGGGGTTACTTCACGGCGGACACGTTCCAGGGCACGATCCAATACGACGCGCGGAACGTTTCGAGGGCACGGCTGCGCAGCAAGAGCCCGTAGAACTCGCCGGGCCGGACGATCGCCGCTTCCTTGTACATGAGGGCCTGGAGCTGGCCCCATGTCTTCACGCGCGCGCTCTGATCCGATTCGCTTGTAAACTCACCGAGCAGAGTATTTTTCGTGGTCGTGTCCCACCAGCCGGGGTAGGCGGAACTGAACACCGTGATGAGCGCCGGATCCGGTACAAACCCATGCGAGGTCGTGAACATATCGTAGTCCGCGGGCTTGCTGCGGTGGTCTAGGACGCCGGCCCACTCCAGCACCTGCATGTCGACGTTGAACCCGGCGTGCTGCAGTTGTGACGAGGCGACCACGGTGCTCTTGAACATGTAGTCGTACTGCTGGGTGGTGAGCCAGCGGATCGGTTGCCCGGTGTACCCCGCTTCCTTTGCCAGTTCTTTCGCCCGCGCGACGTTGTGGACGTTGTACCACTCGCTGCCCGCCGTCGTATACCACGGCGTACCCTTCGGGTAGATGCTCGGGTAGAGCGAGTACAGATCGGGGTTGCCGAAAGTCGCCGACATGATCGGCTGCATGTCGAGCGCGACGAGCACAGCCTCGCGCAGCTTCTCGTTTGCCATGATGCCCTGCTTTTTATTGAAGAAGAAGGTGAGGAAGGAACCCGGCCGGATGATCTCGGGCACCACGCGCGCGTCTTTTTTCAGCGCCGCGTACGCGTCTTGGTTGATCCCGTCGGCGACATCGTAGTCGCCGCTCTGGACACCGGCGATCCGCGTCGCCACTTGGGAGACGGGATAGTACATGACCTCGTCGGCCAGCGCGTCCCGCCGTCCCGCGTACCCGTTCGGCGGCTCCGTTCGCGCGGCATAGTGATCGAAGCGCGCGAGCTTGACGTAGCGATCCGGCGCCCATTCCACAAACCTGTAGGGGCCCGTGCCGATGAATTGCTTGATTGGACTGGTGCCCGCCGCTTCGACGATCTCGCGCGGCATGATGGCGGCGGCGCCGTTCGGAAGGGCCAGAAAGGCCAGCAACGGTGCGTAAGGCTGCTTGAGCTTCAGCACCACCGTGTCGTTCCCGGATGCCTGCACGCTGTCCACGTGCTGGTAGACGGACGGACCGCGCGGGCTGACGCGACCCCAGCGGTTCAGCGATGCGACGACGTCCGCCGCCGTCATGTCGCGGCCGTTGTGGAACGAGACGTTCTTTCGCAGCATGAAGGTGTACGTGAGCGCGTCCTTGCTCACCGTATACGATGCCGCGAGCAGCGGTTGAATCCGCCAATTGGCGTCGAAGATGAAGAGTTCCTCGAAGACCGGCAGCGTGATCGTCGACGTCAGGTCGGCGGTCGTCGCGACCGTATCGAGCGTCAGCGGCTCGCCGATCTCCGCAATGCGGAGCGTGCCGCCGCGGCGCGGCGCGGCCGTCGCGACCCCGGCCGGCGTGTCGCCGAGCCAACCCCGGGCGCGGCGGTCCAATCCGGCGGCCAGCCCGGCCCCAACCGCCGCTCCTTTCAGTAACCCACGCCGTGTGATCCGCATCGGTGCGTCCACGCCCTGCCTCCCTTATCCGAGATTCCGACGTACTCCGGCCGTCACGGCCTTACTTCCGGTGGGCCCTGTTTAGCGGACACGCACGAACTTTTGCAGGCTCCGCAGTTCGCGCGGGGGCGTCAACTGCCGGCCGCGGATAGTGTAGGACACTTCGCCGACGTAGACGTCGCCGCGCGAATCCACCGTCACCGTATGCGGGGCGACGAATTCGCCCGGACCGCTGCCCGGAAGGGGCGCACCGATCCGCGCGACACGCTCGCCCGCGGGCGTGAACACCTGCAACCGCGCGCCCAGGTTTTGGATGCCGTCGCTCACCGCGACGCTCGAACACAATTCGCCCACGTAAATGCGATCCTGGTCGCCCTGCCGGTCGACATAGAGGCCGCACGGGCGGTAGAGGTTGTTCCACTGCGCGATGAACCGGCCGCCCGGATCAAAGACCTGCACGCGGAAGTTCTCCCGGTCCGCCACATACATGCGACCCTGGCGGTCCACGCCCACGTTGTGCGGCAGGTTGAACTGCCCGGGGTCGGTGCCGGGTTCGCCCCATGACCCGAGATGCCGGCCGTCGGCTGTGAACCGGTGCACCCGCGTATTGCCGTAGCCGTCCGTGATGTAGAGCGATCCATCCGAGGCAAGCGCGACGTGCGTCGGCCGGTTGAACGGCGTGCCGCTCCACTTTGGCGCGGGCTGGTTCGGCGCACCGACGGTCAACAGCACCTTGCCGTCGAGCGTGCAGTGCCGGACCGTATGGTCGCCGTCGTCGACCAACCACAACGTATCGTCCGGCGCCATCGTGGCGGCATGCGGGCGCGTGAACACGCCTTCGCCCCACGAACCGAGGAAGGCGCCGTCGCGGTCGAGCACGATCACGGGATGCTTGCCGCGGTTGAAGACATAGAGGCGGTCCTGGCGGTCGACGGCCACACCCGAGACCTCGAGGTAGGACCAGCCGTCGGGCAAACGGCCCCAGTTATCGTGGATCTCGTAGGTGTGCTCGCCTGATCCAACGCGCATCGCGGCCCTCCCACGCGCTTCGTGCCCATCCCCTTCGCGGCGCCTTCGGCGTTTTTCCTACCTGCCGGAGGAAACGCGCGGTGCCGTGCGAAACGATCGAACGATGGCCGGCCGACATTTTTTGCAAATCCCCGGTCCCACCAATGTCCCCGAGCGGGTCCTGCGCGCGATGGACCGCGCGGTGGTCGATCACCGCGGCCCGGATCTGCCGGCGGTCGTCGGCGAAGCCGTTGCGGGCCTAAAGCAGGTCTTCGGCACCACGCGCGGCGAGATCGTACTCTACCCCGGCTCGGGGACCGCCGCCTGGGAAGCGTCCCTCGTCAACACGCTCAATCCGGGCGACGGCGTGCTGGCCTTCGTGAACGGCCACTTCAGCGCGCTCTACGCGGAGTGCGCGCGGCGGCTCGGGCTCGCCGTCGAGGCCGTCGATGTGCCGTGGGGGGAAGCGGTCCCGCCGGACCAGGTCGAAGCACGCCTGTCCCGCGATACCGCCCGCCGCTACCGCGCCCTGCTCGTCGTGCACAACGAAACCTCGACCGGCGTGACGTCCGATCTCGCCGCGATCCGCGCGGCGATCGACGCGGCGCGCCATCCCGCGCTGCTTCTCGCCGACGTCGTCAGCTCGCTCGGCAGCATCGACGTGCAGTTCGATGCCTGGAAGATCGATGTCGCGCTGACCGGCACGCAGAAGGGGCTCATGCTTCCGCCCGGTATGGCGGTCCTCTGCGCCGGCCCGCGCGCGCTCGAAGCCGCCGAGCACGCGAGCCTGCCGCGGTACTTCTTCGATTGGCGGCCGGTCATCCGCGAGATGCAGCGCGGGTACTTTCCCTACACCCCGGCGACGCTCTCGCTCTACGGCCTTCGCGAAGCCGTCCGCATGCTGCTCGAAGAGGGCCTCTCCAATGTGCTGGCGCGGCACCACCGGCTTGCCGAGGGGGTGCGCCGCGCGGTCGCGGCGTGGGGCCTCGTGAACCTGTGCGCGCGGCGAGAGTGGTGCTCCAACAGCCTGACGGCGGTCGTGGTGCCGGAGGGCGCCGATTCCGACGCGGCGGTACGCGCGGCGGCCTCCCGGCTCAACCTGTCGCTCGGCGTCGGCTTGGGCCGTCTGAAAGGCAAGGTGTTTCGCATCGGCCATCTCGGCGCGCTGAACGAACTGGAAGTTCTGGCAACGCTCGGGGGGACCGAGCTTGCCTGCACCATCGCGGGCATCCCGCTGCCGCTTGGGGCGGGGGTGACGGCCTGCGAGCGATTCTTCGCCGAGCAGTATGCCCAGGCCGCGGCGCCGGCCGGGCGTCCCATCTAGTCGCCGCCTCGCGGCTTCGCCGCCAGTAACGCTTCCACCGCGCGCCGCTCCGGAAGCCGGCCGGTCTCGCATCGCACCGCGGCCGCGGCGGACGCGAAGATCAAGGCCTCCTCAGCGCGCCGCCCTTCCACCAATGCCACGACGAACGCACCGTGGAACACATCCCCCGCACCGGTCGTGTCGCGGGCCCTGACGGGAAACGCCGGGATCCGGCCGTCCGCGTGCACCGCCCCGCGGGCGCCGAGCGTCACAGCGCCCCATGCCCCGCCGGATGTCAGCCGCGCGAGGAGGGCTTCAGCCCCGCCCAACCGGTTCGCGAGGTCTTCATCGGCAATCACGTGGGTCGCGGCCCCGACCAGCGCCCACACGTCCGGCGCATCGACGTCGAGATCCATCACCACCGGAAGATACCGCGCCCGCGCCGCGGCGGCGAGCGCCGCGCCGGCCCGGGGCAGGCGGCTGTCCACGAGCACCGCGTCCGCGTCGTCGAGCGCATCGACCGGGACCCAGCGCGCGTCATCGCGCAGGCCTTCGCCGGGATAGGAGACGATGAACCGCTCCCCTCCGGGCACGATGACGATCGACGACACCGCGGTCGTCGCCGCCACGCACACCGTCAGGCGTCGCGTGTCGGCGCCGTAGGCTTCGAGGAACCCCGCCACGCGAGCGCCGGCGGCATCCTCACCGCGCAGCCCTAGAAACGTCGCGGCCACGCCGAGGCGGGCAACGGTGGCCGCCGCGACGGCCGCGGGCCCCCCGAGGTCTTCCACGTAGGCGGTGGCGCGCGTGCGGCGGCGCACGGGCGGCCATTCATCGACCCAGACGCGGTGGTCCAGGACCGCGGCGCCGAGCAGGGTGACGCGCTTCACGGGAGCGGCCGGCCGCACCGCCGGCGGAAGATCCCCGACAGGGGGCCGAACGGCGTCAGGGACCGCCGGCGGCCGAAGGGCGCCGCAGTTAGGGCGGCGCGGGGCCCAGCACCGCGGCCGCGTGCGCGGCGTACGAAGGGTTCACGAACCGGGCGGCGGGGACGAACTCGCTGATCTGGTGCTCGTTGAGCAGCCAGCGCTCGCAGTCGAGGATGGTCCGCGTGGTCACCGCGCCGGCCGGGTTGAGGCCGGCGCCGGCCGGACCCGTCGGCCGGGCGGCGGCGCCCACCGCACAGATGATCGCGCAGAACGCCGCCCCGATCAGCGCGCGCCGGTGGCGCCGCCGCGGAGCGCGCGGCGCGGTCATGCCGAGCGCGCCCGAGTCCGCTCCGCGGCGAGGCGGCGGAAGTTGCCCTCGTCGATCATGCGCCGGTGCTCCGGGGCGATCCCGCTCTCATCGAGATCCCGGATCGTGTCGCGAATGTACCGCGGCCCGCCTTCGGGGTCGAACGGCATATCGCTGCCGAAGAGCACGCGCTCCGGCGGAAAATACGCCAGGCCGCAGCGCATCGCGTGAGCCGCCCCGAAGAGCGCGGTGTCGGCGTAAAAACGGGGGAAGTACCACCCCGGCGGGTGGGCGAGCGGGACCGGCAGCCGCTCGGTCTCGCCTTCCGCGCCGCGCGTCCCGAACTGCTCGAATCCGCCGTTCATGCGCCCGACGAAGTGCGGCGCCATCCCGCCCAGATGATGCGTGATGATGACGGCGTCGGCATGGCGGTCGAAGAACCCGGTGAAGACAAGGCGCGCCATCGCGATCGTCGTCTCGTACGGCCACCCGAAGATCTGCCAGAGATCGTAACGCGATTCGGTCTCGTTGACGTAATCGGCGAAGGCCGCGGACCGCGCCGGGTGCAGAAAGACCGGGAGGCGCAGCCGGGCGGCCTCCTCGATCACGCGGAGCGTGGGCGGTTCATCGAGCGGCCGCCCCGCGACGTTGGAATGGATCTGCACGCCGAAGAACGCGGGATGGCCGGCGAGCCGCTCGAGTTCGCGGAGGCTCGCGTCGGGATTGTTGAGCGGCAGGCCGCCGAACGCGCCCGCGAACCGGTCCGGGTGGGCCGCCACCAACTCGGCGAGTTCGTCGTTGGCCAGGCGCGCAAGCGGCGGTGTGGCGTCCGGCGGGCCCAAGCGGTCGATCGACGGAAGCGCGAGCGAGAGCACCTGCCGGTACTCTCCGAACCGGTCCATGATGCGGAACCGCAGATCGAGGTCCACGAGGCACGGAATGCCTTTGACGCGCTTCGCCATGAAGAAGCCCGGTTTTGCCTCGAGTTTGGCAAAGTACCGGGCCGGGAGAATATGCGTCGCGACGTCGATGCGCATGCCAGTGGCTACGCCGCCGTGCGGCACGCTCCTCCCCGGTATGCTCGAGCTGGCACGGCGGCGCGCGGCGGGCTCCGCGAAGAGCGCGATCATCTCGCAAACGAGCACACTCGAATCAGTCGGCGGTGCTGCGGGCCAGCGCGATCCGCTCCGGCGAATACCGGTACGCGCGAAACACCGAATTCTGCTCCGCGGCGTCGGGCTGTCCGGCCGGCTTCGCAAAGTACGGGTTGACGTACTCCCAGACGACCTGCCCGTCCGGCGTGACCTCGAAGAGCCGCCCAAAGTTGCCTTCGCAGATCAACGTGTTGCCGTTGGGCAAGCGCTGCGCGTTCGAGATGTAGGGGCTGAAGAAATCAAAGAGCCGCCGCTCCCGGTACGACCACACGATCTCCTTGGTGGCGGGGTCCACCTCGATGACGCGCGAGTGCGGCACCGGATGATCGATCCGGTGGGTGCCGTTGTCGAAGATGAGCAGGTTGCCGTTCGGCAGCGGCGAGGGCGCGTGCTGCTGGGCCAGCGCCGGCGGACCGAGTTTCCATACGATGCGGCCCGAGCGGCGGTCGACGATCACGATCGTCGAGATGTCGCGAAAACTCAGCACGATGTTGCCGTCCGGCAATTCCGCGACCGTGTTGGCATGGGTCCACTCGTGCCGCCGGTCCTGCGGGGTGATGCGGTCCGTCTCGGGATCGAGATGCTCCCAACTGCGCCATTCCCACACAGCCTCGCCCGCCGTGGACATCTCGACGACGTAATCGCCGTACATCTCGCCGTGGTGCTCGGTGCCGGGCAGCCCGCCCTGGACGCGACGGGCCAGGTCGGCCGGAATCGGAGCCATGCACAACAAGAGCACATTGCCGTTACGGAGACGCATCGCGTCATGATGATGGTCCGGGTGGCGGACCTCCCACAGGATCCGTCCGCGCCAGTCCGCCTCCAGCACAGCGCCGCCCTTCCACGGCTGCGTCTCGATGAACCGTGAGGCTGTTCTATCGAGCACCTTGCCGTTGTAGAGAAGCGTGCCAGCGTCGGTCAGATACCCGTAGAGGCCCGGCGGGTACGGCATCTCCCACGTGTGCACCACGCCGCCGTCGAGGCCGATCAGGTACACCGTCCGCTCGCCGGTGAGCGGCGTAAAGAGGGTGAAGCCCGGACAGGCGCGTTGGAGATCGTGGGCGCGCAGCCCCACCCCGGCGCGCTTTAATTTGATCTGCTCCACCGGCGCCGCATCGTGCCGGCGATCCGGGACCGCGGTCACGGCTCGGTCGTGCCGCCGCTCCGCACGACGCGACCGCCCTGCATGACGAAGGCCACGCGATGCACCGCGGTGATGTCGGCCGTGGGATCGCCCTCCACCGCCACCAGGTCGGCCAGTTTGCCGCGGGCGATGACGCCGAGCCGCTCACCCGCGTCGAGCGCCTCCGCCCCGCGGCGCGTCGCGGCGAGCAGCGCGTCGGTCGCGCTCATACCGGACTCCACCATGTAGACGAGCTCGTCCGGCAGCGATTCGAATCTGTCGAGCCCGAAGAAGATGTCCGTCCCCGCCGCCATCGGCACGCCGGCCGCCATGGCGATTTGGAAACTCTCCACGTGCCGCTTGGCGCGCACCGGAATCGAGCGCATCATCGGCACCGCTTTGAACTCGTCCCACCGGTCCATGATCAGCTTCGAGACGAGCAGCGTCGGAACCATGGTCACGCCCTGATCGGCCATCGCGCGGGCCGTCTCCTCATCGAGGTCGCAGCCGTGCTCCACCGTATCGACGCCGGCCCGGAGCGCCATCTTGGTCGACTCGAGCAGCGACGCGTGGCACGCCACCCGCCGGCCGAGCCGGTGTGCCTCGTCCACCAGCGCGTTCAGCTCGTCCTGGCTGAACTCCACGACGTTCAGCGGCCCGTTCGTCGTCACTTTGATGCAGTCGGCGCCGGCCTTGACCTGCTCGCGCACGGCGCGGCGGCAGTCGTCCGGGCCGTCCGCCTCGCGGGCGAGCCCGGGCGGCGCGGGCGGCTCCGACCCGTGCCCCCCGGTCATGCAGATGATTTGCCCGCAGGGGTACACGCGGGCGCCCGGCAGGTCGCCGCGCGCGACCGCGTCGCGCACGGCGATCGCCACACCACCCTGCGTGCCCACGTCCCGCAGCCCCGTGATGCCGGCGGCCTGGGCGACCCGGACATTGCGCGCGGCGGCGAGGGCCACGGCCGCGACGCTCGGGACGGCCGCGCGGGGGCCCCAGCCGAGGTGGACGTGGAGATCGATCAGACCCGGCAGCACGGTGCAGCCGGAAAGATCAATCGTGCGGGCCGACCCGTCCTCCCCTACCGCGCCGTCGGCCACGACGTCGGCAATGCGATCGTCCTCGATCACGACGGTCCGGCGCGGCGGGGCGCCGCGCCCGAGACCGTCGAACACGCGCGCCGCCCGCAAGATGGTCCTCCCCATGGATCGCCTCCTCCTCAGATCTGCAGCCGCGGATCGAACGCGTCCCGCAGGCCGTCGCCCACCAAATTGAAGGCCATGACCGCCAGAAACACGCAGAGCCCCGGGAAGAACGAGACCCACCAGGCGACGCCGAGATACTCGCGGCCGTCGGCGATGATGTTGCCCCAGCTGGGCTGCGGCGGCTGCACCCCCAACCCCAAAAAACTCAGGCCCGCCTCCGTGAGAATCGCGAGGCCGACCCGCAGCGTCGCCGAGATGACGATCACCGGCACAACGTTCGGCAGCAGGTGCCGGACCATGATGCGGGCATTGGACGCCCCGGTCGCCCGCACCGCGGTCACAAAATCGCGCGCGCGCAGCCCGAGCACCTCCGCGCGGACGAGCCGGGCGGTGGGCGGCCACGCCGTCAGTCCGATGATCCAGATGAGCCGGCCCACGCTCGGCCCAAAGAGCGCGAGAAAGGCGACGGTGAGGAAGAACACGGGGATCGCCAGCACCACATCAGTGACCCGCATCAGCGCGCCGTCGACGTGGCCGCCGAGAAAACCGGCCAGGGTTCCCACGAGCACGCCGGCGACGATGGATACGGCCATCGACAGGACCCCGATCTCGAGCGACACGCGCGACGCGACGACGACGCGGCTCAACACGTCGCGGCCGAGATTATCGGTGCCCAACCAATACGGCCCGCCGGGCGCGCGCAGGATGTCGAGGACGTGCGGCGCCGCCGGTGGAAACGGCGCGAGCCGAGGCCCGGCCGCCGCCACGGCCAGAAAAAGCAGCATGATGCAGGCTCCGGCGAGAGCGCGCGGATTACGCACGAAACGCGCCCACGGACCGCGGCGGACCGTCCGCGGCGCTCCCGCGAAACGGGACGGCCACGCCGCCGGCGCGCCGAGCGCGCCGGGCCGGCTAGCCATCGCCGCGGGCACCGCCGCCGCCCGCGGGCCTCATCGGCACCGGGCCCTCATCCGTGCCGGATCCTCGGGTCGAGATACACGTACCCGATGTCCGCGAGCAGGTTGCTGACCACGACGAGCAGCCCCGCAATCGCCGTGGTAGTGAGCACCGTCGGGTAATCGCGCGAGAGCGCCGCGCTGACGGCGAGCCGGCCGAGTCCGGGGAGCGCAAAGATGGACTCCACGATGACCGAACCGCTCAGCAGGAACGGCAGCAGCAGGGCCAGGACGGTCAGGACCGGCAGCAGCGAGTTGCGGGCGACATGCTTGAACAGCACGGTGCGTTCGGCCAGGCCCTTGCTGCGGGCGACGCGCACGTACTCCTCGCCAAGCGCGTCGAGCAGCGACGAGCGCGCATAGCGCACCAGGACCGGCAGAATGCCGAGCGCCTGCACGATCGTCGGCATGACGAGAAACCGCCAGATCACGAGCGGCGAGTAGCCCGCCGCCCCGGTCGGCCGGATGCCGCTCGCGGGCAGCAGGCCGAGGTGTTCTGTGAACACATAAATCAGCACGAGCCCGAACCAGAACGTCGGGAGCGAGATCCCGAGCAGCGAAAACAGGGTCGCCGCGTGGTCGACCAGTCCGTAGGGCCGCACGGCGGAGACCACGGCAATCGGCAGCGCGAGCGCCCCCGTGAGCGCAAGGGACGTCACCGTGAGGATCAGTGTGGTAGGGAGCGCCTCGGCGACTTGGCGCGTCGTCGGCCGCCGATCGCTGAAGCTGCGGAGGCGCCCCGTGAACAGATCGGCCATCATGGACACGTACTGGACCGGCACCGGCCGGTCCATGCCGAGTTCATGGCGGAATTGCGCGAGATCAGCGGCGCCCCGCTGTTCCGGGGGAATCAGGAACAGCACCGGGTCGCCCGGCGCCAGCACGAGCAGCGCAAACGTGATCGCGGTGATGCCGAAGACCAGCGGGACAAGCGCGCACAGCCGCCGGACCAGATACGTACCCACAGGCCGCCGGCCGGCCGCGCGGCGCCCGGCCTACCGAGCGGTCCAGCGCGGAATCGAACCGAAGAAACCGCGCAGCGAGTCGATGCCGCCCGGCAGGACGAACCGCTTCCGCACGCCCCAGATGACGTCCGGGCGCACCGTCAGCACGTGCGGCACGTCCTGAATCACCAACTGCTGGATCTGCGCGTAGAGCGCCCGCTGCTTCGCGCGGTCCCGCGTGAGGATCGCCTCGTCCAGCAGTTTGTCCATGTCCGGGTTGCTGTACGCGATGACCTTGGCGCCGCTGCCGGTGCTCTTGAAATTGTCCTCGAGTTCGGACTGCGGCGGGAAGAGCAGATTGAACCAGGCGATGCCGACGAGTTCAATCGGACCGCCCGGCGCGAAATACCGCCCAAAGAAGTCGCCCCGCTCGATCGCCTGCACGTCGACGTCGATGCCTACCGCGCGTAGGTACTGCTGAATCAGGAGCGCCTGGTTCTGATAATCCTTGCCGGCGAGGAAGCCGTATTTGACTTTGAACGGCTGCCCGCCCTTCTGAAGAATCCCGTCGGGGCCCGGCGTCCAGCCGGCTTCGGCCAGCAGCTGCTTGGCCCGGGCCGGATCGTACCCGTAGCCCTTGAGGTCCTTGTCATATTGCCACAGGCTGGGGTGGATCGGGCTTTGTGCCACGGTCCCGAGGCCCTGATACAGCGCGCGCAGCATCTCCGGCCGGTTGATCGCGAACGCCATCGCCTGCCGGACGCGCACATCCTGAAAGATCGGCATCTGGAAGTTAGGCGCAAACCAGTAGAAGGTATCGCCGGGCACGCGCAGGACGGCGACCTGCGCCTCGCGCTGGAAGCTCCGGTAGGCCTCGGGGATGATGCGGCCCGCGTCGATGTTGCCGGCGCGCAGCTCCGCGATCACGGTCGCGTCCTCTGGGATCAGTTTCAGCACCACCCGGGGCAGCGCGGGCCGGCCGCCCCAGTAGCCTGACGAAGCGTCGAAAGTGATGCTCTCGCGCTCCCGCCAGTCGGCCAGGCGGTACGGGCCGGCACCGATCGGCTTCCGCGTGAAGGAGGATTCCTGCAGGCGCGTCACGTCGATGCCGGCAAGGGCCTTGGCGGGGAGAATCGGCTGCGTGCCGATCTGCTCGTAGAAGAACGGATACGGACGGTTGAGGATGAAACGCACGGTCCGCGGGTTTACGACGCTGATGCCCGTGACGGACGCCGCCTTGCCGGCTTTGTAGTCCGAGGCGCCGGCGATCTCGAGCAGCGCGGGCGAGGTCGTCGGGTATTTGGGATGCAGGTACAGTTCGTAACTCGCCTTGACGTCCTGCGCGGTGACCGGCGTGCCGTCCTGGAACGCGGCCTCGCGCAGCGTCACGAGATACGTCTTGCCGTCCGGCGAGACCGGAAATCGCGCGGCGAGCCGCCCGACCGCCGTGCCCTGCGGGTCAACGGCCGTGAGCGAATCATTGATGAGCAGGTTGACGTAGCCGGTCACCGCTTCGCTGCTGCCGAGAATGCGGACCGGCAGGCCCCAGATCGCGACGACCGCCTGCGCGGGGCCCTGTCCGCGCGCCGGTCCCGCGCCGAAACCCGCACACGCCAGCAGCGCCGCGGCGACCGCGGCGGCCACCCATCTGCTCATGCACCCGTCCCTCCCATCGCGCGGCGCGTCCACCGTCCGGCGGCATTGCCGGGGCGTCCGGCCGCGGCTCTCTCACTTCAGTCCGGCGCGCACGTCACCTGCCCGAAGGACTGCCGCCGGCACACCGAGAACGCCGTTCGGCCATGGGCGAGGAACGTCCCCGCGTTGTGACCGATCACGTGCTCGTCGCCGTCCGCGATCTTGCGGAGGCGGCCCGCCGGTTTGAAACCGCCTACGGGCTGCGGGCGCTCCAGGGAGGGCGCCACCCCGGCGTCGGCACGGCCAACATGATCGTCCCGTTGGGATCGTCGTACCTCGAGTTGATTGCGGTGGTGAACGAGGACGAGGCCGAACGGTCGGCGACGACCCGCCGCATCACGCGCGCGACCGAAGACGGCCGGACCTTCGCGACCTGGGCGGTGCGGACCGACAATCTCGACGCCCTGCGCCGGCATCTGCGCGCATCCGGCCTGGAGCTCGCCCCGCTGGTGGCGGGCGCGCGCGAGCGGCCGGACGGGGTCACGCTGAGGTGGCGGACACAATTGCTGGTGCCGCCGGGCGACGCGAGCGTGCTGCCGTTCGTCATCGAGTGGCAGGTACCGAAAGGACAACACCCGGCCGAAGCGCCGGCCAATCACCCCTCGCGGGCGCGCGGCATCCGGACGGTCCGGCTGGGCGATCCCGATCCGGCGGCCGCCGCGGCGCAATTTCGCACACTGTTCGGGGAGGGCCTCAACATCTCGATCGAACGCGCGGCATCGGCCGGGGTCGCCGCGGTCGAGATCGACACGCCGGGCGGCGTGGTGACGATCGCGTAGCGGCGTCCCGCGTTAAGGCTTGAAGAGACCTCGCCCCACCGCCACAAGTTTGCCGTCCGCGCCGGCGACTTCGACATCGGCCACGGCGAGCGACCGGCCCACCCGCACGGGCCGCGCCGTCCCCGCGAGATCGCCGGACCGCACGGGCCGCAGGTAGTCGATCCGCAGGTCTACCGTGATCACGTCGTGGCCGACCGCCGCGATCATGGCAAAGGTCCCTGCGATGTCGATCAGGGACGCGATGGCGCCTCCGTGCACATACCGCGCGGCTTCTTCGTCGTCGGCGAGCAGGTCGTCAGAGAACGGCATCCGGACGACCACTTCGTCCGGCGCGGCCCGGACCATCTCAAGGCGCAGGAGACGCGCATACGGCGACCTCCGGAGCACCGCGGGAAGCGTCGCAAGCGGCATGACCGAGGACACCTACGTTCCCCCCTTCAACGTGCCGACGGCCTGCACGGCCCGCGCCCGCAGCGCCTGCCGGTCGACTTTCCCGGTGCTGCCGAGCGGCGCGGCGTCCAGGAACAGCACGGCCCGCGGATGCGCGTAGGCCGGCCCCCGGGCCAGGACGAATTGTTTCAGGTCCTCGGCCGTCGCAGACCGCCCCCCGTGAAGAACAACGAACGCGACCGGCGCCTCGCCCTTGACCGCGTGCGGCACCGGCACGACGTAGGCTTCGCGCACCGCGGCGTGGAGCAGCAGCAGGTCCTCCACTTCCTTCGGATACACGTTCTCGCCGCCGACGTTGATCATGTCATCCGCGCGGCCGAGGATGTAGTAATAACCCTGCTCGTCGCGCCGCACGAGGTCGCCGGTGTGCAGCCATCCGTCGCGGTCGAACTTGGCGGCCGTGAGCTCGGGCGCCTTGTAATAGCCGCGGGCGAGGCCGGGGTTGCGCGTCCACAGCTCCCCCGGCTCTCCTACCGCCGCGTCGAGCCCCTGCGCGGTGACGACCCGCACCTCGCATCCCGGCAGGGGCAGGCCGGTGCTGCCGATCTTGCGCGGACCGAACCGCGGATTCTCGAAGACCACCGGGCCGCCTTCGGTCAGGCCGTACCCTTCGCTGATGCTCGCGTGGAAGGTCTCCTCGAACTCCCGCAGCAGATCGGGCGGCACCATCGCGGACCCGCAGGCCGCCCAGCGAAGCGAGCTCACATCGTGGTCCGCGAGCAGGCGCCTTTGGTTGAGCAGCAGGCGGAACATCGCCGGGGTGCCGGTGATGTAGGTGCAGCGGTACCGCGCAATCGCCTTGATCACCTCGGCGGCGTCGAAGCCGGGCAGGATGACGAGCGCTCCCCCCGCCATGAGGATCGGTTTCACGGCCGCCGCCATCGCGTTCTTGTGGTAGAGTGGCACGGCCACAAGCGCCCGGTCGCTTTCGTCGAGCATCATAACGCGCCGCACCATCTCAGCGTTCCAATACTGGCCGGCGTGTGTCAGCAGCACACCCTTCGCCCTGCCGGTCGATCCCGACGTGTACGGCTGCATGCACACGTCGTCCGGCGCGACCGCGGCGCTCTCGAGCTCGTCCGGCGCTTCCGCCAGCAGCCGGTCGTAGGACAGTACGCCCGACGCCGGCTCGCCGGTGACGGCCACTGCGCGCAGCGCCGGCACCTCCGTCCGCAGACGAAGCGCCACGTCGCGTAGGCTCTCTGACGCGATCAATACCCGCGCGTCGGAATGCTCCACGCAGTACCGGAGCGTCTCATAGCCCAACCGGATGTTGAGCGGTACGGGCACCGCGCCCGCCCGCATGCTACCAAAGAGCGCTTCGACAAACGGCCATTCGTTCGGAAAAAGCAGCGCGACCCTGGCCGCGCCGTGCACATCGAGGCCGCTCAGCAGTCGGGCAACCCGGCGCATCCTCCCATCGAGCTGCCGGTAGGTCAGCGTGACGTCGCCCTGAATCACAGCGGGCCGGTCCGGAAATGCCCGCACTGGCACGTATGTGAGGTCGCCGAAGTTGCGGCGGTACGCTGGATCGCCGGCCGGCGCCGCCGCGCGGTTACTCGAGTGGATGAATGATCACCTTCCCCACTACATCGCGGTCTTCGAGCAACCGCTCCCCCTCGGGGGTCTGCGCGAGCGGCAGCACGCGGTCGATGACCGGGCGGATGCGGCCGGCCCGGACGGCGGACAAGAGCGCCTCCAGTTCGGGCCGCGTCCAGCCGTCCGAGCCGACGATCGTCAATTCTCTGACCCAAACGTAGCGGAGATCGGTCCGAGCCTCAAACCCCGTGGTGGCGCCGCAGGTCAAGAGCCGGCCGCCTTTGCGAAGGCTGCGGATGCTGCGCGGCCACGTCTCCTGGCCAGTATAGTCGACGACGACGTCAACGCCGCGCTTGCCGGTGAGGCGCCACACCTCGCGGTCGAACTCGACCTCACGGTAGTTGATGAGATGTTCTGCGCCGAGATCGCGCAACTTGTCCAGCTTGTCTGCCCGCGACGCCGCGGCGTACACCGTACAGCCGACCATCTTGGCAATTTGCACGCACGCAGTGCCGACGCCACCCGCGGCGCCAAGGATAAGAATCCGTTCGCCGGCCTGTACCGACCCGCGCGTGAGCAACATCCGCCAAGCCGTGCCGTAGGCAATGGGCAGTGCCGCCGCTTCGTCGAACGACACCTCGTCCGGCAGAGGAATGAGATTGGCCGCCGGGGCGAGGGCGTACTCCGCGAGGCCCCCCGGAGCGTCCTCGCCGATCGCGCCATCCGGGATCGCGGGGTCTACAAGCACTCGCTGCCCCACGCTGAAGCCCGATGCGTTGGCGCCCAGCTCGGCGATCGTCCCCGCGATGTCGCCTCCCGAAATGAACGGCAACGGCGTCCGCTTGCCGGGCATGCCGCGGCGGACGAAGATATCGAGATGATTGAGGCCGCAGGCATGCACGCGCACGACAGCCTGCCCCAGACCCGCGCGAGGGACCGCGGCGGCCTCATCGAGTTGAAGTTTGTCCCGCCCGCCGTGCTCGCGAATGACGATGGCGCGCATGCCGGTCGCACTTCGCTGGCCCTCACGGCTTTGCCTCGCCGGCTCACCCACGGTGCGCGGGCTTAGGTACGGTGGCGGGGGTCCAGGTAATCCCGCACCGCGTCGCCGAGGAAATTGAAGGCCAGCACGGTCGAAAAGATCGCCGCGCCCGGAAATCCCGCGATCCACCAGGCCTGCGGCAGTTCGCGTCCCGCGCTAACCATGGCGCCCCATTCGGGGGTCGGGGGCACGGCGCCAAGACCGAGGAAGCTCAACCCGGCCGCGGTGACGATGGCGGATCCTAAGTCCACGGTCGCCAGGACGATGATGCTCGCGCGGATGTTGGGAACGATCGCACGCAGCAGGATCCGCCACGGGCGCTGCCCGATCGCCACCTCCGCGTCCACGTATTCCATCCGCCTGATGTTCAGTACCTCGCCCCTGGCAAGCCGGGCGTAGGTGGGCCACCACACCAGCACCATGGCGAAGGCCGCGTGCAGCACGCCGGGCCCCAGCGCCACCGCTATGGCCATGGCCAGGATGATGGACGGAAACGCCATGATGACTTCGCTCGAGCGCATGATGAATTCGTCAACGCTGCCGCCGACGTATCCGGAGACGGTGCCCACCGCCATGCCCGCGGCGCTCGCAACCGACACGACGCCGATGCCGATGAGCAGCGTCACGCGGCCGCCGTACAGGACGCGGGTGAAGATGTCCCGTCCCAAGTCATCGGTCCCGAAGACGTGTCGCGGACTCGGGGGTTGAAGGCTCTCCGTGACAAGTTGCTCATCGAAGCCGTACGGCGACACCAGCGGCGCCGCCGCCGCCGCGAGCCCCCACGCCGCGAGCACGAGCACGCCCGCCAACACGCCGATGGTCCGCCACAAACGCCTCGAGTGGACCGCCCGGACCATCTCCGCGACGTCCGCCGAGTCTGTCCGGCCCACGACCGTGTCGAGACTACTCATACCGAATGCGCGGGTTAATGTACGCATAGAGGACGTCGACAACGAGGTTGAGCGCAACATAGAACACACCGATCACAAGCGCGACGCCCATGATCGCCGGAAAGTCGAGGTTCCCCGCGGAGCTGAAGGCGTAGCGCCCGAGCCCCGGCCACGAGAAGATGGACTCCGTCAGTACGGTGCCCGACATCAGCTGCGCGTACAGAATGCCGATCACCGTGATGATCGGAATCAGGGCGCTGCGGACGGCGTGGCGCCACACCACGCGGGCCTCCGCGAGGCCTTTCGCGCGGGCGGTCCGCACGTACTCCCGTTGCAGCACGTCGAGCACGGTGGCCCGCGTGATGCGCGCGATGAATCCGACCCCGACGGTCCCAAGGACGACGGCCGGCAGCACGAGGTGGGCCAGCGCGTTCCGGAACACCGGCCAGTTGCCTTCCAGCAGGCTGTCGACTACATACATCCCGGTAATCGGCGGCCCGGGTGCGAGCCCCGCGTCGAGCTGGCCCGGCCCCGGCGCCCAGCCGAGGACGAAGTAGAAGACAAAGAGCAGCAGAATCGCGTACCAGAACGTCGGTATCGCGACCCCGGTCGCCATAATGCTGCGCACCGCCAGATCGATCGGCGTGTCGCTGCGCACGGCCGCGGCGACGCCGAGAAGGCCGCCGATGACGACCGCCGCGAGCATGCCGGACGAGGCCAGTTCGACGGTGGCCGGCAGCGACAGTGCGAGCTCCGTCCGCACCGGCCGCTCCGTCGCGATCGATGTGCCGAGATCGCCCCGCAGCAGGTGCTCGACGTAGATCAGATACTGCACGGGGGCCGGCCGGTTGAGGCCCCAGCGTTGGCGGAATGCAGCGACGAGCTGCGGATCCTGTGCGGCGTGGTCTCCGAGGTTGGCCAGCACGAGGTCGGCCGGCAGCGCACGGGAGATCAAAAACGTGACGAGCGTGATGCCGAGCAGCGTCGGCACACTCAGCGCGACGCGGCGGACGATGTAGCGCAGCATACCGACCGTGCCGGCCCCGAGGCCCCGCGGGCCTCGGGGCCGGCACGGCTACTGTAACGGTCGGTGCCCGGGGCTACTTCCGGCGCAGCGACTCGAGCTGCAGGAAGTAGATCGGGTGATAGTGATACCCGGCCAGATTGGCGCGGGCGGGCACGATCGCGTACGGTTGCACGAGAAAAATGTACGGCGCGCCGGACTGCGCGAGGCGCCGGTTGTAGTCCTCGTAGAGCCGCTCTCGGGTCGCGGCGCTCCCGGCGGCCGCCGCGTCCTCGGCGTCTTTCTTGCCGGTCGCGTCCATCCAGTCGAAGCGGTGGGCGACGAACCCGCTCGCGAAGTACGTGAAGTTGTCGGGATCCAGATAGTCAGGGCGCCAGATGTTCAGAATCGTCGGGGGCTTGCCGGTCCGCGCGGTGGTCAGAAGAATCGATCCCTGGACCGGCTTCGGGTCCAGGATGATGCCGACGCGCTGGAGGTCAGCGCGCAGCTTTTGTGCGATGTCGTCGGCCGACGCCGAATCGTAGGCGAGGCCGAGGCCCCACACAAAGTCAACGTGCACGGTCCCCACCCCGGCCTCCCGGAGCAGCGTGCGGGCCTTGTTCAGGTCCTGGTGATAGAGGAGTTGCCTGTTGAGCGACTCGGGGAAGCCCAGAAGGCCCGGCATGAAGATGCTGCCGAGCTGCCTCGCGGCGCCGTGCATGACCCCGTTGAGCAGCCCATCGTAATCGACCGCGTACTTGGCGGCCTCGCGCACGCGGGGATCGGTCCACGGTTTGATGCTGGTCTTCATGCCGAGATACGCGGTGTAGGACGAAGGCGCCTGGAAGAACTGCAGCCCCGGCTTGCCGCGAATCGCGTTGACCTGGTTGATCGTCATGTCCAGCGCGAGGTCCGCGTCTCCGCGCTGCACCATGAACGACTGCGTCGCCGGTTCCTTCACGTGTTTGATGATGACGGTCTTGAAGTACGGCGCGGGGCCGAAGTAGCGCTCGTTGCGTTCCATGACAATCTGGGACTCCCGTACGAACGAGACCAGCCTGTACGGCCCCGACCCCACCGACCGGTCCGCAAAGAATTGCTCCGCCTTGTCCAGCTTGTCCGCGCCGGGGGTCTCCACACCGCCGGCGGCCCGGACTGCCTTGGCCTCGACGATCGAAAGCGTGCCCGAGGCCAGCGCCGCGAGAAACGCCGCGTTGGGATCGGTCAGCACCACACGAACCGTCCTGGGATCCACGATTTCGACGTCCTTCAGCGGATCCGCGAGGAACGATCCGTAGCCTTTGATGTTCTTGGCCCGCAGCAGCGAGAAGCGGACGTCTTCGGCCGTCACCGGCGTCCCGTCGCTGAAGGTCGCGTCCCGAAGCTTAAAGGTCATCCCGGTGGCGTTCGGATTGACCGACCAGGACGTCGCGAGATCCGGCAGAATCTGGTCGAGATTCGGCGCCTCCTGCTTCACGAGGCGGCTGTAGACGGGCCCTTGCAGAAAAACACCGCTGATGTCATAGTTCTTGTTGACGTCCGGCGTGTGGATGTCGGAAATATCCTTCGCGATCACGAGTGTATCCGGCGCCGACGCGGCCCGAGCCCCGCCGCCCGACCCCAACGTCGTCAAGCCCGCGGCGAGAATCAGAGCGATCGACGCCGCGCCTGCCCGCCTCACCATACCGCGGTCTCCCCCCTTGCCCCAACGTTTCCCGTGCTCGATCCGTGAGAGTGCGCTACCCGTTCGTTGCGGTGCCAACGAGTCCTGCGCTGGCGCCGAACAACAGCCGCCATCCGGCCGGCTCAATCCAACCTGCCCTCCTCAACTTCCCTACCGCATGGAGAGGGTAATCGAAATTTCCTCCCAAACTCACTAACCGGCCTGCGACGCGGGCGCAGGCCTGCGGCTTGGATTACAAGATGGCGCGCCGCCGGGTCGGCGCGCAGGGCCAAAGCGTTCCGAGGCCCAAGGCCCCGCGCGCGGCAGGCAGACATACACATGAGGTGAAGTGCGGGATGAAGTTCGCGCTGACACTGCCCAATCGGGGGGTGCTCCTGGGCCTCACCACCCCGGAGCAAATGCTGCAGATGTCCGAGTCGGCCGAGCGTTCGGGCCGGTTCACCGACGTGTGGGTCGGCGACAGCCTGCTCGGCAAGCCGCGCATGGAGTCGGTCGTCCTCTTGGCCGGCATCGCGGCGCGGACGAAACGGCTCCGCATCGCGCCCGCCTGCATGGCCAGTTTTCCGCTGCGCGACCCGGTGCTGCTCGCGTATCAGTGGGCGAGCCTCGACCTGCTGGCGGGCGGCCGCACGCTGCTGATCGCCTGCACGGGCATCGTCCCGCAGGCCGGGGGCGCACTCGAAGCGGCGCACTATGGACTCGACAACAAGGCGCGGGTTGAACGGCTTGTCGAGTGGATCACGATTCTCAAGCGGCTGTGGACGGAAGACGAAGTGAACTTCGAGGGCAAGCACTACCGTTTGCAGGGGATCACGATCGAGCCGAAGCCGGCCGCCAAGCCCCGGCCGCCGATCTGGATCGCCAACAACGCCACCGGCCCCCGCGAGCGGATCGAACGCACGCACCGCCGCGTCGCCCGTCACGCCGACGGCTGGCAGACCTCGCTGTCGGACCCCGACGATGTGGCGTGGCGCCTGTCGGACGTGCGTCAAAAGACCCGCGAGGCGGGACGTAATCCCGAGGACCTCGAGACGAGTCTCTACCACAACATCAACGTCAACGAGAACCGCGAGGCGGCCCTCGCGGAATCAAAGCGGTTCCTCGACACTTATTACATGGTCGACTTTCCGCCGACGCGGGTGGCCAGTTGGACGGCGGCCGGATCGCCGGCGGAGTGCGTCGAGCACCTCAATGTCTACGCGCGCATGGGCGTCCGTACGATCGGGCTGCGCTGCACGGGTTGGGATCAGATGGGCCAGTTGCGCCGCGTGATCGAAGAGGTGCTGCCGCACGTCGACGGGGCCGGATAACCGACGGCCGGCGCGGGTCCACCGGCCGGCCGCGTGTTTCCGCCGCGCGGCGCGGGGGTAAATGCGTGGTGCGCAGCGTCACACAAATCCTCGACCGGAGGCGCGCGCACATGGACATTCACCTATTGGAATGTGAAGTCAACGAGGAGCCCTTCGCGAACATTGTTCGCCCGTCCGGTGAGGTCGATCTCTCGACGGTGTCAATTCTGCGCCATGCGCTGGCCACCGCGGTGGCGCTCGGCCGCCACGTCGTCGTGGACCTCAGCAACGTCACGTTCATCGACAGCACGGGGTTCCGCGAACTGCTGATCCACCGCCGGATGTGCCGGGAGGACGACCGCCTCATGGTCCTGGTTAACCCGCGCCCGCCGGTGCAGAACGTCATCGACACGTTGAACTTCTATCAGATGATTCCGGTGTTCCCGTCCCTCGAGGTGGCACAGAACAACCTGAAGGCCGCACCGCACCCCGTCGAACGCTGACGCCGTGTCCTACATCGGCCCGCCGGCCGTGCCTCTCGGGCGCCCCCGCGGCTCCGTGCCGGCTCCGTGTCGGAAGCACGTCACCAGGTGGTCGTCGGCGAGCCCGGCCGCCTGCATGAAGGCGTAGCAGATCGTGGGCCCGACGAACCTGAACCCTCTGGCCTTCATGTCCTTGCTCAACGCGCGGGACTCGGCCGTCTCGGCCGGCACATCGGCCGGGCGCCGGCGCACCCGGCGGATGGGCTCCCCTCCGACAAACCGCCAGACGTAGGCGTCGAAGCTGCCGAACGCGTCCCGCGCCTCGAGGAGCGTGCGCGCGTTGGCAACGGCGGATTCGATCTTCAGCCGGTTTCTGACGAGACCGGGGTCCCGCAGAAGCCGCCGACGGCGGGCGCCGTCGAACCGTGCGACGGCGTCCGGATCAAAACCGGCGAATGCCGCGCGGTAGTTCGCCCGCTTTCGCAGGACCGTAATCCAGCTCAGGCCGGCCTGCGCGCCCTCGAGCACCAGCAGTTCGAACAACCCCCGATCGTCGTGGAGCGGGGTGCCCCACTCCGTGTCGTGATAGGCTGTCAGCAGCGGGTCACCCGCCGCCCACGGGCACCGCGTCACCATGCGCCGGGCACCGTTCCACGCCGGGCCACCTCGCCCCCGTCTATCCGGAAAGGCCGGTGGGCACAAGCGTAGATGCTTACATGGCAGTTCGGGATCATTTTAGGGTCAGATTTTTTGACGTTGCCTTGATGCCGTACCGGGGGAACAGTCACGGAACCAGCCGCGGCACGTGGAAACGAGCCGCCGCGCACGCTGCGGGCGAAAGAGTGGGCCGTGGTCCACGCCGGGCCGGCGCTCAAATGCTTCAAGATCGCCTTTACCGGGTGGGCGGACCCCAAGAGAGAAGGCGGACAGCCCGCGATCGCCATCTACGTCGACGGCGATCGGGAGGCCAACCTCGTCAAATCACTCTCGGCCGGCGATTCCACGGAGATTTGCGGAAAGGCGATTCGCGTGTACGGGCTGCTGCGCGGCGCGCAAGTCGCCAACTGGCAGGTGAGCGAAGACGGCGTGACGGACTGGTTCGAGTAAGCTCTGCTCCAAACGCGGGAGGGGACGGCGCAATGATGGTGTGGGCGGGCAACCCCTTGCGGGTGAAGGTAATCCAGTCCGTGTCCGGCAAGCACGATCCCGGATTCGGCAGAGACGTCTACGCGATACAAGACAAAGACGGCGACGTCAGCGTCCTCGTTGTCGATGACGACGGCCACTTGAGTTGGGTGGCCCGGGCGGAGTTCACCGTCATCGGCGGGAAACGAATGGGTTAGCCGGCCCCGTCCCACCGCCTTCTCCTGTCCGCTACGCGCGATACCCCCGTCTGATCACCGGCCACGGATCCGGCATCTCGCCCACCGGAACTTCGATCAACGCCGGCGCGTCCTCGCGCAGCGCCGCGGCCAGCTCGGCGCACAGCCCCTCCGGCCCCTCGGCGCGGCGTCCGCGGACGCCGAACGCGTCGGCCAACTTCGGAAAGTCCGGATTGTGGAGTTCGGAGCCGAGCACGTGGCCGCCGTACTGGCGCTTCTGCGTCCGCCGGACGTTCCCGTACGCGTTGTCGTTGAACACGACGGCAATGGCATTGATCCCGTGCCGCACCGCCGTGGCCAGCTCCTGGACCTGGTACATGAAACCGCCGTCGCCGCAGACGGCGACGACCCGCTGCGCGGGCGACCCCACCTGGGCGCCGAGCGCCGTGCCGTATTCATAGCCGAGGGTGCCCTGATACCCCGCCGTGAGCAGCGTGCGCGGACGGTAGACCGGAAACGCGCCGAACTGAATCCAATACCCGAGCTGGGTCACGCCGCTCACGACGATCGCATCATCGGGCAGCGCCTCGCGGATGGCACGCCCGTACGACACCTGCGGCTCCAGCACGCCGAGCACTTCGTCGACCTTCCGTTTGGCCGCCAGGCACTCGTCGCGGCGGGACGCCCGCGCGCGGTTATGGCGTTGCACGCGCGCCAGCAACTGACCGAGGGCCCACTCCGCGTCGGCGGCGATACCGGTGCGGACGGGATGGTTGCGGCCGATCTCGTCCGGGTCGATGTCGACCTGAATCACCGGCTGATCGGGCCGCGGTTTCCACGTCGAGTTGGCCGGCTGCAGGAACCGTGTCCCCACCACCAGCACGACGTCCGCCGCCGGCAACAACTGCTGGGCGGCGGTCATCGTTTGTGCGAGGTAGTGCCGGTCGGACACCGCCCCCCTGCCGCTGCTTGACATGATGACCGGGGCTTGCAGCATCTCGGCCAGCGCTTCGAGGGGCGACCAGGCGCCGGACCGCAGCACGCCGCCGCCGGCGAAGATCAGCGGCCGCGCGGCCTGTCCCAGCATCTCGGCCGCCGCCTCGACCGCGTCCGGATCGCCCGCGGCCCGCCCGCCGTCTACCCGCGCCGGCAGCGTTACCTCGGCCGCCGTCTGCAGGACGTCTTGCGGCACCTCGATCACCACCGGCCGGAGGCGGCCGCTGTGGAGCTGCCGGAACGCCTCGCTCACCACCGCCGGGATCTCCTGCGGACGGCGGACCTGTCCTGTCCACTTGGCGACCGAACGCGCTGCGCCCATTTGATCCGGGATCTCGTGCAGCAGGCCGCGGCCCGCGCCGATGTGCTTGGACGGAATTTGACCGGCGATGCAGAGCACGGGAGCGGAACAGGCATACGCGGTCGCCAGTCCGGACGCCGCGTTCAAGAGACCGGGACCCGGCACGACGAGGCAGGCGCCGACCCGTCCGGTCGTGCGGGCATACCCGTCGGCCATGTAGGACGCGGCCTGCTCGTGCCGTGTGTGGATCAGGCGGATCGCGTCGCGCGCCTCATAGAGCGCGTCGAACGCCCAGTCCAGCTGCACCCCGGGCAGGCCGAAGAGAACACCAACGTCCTGAATCTTGAGACACTCGACGAGGGCCTGCCCTCCCGTCATCCGGCGCGTCGCCGCCGTCACATGATCTGCCGCCGCCACGCCGACCGCGACGCGCGCCTGCGGCGTCTTCTCCGACCGATCACTGGCACTCATCGCGTGCCTCCGTTCTAGGTGGCTTGTCCTACCCGCCGGCGCGTTCCGCCGTGGCCGGCCCGAGCGTGGCGCGGCAATCCACGGCCACTGCCCCTTCACCCGCCGCCCGGACGACAATCGGATTCACGTCCAATTCGATCAGGCGCTCGCCGAGGTCCGCGGCGAGCACGCTGATCCGGCTGGCGATGTCTGCGAGCCGGTCCACATCGAGCGGCGGCCGCCCGCGCGCACCCGACAGGACCGGCCACAACCGGAGCATCGTGAACAATTCCCGGGCGCGGCCGGGCGTGATCGGGCACAGCGCCATCTGTACGTCGTTGAGGACTTCGACCTGTGAGCCGCCCCATCCCACGAGCACCACCGGTCCAAACTGCTCGTCATGCCGGGCGCCGACGATCACTTCTGCCGCTCCTTCCACCATTTCCTGGACAACGCAGCCCTCCCAGCCGGCTCCCGGCAAGCGGCGCACCGCGGCCGTGATCTGCTCCCACGCCCCAATGACCGCGCCGGAATCGGTGAGTCCGAGGTAGACGACGCCCGCATCGCGTTTGTGCACCAGGCCGCGGCAGACGGCCTTGAGCGCGACCGGGTACCCAAGCGCTACGGCCGCCGACACCGCCTCCTCGACGCCGGCCACGACTCGTTCCCTGGCAACCGGAACACCGTACACGTCGAGGGCGGCCCGCACTTCCGGTGCCGTGACCGTTCCACCCGCCAACCGTCGCAGCGCGTCGTGCCGCTCCGCGAACAGCCCCGGCCGAGCGGCGTCGTGCGGCGGAACGGCGTGCGGCGACGGCGCGCGGCGGCCGAAGGCAGCCCAGAGCGCGGCCACGCGAAGCGCGTCGTCGAGGCGGTCGTAGTACCGGCAGCCGAGCTCGCGCAAAATACGGCGCGGCCCGTCGGCCGCGGACCCGGGTGTCACCGCAAACAAAATCGGCTTGCCGCCCCGCAGGCCGGCGGTCGCGAGCGCCCGTGTCGTCTCCTCATAGGACGGCACGGTCGTCAGGGGCACGAGCACCGCGCCGACGTCCGGGTCCGCCGCGAGCAGCGACATGACCCGAGCCGCCGCGGCGACCGGGTCTCCATCGCGCCGTCCACCGAGATCGATCGGATTGTCCGCCTGCGGCGGATGCAGAATCTGCCGCAGGGCCTCCCGCGTCGGCGGCTGCAGCGCCGCCAGACCGAGACCGGCCTCGACGAGGCGGTCGGCGGCGACGGCCGCGCCCCCGCCGGAGGGTGAGAGGACCGCGATGCGGCCGTCGACGGACCGACCAGCCGGGCGTCCCAGAAGATCGGCGGCCAGGATCATCCCGTCGGGATCGTCGGTCAGCAGTACGCCGCGGTCCCGGCACGCCGCCACAAAGACGGCGTAGGACCCGGCGAGGCTCGCGGTGTGGGAGCGGGCCGCCCGCACGCCGGCGTCGGTGCGCCCGGCCTTCACGACGACGAGGGGTTTGCCCCGCTCCCGGGCCGCCTCCGCCAGCGCGAGGAACCGCCGGACGTCGCGAAATCCTTCCGCGTAGACGGCGATCGATGCGGTACCGCCGTCGTTCACCATGTACTCGAGGACGTCGCAGATGTCGATATCCGCCTGATTGCCGAGTGAGACGCAGGAGCTGAAGCCGATGCCGGCGTCGTGGGCGCGATTGTACATCGAAACCATGAGCGCGCCGCTCTGGCTGATCAGGCCGACCGTTCCCGGCAGCAGCGACTCCACGTCAAGGACGAGCGATGAGGTCAGTGCAAGGTGATGGTGGGGGTTGATGAGCCCCATGCAGTTCGGCCCCAGGAGGCGCAGCCCGGTGCGGCGGACCACCTCGACGAGGGCATCCTGCCGTGCGGCGCCCTCGGGCCCGGCCTCGGCAAATCCTGTCGTCATCACAACGCAGCAGCGGACGCCCGCCTCGGCGCATTCGGCCACCGACGGAACGACCGCGCCCGGAGGCACGGCGAGAATGGCCACGTCGACCGGACCGGGGGCTTCGCCGATGCGTCCGTAACAGGGCCGGTCGAACACGTGCGCGCGCCCGGGGTTGATCGGCACTAAGAGCCCCGGGAACCCGTGCTTGACGAGATAGTGCATGATCCGTCCGCCGAACTTGGCGACGTTCTCGGAGGCGCCCAGGACCGCGACGGAGTCCGGATGCAGGATGTCACGGACCGTCGCCCGCGCCGCCGCCGCGGACGTCGCTGGCCGCGTCGTCATACGAATGCCGGCGTCTGGAGCAGTTCGCGGCCGACGATCAGGCGTTGAATCCCGGACGTCCCATCGATCACGGTCAGCATCCTCGCATCGCGCCAGCGGCGTTCCACGCCCGCCGCGTCCGACAGCCCGTGGGCGCCCATGCAATCCATGGCGGCGGCGCAAACCCGTACGGCGGCCTCGGTGGCGTACATTTTCGCCATCGACGCTTCCTTTGGACACCGCTGATTCTGGTCGAGCAGCCACAAGGCCCGCAGGCACAGCAGGCGCGCGGCGTCCAGTTCCGCGGCGGCATCGGCCAGTGTGGTCTGGATGGCCTGAAACCTCGCGAGCGGCCGTCCAAACGCGACCCGCTCCCGCGCATACTCGACGGCCGCAGCGAGGGCCGGCCGGGCGAGACCGGCCGCCTGCAGCCCGACGAGCGCCCGCGACGCTTCGATGGCGCGATAGAACGCGTCGGTGCCGGCCCCGGGCGAACCCAGGATGTTCTCGCGCGGCACTCTCGTGTCCTCGAAGCGAAGCTCTGCGTACGACAGGTTGTGGAGTCCCACACTGTCGAGCTCCTCGCTCGTCCACGGGGAAACGGCGCGCTCCAGGACCAGGCGCGTGGTTCCGGCGGCCGCGCCGGCCTCCGGGTCGGTCACGGCGAGAAGCGTGATGAGATCGGCGGCGCCGCCGAGTTTGATCCATTTCTTCCGGCCGGTGACCCGAAGATACGCGCCGTCCGCCACCGCCGCGGTCCGCAGGGCGCGAAGATCCGAGCCGGCCTGCGGCTCGGTGATCGCCGCCGTCGAGATCCAGTCGCCCGCCAGCAGACGCGGCAGCCATCGGGCCTTCTGCTCGGGGGTCCCGAGCGCGCTGATCGTCCGCGGCGGCACCACTTCACCCAGGATCACGGGCCCGGCCGCCAGCGCTTCCAGCAGCAGGCCGTAGTCGACATAGCTCATGTCCGCTCCGCCGTCGGCTTCCGGCAGCGTGCCCCCGAGATAGCCGAGCGGGGCAAGCGCCTTGTAGATTGTGCGGAGCTGTTCCGCGGTCAGTTTGCCGCCGCGCGGAACCGCGGCCGCCACCGGCGCCACGGCGCGGACGTGCGCCTCCGCCGCCCGCTCCTGCAATTCCCGTTGCCGCGACGAGAGGGCGAACTCCACGGGCGGCCTACCGCCCCTGGAAGATCGCGGCGCGTTTTTCTCGAAACGCCGCCACGCCCTCGCGGGCGTCGTCCGAACCGAGGAGCCGCTGGCTCCAGCGCTCTTCCAGCGCCGCCGCGCGCTCCAGCCCGTCGCGGCACTGCGCGCCGACCCCCTCTTTGATCGCCTGCATCGCAAGCGGCGCCCCCGACGCCAGCCGGTCCGCGATCCGCGCGGCTTCGCCGTCGAGCGCGTCGTCCGGGACGACCCGGCTCACGAGGCCGAGTTCGTACGCCCGCTCACCCGGGAGGTCCTCCCCGAGCAGCAAGACATCCAGGGACCGGTTGCGGCCGATGTAGTGCACGAGGCGTACCATGCCGAGGCTCCAAGTCGGGATCATCCCGAGGTACACGTCGCCGGCGCGGAATGTCGCGCCCTGCGCGGCCACGCGGATATCGCACGCCCACGCGAGACCGGTACCGCCGCCGATGCACCAGCCCCGCACCACGGCCACGACCGGTTTCGGAAACGTCTCGATGCGCCCGACGACACGCCGGCCGGCTTCGCGAAACGCCCGTCCGCTCTCCGGGGTATGAGACGCTTCGTCGCGGAGGTCGGCGCCGGCGCAGAACGCCCGCGTCCCGGCGCCGGTCAGGATGACGGCGCGGGTTTCCGGCCTGGCCTCCACCGCGTCGAAGGCCTCGTCGAGTTCGCGCAGCATCTGCGCGGTAATGAGATTCAGCGGAGGACGGTTCAAGGTGATCGTGGAGACCCGCGCGCGGTGCGCGAGGGCAACGGTCTCGAACAGGGACACTCCCCCTCTCCTCCGGTTGCCCGGGCCCGATCAGGGCTCCAGGATGCCGACGGCCTGAAACCAATCCGGTGTGGACCACGGGTTGTGCTGTACAGTCATCCCGATCCGCCGCATCACGCCGGTCGAGGCGGCATTGTCGTACTCGGCCGTGGCCACCACACGGCGCAGGTGGAGCTCATCGAATGCGAATCGCGCCATGGCGGCCGCCGCTTCGGACGCCAATCCGCGGCCGCGATGCTCGGGGAGGACGGCCCAAAACAGCCCGACTTCAGGCGTGAACCTGGCATCCGCGGTGCGGCCGAAGAACGGCAACTGGCCAAAGGGCCCGAGGCTCGGCACGAAGCCGACCGCGCCGACGAGCTGTCCCGTCTCTCGCAGGACCATCGCCCGGTCGCCGTACGGCGGCTGGTGGAGTTCCGCGAGCACTCGCTCGCCGAGTTCGTAGTACGCGAGCCGGTCGCGATAGGCGCCGCGCGCCTCGGACCGCCCGAACGCGGCATCCAGCAGCCCCGCATACGCGTCGAGATCCTCGAGCGCGAACGCCCGGATTCGGAGCCGGTTCGTCGTCATTTCACGCATCAGGCACACCTCGGGCCGCCGCCCTCAGTCGTGGCGAAGCCTGGGGTTGAGGATGTCCTGCAGTCCGTCCCCCAGAAAGTTGAAGCCCAACACCACCGAGAGAATGGCGAGACCGGGAAACGTCGCGACCCACCAATACTCGAACTTCGACTGGCCCGCGGCAATCATGGCGCCCCACTCCGGCGCCGGCGGCACGGCTCCCAGGCCGATGAACGAGAGGGCGGCGATGAGAATGATGGCATTTCCGATGTCGAGGGTCCCCTTGACCACCGCCGGGGGAAAGGCGTTCGGCAGCACATGGCGCAGCAGCACGCGGCCGGCAGACCCGCCGAGGGCCCGGGCCGCCAGCACGTAATCGTTGGATTTGGCGGCGAGGATCTGCCCGCGCATGAGCCGGCTGTATTCGGCCCACCCCACGAGGACGATCGCCAGCATGGCGTGGGGCAGCCCGGGCCCGAGGGCCGCCGTGATAGCCATCGCAAGCACGATAGACGGGAACGCCAGCACCACGTCCACGAAGCGCATCAGCACTTCGTCGGTCCATCCCCCGGCATATCCCGACACCGCGCCTATACCGGTTCCGAACGCACTGGCCACCGCGATGACACCGAGCGCGATCGGCACGGTGATGCGCGCGCCGTAGAGGACGCGCGAGAAGTTGTCGCGGCCGGACTCGTCCGTGCCGAAGGGATGGTCCCCGCTCGGCGGCTCGAGCCGGTGCATCACGTCCAGGTCGAGGGGACTGTGCGGCGCGACCGCCGGGCCGACGGCCGCGATGACGGCCCAGGCGCCGACAATGACAGTCCCCGTCCACAGCGCGACGCTGCGGCGCACGCGTCTCCAACCGTGCCTGGAGAGGGGCGTACTCGCAGCGGCCGCCGCCGTGGACGCCGGCCGCTCCCTCGTTATTGACGGCGCCTCGCCGGCCACGGGCCTCAGACCCTGATCCGGGGATCGAGCACGGCGTAGAGCACATCGACGGTGAGGTTCACCGCGATATAGATCACCGCGGTCAGCAGGGTGACGCCGAGAATCGCCGGATAATCGAGCCGCGTGGCCGCGGTCACGGCATAGCGGCCGATTCCCGGCCACGCGAAGACGGTCTCCGTGAGCACGGCGCCGGAGAGCAGGCTCGCGAATGCCAGGCCGTTGACCGTGAGGATCGGAATCAACGCGTTTCGAAGCGCGTGAAGGCCGACGACACGCCGCTCGCCGAGCCCCTTGGCTCGAGCGGTCCGCAGATAGTCGGCGCCCAGGACCTCGAGCAGCGACGCACGCGTCGTGCGCGCCGTGAGCCCCATGATGAACCAGCCGAGCACGAGCGCCGGCAGCACGATGTGTCCCAGCGCCGATCGAAACGCATCCGCCCGCCCGGCGACGAGGCTGTCGATGAGCAGGAAGCCCGTGACCACGGGCGGCCGCGCGAGCCGCGGGTCGAGTTGGCCCGGTCCGGGCGCCCAGCGCAGCACAAAGTAGAAGACGTAGAGGGCGATGAGGCCGGTCCAAAAGATCGGCGAGGCCGCCCCGACCAGCGAGACCAGCCGCGCCGTATGGTCGACCGACCGGTTGTGGCGCAGCGCCGCCCACACGCCCAACGGCACGCCGGCGGCAACGCTGACGAAAAACGCCGCCAGCGACAGCTCGATCGTCCCCGGGAGGAACTGCGCCAGATCCCGGATCACGGGACGCCGGGTCGTAAACGACTCGCCGAGATCGCCGTGCGCGACGTTGCCGAGATAGACTACGAATTGCTCGGGCAGGGGCCGGTCGAGCCCCCAGCGTTTCATGTAGGCGGCGCGAATGCGGGGATCCTTGGTCGCCGTGTCGCTCAGCACGACGGCAAGCGGATCCGCCGGCACCATGTGCGCGACCAGAAAGGCCACGAGGATCGCCCCGAAGAGGGCGATCCCCGCGAAGGCGAACCGCCGGCCGAGATAGCGGACAAACATTACCGGCCCGCCGCCGGCCGGGTCAACGGCTCAGGTTGGCCAGCGTGACGAACCAGATCGGATGGATGGCGTAGCCCTTGATCGACGGGTTGACGCCGACGAACGATTTCGGCTGGATCAGCATGATGAACGGCACGTCGTCGAGCGCGACCTGCGTGAGGTCGCGGTAGATCGCGGCCCGCTTTGTTGGATTGAGTTCGCGGTCGCCCCGCGCCACCAGGTCGACGGCCTTGCTGTCGTCGTAGGAGACGCGCTTGGCGGCCGGTCCGCCCTTCCGGTAGAACGCGTCGGCCCACGGATGCGGATCGAGGTAGTCCGGCGACCACGAGGCCAGCATCAACTGCGGTTTGCCCTGCCGGTACTCGGTGATCATGACGGAGCGTTCCTTCGGCTCGAGGGTGACCTTGATGCCCACGGCGCCGAGGTCGGCCTGCAGCTTCGTGGCGAGCGGCTCCGGCGGCACGCCGAGCAGCGGCGCGGTCCAGTAGTTCAGCTTGACGGCGAACCCGTTTGCGAGCCCGGCTTCTGCGAGCAGCGCCTTCGCCTTGGCCGCGTCATGCTGGCGCGTCTGTTTCGGATCGACCCCAAGGATGCCCATCGGGATCATGCCCGGCGGCCGTTCGCCCGCGCCCCGCACGAGCCCCTTGATGATGCCGTCGTAATCGATGGCGTACGAAATCGCCTCGCGCACGCGCTTGTCGGCGAGTTCCTTCGACACCTGCGGGTTGTTGTTGAGCGCCATGTACACCTGGTTCATGGACAGCCCCTCGATGATCTTGAGCCGGGAACCGGGGGTGATCTTGGCCGCGATGTCGGCGTCAAAGTCCTGGGCGATGTCCGCGTCACCCCGTTCGACCATCTGGCGCTGCGTCGTGCCGTCCTTGACGTGGAGGAACACGATCTTGGCGAAGTACGGCCTCGCCCCCCAGTGCCCCGCCACCCGTTCGAGCACCGTCTGCTCGTTCTGGGTAAAGGCCGTAAGCATGTAGGGGCCGGAACCCGGCGTGTGCTCGTTCAACCACGACGTCGCTTTGTCTGTGGTTTTGGCGCTGTCGGCGTCCGTCCCGCCGTGCGCCATCACGACCTTCGAGTCCAGAATGCCGGTCGGCGGCGCCGCGAGCGCCGCGAGGAACGACGCGTCGGGCGCCGACAAAGTGACCTTGACCGTGGTCGGATCGACGACCTGAACGTCTTTCACCGGATCCATGAAGAACGACGGGTTGTCTTCAAGATACTTCAACCGCCGCATCGAGAACCGCACATCGGCGGCGGTGACCGGGTTGCCGCTGTTGAATTTGACGCCCTTGCGCAGGTAAAAGGTGTAGGTCAGCCCGTCCGGCGAGATCTGCCACCGCTCCGCCAGTTTCGGCTGAATCTTCGTGAAATCGGGCGCCTCGACCGTGACCAGACTGTCGTAGGACGACTGGTCCCACATCTGCGCGCTGTACTCGTACTGCCGGCTCGGGTCGTTGGTCACGTAGTCGTCGATGTTGCGGACGACAATGAGCGTTTCGGAACGCCCTTGCCCCCGGGCGGGGCCGCTCCAGAGACCCGCCGCGAGCAGCGCGGGCATGACCAGAGCGGCGGCCGCGAGCCGGAGCCTACGGCGAGGGCGATGCGAACGGGATCCCCCCATACGATTCGCCTCCTCGTGCCAGGCTGTTGCCGGCATCCCAGCCGGCGTGTCTAGGTGGGGCGCCCGCTTCCACGCCCCGTCTTCCGTTTCCTCCGGTACCGCGAATGAACTACAGGTAGGTGGTCACAAGCGCCTGCAGTGGGGGAAATGAGCGGGAGTGGAAGAACTCAGCAACGCGAGAGGCGGAGAGACCTTGCAGTGGGCTGACCTTCGCTCATGCGTGGAACAACTGGGGAGGAGTGGGTCGGTGTCCGATCAGCTTGATCCGCATGTTCTGTCGCGAAAAATCCGGATCTCCTTTCCAGATGACGGCGTCTCCGCCGTCGCAGATCTTCTCGACGCGGACTGCCCAAACACGTGTGAGGCGATATGGCACCTCTTGCCCGTGCGCGTGAAGGCGATACATGACATCTGGTCCGGACATCAGCTATTAGTCCACCTGGACAACACGTTTGTGCTACCGCCCGAGAACGTCCTCACTTATCTTCCCCTCCCAGGCGACATCTTCTATTACTATAGGCCTCCCAACTACTTCCGCGGATCCCCCTATGGAAGATCTGAATCCGCGGAGATAGGCATCGTCTATGACAGGGACACGAGGCCCCAGGGCCCGCGAGGGCCAGAAGCCGTGAGCCTCTTTGCGAACATCTCCTCCAGTCTAGAGGGCTTCGCCAGAGCGTGCGAAGACATGATCTACCGGGGCCAGAAGGACCTCCTCATCGAAAAGTTGGAGCGAGCCGGATGAGGCAGTTGCTGTTTGAGCTGGGTGGGACAAGGGCCGTAGCCGAGATGCACGATGACGTCGTACCGAAGACATGCGATGCGGTCTGGAACGTGCTTCCGGTTGAAGGGATGGCGATCCACGCCAACTGGTCGAGCCGCGAGATCATGCTGCATCTTCATGGCGAGAAGATACTTCGGCTTCCCCCCGAAGGGCCGGCTCGG
>Ga0070732_10000059_pt1 | contig 112115 bp, 98 predicted proteins | sample Coa_R1_5_FD_66449 | JGI IMG/M metagenome (GOLD analysis project Ga0070732, IMG submission 66449) | Surface soil microbial communities from Centralia Pennsylvania, which are recovering from an underground coalmine fire - Coalmine... | ecosystem: Environmental > Terrestrial > Soil > Unclassified... | reverse complement strand
GTCATACATGCCGCCGGAATTGGCGCACGAACCCATAGAGATGACCCAGCGCGGTTCCATCATCTGTTCATAGAGCCGCTGGATCACCGGCGCCATTTTGATGAAAACCGTTCCCGCAATCACCATCAGGTCGGCTTGCCGGGGCGTACCGCGAATCACTTCTGCCCCGAAGCGCGCAATATCGTATTTACTGGTGATGCTTGTAGCCATCTCGACATAGCAGCAGGAGAGGCCAAAATTGAACGGCCAGATGGAGTTCTTGCGGCCCCAGCCCAGCAGGTCTTGCAGTCGGGACAGAATGAGGGTCCGCCGCACTGCCTCCTCGATCGGCGCCTGGTCAGCTTCAGACAGGCTTTTTCGAGAATCGAGTTTGCTCATCGACCAGCGCATTAAGACGTCAGTGACCCATGCGGATGGTGCGGCGACTTGGGACTCCAATCGAGTGCTCCCAGGCGCCATAGATACACCAGGGCAGCGAGCAAAATCACAATGAAACCCAAGATCTCCCAGTAACCCATCCAGCCTAATTCACGGGCGGCAATCGCCCAGGCAAAAACGAAAACAGCCTCCAGGTCGAAGATGACGAAGAACATCGCCACCAGATAGAACTTGGCCGCGACCCGAACTCGGGCCGATCCTTCAGAGAGGATTCCTGATTCGTAAGGCTGCCCAGTCGCATTCTCATCGTGCCGCTGCCCCAAGACGTTCGAGACGGCAAGCATCGCTGCTACGAGCAAAAGCACGAGAATGAAATAAACACCCAGTGTCCAAAGTTGTTCGGTCTGGTCATGCAGAAGCATTTTTTGGTGCGGGTACCCACTCGGAATGCATTCAACGGACTTGGAAGTGTGGCAACACTCTCGGAAGAAGCATTCAACAGCCGGTAGGCCCAGAAGAGAAACCCCTTCAACACATCATCATCAGACCCGGTAGCTTTCTCTCACAATGGTTTGTTCGTACTACGCATGAAGACAATCGTAATGAATACAAACCGCTGAGAGAGAGCGCAGCATATGACGGGCATACGTTTGAGCGAGCCTCATTGCAAAAGCGAACAGGTTCCTTGTCCCAGTCGAAGAAAGAAGAACGCTTCATGAAAGGTGAAGCGAGTTCGCAAATGCCCTTAACCGGACAGTACTCTTTAAATACATCGTGTCACGACTTACATCTTCTGCTTGCTGTTTAGCATCAACACAGACGAGTCCTTCCGCGTGTTTCGTATATCCATTTTCGAGTTCCACCAACTTCGCATTCCTGCAAGAGGTTAAAACAACATGAGTAAGTTAAAGATCCCATTCATGTGTGCACTCACTGGGATTTTTGTTCTCGCAGTGTATGCTCAGCACGAGCACACGCAATCCCTCACTGCCGTCGATGTAGCGGTCAACCATAACGGGGCGTCGCTGGTCGATCAAGGCAGACAGATCTTCCGTTTCGATACCTTCGGAGACCAGGATTACTGGGGTGGAATGCTCGGGCTCCACCAAGCCATTGAAGGAGCGAAATTAGGTGGCGTAGGGCCCGGCGTCTCCCCCGCCACCGCACTGACTGTTGGATTGAAAGTTGATCAGGACGCTCTTCCCGCGGGGCTGATTCAGCAGATAAAAGCCGGCCAGGTGAATTTGAATGACCCTGCAGTGACCTTGGCGCTGCTGAAGTTGAATGCGGTTGTGGGGTTAACCGGGTTTTTTAAATCCGATGGCACTCTTCAATCCGTCGGCATTCAATGCGCCTTTTGCCACTCAACCGTGGACAACGCATTTGCGCCGGGCATTGGTCACCGCCTGGATGGCTGGGGGAACCGCGATCTGAATGTTGGCGCGATTGTTGCCCTTTCACCCAATCTTCAGCCGGTTGCGGACGAGCTTGGCGTGGATGTGGCTACCGTGAAGGCGGTCCTCAATAGCTGGGGTCCGGGCAAGTTCGATGCCGAGCTGGCCCTGGATGGCAAGGCTTTTCGTCCTGATGGAAAGAGCGGCTCGGTGCTGATTCCACCTGCGTTTGGCCTGGCCGGAGTAAACTTGCACACCTGGACTGGCTGGGGTTCGGTGCCTTACTGGAACGCCTTTGTCGCCAACCTGGAAATGCACGGTAAAGGAACCTTCTTCGATCCCCGGTTAGACGATGCAGCCAAGTTTCCTGTTGCCGCCCGGAACGCATCTGGCCATGTGACGAACCAAACTGACTTGATCACGGCAAAGCTGGGAGCGCTGCAAGTTTACCAGCTTGCCATTGCGGCGCCGGCGCCTCCGAAAGGCAGCTTTGACGAGGGGGCGGCTGTACGCGGCCAAGCCCTGTTCAACGGCAAAGCCAAGTGCAGCACCTGCCACACTCCGCCGCTGATGACCGAGCCGGGATGGAACATGCACACCGCTGCTGAAGTCTGCATTGATGACTTCCAGGCCAGCCGTGCTCCGGATGACCGCTATCGCACGTCACCATTGAACGGTCTATGGACGCACACGAAGGGCGGCTTCTACCATGATGGACGCTTCTCCACGCTGCTGGACGTTGTAAATCACTATGACAGCTGCAAGAGCCTGGGACTGGCCAGTGAGGAGAAAAGCGATCTGGTTGAGTATTTGAAGTCATTGCCTAGCAACACTAAGCATGGAGACGGCGATTAAGCCGAAAAAGCGGCTTGGAGGGAAGGTGAGGAGCGGAGGTTCGCTCCTCATTGTATTCTTGCCACCAAAGAATCCGATCCTAGGCAACTTGCATTTAAGACATCCCACTCTCGTCAAGAGTGGGATTAAAGATGTGGCCCCAAGCGCGGAACTGCGGAAATGGTTCAGTCACAATCCCGCCAAGTGGGACAAGTTCCGCAGTCGTCACTTTGACGAACTGAAAGCCAATCCCGACGCCTGGCAACCGGTCATAGATGCTGCTGGTCATGGGACGGTAACACTGATCTTCACTTCGCATGACACCGCACACAACAACGCTGTGGCGCAGTGCGACATGTTCAAGGCAAGCAACATAGAACTGCACTTCCCGGTCAAAACCTGTCGATGTGTGATTGAGATCGCCGCCAAGTTGCTGAGGTGATGCCCGCCAGCATTGTTGAAGATCTTCGGAGCGAAGTCGCGAGACAGGCAAAGAGATTTACGCCATGACATCAAACATTGTTCATCCGCGTAAAATCTGCGGCGAATGGGCCTTTCCTCCTTGCCGGTCACCCGATACATAATCGGCAGGCGGCAGTGGCGCCCGGGAAAAGTACGCGTCACCGCAGGCGGAGCACCGCTCCGTAAGCGCGGGTCAGGAAGTGACCGAGACGGGACGCTAGTGCGTCATGTTGTTGTAGAGCGCCAGGCCGCCGATGAGCAAAATCAGTACCGCGGAGCCGGCGCCGCACACGCGAACCCACGGCGTGAGGCGGTTCATTTTGCCGATCAGCTCGGCCTGCTCCTTCTGCATGTGTTCTTCGGCGGAGTCGAGGAAGAGTTGGTCGTCCTCATGCATGGTGAGGGTGCCGCGGTAGATCAACAGTATTACCAGGACCAGTGTAAAACCGCCCCAAGCGACAAGCAGTGCTGTCATCATAGAACACCACCTTGGCTCGATCTGGAACGGTCCCGCTTACTCGGGGCCGGTTTGGCGTGCCGGCCGGGGGTAGGTGGAACCTCTATGCCGCAATTATAGCGCCGGATTTCAGGCAGAAATCCAGCCTTTTTTGCCGCTGGGGGCCGGTGGGGAAGGCGCGGGCTGATGAGAGTAGGATACGGGAGTGCTGGAAGCCGAGTTGCTGCTTACAGTTGCGGAAGGCCCGGGCAGAGTACAGTTGCGGGTCGACCGTCTCGACTCGAATCGCCACTTTGCCAAGTTACAGGGGGTTCTGAGTCGTCCCGGTTCGCCGCGTCATCTAATGGAGTAACATCATTAGAATCAGCCGGAAACCGGCGTGAAGGAATCGGTATATAATGGGTTGGAAATCCTACTGATTCCCAAGGAGAACCTGAAATGGCCACAACCACAACCCCGAATGTTGAAACCGCGCCCAAGTCGGTATCGTTGACGCCGCATGCGGTGTCGAAGGTGAAGGAAATCATGGCGCAGCAGAATCCCGCGCCTGTTGGGCTGAGGATTGGCGTGGTCGGGGGCGGATGCTCTGGTTTTTCCTACTCCATGTCGTTTGAGAATGCCCCGGGGATGATGGACAAAGTCTACGATTTCGACGGCCTGAAGGTTTATGTCGACGCGACTTCGGCCATGTACTTGAACGGCTGCGTGGTGGATTATGTTGAGACCCTGGAAGCGGCGGGTTTCAAGTTCGAGAATCCCAACGTCAAGAGCACCTGCGGCTGCGGTTCGTCGTTCAACGTCTAAACGAGGACGCTTCTTCGTTCAGCTCTTAAGATTTCAAAAAAGCGAATTGAAAAATGCCTCGGCAGACGCCGGGGCTTTTTGTTTGCAGCAACAAACTCTATTGCGGATTGTTGGGCGTGCGGACCGGCTGCACCGGCTGCGGAATGGCGGAGTTGGGTGGTGTATTGCCGGTTGGCGCGGCGATAACAACACCGCCTCCGCCGACTTGCTCCACCCGGGGATCGTAGACGAAGAGCCACTGATCGTATTCTTTGTTGTTGTTGAACTCTTTGATCGAGGTCTTCGTGCTGGTGCTGGCGACGCCAATGATGGCGCCGCCGCCCTGCCCGCCGAGCCCGTTGCCGATGTTCTGCGTAGTCAGCGTTCCCATCTGGCCGGTGCTGGGCTGACTTGTTCCGGGAGCACCGGTGTTTTGTCCACCGGTCGTTCCCTGGGTGCCCGAGCCCAGACCGCCTGTGCCGAGACCGCCTGTGCTCAGTCCCCCGCCGGAGCTTCCCGAGCCCAGGCCTCCCGAGCCCAGGCTGCCAGAGCCAAGTCCTCCCGAGCCCAAGCCGCCCTGGCCCATGGAATTGGGCGTATTCGATCCTAACCCGCTCGAGCCGGCGGCGGCGTTACCGGGAGCTGTGGTCAGGCTGCTTCCCTGGCTGTTGTTGGCGCCGCCTGGCGCGATCGAAGTGTTGATCTGCGCTTCGCCCAGATGGATCAGTTTGAACTCACCTTTTTCGGTCATCGGATCTTTGAAATGGCGGCGCAGAAAGCGGAGGTTGTTGGTGCTGTCCAGCTGCTCGAGTGATGCGGGGTAGGTTCCCGTCTTGTGGTAGTAGCGCTTGATGGCAATGGCGTATTCGCGCCCGCGGTGGACCAGCTCTTCTTCCTTTTCGCGCTTGATCTGCTGGGTAATACGCGGAAGTTCGGCGGAGAGAGCGATCAGCATCAGGGCCATCACCAGCATCACCGACAACAGCATGTAGCCGGCCTGGTTTTTCGCGTTCGACTTAGCCCTGGTCATCTTCAGCTCTTTCATTTCTCTGTGCTCTTGATGCGCCCTCAAAGCTCTCACTTGGACGTCAGCGGTATCGGCTGCCGGTTGTTGGTAATTACGTCTTCCATGGTGACGGTGGTCGGCTGGATCTGGACCACGCGATAGCGCCGGGCCACGATGTCTCCCTGAGCCGCAACGAAGATGCCGGGTTCGTCCTTCTTCTGCAGGAAAATTCTTTTTGGCTCGCCGGGATGGCTGGCATAGCCGTAGTAGATGATGGGGATCGGCGGAGGCGTCGGGGTGGGAGTCGGTGTCGGCGGCGCCGGAACGATGAATTCTCGGTTCTGACGCACTGCAACTTTCACCGGATCGATCTTAGGCATCTCCATCCGGAAGATATTGCGGCCGCCGGCTTCGTACTTTACCTTGCGGCTGGCCTCCAGGATGTCAGTGCGCAACCGGGGATCGTTGTCGCGCGCGCCAATAGCGGCTGGGCCTTTGGACGCAGAAGAGGCGATCGCCGGAAGAGGGACATTGGCGGCAGAAGCCGAGCCGAAAATCTGGTCCCTGAAGTTGTACAAGAGCAGGGGAATGGCAACGGCCAGCAACACGGCCATAACCATCAGCTCCTTCTTGTTTTCGACGCCAACTTTCATTGCTTAGAAATCCTTTGTCCTCTCCTCACACTCTACGTCTGCCGCAGAAACGTGACCACGCTGATATTGAGGGAGACGGTCCCCCCTTCCTGGCTGCTGAGAGCGATCTTATCAATGATGAAGAACGTTTTGTCCTGCTCCAGCGCGTTGATAAAGCGCGCTACTTTGGAGTAATCGCCCGTGACTGTGGTTTCGATCTTTACCTGCTCCACGCCCGGGAGCGTACCCTTCTCCTGATTGTCGACCGGATAATGTATTCCCGAGGAAGCAGTCACGCCGGTGGCCTGGATCAATTTTTCCATCCGCTGTGAAATCTCCGACCATTTGGACGGAACATCGGCAGAATAAAACTGGTTGAGATCCGAGCGAACAGCATCGGGATTGCTCTTCTTCCACAGCGCGACTTCGCTTTTCAGACTAATGTACTGTTCCCGCAGCTCAGCCGGTCGCGGGCCGGCAGAGCCCGGCCACAGCAGATAGGTGAGCAGCCCCGCGCTGATCACCCCCAGAATTGTCGCGATGGCGACGAACCGCCTTTTTAAGCGCGCCAGCTCCATTTACGATCCCTCCACGGCGGCGGCTTTTGTGGAAGATGCACCCGCCGGAGTGTAGAAGGTTTCGATCTCAAATTTGTACACCGGCGGTTCGCCCGGGTGCTTGCCTTTTTCCAGAACCTCGCTGATCGGGCGGGTATTGTGGAAGCGCTTCGACCCCTCCATACGTTCGATGAGCTCGATGTCGTCAGACTTGTGCTCGCCGACAATGTTGATGCGCAGCTTCAGCCGGTTGTCCTGTGTCAGTTCGGGCTGAACCGAATTGAGATAGGCGCGAGTGGGCATGATTTTCTGCAGCTCATTGAAAAATAACGTCCAGGAGAACGAGCGCTTCAGGATCTGCGAGTTCCAGTAATTTTTCTGCAGCGTAACCTCGCGATTCTCGGGCAGGTTCTCAAAGGCCCGCAACTCGGTTTTCTCTTTTTGCAAAGCTGAAACTTTTTGTTGCAGGTCGCGGGCTTCCACCGCGGCATGGCGGTCTCCGGACCATTTCCAGTAAGCGAAGATAGCCAGGCCAATGGTAAGCCCTGACAAAATGATCAATGTTGCCGTCCAGCCGATATAGAAGCGGCGAACATCTTCATACTTGCGCGACGCGAGATTGACGTTAACCCGCATTATCCCAGCAGCGCCCCCGCAATTCCGGCCAGGCTCGAAGGCGGCAATGGTTCTCCGCTCAGGTTCTGGTCCGGCGTGACTGCCGGGGCCAGTTCGTGCACTTCCGCCCCGGTGTGCTGCTGGAGGAGTGGACCAAGCTGGTCTACAGCAACGGTTCCGCCGACAAAAACCTGCTCAATGCGCGCGTGGAACGTGTCTTCAAAAAACACGATGGAGGGAAGCACGGCCTCAGCGAGTTCGCCGGCCGTGACCGCGGCTCCGTGGGGATTCTCCAGCGTGCGGATCAGACGCAGATCCTTCTTCTGGGCCGCGGCGATGATGATGCTGGAAGGGTCCACCTTGAGCAACAAGGTCGGCCGCTCGCCTTCCACCATGCCCAGCACGGCCAGCGACGAAGGGAGCACGACACCGGGAGTGAATCCAGCGTCGCGGAAGGCGCGCTCGTATTCTTCGATGATCGATCGCGGCGAAACCGCCGCCACCACATGAACCGCGCCGTTGTCGCGACGGACTTCCCAGGAAACAGCAGCCTGCTCCACGTCGAACGGCAGAGATTTCTTCAGCCGGAAACGGATCATCGGCTCGATTTCAGCAGTCGACGTCGGCATGGTTTCAAAATCGAGCAGCAGCACGCGAATGGCGGAATCGGGGAGAATGATGATTACGTCGCGTGATTTTCCTCCCACTGCCTCCAGCGCTCCGCGCAGCGCGGTGCGCAGCGCGGCGCCGTCGTGGATATTGGGCGCGCTCAGGCCGGGAGCAACCGCGCCTGCCGCCAGGCGGCGCGAGGTAAAAGAATCCAACCGCCCGACTTTCTCGCCGGCGCGCGCGGCAATCACTCCGCCTGGCATGATTTCACACGCCAGACGCGGACGCTTGCTGTAGGTCTTCAGTCTGTCCATGGACTTCAGCGCGTGGTCTCGATAAACGTGACCTTATTGATCTCCTTCATGGTAGTGAGGCCGGCGCGGACTTTCAGCAGAGCTGAGTCGCGCAGGAAACGCATGCCTTCATCATGGGCCGCTTTGCGTATTTCCGAGGACGGGCGCTTGGCCAGAATCAGCTCGCGGATACGGTCGGAAAGATCCAGCAGTTCGTGAATCGCCGTGCGGCCATGGTACCCGGTGCCCGCGCACTCAATGCATCCCTGTCCCTCATAGAATACAACGTCACTCCATTCCGCGGGCTTCAAGCCGTTATTCTCCAGTTCTTCATCGGAGTAGCGGACGCGGCCTCTGCAATGCTTGCAGATGGTTCGCACCAGGCGCTGGGCGAGCACGCAATTCAGGGCGGAAACGAAGTTGTAGGGCTCTACGCCCATGTTCAGGAAGCGTCCCAGCACGTCGACCACGTTATTGGCGTGCACGGTGGTGAAGACCAGGTGGCCGGTCAGCGCGGACTGGATGGCGATCTGCGCGGTTTCCGTATCGCGGATTTCGCCCACCATGATCTTATCGGGGTCGTGGCGCAGGATGGAGCGCAGCCCGCGGGCAAAAGTCAACCCTTTCTTCTCGTTGACGGGAATTTGCGTGACTCCTTTGATCTGGTACTCAACCGGATCCTCGATGGTGATGATCTTGTCTTCGTCGGTCTTGATCTCATTCAGTGCCGCATAGAGAGTGGTGGTCTTGCCGCTGCCCGTTGGCCCGGTGACCAGCACCATCCCGTAAGGCTCCAGAATGTAGCGGCGGAACTTGCGCAGATCGTCTTCGTCAAAGCCGACTACATCCAGCACCAGGTTGCGGAACTTCTCGCTCATCGACTCCTTGTCCAGAACGCGCAGCACGGCGTTCTCGCCATGAATGGTGGGCATGATGGAGACGCGGAAGTCGATCAGGCGGTTGTTGTACTTCACACGGAAGCGGCCGTCCTGGGGCACACGGCGCTCGGCGATGTCCAGCTCGCTCATGACCTTCACGCGCGTGATGATGGTGGAGTGGTGCTCCTTGGCCATGGGCTGCATGGCCGGCTGCAGCACGCCGTCAATGCGGTATTTCACCACCACGGAGTCGCTTTCCGTTTCGATGTGAATATCGCTGGCCCGCTTTTGCAGTGCGGTAAAAATCGTGGTATCGACCAGGCGAATAATGGGGCTGATATCGGCTTCTGCCGAGATACGCTCGATGTTCAGGTTCTCGTCGCCCGCGCTCTCTTCATCTCGCACCACGTCGAGCACGAAGCCTTCGCTGGCCTCATCGAGCACGCGCTGCGACTGCTCGGTCTTGGTCAGGATGTCATTGATCTGGACCAGAGTTGCGACTTTAGTCTTGATACGGCGGTTGAGCAGCAGGCCGATTTCGTCGATCATCATCAGCTTGCTGGGATCCGCGATGGCAATCCACAGGGCCCCGTCTTTTTCTTCCAGCGGGATGAAGCTGTAGCGGAACATCAGGTCCACGGGCACGGACTTGAAAAGCTCAGCGTCAAGATGGTAGCCGCGAAGATCGATGAAATCGCAGCGGTAGCGGGTGGCGAGCTCGCGAGCGCGCGGCTCGCTGCCGATGCCCAGAAGGTCCGCCTGGGCACCGTTCACGATGGCGGGATTGATGTTCTTCTGATTCATAAAACCAACCTACTTCGCCAATTGGGCTCCCAGAGAAAAGATTGGAAGGTACAGCGAGAGCAGAACCACTGCCACCGTGCTTCCCATGATGATGAGTAGCACCGGTTCGATCAGCTGCAGCGAAGCAGCCAGGGCTACCTGTACGTCGTCTTCAAAAAACTCAGCCACCGAGTTCAGCATGCTCGGCAGCGCACCGGTGGATTCACCTACCTCCACCATCTCCACAGCGAGTTCCGGAAAGAACCGGCTCTCTTCCAGACTGTAAGAAAGAGAGCGGCCTTCGCGAACGCGCTGGGCCGCGTGCCCCACGGTGTGGGCGATCTTGTAACTGTTGATCGACTGGCATGCCGTTTCCAGCGACGGCACCAGCGGCAGGCCGCCGGAAAGCAGAGTGGAAAGCGTGCGGCTGAACATGGCGATCTGGTACTTGAGCCAGACCGCCCCAAACAGCGGCAGGCGATAGCGCAGCGCGTCCATCAGGCGCGACCCTTGCTCCGAGCGCATCCACGCCCAGCCGAAGAAAAGAACGCCGACGATGACGAGCAGAATGATGTAGTAATAACTGCGAATGGCGGTCCCAATGCCTAACATGAACACTGTGATCTCAGGAAGCTTGGCGCCCAGCGAGTTGTACAGATCGGCGAACTGCGGGACCACGTAGCCCATCAGGAAGGTGAGCATGACGGTCAGAGCCGATACCAGCACCGCTGGGTAGACCAGCGACGACAGCAACTTTTTGCGAAACGCCAGGGTGACTCGCTGGAAGGCAATGTAACGCGCCAGCACCTCTTCCAGGTTGCCGCTTCGTTCGCCGGCCAGCAACGTGGTGGTGTAGATCCCGGATACCGATCCCTGGGCAGCGAAGGCGTCTGACAAAAGTTCTCCACTCCTTACCCGTTGCTGCACGTTTTCCAGCATGTTCTTGAAGTAGGCGTTGCGCTGCCGCTTGGAGAGCAGCTCCAGCGATTTAAGGATGGGCAGCCCGGCTCTGATCAGGGCCAGGAATTGCTGATTAAAGATAATAAACTGGTCGCGTTTGATGTTGGATCGACGGCGGGAAAACCATCCCGGAACCAGGCCGCGGCCCTTCACCCAGTAAACCAGGTACCCCTGCTGGACAAAGCGGTCGCGGACCTCCTTTTCGGAAGCTCCGTTTTCCAACTGCTCAAGCACGTTACCGCGCTCGTCGGCTACTTTGACCAGGAATTCAGCCATAAACTAGGCAGAAAAAGCCCTCCATCCCCCATTAGAGTCTAGCATCAACTGGCCTTTGGTCCCCACAGTACAGGAATGACGGAAGTGACTGTTTTTGCATGTTTTAGTGCAAAATGGTGCGACTCTGCCAGAAGCCCTTGTAGCCAGGGCTCCGCCGTCTTTTAGCTCTGATCCAGAGACGGCTAGTGGGCGACCTGCTGATCCGGGATTACAACTACTCCGGGCGGCGCATTGAAGCGGAAAAAGCTCTCTGGAACGGCCACGTCCTCCTGGATGTCAGAGAAGCGGAAATCCGTGACCGATCCGTCTGTACCCTGGATTACGATCCGCGTAATCTGGCTGGCCGGAGAGACCTCAAGAAGCACCTCGGAAACACGGTCGGCCATGGCCTTGGGGATCCCGCGCAGAACGACATCGCCCGCCTGCAGCGGAGCGGTGTCCGGGGCCAGGGAAAGGCCGTCGAGTTCTTTCTCCAGCCTGGTCTTTCCCAGCAGAAAACGCAAAGGTGAGCGGATGTCATCAATCGTCTTCAGCGGCGTTTTTCTTGCCTGAAGTTCGCCCGAGACGTAGAAGTACGCATTCTTAGAATCGGCCAGAAAGATCTTTTCCCGCGGCTGATGGTATTCCCACCTCATTTTCCCGGGCTTCTTCAGCCAGACCGTGCCGCTCTCGGTTCGCGAAATACCCGGAGCCTGATAGATCTCCGTGAACGCCGCTTTTGAGGTTTGCAGCCGATTGTAGTGTTCATCCACGGCGTGCGCGGTGGCCGCGACGGACTTGGTATCAGCGGGCGCCGCGGCGAGCGATGCCAGGGGAAGCATGGCGAACGCGATCATTTGAGGGAGTCTCATGTACCTTCGGTCGATGGGATGCAAGTTCCGCGTTGGAGGCTAGTTTTTATTTGTGCGAACCTCGCCCAGGAATGGAAACTGCGTTGCGTCCTGAACATCGACCGTCCCGTCCGGCATCAGCTTGAAGTGCGAGCCCGTGGGATCGTTGGGCACTTCGCGCAACAGGCCCGCATGGATCATGTCCGACCACCGCCCCGGCAACGATCCGGTTTTTTCGCGATACGTTTGTATTCGCCGCTCCAGCTCCTCGATCAGGGCATCGGCCTGCAGGGAGACGATGTGTTTCAGAGCGCTGTCGCGGACGCTGTCTTCTTTCGTGATCTCGTAAACCGCCCGCCACAGGGTGATGGCGGTCTCAATGTCGTCGTGTTCCGCCATCCTGGCCGCCATGATTTTCATCCAGGGCAGTGCTCCGGGGATGTTCGACCCGGTTTCGAAGTCGTCCTTGGCCGCTTTGTAGTCCTTAAGATCCATGTAGTGTACGAAGCCAAGGGTGAAGTACAGCCGCCAGTACTCGGGATTCTCGCGAATGCCCTTATGCAGCAGAATCACTGCTTTCTCCGGCTGGCCGGCGCCCTCCGGCACCTTCTGGCAAAGAAAAATCGATCCTGTCTGGTAAACAGGAATCATGTGCGGATCGAGATCGGTGGTGATATCAAGCAGCGGGTAAAGCAAATCATAGCGCGTGGCATGTTGGTGATGCTTCGCGCCGAAATACTGCACCGCGCGCGTCCAGTAGATGTCAGCCAGTAAACCGGAGTAGCCCAGGCTGATACGCTTCAGCGTTTTTCCCGAAGGCAGGTAGAGCACCTCTTCGAGGGTCGCCTCTCGGCCGCGTACGCTTTCCACTTTTCGCAGCGCCAGCACGGAGCCTGCGCCCATGGTGATCAACAGCAGCGCGGCCACTACACGGGCTCTGTAATTTGCCTTCATTTCAGGTTGCGGCGCTCGAAGATCAGTACTGCGCCTGCCGTCACCGCGGCGGAGTACAGCAGTGCATAAAGAGTGTTGAAGAGGATGAGCCTGCCGTTTATCGGCTGCTGGTGTGCGACCTGGGAGATCACGTTGAGCGAGGCGAAGTTCGGCACAGCGTAAGCCGCAACGGTGGAGAACCACTTAGTGGCCCCATGAGCCAGGGCTGCAAAGTTGCGCAGGTCTTCGGAAAACGTCCCGATCGCAAACAGGGAAAAAGAGAACACTGCGGAAAAAATGGGCGTGGAGAACGATGAAAAAAGAAGCGTTATGGCCGTCACCATCAGTAGTTCCAGGATAGTGAAGTACACCGCGATCAGCAGGCGGGCGTCCGCGCCCGTGAGATGATGCTGGTAGACCAGCATCGCCGCGTAAAACCCGGCAGTCATCAACGCCATATTGGCTACCAGGGTCATCAGAAGGCCGAAAAACTTCCCCGCAATGAACTCCCATCGCCGGACGGGACGGGCCAGAATGGTGTAGAGCGTCCGCTTTTCGATCTCTTTGGAAACCAGACCGATACCGATGAAAATGGCGATGACCACGCTGAAAAGGGAGATCGCGCTTAGCCCCACGTTGATCAGTGCCAGTTGCTCTATATCGATGGAGATTTGGCCCAGCAGCGGTGCTCCCGCGACCAGCACCAGGGCGAAGACGATCAGGTTGTAGAGCACGCGGTCGCGAACTGCCTCACGAAACGTGTTCAGAGATATGGCGGACAGGCGGGAAATCATACTCGCACCAACCCTTCCGCTGTCTTCTCGAGGAAGTACTCTTCCAGAGTTCCGTGCAGAGGAGTTACCGAAACCAGGCGCGCGCCTTGTTGGCGCAACCCCTCCAGCAGGCGATCAAGGTTCTGGCTGGATACGGTGGCTCGAACGACGTCACCGCTAACATGAGAATCCACGATTTGTTTCGCAACGCTATTCAAGGCCCCCGCTCCCTGCCAAATAACTTCTGACTTTTCCGCCATGCTGGAGCGCAGATCGTTCACCACGCCAATCCCGCGCAGTTCGCCCTTGTGGATCACTGCCACCCGGTCGCAAAGCGCTTCCGCATCGGCGAGAATATGAGTCGAGAAGAAAATCGTTTTGCCCGCGTCCTTTAATCCCTGGATCAACTCACGGATTTCATACCGGCCCAGTGGATCCAGGCCGGACATGGGCTCGTCCAGGAAAACCACCTCGGGATCGTGAACGATAGCCTGCGCAATTCCAACGCGCTGCAGCATCCCTTTGGAGAACTTTCGCAATTGCTTGTTGCCGACGTCACCCAGTCCCACCCGCGCCAGTAAGTCCCCGATCCTGTGCCTGCGATCCGCCGCAGACACGCCCGACAGTTGGGCGTAATAGTCGAGCAACTCCGGTGCGCTCAGGTAATCGTAAAAATAGGGCTGCTCGGGCAGGAAGCCGATCTTCTGTTTGACCGTCGGGTCCATGCAATCCTGTCCCAGGATTGTGGCTGAGCCCGCGCTGGGGAAGATGATTCCCATCAGCATCTTCAGAGTGGTAGTCTTTCCGGCGCCGTTCGGTCCAAGAAAGCCAAATGTCTCCCCGGAATTTACCGTCAGGGAGAGTGACTTTACTGCTGGGCGCAACTGCTTTTTGAAGAAGCCAATCGCGTAATCTTTGGAGAGGCCACGTATGTCTATAGCATACATTTTCGGTTTCATCAGCCTGTCATTGAAGAGTGTCTTGTGAGTTCATTGTAGGGGTACTTGCTAGGGCACGCAATCCACACAACGACTTAGGCGGTTATTTAGGTAACTCGTCGGTAACGGTCCCACCAATCGCAGATGAGAAAATGCTGAGCTGCGCTTTCCGCAACCAATTATCCCAATCGGGACCTACTCAATAGGACCGTATTTCGTCAAGTCATTGCAGCTAGCTGCTGTTTCGCCAGGCGCCGAGAGCGCTGGCGGTGAACCGGGTAAGGCCGGTACTGCATTTCTGCTGGAGCGCACTACTGCGTCAGGGTAAGAACAGAAATTGTTGTCACCGCTCCTCCCCATGGCCACCGGCGTTGCGCTAACCGCATAGTTATTGTCGGGCACGGCTCCCGGCGGAGGCGCCGAGCCGACACCCGGGCCACCGGTTCCGTCATTGATGAAGTAACTGAATCCGCTCTTGGGGCAGGGACCGCTGATTGCTCCGCAGAGCACCCACTGGTCCAGCAAACACGATGCCGCGGCAGTGCATGGGGCGCCAGGCGGGGTCGGTCCAAGTTGCGGCCACTGCCCGGCAAAGCCCGAAAACGTATAAGTTGCGGAATAAGTGGCTTGGGCTGTATTTATCGTGCGCATGGTGGCGGCCGCCGCTGAGGTATTTGCCGCCATCTTCGATTGCAACAGGCTGGGAATGGCGATAGCCGATATGATCAGGATGATTGCTACCACGATCAACAACTCAATTAATGAAAAGCCTTTTTGCCAGCGCATGGGAGAAGCCCCTAGAGTTTTCAAGGCCCATCGTTCAGTCAATTTCCAGGGTGGGGGGAACCGGGAAGGGCCTTTGCATAATTTATGTGCACTTAGGCGACCATCTTGCAGCGGTGCACGATCTTATAAGCCAAGGCGACTCAATAGCTTAGAAGATGGTTTTGAATGTCTTCGGCCGACGATGACAAATTCTGTCAAAGACCGCCTCTTTGTCGTGTTGGCTGAAGAAACAAAAAGGAACGCGACTTGCGTCGCGTTCCTTTTGTGGCTCATACCCTCCCCCAGGTACTTGCCAAAAAAACATCTGTCGGCCGAAGGCCTTCGCTTATTGGACGGGGCCAAAGGCTGTGATCGTATTGCAAGCCGCGGAGGTGACGCCAGGCGCGGGTACGAGGGGCGGTGGAATGACCGGAGGGTTGACATTCTTCGTGGATCGGAGTACTCCATCGGAGAACGAGCAAACGTTCTGGTCACCGCTAGTGCCGATCGTGATCGGTGAGGCGGTTGCCGAGTAGTCCACATTGGGTGGGGCGGGCGGAACCGGAACGACGTTTGTGCCGAGGCCGTCATTCAAGAAGTAGTTGTAGCCGCTCTTTGGGCAGGGTCCGCCGGGAGCTGCACAACCCACGTTCTGGTCAACCAAGCACGCGCCAAGCTGGCTGCAAGGGTTAGCCGGTCCAAGTTGAGGCAGCGTTGAAGCATACCCAATAGTAGGGTAGCTCGTGGCATAGGCTACCTCGGTCGTGTTAAGGGTGCGAATGGTGGCGGTAGCGCCTGAGTTGTTAGCCGCCATCTTGGATCTTAACAAGCTGGGAATCGCAATGGCCGCGATGATCAAGATGATGGCAACCACGATCAGCAGCTCGATGAGTGAAAAGCCTTTCTGTTTGCGCATGGTGAGAATTCTCCTCTTTTGAACACCCAGGGATCAATTACCTGACCGTGTTCCGGCTGTTAACGGTGCACGTGGCCGACCATGAGCCGGTCTGACCGCCTGTTTTAACTCAAAATCCATCTAACCTCCATGGAATCAACCTCAAGTGGCGAGGGGCGTTCGCAGATGAATCAGGACGCTAGAGCGGAATTATGACAGATTTTGTCAATCTCCTGACACTTTACCACAAGCAGGACATCCGTACCTGAAGGGCACCTTAACGTGCAGAACACACTCTGACGGACTTTTGCCCGAAGTCTCTTAAATTCTCTCCAGCGAATTTTAGAACGGGATATCCTCGTCGGTGATTTCAGCCGGATGGGGCTCTTCCGCGTGCGCCGGACGCTGGTCGAAACTGGATGCGGCTGAAGCGCCACGCGACGCGCGGCCTTCGCCGTCGCCCTGGCCTTCGCCTCTGCCGCTCAGCAGAACCAAATCGTTGACGACGATCTCCGTGCGGTACTTCTTCTCGCCGCTCTGCTTGTCTTCCCAGCTCGAAGTCTGCAGGCGGCCTTCAACATAGATCTTGGATCCCTTTTTGACGTACTCGCCGACTATCTCCGCCAGCCGCTGCCACACCACAATGTTGTGCCACTCAGTCCGCTCCTGCCATTCGCCCGACTTGTCCTTGTACTTTTCATTCGTCGCCAGGCTGAATTTCGCTACCGGAGTTCCGCTGGGTGTGTATTTGACCTCGGGATCCTTCCCGAGATTGCCGATCAGAATCACTTTGTTTACGCTCTTAGCCATGGGAGACCGCTTTCGTTAGAAAATTTTCCGCTCAATATATCAGTGCCTGATGGTTTCGTAAAGCTTTCGCCGTCACTTTTTTTTGGGATGCCGGCCAGGTGGCTCATCAGGCATGGGCCCCGTAAATCCGGTACAGCATCACATACACCACTACCCCGGTCACTGAAACGTACAGCCAGACGGGAAAAGTCCATCGGGCAATTCGCCGGTGGCGATCAAACCGGCCGCGCAACCCCGCGCCCAGTGACAGCAAAACCAGCGGCACCACTGTCGCCGCCAGAATCGTGTGTGACAGCAGCAACGCAAAGTACACCGGCCGCACCCAGCCTTGTCCGGGGAAACGTACCGAGCCCACATGCGCGTGGTAGTAAAGATAGCAACCCAGGAACACGCTCGAGGTAACCACCGCCGCAATCATGCACGCGCGATGCAGCTTTACCTGTTTGCGCCCGATCAGCACCCGCCCGGTGGTGATCAACACTGCGCTCGCGCCGTTCAGCGAGGCGTTCAGGGCGGGGAACAGGCTGAGGTCCGGCATCAGCGCACCGCGTCAATCATCATCAGCGCGAAGAGCACGGGAAGATAAATGACTGAAGCTTGCAGCAACTGCCGCGCCAGCTTGCGTGACTCCGGCGATGTGGTCGGCAGCTTGGTGCGCGCCAGCCGCAGCACAAACCACAGGAACCCCAGGCTCAGCGCCAGCGCGCCAAAGATATATATCTTTCCCGACATCCGCAGCAACGCCGGCATCAGGCTGATGGGCAGCAGCGTGGCGGCGTACACCACCATCTGCCGAACAACGCTGTGGCCGCCTTTATCGACCACCGGCAGCATCTTCACGCCCGCCGCTTCGTAATCGTCGCGATACATCCAGGCAATGGCCTGGAAATGCGGAAACTGCCAGAAGAAAACGATGAGGAACAGGATTACGGCCGGCGCTTCCAGCTGGCCGCGAATCGCGGTCCAGCCCAGCAGCGGCGGCATCGCTCCCGGAAATGCGCCCACAAAAGTAGAAATCGGCGAGATCTTTTTCAGCGGCGTGTACAGCGCCAGGTACGTCACCGCGGTCGCCAGCGCCAGCGCGCCCGTCAACACATTGGTGGTCAGCGCCAGGGCCGCCGGACCAATGATGGTGGCCGCCAGGCCCGCCAGCAATCCCGTGCTGAACTCCATCCGTCCTGACGGCAGCGGCCGGTTCTGTGTGCGCCTCATGCGCGCATCCAGATCGCGTTCCAGCACTTCGTTCAGTGCCGCCGCTCCTGCTGACGTCAGCCCGATGCCCCATAGCGCATTGAGTAGCGTCCACGAAAGAGAGCTGATGCCGCTGCGCGCCGACGCCATGAAGCATCCCGCCCACGCCGTCATCACGATCAGCGACGTTACCCGCAGCTTGAAGAGTTGCGCGTAGTCGCCCAGCAGCGATGGCCTACGCAGCACGACCGGAGCTGTGGCCACGCTCCTTGCGGCAGCCTGCTCGGTTACCGGTTGCGCCGATGTGCTCATGCCGTGGCCACCTTGCGGTCGCGATCAAAAGGAAGCACCGCCGCCGGCTCGCCGCTAAGCCGGTAGGTCTGGATGATCATCACCACGGCCAGCGCCAGCATCAGCGCTCCCACGCTCAGGTGCGCCACCGTGACGCTTACCAGCGCCGGCGTCGGCTGCACTTCATTCACTCCCTGCACCACCCGGACCACATAAGCGCTCACTCCCAGCAGCAGCTGCACGATCAGCAGCAGCAGCAGCGCGATCGCCGGCCTCCGCAGTTGCCGGATACCGGCATGTTGCACCAACGCGCGCAGACTCACATAAGCCACCAGGCCCGCCACCAGCAGCGCGTTCAGAATGTGCGGATAAAGAAATGCGTGGACGATCTTGTGCACCGGCCACTGGTTGGTTCCCATTGGCCCCCACTTGGTCCACACATGGCGGAAGGCCGCTCCCAGAATGAGCTGCAGGTACATGAAGCCGATCAGCATCCACAAGTGGCGGATCAGCTTGCGCGAATCCACGCGCATGATTTTCTCCGCCGGCTCTTCCAGCCAGCTCCGGCTGGTGAAGACGGCGATCGCCGCCAGCACGCAAAACATGGTCTGTCCAACCGTTGCATGCGCCGTGGAAATGGCCGGAGGCAGGAAGTTCAGCACTGTCAGGCCGCCCAGTACGCCCTGAAAGATCACGCCCGCCACCGCAGCCAGCGTCAGCCCGCGCATCCAGCGCCGCCGGTCCACGCGCCACGTCCATATCGCCACCACGATCGTCAGCAGGCCTACGATCTCCGCCACCACGCGGTGCCCGTGCTCAAACTTCACTCCGCCGATCATGCGCGGCATCTTGTAGAGCGACCCGAAGCTGGTGGGCCAGTCGGGGACCGCCAGCCCCGCGTTGTTGCTGGTCACCAGGCCCCCCGCGATCAGCAGCAGGAGAGCCAGAGCGGCCACAAAAACCGTGAAGCGGTGGTGCGCCGCGTTGTACTCAGGTTGCGTCAGGACGGCCCCTCGAAACTCATCATTCTACCATCTCAAAAACACCATCATTCCGCCGGATGAAAAGTGAAATCGGCCTTCGCGGTCTGCCTGGAAGCCACAATTACGCGGGCCGCCTGCTCGCCGAACTTCTCGTGCACGGCCGTGATCGTGTACTGCCCAGGAGGCAGGTTCCTGATCTCAAACTTGCCGTCCGCCCCGCTCACCGCGAAATACGAATTCGCCATCACGTTGATGTAGGCCCGCATCCATGGATGCTGGTTGCATTGCACCGCCACCATCATCTCCGGCTTGGCAAAGGTCTTCGTGATCGCCGGATCTTTTGCCGCCTGCGATTCGTTCCACGGCTGATTGCTGACTGGCATGGCGTGAACGTTGTGATCGGCATTGTCCGAGTTCAAAATCTGCAGCGGCTGTCCGGCGACCATCCCCAGCATGTGCGGCTGATACCGGCACCCCTTCTGATCTAGCACCACCGGCTCCGTAGGAATGCCGTAATTACCGGGCGGCAAGCCTTCCTTCACGTAGACAAAAACGTTGGCCAGCTTTCCGTGATCGATCGCGATCGCATCCGATGCCTGCGGTTTCTGCGGGCAAGCCGGATCGGCCGTCATGTCGATCGCCGGCAACTTGATCGCCGGTCCCTGGAAGCTGATGGTTCCCGCGATGCTCCCCGCCGTCGCTGAATCCAAAGTCACCATCATCTGCTTCACCGGTGACGGCGAGCCTGCCGGTGACGATTGCGGTTGCCGGCATCCCGCGCTGCACAGCCCCAACCCGCACAGAAAGACGAAAACGATGTTCTTCATGGCCCCGACAATCTCAACGTAAAGACGCCGCCGCGTCTCCGACTTTCTGAAAACCAATGGTCTAATCTCCGCTGGCCACGGCCACGGCTTCCAGGTTGGCGATCACCGCGTCGGTAAATTCCACGGTGCCGCTGCTCCCGCCCACGTCGCGAGTCAGGCACTTCTTTTCCTTGTAAGTTCTCTCCAGCGCCATGTGCACCCGATCGGCAATTTCCACTTCGCCCAGGTGGCGAAGCATGAGAACCGCCGACTGCAACAGAGCTGTGGGGTTAGCCAGGCCTTTGCCGGCAATATCCGGGGCCGAGCCATGCACCGCTTCGAAGATCGCGCAACGCTCGCCGATGTTGGCTCCCGGAACCAGCCCCAGGCCGCCTACAAAAGCCGCGCACAGGTCGGAGATGATGTCGCCGTACAGGTTCTCCATTACCAGCACGTCGTACTGGTAAGGATTCATCACCAGCTGCATGCAGGTGTTGTCGATGATGTGCTCGGCGTAGGTGATCTCCGGATACTCCTGGGCTACCTCGCGGCAGCAGCGCAGGAACAGCCCGTCGCTCATCTTCATGATGTTGGCTTTGTGGATGGCGTGGATGCGCTTGCGCTTCTCCCGCCGCGCGTACTCAAACGCGAAGCGCGCGATGCGCGTGGACGCCTTCTCCGTCATGATCTTCAGCGACTCCACCACCCCCGGCACCACCTCGTGCTCGATCCCCGAATACAGACCTTCAGTGTTCTCGCGCACGATCGCCAGGTCCACGGCCGGATAGCGTGTCGCCATCGAAGGCAGGTTGCGGATCGGCCGGAAGTTGGCGTAAAGCTCAAAGCGCTTGCGCAGCGCCACGTTGATGCTGGAAAACCCGCCCGCGATCGGAGTCGTGACCGGGCCCTTCAGCCCCACGCCCGTGCGCTCGATCGATTCGATCAGCTCGCGCGGAATGTATTCCTGATATTTGCGGTAGGCCTCGGATCCGGCGGCGAAAGTTTCCCAGCCGATCTTGGCTCCGGCAGCGTCCAGGATGCGCACCGTCGCGCTGGTAACTTCCGGTCCAATGCCGTCTCCGGGGATTAATGTGACCCTGTGTCCTGCCATAAACTCCGTTCTTATTTAGCGTTGGTTTTTGCTTTGACCGGCTTGGGCTTTTCGTCTTTACTGATCAGCCGCTCCAGTTCGGAATGGAACTCGCTGACGTCCTGGAAGTCGCGGTACACGGAAGCAAAGCGGATGTAAGCTACTTTGTCGATCTGTCTCAGGCTGTCCATGATGCGCTCGCCGATCTCCGGCGCCGTGCGCTCGCGGTCGGCGGCATCCATCACGTACTGCTCCACCGAGTTCACGATCTGCTCCATCTGGCTCATCGAAATCGGCCGCTTTTCGCAGGCGCGCAGCACTCCTGACAGCACCTTCTGCCGCTCGAACTTTTCCCTCCGGCCGTCTTTCTTCACGATCATGTAGGGAATTTCGTCGATGCGTTCGTACGTGGTGAAGCGCTTCTCGCACTTCAGGCATTCCCGCCGTCGCCGGATGGAAGCTCCCTCCCGGCTCTCTCGCGAGTCCACCACTTTATCGTTCTCGAACCCGCAAAATGGACATTTCATTAGAGTTAGCGCTTGTTAGGGCTGTTTCGATTGTATCAAGGAATCGCCGCAAATCGGTCATCGCATGGCCTTCATTCCCGTCTTCGCAAACTCAACAGCCCGTAATCCGTTTTCCGTCGACTGCTTCATAATCTAAGTTTTCCGTCATCTCCGCCGATTGCCCCGTTTCTGAACCTAAGCGGAGGTGAATTGACCTCAATTTTGATCAGCCCAAAGCCTCCAAGTTCTTTCTTTTCAGATCTACCGTACACCCGATGTCCCCATCACCCGATCTGACCTCCCCCCTCCCCCCTTTCAAGCCATTCCAATCCATGTCAATCCAACTTAGTCCGACCGCAAGTCGTAAACCAAAAACAACGAATTGCGTTAAAACCCTAAAGTTGGCATCACGGGTGAACATTGGATACGAAAAGAAATCTTTGTAATATTATCACGATATCGTAAAATAAATCAAAGGTCAAATGCATTTTGTCAATCTTCGCAGAATTTTACATTCACGGATTTTCCTGATCCGCGTTCATCCGCGTGAATCCGCGGTAGGGGGTTGTTTTGCTGATTGCGGCGATTGCGGCGATTGCGGCGATTACGGCGATTCCGGCGGTTCCGGCGGTTCCGGCTGTTCCGGCTGTTCCCCCTCGTTCTCCAGCGCCTTCTCCTCTTCCGCCAGGCTCTCTTTCTCCAGCTTGGTGAGCGAGATGCGCTCGAAGTGGGCCAGAATCAGCCCCGCGGGAATTACCGACATGAACGTTACCAGCCACAGCATGATGCCGCAGCTGATGGCCAGCTCCTTGGGCAGTTCGAACACTCCCACCAGTGTTCCAATGGTCGCCAGCTGTGAGCCGCCGCCCACTACCGGAAGCTGCAGGATGCCGCCGGCCACGCTGGCGCCGGTGAGCAGGAAAGCGCTGGCCAGCGTCATGTCCGGCCCAATCTCCGAGTAGGCGTGCGTCACCAGCACGTAGGTGGCGCCGATCGTGCCCCACAGCAGCAGGGAGATGATGCTGATCTGGACGAACGATTTGGCGTCGTGAATAGTGTTCAGCCCTTCGCCGAACTTGACCACCCGGTGGTAAGCGCCCTCGCCCGCGCCTTTCGAGATGACGGAAAACAGGCGCTGAAAGACTCTGGCAATGCGCTGCGGATTTCGTCGCGCGCGCACCGCCACCACCGCCGCCAGCACTACTCCCGCCAGCAGAGCGAAGCCGGAAAACTGAAAGATGCTGAAGGCCGTGAAGTCGTGCCGTGCGATTCTCTTGGTCGCGCCCTCGGCAAAACCCGGCAGGTCGCGCAGGCTGGGCGAGAGCATGATGTTGATTGCCATGATCAGCGCGAACGCGCCCACGTCGAATATTCTCTCTACCACCCAGACCGCCAGTTGTGATGACATGGTCAGCCGCTCCCGCTTCGCGATCAGGAATGGCCGGATGAACTCTCCCGGACGGCCCAGCAGGGCCATCGCCGTGAAGCCCACCATGGTCGGCGCCAGCAGGCGTCCGCCCGTGGTCTGGCACACCGGGCGCAGCAGAATCTTCCAGCGCAGAGCCCGCAGGTAGTAGTCGAAGTAGATGATCGCCACGCCCAAACCTATATAGAGAAGGTTCACATCCTCGGTCTGCTCCTTGAAGGTGTGCCAGTCGAACTTCTTCCAGGTATTTACCTGGAGATAGACCAGCGCCGCCAGCGCCAGCAGCACTACGGCGGTTATTACCATTCTTTTTTTACTCATGGAGTCGGAACAGACCTGCATTCCCCCGAACAGAAGCTGGCCCAGGGGTGTTTTATCGGCTGCTGCCCATTTGACCTGTAACTTGGAAGTCTACGCTGGTTTCTGGGGTTTGGAAACCGTCGCTTCTTGCGGTTGGGTGCGCCGGCTCTTCTTTTTTGTGACCGGCTTCAGCGCCGTCCCCGCCGGCTTGCCGGCGTTGGCTGCCGGCGCGCCCGCGGCCTTCCTCTGCGCCATCTTCTTGGCATTGAAGTCGCGCACGATCTTGGCCACGTATTCGCGCGTCTCCATGTACGGCGGCACGCCGTGATACTGGTCGACGCGGTGCGAACCGGCATTGTAAGCTGCCAGTGCTTTCACGGCATCGTCATGGTAGAGATCCAGCAGGGAACTCAGGTACGCGGTGCCCGCCTCCACGTTGGCCTTGGGATCGAACGCGTTTGAAACTCCCAGCTGCGCCGCTGTTCCCGGCATCAGTTGCATCAGTCCCTGCGCGCCCTTGCGCGATACGGCGTGAATCTTAAAGTTGCTCTCCGCCTTGATCACGCTGTTAACGAAGTCGGGGTCCAGGCGATAGCGGCTGCTGGCGTCGCGCACCACCTGGTCCAGATCAAGCTGATCTCCGTTGGGACTGGCGGCAGCAGTCTGGGTCTGGGCTACGGCGTTAGTGGCAATGGGATTGGCAGGAGTCGCGTTCACCGGCGGCGCTGGCGGAACGTCCGGCGGTTCTTCCGCCGCAGGTTCGTACGAGACTATCTCGGACGACGGCACCTCCAGAAACCCTCCGCGAACATAGAGCCGGGTGACATCGCCCTTGACTTCTTTGCGTTCGAAGTTGATGGAGAAGCCGTTGCGCAGCACCGCTACCTCGGCGCTGAATGCCGGCGCGGCCAGGGACAGAACTCCCAGGCCAACCGCGATGTTTCGTAGCCACTTCATATCCGGCAAACCTGCTTATTGTCTCCTAATCCCGTGCGGAAAACCAGCGCTGGGCCGGTTAAAAGCGGCTCCACGAAGCCGGTGTCACCTTTGAGTGGTCCCGGCGTGCGCCGATTGACTTAACAGCTCTTCCACCGCCTGCGCCACGCCGCTGTCCGCATTGCTGGCGGTTATCCGCCAGCCGTTCTGCTTCAGATCCTCAGATGCGTTGGCCATCACCACGGGAAGCCCTGCAAACTGAAGCATTTCCAGGTCATTGTAGTTGTCGCCGATAGCCATGATCTGCTCCCGGGGAATGCCGCGCTCGCCTGCCCAGCGCCGCAGCGCATGCCCCTTGGAGCAGTTGCCGGTGAGGATGTCCAGGATGCACAGATCGCGGTGATCGTACTGGGTCTTGAGCACGGTGATCTCGTCCAGGAAGTCGGCCTCCGCCAGCCGCCGTTGGGCAACTTCCATCCGTGCTACCCGCCCGCAATACATGGCTTGCAGCGGATCTTCACTCCGCAGCGCATCTTCCAGGGGAGAAACAAATTTGATGTAAGGACGGTTGACCTCCAGCCAGCGCGAGACCGTGTGATTCAGCTCGTCGCCCGACTCCAGAATGAGCGAATCGTTTCCGGGAGTGCTCGTTGGCCGGTCGAACGTCAGCACCGCGTTTCCCCGAAAGTCCTGCATGTGCGCGATCAGCTTGCGGGCCGTTCCTGCCGCCAGCCGGTCGGTGAACAGAGTCTCTCCCTCGGTCGAGCGCACCAGCGCCCCATTGGAGCTGATCAGCAGCAGCGGAAACCCCAGATCGCGGGCGATGGGCAGGGCATAATCGTGGCGCCTGCCCGTGGCCAGTATCACTTCGATCCCGGTTTCGTGCGCCGCGCGCAACGCCGCCAGATTTCGGGCGGAAACGTGGAACTGGGGATCGGTCAGGGTGCCGTCGATATCGACGGCGACTACGCGGATGGCGGAAGTCACCATGAACGATTGTAAGCTACCCGCTCTATACAATTGAGCCGCTTATGGCGAAATTCGATCTGAGCAAGACCGGCGAACTGGCTGATCTCTTTGCCACCGCCCGCGCGCAACGCGACCAGAACTGGAAACAGCGCTTCTACTCCGCCGTCGTCGACGCCAGCATGGCCACCACCCCGCAGCAGGTTCTGCGCGGGCCTGACGGCTTCTCTTATTTCGTTCTCAATATTCCGCCCGCCGGACAGCCCTTTGAGACTTTCTGCGTCTCCCACGTCCTCGATGTCTGTCTCGATAACGGCTTCGGAATCGTGATTCAGCCCGATGCCAACCCGCCGCAGTGGGTCTTCAACTACGGCAATCTGTGGTCGTTCAAATCTTTCGGCAAATTCGAGATGGAACGTCCGGCTGCGCCCTCTGAGCCCAAAGCCCCGGTCGCTTCGCCGCAACCTCTGCTGGTCGGCCAGCCCAGCCTCGACTTATTTCCTGCCTACGCCCGCAAAGCGGTGAAAGCTTTCCTGGTCGCCGCCACCGGAAACGCTGATCCCCAGGTTCTGCTGCTGAATGACGCCCGCCAGGATCCTCCGCAATCGCTGGTCTTCTCGGTTTTTCCTGAGGATTTCGCCGGCCAGAGCGAGTTCGAGCAGGCCATGTATCGCCTGACCTGGTTCCTGCCCAGTCATTACCGGCTGGCCAACATCCCTCGCGACTCCAATCTCACCGATCGCTTCGCGTCTTTATAGTTCTCGATTGGGAATCGCAGCCGTTCTCGGCTGCGCACGTTGAGCGTAGGGAATCCCCCACCTCTATCACGCGGTCTGATTTTTGCGTGTGGTGGCCAGAACCTCGCGCACCTTGCGCGCGATTTCCACGATGGAGCACGGTTTCTGCAGGAAGCTCGAACCGGGTTCGATCACGCCGCGGTCAAACAACTCCGACGGCGCGTAACCGGACATATAGATCACCCTCACTTCCGGGCGAAGCGCGCGGACCTGGCGGGCTACCTCGCGCCCGCTCAGCTTGGGCAAAACCACATCGGTGAGCACCAGATCGATGGGTCCCGAGTAAACTTTCGTCAACTCCACTGCATCTTCGCAATTCCTGGCGGTGATCACGTGATAGCCCTCAAGCTCGAGCGCCGAACGGCTTAGCTCGCGCAGAGCGTCCTGATCTTCCACCAGCAGGATGGTCTCTCCTCCGCTTGCCCGCTGTGCATGGACCACCGTCTTCGTATCCTCCGGGGCTGCCATCTCTCGCGACACCGGAAAGAATATCTGGAACGTCGTGCCCCGGTGCGGCTGGCTCTCCACGGTGATGGCGCCGTCGTATTGCATCACGATGCCGTAAACCGTCGACAACCCGAGCCCCGTGCCTTTGCCCGCCGGTTTGGTGGTGAAGAAAGGTTCGAAGATTCGCATCTTGGTCTCTTCCGACATACCCTCGCCCTGGTCGGAGACCTGGATCATCACGTAGCCGTCGGGCGATTGCGGACTGAGCGGCACCTCCTCCGCTGACGCTACCCTGGTCTGAATGATCAGCTCTCCGCCATGCGGCATGGCATCGCGCGCGTTCGCCGCCAGGTTCAGCAAAACCTGGCTGAATTGGGGGCGGTCAATGCGGAAAGTAGTGTGGCCTGCTTGCAGCAGGCAATGCAGCTCCACGCTTGATCCCAGCAGATGCTGCACGAACTGCTTGTTCTCCTCGATCGCGCGGTCGAGTTCCAGTATTTGCGGTGCGTTGACCTGCTTGCGGCTGAACACCAGCAACTGCCGCGTCAGCGCCGATCCCTGCCGTGTGGCCTCCAGTATTCCGTCCGCAAGCTTTCTCTGCCGGCTCGAGCCCGGCAGCTGCCACATGATCATTTCCACGGCGCTGGAGATCACCATCAGCAGGTTGTTGAAGTCGTGGGCCACGCTGGCTGCCAGCCTGCCGATCGCGTCCAGCTTGCGGGCCTCGAACAGCTGCTCTTCCCGGCGGCGCAGGTTCTTCTCCGTCTTCAGCAGCCGGCCAAGCATTCCCTGCAGTTCGTAGAAGCTCAAATAGAGCAGCACCAGCGTGCCCATGGCAATCGTCAGGAACAGGAACTTCGTCATCCGCTGGATCAGCGACCGCGTACGCAGTACGAATCCTTGCGCGGACTGGTCCGCCTCGGCATCAATGGCTTCCAGCTCGCGCAGCAACTGGTCGAGGTGGGCGCGGTTGGGCGCAGCCGACTGCAGTTCTTGCTTGACCAGGCCTCCGATCTCGAACTGGCGTTGCACGCGAATTGCCGCCCGCTCGCCATCCTCCTGGTTCTTGCGCGTGACTGATGAGTTAAGCCATGACATCACGCCGCTGAAACGGACGATCTTTTCGGCGTCTTGCTCGGAGATGTGTGCCCGCCGCAGCCCGTCGCGGATCGCGTTGGCATTGCGCGGAGGCCTTCCTGCCTGAATGGCCTGGGCTAGCGCCTGCATGATCCCTATTTGCTCCTGGAATTCCGGAAACTGTTCCAGGTTCTCTTGTGCGATGCATCGGGTAAGAGCAAGCTGGGCCTTCTTTTGCGTAGTTTGCCAAAGCAGCGTAGCAAACGCGTAGGCTCGCAAACTATCGGCGGCATAACTCAGTGCATAGGTGAGCAGCAGGACGCTGGCGATTACTATGGCAAAGCGGGGCACCAGGATTGCGAGACGGCGTCGCCGTCCCATATCCGTCATGTATTCCTTGCTCATGCCAGACTGCCCCATAGCCAACTTTTTCCTGGAGCAGGTTACAAGACTCCCCGGACCCCGGTCCCCGGCCGAACGAGCCTGGGTGGGTCACAGCCTTGAAAGTTTGGGTTTTTCCAAGTGTTGGGATTGTACACCACTTCGCGACTGGCCCGGCTCTCACGATTCGCATGGCACTACTCGGCGCTACTCCCCACGTCCTTCTTTAACCTTTAACTTTAAGCTTTACAAACCTAAGTAGGCGGCGCGAACCATGGCATTGCTGAGTAAATTCTTAGATGTGTCCTCCAGCAGGATGGTCCCGTTCTGCACTACGTAGCCGCGGTCGGCGATGCTCAAGCCGCTGACCACGTTCTGCTCCACGATCACCATGGCGATGCCGGTGTTGCGCACTGACTGGATCTTGTCGAATACCTCGTCAACCACCTTCGGCGCCAGGCCCAGCGATGGTTCGTCGAGTAATAGCAGTTTGGGTTGGGCCATCAGGCCGCGGGCGATCGCCAGCATCTGCTGCTCGCCGCCGGAGAGGGTGCCCGCCATCTGCTGCATCCGCTCCGCCAGCCGGGGAAAAAGTTCGAGCTGCTCCTGCATCGACTGCTTCATCGCGGCCCGTGCCCGCCGCGTGTACGCGCCCAGTGAAAGATTTTCCCGCACCGTGAGAAACGGGAACACCTGCCGTCCTTCCGGAACATGGCTTACGCCGCGCGCCACCATCTCGTGCGCCTGCACCCGGCCCACATCTTTTCCCGAAAACCGCAGGCTGCCCGTCCGCGGATGCTTCACGCCGGAGATCACGCGCAGCAGCGTGGTCTTTCCCGCGCCGTTCGATCCGATCAGGGTCACGATCTCTCTGGCTCTAACCTGCAGCGTAATGCCGAATAGCGCCTGCAAGTCTCCGTAGAAGGCCGTCACCTTCTCCAGTTCCAGCAATGGTGTCGCAGCCTCGCTCGTGCCGGCGTTGATTGTCGCAGCCTGAGCCGGCAGGTTCATTGCGTCAGCTCCTTGTACTTCGGTCCCAGGTAGGCTTCGATGACCTGCGGCTGCTTGACGATCTCCGCGGGAACGCCCTCGGCGATCTTCGCGCCGTAATCCAACACCACCACGCGATCGGCAATCTTCATCACCACCTGCATCACGTGCTCCACTCCGCCCACCACGCTTACGCCCCACTCGGAGAGCCGCTTGAGCAGGTCGGCCAGCGCCAGCGCCTCGCCCGTGGTCAGGCCTGAAACCACTTCGTCCAGCAGGATCAGCCGGGGCCGCGTGGCCAGCGCCCGCGCGATCTCCAGCCTCTTCAGCGCCGCCAGCGGCAGCCCGCGTGCCTGGGACTTGGCTAGATGCGACATCTGCAGAAAATCCAGAATCGTGCCCGCGTCCTCCGCTGCGCGGATGGGACTGGCGTGGTGCATGAACGATCCCAGCATCACGTTCTCCAGCACGCTCAGGTTGGGCAGCGGCTTTACGATCTGAAATGTGCGCCCGATGCCCAGCCGCGCAATGCGGTGCGGCGCCATGCGCGAGATCTCCTGGCTGCCGAAGGTGATCGAGCCTTCATCGGGATGCAAAAAGCCGCTGATCAGGTTGAAGACCGTCGTCTTGCCCGCGCCGTTGGGCCCGATGATGAAGAGGATCTCGCCTTCGCTCATGGTGAAGGAAACGTCCTTCACCGCGCGCAGCCCGCCGAAGCGCTTGGAGACGTTGCGTACGTCAAGGAGCGCAGCCAAGACTCAGCTGCCTCCTTTCACTTCCGCTGTGGCCGGACGTCCGGCTACAGGCTTGCCGCCGAACCCGCGCCGCGCCAGTTGCCGCAGCCCGCCCACGATCCCTTCGGGAAGAAACAGCACCACCACTACGATCAATATGCCGTAAATCAGAAGATGGCCCTCCTGGAACTGGTTCTTGAACACCTCTGATGCCGAGAGCAGCAGCACCGCGCCCACAATCGGCCCCATCAACGTGCCCGCGCCGCCCAGCATGGTGATGATCGCCACCTGAACCGAAATCTCCAGCGTCAGCACGCTGTCGGGGACAATGTATTGAAATGCGCTGCCGTAAATTGCTCCGCCCAGCGCGGTGAGAAACGCGCTGATCACCAGCGACCGCACCTTGTAGCTCGCGGTATCGATGCCCACCGCCGACGCCGTGTCCTCATCCTCGCGTATGGCCATCAGGTAGTAACCGGGACGCGAGTGCTCCGTGGCGTAGTTCACCAGGAAGCAGATTGCCGCCAGCGCCACCGCCGCCAGATAGTAAAGCCGCCAGACGCTGCCGCCATGGAACAGCGCCGGCGTGCTCAGCCCGATCGCCCCGCCGGTCACTTGCAGGTTGGCCGCGCCCAGCCGCAAGACTTCACCGAACGCGATGGTTGCCAGCGTAAAGTAAGGCCCGCGCAGCCGGAACACGATCTGTCCAATGATGGCGGCGAACGCCGCCGCGATGATCGCCGCCAGCAGAACCGCCGCCCACACCGGCAATCCCCGTGCCGCAAAAATTGCCAGCCCGTAAGCCCCCAGCCCGAAGAACGCCGCATGCCCCAGCGACAGCTGTCCCGCGTACCCGCCCACCAGGTTCCACGCCAGTCCCAGCGCCGCGAACAGCACGATGCGGAAGAACACCTGGATCAGGTAGTCGTTGTGCGCAAATCGCGGAACCAGGCTGCAGGCCGCCACCACCGCAAAGAAGCTCAGGATCTTCCATGTGCGGAACGGGCTCATGCGCGCTGTCTCCCGAAGATTCCGCTGGGCTTAAGCGACAGCACCAGAAGAAACAGTGCGAAGTCCACCGCCAGCGCCCACTGGTTGCCCAGATACAGGCTGGTAATGCTCTCTGCCACCCCCAGCACCAGCCCTCCGATGGCTGCGCCTTCAATCGAACCCATGCCGCCCAGCACTACGACCACAAACGCTTTCAGAGTGTAGTCGTCGCCTACGCTGGGAAACAGGTACAGCGCCGGCAGCAGCAGCCCTCCCGCAATTCCCGCCATCGCGATCCCGATCGCGAAGCTGAGTCCTTGAATGCGGATGGAGTTGATTCCCATCAGCGGCGCGACCTCGCGATTCTGCGCTACCGCGCGTAGCGCCCGCCCGGTGCGGCTGCGCGCCACGAACTGCTGCAGTCCCACGATCAGCACGCCTGCAATCACAAACGAGAGCAGGGAAGCCTCGTTCACCGTGAACGAGCCCAGCCGCATCGTCTTATTCACCAGCTCGATATTCGTCTGGTGGTAATCGGCCCTGAATTTGAGCTGCACGCTGTCCACCAGGATCAGCGAGATCCCCGTCGTCATCAGGATCTGCATGAAGTCCGACCGGTTGTGGATGGGCCGGATCAGCGCCGCGTACACCAGCCACCCGAACGCAAACAGCACCAGCCCGCCGGCGAAGAGTCCCAGGTAGGGATTAACCTGCCACTTGTCGAACAGCACCCACGTGGCGTACATGCCCAGCATCAGGAAGGCGCCGTGGGCGAAGTTCACAATGCGCATCACGCCAAAGATCAGCGCCAGCCCCATGCCGATCAGCGTGTACAGCGCGCCCGTCAGCAGGCCGTCGATGCAGGCTTGGAGAAATGAGGTCAGGGCCGCAATCCCTTCTAACGTTTGGACCACGCCGGCGCGGGAATGATCGGCTTGGCGTCGGCGACTTCCGGCGGGAACACCACGTGATACTTACCGCCCTGGATCTGCGTGATCAGCACCGGATGCTGGTTCTGGCCGTTCACGAACTTGATGGGCCCGAATGCGCTGGTCTTCAGATTCAGCTTGCTCAGCGCATCCGCCACCTTTCTTGCCTCCAGCGTTTTGGCATTGGCGATGGCCTGCACCGCCGCCATCAGCGCCTCATACGCTTCCATCGCGTGGTATTGCGGATGCGTTCCAGTGCGTTTGACGTACTCAGCATCGAACTCCTTCGATCCCGGCCAGGGCGCGTCCGCCAGCCACTGCGAGACCGAGAACGTGAAATCCGCGTTTTTCCCCGCGCCTTTCGCGGTCGGGAACTCGGCGGCGGCAAAGCCGGTGCCCGCCGAAGTGTAGTACTTCGGATTCAAATCCACCTCCTGCGCCTGGCGCATCAGCGTGGTCGCGTCCAGCAGGTAAGAGCAGAAGTAAATGACTTCAGGATTCCCGGCCTTTACGCGCCGCAGCACCGCCTTGTAATCCGGCGCCTTGGCCTCATACTGCTCCACCGCCACCAGCTTGATCCCGGCAGCCTGCGCCGTTTCCTTCATGGCCTCCATGTTCGATTGCCCGAAGTTAGTCTTCTCATAAACGATGGCCATAGTCTTCGGCGCGCCATTGCTCTTCAGGAACGCGATGGTGGCTGTCGCGTAGTCTCTGGCCCCGGAGCAGATGCGGAATACCCACGGCGACTTCGAGTCCATCACGTTGTCCGCGGTCGCGGTGGGAATCACCAGGGGGATCTGGTGTGAGATCACAGGATTGATGATGGCCTTGGTGTTCTCGCTCGAGTACGCGCCCAGCAGCAGCGCCACGTGGTCCTGGTCCAGCAGCTTGGAAACCCCCTGCACCGCCTGGTCGGGCTTGCTCTGATCGTCGTAGAAATCGAGTTCCACCTTCTTGCCCAGCACTCCGCCCTTGCTGTTGATCTCTTCCAGGGCGATGGCGTAGCCGTTCTTGTGCGCTTCTCCGAACGCCGCCAGGCTTCCCGTCAGCGACGTGATCACTCCGATCTTCACCGTGTTCTGGCCGATCGCGCTGGCTGCCAGCGAAAGCCAAAGTGCAATAAGCGCTGTAATTTTGATGGCTCGCATTTTTCTCTCCTCGGTCCAGCTTACCGGGCTCCGGCTTGCTCGGTGCGAATTATAGATGCTTGCTTCGCTGCTGCTCACCGTTTTTGCCGCTTGCTGCCAAAGTTATCGAGAGTCCTAAACGCATTCTCATACGCAACCAGGCCCTGTGACCGCCGTCATAGCCATCACAGCCTCCCGGCCCTAACCTGAACATGAGAGGAAGTGGAGGTGTGCCATGAAGCGCGTTCTCTATGCAGCGCTGATTTGCTTTGTGGCCCTGGCGACGCTTGCCGCCCGCGGCCAGGAAAAGGGCGGGCGCTACGACCAGCAGATTCTTTCCAACGTCGCCCGCGTGCTCAGCGCCGACGCCCAGTTCAAGAACGTTACGGTTCAGGTGGAAGATGGCGTCGTGATCCTGGGCGGCAGCGTGGAGCTCGATAGCGTTCGGCGCGATCTCGCCGTCAAAATCGGCCACATCGATCACGTGGCCGAAGTGGTGAATCAGATCGTGCTCTCTCCCGCCGCCGTGCCCGATAACATTCTCAGCGATCTGGTCGCCAGCCGTCTGGCCGACGCCGGTTATCCCGAGATCACGGTTGCGGTCCACGAAGGAGCGGTTACTCTTCACGGCGCCGTGCGCACGCAGCGCAGCTGGAACTGGGTGCGCCAGCTCGTCGCCCTCACGCCCGGCGTGAAAGAGGTCCAGGCGATGCAGTTGCAGATCGTAGCGCCTTAAACTCTTCCGGCTACGCCGGAGATTTTCGGATACAGGTAGTGTGCGCCGCCATGCTGTCTTTCAGTCGCCCGGGACGGTTGCTTCCTGTGCCCGCTCGTCGGTATGCATCTCGTCCCACATCTCTACCACGCGCGAGCGCAGTTCGTCGGTGACCTGGCGGTAGGTTTCCTCGTTGGGCGTCTCCGTTGCCGGAGGCTGCACGGGATCGCCAAAGCGAACGCGGAGCTTTGACAGGCGCGGGAATCTCCGGCCGCGCGGCCAGGCTTCAAAGAAGCCGTCCAGCGCCACCGGGTAGATAGGGACTTTCAGGTGCGCCGCCAGGATGGCCGCACCCTTCTTGAATTTCTTCGGCGCGCCATCGATGGAGCGTTCGCCTTCGGGGTAGAGAACCAGGTTGCGCCCCTCGCGCAGGCCGAACGCCCCCGCGCGCATGGCGTTTACCAGGTTGGAATCGGGATCCACCGCGACCAGTTTGAATGTGCGGCCAAGAAACTTAAAAATCCCCTGGCCAAAGACCTCGCTGGTGCCGACGTAAAACATGTTCCGGAACAGCCGCCAGGGAATCTGGCTGGCCACCACCGGACCATCAATAAAACTCTGATGATTCGGGGAAAGAATGAACGGACCGTTCTTCGGGAGCTTTTCCTTGCCGCTCACGCGCAGCCTGAAGAAAAGCCGCAAGAAGAGCCCGAAGAATTTGCCCACCACAAACCACGCCGCGGTCACCAGCCATCCCGTGTTCAGGGCGCGCATGACCTCCGGATCGTCGGGCGGGACCGCGAGCACCGCTTCCCATCCGGCATTCGCGGCCCGCGCTCCCGTTCCCGCGCCGCCGCGCGCCCCCAGGATCGCATCCACCAGCTCGCGCACCGTGTACACCTGCGAGACGATCTTGTCGTCCACCTCGGCCCCCAGCGCCCGCTCCAGCGACACCACCAGCTCCACGCGCTCCATGGAATCAAACCCCAGGTCCAGTTCCAGGTTCGATGAGGGCAATACCTGCTTCTGCGTCTTGCCTGCCTCGCGAATCATGGCGACCGTTCGCTGCACGTCCGGATTGGCAAGCCACAGCGCCTCTTCGCCGCTCGGCTCTTCGGCGATTCCGCTCCCGCTGTCCGTCGCTCCGTGCTCGCCCGCCATCACCCGCCGCAGGATTTCAAAGCGCTTCAGCTTGCGCGTAGTGGTGCGCGGCAGGGGATCAGGCCACAGGTCGAAACTGAGGATGCGCTTGGTGCTGGGCAGCTCCAGGGAGAGATTCTCCACGTCGAAGCGTATGACCTCGCGCGCGTTCACGATCTTGCGTTCGCGCAGCACCTCGAAATCGGGGACGATTACCGCGTGCAGGCGTTCGGACAGCGGCTCACCCGGGCGGCTGGCCAGCCCCATCACGCAGATCTCTTTGATAAAAGCCGAGCGCAGATAGTGGGCCTCGATTTCCTCCGGATAAATGTTTTTGCCCGAGCTCAGCACGATGATCTCTTTCTTCCGCCCGGTGATGAACAGGTTCCCGCGCGCGTCCAGGTAGCCGAGATCGCCGGTGAGCAGCCACCCGTCGCGCAGGATCTCCGCCGTGGCGTCCGGCCGGTTGTAGTAACCCTTCATCACGATCCCGCCCGCGATCGCAATTTCACCGACTGGAAGCGGCGCGCCCTCCGCCGGCTGCGCATCCATGATCTTCACCTCTACTCCCTTGAGCGGCTGCCCCACCGATCCCATGACATTGGCCTTCGTCGGCGTCACCGTCGCGCCGCCTGTCGTCTCCGTCAGTCCGTAAGCCTGCAGCATGTTGAAGCCCAGACTCACAAAATCGCGGCCTATTTTCGGATCGAAGGCCGAGCCTCCCGTGACCAGGTAGCGCATCTTCGGGCCCAGCTGGCGGTGGATCCTCGCGAAGAACACCTTGCCTGCGTTTACGTGCAACTTGCGCAGCAGGGAAGAGATCGCCATCAGCGTGCGGAATAGAAACCTGGTCGCGCCGCCGCGGGCCGCCACTTCTTTCATCACCCGCTCGTGGATCAGGTAGAAGAACTGGGGCACGCAGCAGAAAAGCGTGATGCCGCACTCGCCCAGTGCGCGCAGGAGTTCTGCCGTATTGGTTTCCGCCAGATAAACCACGCGCGCTCCGGCGGCGAACGGCAACAGCAGGTTGGCCATCTGCGCCAATGCATGAAACAGCGGTAGCACTCCCAGGATTGAATCGCTGGCGCTCACGTCAATCGAGGCAAAGACCGCGCCGGCCTCCGCCAGCAGGTTGCCGTGTGTCAGTATCACTCCCTTGGGATCGGCGGTGGTGCCGGAGGTGTACATGATCACCGCCGGCGAATCGTCTTGCACCGGCGCCGGCGTAAAGTTCCCCGGGCCGGCCGCCAGCATGCCCAGCAGGTTGGCGTAGCGCCCCTCGCCCGAGCCATCGATCATCACGATTCGAACCAGCGTCTCGTCGACTGCCTTCTGCACCTCACGCAGGTGAGCCGAGTCGGTGAAGATGACCGCGGCGCCCGAATCCCAAAGCAGCTTGTTGATCTGCTGATGGTTGAATGCCGTGTCCAGGGGAACTGCGACTGCGCCCGCAGACATCACGCCCAGGTAAGCCGTGACCCACAGCGGCCCGTTGCCGGCCAGAATGGCGCAGCGGATCCCCTCCGACATTCCCGAGTCGCGCAACCAGCGGCCCACGGATTCGCTCCGCGCCCGCAATTCCGAGTAGGTAATGCTTTCCAGGGTCCCGTCGCTGCGCTGCAGCTCCACGGCAACGCTCGCAGGATAACTTTCCACGGATTGAAGAAAGCGAGTGTAGAACCCGGACATGAGGGGCGGTGACGGAATCGGCTTACGGCATGATATCCGGCGGACGTTGAATTACCAAGATTTCCGCCCCGAAGCCTCGGGCATTTAGCGCGACTATTGTCCCCCGGGAAGTTGCTTGGCCACCGCCAGCATCTCTTCGGCCTTGGCGCGTACGCGGACATCTTCCGTGAAGTTCACCCAGCGCACCGTCCCCGAGGAATCCACCAGGAACTCCGCCGGCCGGGAAATATCCGTCTTCCCCGGGCCGCCTTCCGGATGCAGCAGATCGTAGCGCTTGATTGTTTCCGCTTTAGGATCGGAGAGAAAGGGAAAGCTATAGCCGCGTTGCTGGCAAAGTTTGCTGGACTCTTCCGCGCTGTCCACGCTGATGGCTACCGGCAGCACCCCGGCGGCCTGGAATTTCTGAACGTCCTGCTGGATGCCTCGTAACTCGAGGTTGCAGTACGGTCACCACCAGCCGCGGTAGAAAACCAGCAGCACCGCCTTGGGCGCCTTGCCTGACCTAGTGTCAATCGGCGTTGTAAGCAGTTGCGACAGAGAGACGCTTTTTCCGCTGGTGTTGGTCAGGGTGAAGTCAGGCGCTTTCTGCCCCACCTTGGGCGCTCCGCCCGATGCGGGAATGTCGCGGGCATGGAAGAACCCGATGGTGGAGAGCCCGCACAGCAGTGCCGCGACTGCGGTCAGAATGGAGCCGGCGATCTTGCCGCGAAAAATCTGCGGCTGGCGGAAAGCCCGCGCCAGTCCCACGATCATCATTAGCACGCCGATAGCCGGCAGCAGCAGGCTTACCCACGGCCACACGGTCTCTCCGGGAATATGCCAGAAGATGAAGAAGTTACTGACGATACCGAGCAGGACCAGAAGCAGCCCGGTCCACAATGCCGAATTCGGGCGACGCGCACCCAGCGCGGGAGAAGGTTGGCTCATTATGTCCCTCTTGCAGAGGCTTGGATTCTAGCAGAAGGACGGCATTCGCGAAATTTCTGCGATCCGGTGGGGACCGGTGTGAAGCTAGAAGTTCACGCGCGGCCGGAGCACCTCGTAGCGGGTAATCGTGTAACCAAGCGCCGCGCCCAGAAAAACGTCTGAGGGAAAATGAGCCATGGTGGTCACCCGGCTGAAGCTGACCGCGGTGGCAAACCCGTACATCACCCACGGTACCCAGCGGTGCTTGTGATAGCGAGTCGCCACAACCGTGGCTACGGAGAAGGCGCCGGCGGCGTGTCCCGAGGGAAAGCTGCTGCCTTTGAAAGGCGATTTGCCTCCGGCGAAGAAGGTGTTATGAAAATTTCCTCCGGGCGGAATGTCAGTGGGCCGCTGTCTTCGCGTGATCGCCTTGACTACCAAATCCACTACCGCGCTGTCCGCATAGGCCTCACCCGCGAGCAGCGATGTGCTCACCGCGTAGGGGTCATGCCCGGCATAGCCGGCCATCATCAGCGAGGCCGGCACCGCCACCACCGCGGCGATCGTGATCGACGAGTCGAAAACGTCATTCACGTCGTCGAGGTTTCCCGCGTGCGATCGAAAGTACGGCATCACGTGCGGATCGGCCACGATCAGCCCTGCGGTCGCTCCCGTGATGCTGAGCGTCGGCAGCCAGTGGCGCCCTTTCGCCAGTTGGACGGGGAAGAGCCAGATATCTTTCTGGTCGTGAAGGAAGTCCTTCGGCAGGCTTCGCCACGATACTTCCCGCTGCGAAGGCTGATCGCCACTAGCGCTGTCACTGCCGCTGGAGGTTGACGATGCTGCTGAAGGGCTATCGGGAAGCCCGGCGTCCCTGTCCTGAGCGCAGGCCCTGTACGGCGCCCCGGCAAATCCCCCGCAAAGAACTAATACCAGAAAGAATCGACCCATTTGCCCTTTTGGATGCGCTTCTTTGATCCGGGTATGCCGCCCATTCGCGCCAGAATGGCCTATTTTGCCCGCATTTAGCAGAGGCGAATCTGCCGAGAAGCTGGTGATGAATCGTAGTCTGGCCGGGTCGGATACCTCGGCTGCAACCGCCGTAAAATCTGAATCACCGTTTGCCGGCACCGCATCAAGTAGCCTTTTACTCTCGTTTCGCAAAGGGAGAGAGAGAATGGCAAGAAAGATTGTTTACTGGGTATCCACGGGGTTTATCGCACTGGGGGCTTTGATGGCTCTCAGCTATCTGACGAACAGTCCACAAGTAGTGCAGGGATTTAATCACGTCGGTTATCCCCAGCAGCTCAGAATCATTCTCGGCATTGCCAAGCCGCTGGCCGCGATCACGCTGCTGGTTCCCGGCCTGGGCAGGTTCAAGGAATGGGCCTACGCGGGGCTGACCTTCGCCTGGGTGTGCGCCTTTTTCGCGCACTATCTGGCTAAAGACGGCGTCGAAGCCCTGGCTCCGGTCTTGCTGCTCGTCATGCTGGCCGTTTCCTATTTCACGCGGCCGGCCAGCCGGCAATGGGCCGCGACGGCAACGGCGAAAGCGGCCTAGATCACTTCAGCGGCAAGATCGCAATGCGCAGCGGCTCGAGCTTCGCCGGGTCAGCGATCTTGCCATCGTCCAGGTTCTCGATGCCGGTGTTGGCGAAGACAGCCGTTGCTGAAGTGCGGCGGGCAGCGGGAAGGCCGCGGCCGCCGCCGCTTCTTGCGCTTATGCGGTGTGGATGTACTCGCTGAGCAGCTTCAACACGCCCGGCCATCCGCTGGTGTAGTCCTTGTAAGCAGTCGAATCCTGCGCCAGACCGCTGTGAGTTACCCGGACTCGCGTTCCTTTTCGCGTCGCCGTCAGCTCCCACCGGACAGTCGTCTGAAGGGAAGGCTTTTCATGCCAGTTGGCGATCCAGCTCCACACCAGTAGCCGGGGCGGATCGTACTCCAGCAACTCGCCGTGAGCTTCGAACTCCTCCGCGTTCAGCCGCTGGATGCGCTTTCCTACTTCTCCGTGATCCGAGCCTGGGGCCGGCCGGCAACTGAAACGCCATTTGCCGCCCCGCCGCGCGTCCATTTCGAAGATTGTCAGCTCGACGGAAGGCTCCTTCCCCCACCACACAAAAAGCTGCTTGGGATCCGTCAGTGCCAGGAAGACTCGCTCCGGCGGCGCTGCGATCTCGATCTCAGAAGACACGGAGTCTTGCGCGTCAATCGCTCTTAACGCTGTCATAGCAGTTCTCCTGCCTTTGCCGGCCGTTGCAGATCGAATGCAGACTTTTCTTCTTTGCCATTTTTCACAAACCACCATTCTTCGCGGTGGCGGTCCGGACCAAGGATGTTGAGTACCACGCGGCTCATGTATCCGGTCTTGGACGAGAGGTTGGTGCCGTCCACGAAGTCGAAGGTAAAGGTCTTGCCGTCGTTCGCGGCTTTGCCTGCCAGTCTTGGCTGATTACCGGCTCCGCAGTAATGGGTCAGCAGCAGTCGGCTGCCATCCAGGTGAACCATGCTGATCATGTCTTCTTTCATGCTTGGGTCAGCAGGATAGGAAGCGACGATCTCGTTAAGCAGTGCTGTCCCGCCGCTCACCACGCGGAAGGTAACCTGCACCGGGTGGCCGAGGTTATCTTTTCCGCTCCACTCGCCCGCTAAGGTTTTCAGCGTATCGAATGACTGCTGCGCCGGCGATTGCGCGGGCGCAGAAGAAATGCAAAGCAACAGCATAAGCAACAGGGAGTTGCGCCTCATCAGAGAGTTTCCTTTCTTGTTTTCTTTGTTCCGGAATGGGCCTCGGCAGTCTGCGATTGGTCCGCTTCGATGAATTCCTTTAGGCCGGCCAGTTTGGTGTTCCAGAAGGCGCGGTAGTCCTCCAACCAGCGGTCTACCGCCTTGAGCGGCTGAGGATTGAGATGGCAGAAGCGATGCCGCCCTATCCGCTGCTCCCTCACCAGGTTGGCCGCGCGCAGCAACCGCAGATGTTTGGAGATAGCGGGCCTGGAGATGGGAAACATCATGGCAATGCGGCCCACCGGCTGGCTGCCGCTCCGCAGCAAATCCAGCACCGCGCGCCGCGTGGGATCGGCCAGGGCGTGAAAGCATCGATCGTTAAAATGCGTAACCTTTTGGTTTCCCATTACAGGTAACCATACGGTTACATAAAAAATTTGTCAAGCGCAAAAACCAGCCGCGGGTGTTCCGGTCGTTGGCAGGGAACCGCCGCGATTACAATGTCCATTCGCCAAAAGACCGTCGTCGGTGAAGGAGTGATCATGCGCGCTGTCTTATGCAAGGAGTGGAGCGGACCGGACAAGCTGGTAGTGGAAGATGTGCCCTCGCCGGCCATCCGACCCGGCGCTGTACGCGTAGCCGTGGAAGCTGCGGGGATCAACTTCGCCGACCTGCTTCTGGTCTCTGGACAGTACCAGGAGAAGCCGCCCCTGCCCTTTACTCCCGGCTCGGAAGCCGGCGGCGTGATCACCGAGATCGGACCTGGCGTCACCAACTTCAAAATCGGCGCGCGTGTAATGGCCCTCTCCGGCGGCGGAGCCTATGCCGAAGAAGTTGTCGTCGATGAAGCCCGCATATTTCCCATCTCCGGCAAGATGGATTTCCCCAGCGCTGCTGGTTTTCCCGTAGCTTATGGCACATCGCACGGAGCGCTGGAGTGGCGGGCGCGCCTCCAGCCCGGCGAATGGCTGCTGGTCCACGGGGCTGCCGGGGGCGTGGGGTTGACCGCCGTCGAAGTAGGCAAGGCCATGGGAGCGAAGGTGATTGCTTGCGCCGGCAACCCGGAAAAACTCGAAGTTGCCCGCCAGCATGGCGCCGATCACCTGATCGATTACTCGCGCGAGGACTTTCGCGAACGCGTGAAAGGGCTCACCGGCGGCCGCGGCGCCGACGTGATCTACGATCCGGTCGGCGGCGATGTCTTCGACGCCAGCCTGCGCTGTATCGCCTGGGGAGGCCGCATCATTATTATTGGCTTTGCCTCGGGACGCATTCCCCAGATTCCCGCCAATATCGCCCTGGTCAAAAACATCGACCTCATTGGCTTCTACTGGGGCTCTTACCAGAAGCACAAGCCTGAGTTCCTGCGCCAATCCTTTGCCCAGCTTTTCCGCTGGTTCGAGGAAGGCAAGCTCAAGCCTCATATCTCTCACCAGATGGACCTTAAAGATGTCTCCCAGGCCATGAAACTGCTTCGCGACCGCAAATCCACCGGCAAGGTGGTCCTGACCACGCGGTGAATGTTTAGTAAATAACCCGTGAAAAGTTGATGAAATGGTTACCTTTGGGGCTTGTGGAAAACTCCATTCCACGTTAACGTGGCCTCAGGTAAGAGAAAATTTGCGGGGATCACACTTGATGAGGAAGCCTTTCAGCCGGGCATTTTCACAAGCATCTATGACTGGACTACCCGTCCAGGTTGCAGCCGTGTGCTATCGGGTTCGCGGCGTCGCGGTGGAATTCCTGCTGGTCAACACCAGCGCGGGAAAGTGGACCTTTCCCAAGGGCCGCATCGATCCTTTTCTCTCCGGCAGCGAGAGCGCTGCGCGCGAGGCGCTGGAAGAAGCCGGCGCTGTTGGCCGGATCGAGCCGGTCCATTTTGGATCTTATCTCGACACCAAGCGCATCCCCGGCGACGACAACCGGATTTGCGAGGTCATGATCGCGGCATACATGTTTGAAGTTCGCACCCGCGTCGTGCCCGAAGAGAGCGACCGCAATCCCACCTGGTTCACGCCGCACGAGACCAAGAAGAAGCTGGGTGAGCGGCGCGCTTCCAAGTACTCCGGACACTTGGCCGCCCTGGTCGATACCGCGGTCGAGCGCATCACTGCGCCTCAAAGCAATGCCTCGGCCCGGCACCGGACAGCCGCGCGCAGGCTGCAGCCGCAAGTCTGACTTCATCATCTTCGCGCTAACCCGCAGCATCCGCTTCTGCCGCGATTGATTTTCCCGGGCCTGTTCACCTAGGCTGATAGTGTGCATCGTCAGCGCTTCTCGCACACGCTTTCGGGGATCCTGTTCCTGCTGGCCGGCTGGCCTGCTCTCGCGCAAAGCCCGTCTCCAGCCGATCTCGATCTCCAGGCCGCGCGCGGCAGCATCACTCGCGTAACCTGTCTTCAGGACCCCGCGCAGAGCTACGCCCTCTACCTGCCTTCGCACTACACGCCTGACCGCGCCTGGCCCATCCTTTATGCCTTCGATCCCTTCGCGCGGGGCAAGACCGCGGTTGAGGTTTACAAGGACGCCGCAGAGAAGTATGGCTACATCGTTGCCGGCTCCAACAACTCCAGAAATGGCCCCTCTGCCGACCAGCTAGCCGCGGCCCAGGCTATGTGGGCCGATACGCATCGCCGCCTGACCATCGACAAAGACCGCGTCTACACCACCGGGCTCTCCGGCGGCGCCCGCGTCGCCACAGCCTTCGCTCTCTATTGCTATACCTGCAGCGTCGCCGGAGTTATTGCACACGGCGCCGGATACCCCGTGATGACGAACGTGAAGCCGCCCGGCAATGAACACTTCGCCTACTACGTGGCTATCGGCGATGCCGATTTCAACTTCCCCGAGATTGTGGCCCTGCGCAGGAAGAAAGACCAGGCCGGCGCTCCCTTCAAGGTCAAGGTCTATCCCGGCCCGCACCAGTGGGCGCCGCCGGAGATCGCGGAAGACGCTATCGAGTGGCTGGAATTGAAAGCCATGCAGGCCGGGACCGAAAAAGCGGATCCGGCATTGGTGCAGAAACTGTTCGACCGGACGCAGTCGGAAGCTGCCCAGGCTCAGCAGCATGGCGATGCCCTGACCCAGTACTACGCGCTGCGGTCGCTGGTAGAGGACTTTCGCGGCCTGAAGGAGATTGCGCCGTTTGCTTCTCAGCTGGCCGAGATCAAGAGTTCCAGGGCCCTGAAGAGCGCTGAGCACGCGGAACAGAAGGACATCGAAGAGCAGGCTAGCTTAACCGCGACTGTGGCCGGTGAGCTCGCTCAGTATGGTTCGCCTGACCTTACCGGCTCCGGCTCCGGGCAGCTCGGCGCTTCGCCATCGGGCGCCCCGGCCAACCTGGAGCACCACATTGTCTCCGTGATGTCCGATTTGAAACGCCGGGGAAGTTCCTCCAGCCACGATCACCTGGTTTGCGCGCGGGCTTTTACCCAGCTCTGGGTGCAGGCGCTGGAGGCCGGCCAGAACGCTTTTCACGACAACAATCTTCCCACCGCGCAGGCCTATTTCCAATTGATGTCTGAAGCCTCTCCCGGCGAGGCCTGGCCGCTCGTTCTGCTGGCCGAGGTGCAGGTTCGCTCCGGCAACAAGAAAGCGGCCCTCAAGGACATCGAGCAGGCAGTGCACCGCGGGCTGAAACATGCGCAGAGCCTCACCCAGGATCCTGAGTTGCAGCCGCTCGCTTCCGACCCCGCCTTCCAGCGCATCGTCCAGAACCTGAGCGCGCAGTGACCTTTCCTGCGTAACCGGACCAGCAGTTAATATTGAGTCCGCAACATGCCCAAGTCTGCCCATCGCTCGCGACCTGTCGTCAGCGGTCTCGCCCTGTGGATGCAGGAAGTCCTTCGCCAGGCAGAGAAAGCCGCGGATGGCTTTCACGCCGATCCGGTGCATGATCTCCGCGTCGCGATTCGCCGTTGCCGCTCCATCGCCGAGGGCCTGCGCGCCATCGATCCCGATCCGCGATGGAAGAAGATGCGCCGCTCCGCCAAAGAGCTTTTCTCCAGCCTGGGTCGCCTGCGCGACGCCCAGGTGATGATGGAGTGGATCGCGAAGCTTCTTCCGGCCGACGATCCCGCCGCCAAGGCGCTGCTCGCCTATTGTCAGACCCAGGAACAATCCTTCAAGCAGGAGGCAGCGCGGGTCCTCGACAGCTTTGACCGCAAGCAATGGCAGGTCTGGGCCGGAGTGTTGCCGCAGCGGGCTTCGCGAGTGCAATCGCGCCGGGAGCCCTTTGAGGCGCTGGCCCTGGAGCGCTGGACGCAGGCCCGGAGTCTGCATAACCGCGCCATGCGGACCGGCCGGATCGCCCCGCTGCACCGCCTGCGCATCGCGATAAAAAAATTCCGCTACGTCGTCGAAAATTTTCTCCCCGAACGCCATCAGCAATGGTCGGAAGGGCTCAAGCATTTCCAGGATCTTCTCGGCGAAATCCAGGACCTGACCGTCCTGTGGGATACAGTGACGAGGATCGGCGCAGTCGACGACCCTGAAACTCGCGGGCGCTGGGAGCAGCTGGTTCTGGGGGAAAGAGCAGCTCGCATCGAACGCTACAAGCATGAGACTGCGGGCGAAGATTCCTTATGGCAGGTCTGGCGAGCCGGGCTGCCTCGCGGCCAGCAGGCCAAGGCTGCGGCATTGAAGAAACTGCAGACATGGGCTTCATTTCTCGATCCCGACGTCCGCCACAGCCGGCACGTCGCTCGTCTGGCGCTGCAGATCCATCAGGGACTTCTCCGGCTGGGAGTGCTCGGCCTTGACGCCAAACGCTCACGCGAGCTGCTGATAGCGGCCACCAGCGTGATCGGGGTGGGCCGCTCCTCGCGCGGCAAGGACCGCCCCAAGCGGGGTGAGCGGATGATCAAGAGAGTTGAGAAGCCGTTCTCCTGGAAGCAGCGCGATCTGGACGTGATCGCCGCCATCGCCCGCTTTCATCGTGGCTCGTTGCCGGCCCGCGGGCGCGGCAGCTTGCGCGGATTCACTCGACCCGTGAGGCGGCTGGTACAGCGTCTGGCGGGCATCGCCCGGCTGGCCAATGCGCTCGACGCCGACCACGATGGTTCAGTTCGCAGAATTTCGATCAGCCGGTCAGGAGAAGCTCTCGTGATTTCCGCTGACGGACTCGACCCTCAGAGCGCTCTGGCCGAGAAAATAGCTGCGGGTCGCTATCTTCTGGAATTAAGTTTAGCTCGCCCGATCTTCGTACGGCCAAAAGCTGGGCGAAGACGTTGAAATCATTTATGTGCGACCAAAGCTGCTCAAATCGCCTTCTCGTTCCGCAGTTCTGCACCGTGATCCATGCACATTGGTGAGCTCTTTCAGCCCCGTTTTTTAACGTGTTTTTAACACTGGCGACCGGTCGCCTTCAGGCAGAGCATTTAAAATGGCGGTAATTGAAAGACTAAAAAAACTGCAGCACTGATGGTTCAGTGCGCTTGCGTTCGCCACCAGCCAGCACGCCAACTAGCGGAACTTGAGTAAAAGGACGTGAGACCATGAAGATTGCTCGTGCCCCCTACCATGCCAGCATCGCTCCTACAAAAGACATGGATCAGCAGCATTTGTGGTTTTGTGTGATTCGCCGTGAGGGTTCTGCGGAAGTAGTCGCCCGGCACAACGCCAACAGCAAAGAAGACGCGCTGGCGACAGCTCTGCTGGAACTCGCCCGCCTGCAAACCGGTACGCCAGGTCGTGTTCCCACAGGATCCAACCGCTTCTAGACATTCCATCATTCTCGCCCGTCAGGTTGGTGATTCCTGTGTAATGCCTGCCTGAAACGAGAAGTCCCACGAATCTGTCTCCTCGGCGTCACCTGGCCTGGCTGCTGCCGGCGATTGTTACTTTTGGCGTACAACGAGGCCAACTTCAATCATCCCAATGACGCGCTACGCTTCAGCTTCAGCCACGGGTTTTGTCCGCCAGAACAACGCTACCGAGCAGCACGGCCAGACAGGCCTCACCGTTGCATCATGTGACTCGCTCAGCACGTCACTTTTGTGACCCACTAAGCAGCATGGCTGTGGGCCATCTGGGTCAGCTGGCTGGCGGCCAGCACGATGGACCGCACATCGGAGCTGGCGCAACAATCAACCGCTCCCGCGGCCAGGGCGCGGCTCCACATCTTTTCGTCGGCCAGCCGGTGAGTGCACACGATGGTGGTGGCGGCGAAATCTTTTTTCAGACTCTGAACGTCGTTCAGGCCGGCCAGTTCCAGGTCGACAATGGCCACGTCGGCGCGATGCCGGGGAATAAAGTTCCTCAGCTCGTCCAGATTGCGGGCCACGTTGACCACGCGAAAATGCGGATAAAGCGACTTGGCCAGCGATTCCGCATTCTTTGCGTTGTTCTGAAAGACAATGACACTTAGCGGTTTCATTGACGCACGCATCTTTCCTGGGGGTGAGGGGCGAAATTGCCGCGTTGCGCTTCCGCCGATGGATCGAATCCCTGACCACGCCGTCGTTCGTGGGCCGGAGTGAATTGCTTCAGTTGCTGGAATTGAGCTTATTTGCGAGCGCGCTCGGCGGTTTCGAACGGCTCGGGCTGTAGCTTCCCGTTTTGCTTCAGCAGGATCTCCACTTTGCCTTCCGCCTGCTCCAACTCTTTACGGCATGAAGTGGAGAGCTGCATTCCTTCTTCAAAAAGCTTCAGTGCCTGCTCCAGCGGGACGTTGCCCTTTTCCAGTTCGTCTACGATTTTTTCCAGACGCTGCAGGCACTCTTCAAATTTCGGCACCGGGCCCCGCTCCACCACCTGATTCTAGCGCGACTTGACCCCGAGTACTCTGCTTTTTTCCAACATTAAAATTGGTACGCTCTTAAGACCAGCCGTTGGCGATGAGAAGCACTCAGCAATCAGCCGTCAGCGCTCAGCCAAACCGGCCCCAAGATCCACCACCGAGGCACGGAGGCACGGAGGGACGTTAGGATTTGGTAATTTGGCAATTTGGTAATTTGGCAAATTGGGAAACCGCTTGCTGAGTGCTTGTTTTCGTTAAGTACCGCGTTATCATGATCCCAGAGGTTTCTGATGACGACCGAGCGAATCGAGATTGATCCGGCCATCATGATGGGCAGGCCGGTGATTCGTGGGACGCGGATCACCGTGGAGCTAATCCTGCGCAAGCTCGCCGAGGGCATGAGCGAACGCGAAGTGCTGGAAGATTATCCGCATCTGACCAGCGAAGACATCCGGGCCGCCGTCGCCTACGGTGCGGCCAGCGTCGCCCACGAGGAAGTGGTGCTGCTTCCCAGCACAGGCAAATCCTAAAACATGGAATTCCTGGCTGATGAAAGCTGTGCTGCGCCTGTAATCCGGGCGCTTCGCGGCGCCGGTCACGACGTGCTTGCCATCGCCCGAATCCGAGCCCGGCTCCTTTGACGAGCAGGTGCTGGCGTGAGCCCTGAACGAAAAGCGGGTGCTGATCACAGAGGACCGCGACTTTGGCGAACTGGTTTACGCTCGGGGTCACTCTACAGCCGGTGTCGTCCTGCTGCGTTTTCATAGCAGCGTACGCTTTTCTAAGGCGGCCACGGTCGTCGACGCCGTCGCTCGACTGGGCCCGCGACTGCAAGGTTCGTTCGCCGTAGTCGAGCCCGGTCGGGTACGCATCAGCGCCAGACCATGAGCAGAGAGCCCGGCTAAAGCTCAAGTGATCCGACTTCGCCGTCATCTGCTTGGGGTTCCAGCTTGCCACCTCTGGCTTTAGCCAGCAGCTAGAAGCCAGCAGCTAGCGGCTCCTTTCCGATCACCGATCCCATCTGCCTCCGTGTCTCCGTGTCTCCGTGTCTCCGTGGTAGGTTTTGGGTTCGGTTCCGACTGAGTGCTATCTTTCCAGCTTGCCAAATTACCAAATTGCCAAATTGCCAGATGTCTCGGTCCGCAAGGCCGTCCCCGCCGACGCGCCGGGGATCCTCCTCTGCCTGGCGGAAGCCTTCGCGCCTTACCGCTCGCGCTATACCGCGGAAGCGTTTGCCGACACCGTGCTCGACCTCCAGAGCCTGGCCCGCCGCATGTCGGCCATGACCATCTTGGTCGCCGTCGTCCGGGGAGACCCGCAAGCCGCCGCCGGGACGGTCGCCGGCCATGAGATTGCCGGCACCATCGCCTGCGGCCTCGTCAGCCTCGTCGGCGTCGTTTCTAGCGACGCCATCGAGAAACCGGTTCCCGCTTCTCAGTCTGGATTCTTTAGCAATGCCGGCGATTTTGGCGGTTCGGGTTTTAGATCACGCGATGTCCCGATCACCCGATTGTCAATGAGATCGGCAAGTACGGCAGCACGATATCACCACTATCCCCCTTCAACGAGATCACATCGCGACCCCCTAAGATATACAAAGGGGACCGCTTCATAGCCTATTTCACGACGAATACAATCAAAACGCCGCGAGTCGATCCGCGAGCATTAATCGGCTGGTTGAAATCACAGCGATAACTCATGACCTCTAACGGAATTGTTAAAAAACTCTGGAGCTATTGCGATCTTCTCCGCGATGATGGCCTCTCCTACGGCGACTACGTCGAGCAGCTAACACTCCTGCTCTTCCTCAAAATGGCGGACGAGCAGACGCGACCGCCGCACAGCCGCCCCAATCCGATCCCCAAAGACGACCGAGGCAAGCCGCTCGATTGGGCTAGTCTGCAGGACCTCGACGGCGAAGCCCTGGACATCCACTACCGGCACATCCTCACCGAACTTGGGAAAAAGCCGGGCATGCTGGGCATGATCTTCCGCAAATCGCAGAACAAGATTCAGGACCCCGCCAAGCTCAAGCGCCTGATCGTCGACCTGATCGGCAGAGAGAAATGGCTTGATTTGGAGGTCGACGTCAAAGGCAACGCATATGAGGGGCTGCTCGAAAAGAACGCAGCCGACGTGAAAGGCGGCGCGGGACAATACTTCACTCCCCGTGCTCTCATCGCTGCAATCGTCGAGGTGATCCGTCCCCAGCCCGGCGAGACCGTGCACGATCCCGCCTGCGGGACCGGCGGCTTCCTTCTCGCGGCCCACGACTTCGTCAGCCGGAACAACAAACTCGACCGCGACGAACTCAAGAAGCTCAAAACCAAGTCTCTTTCCGGAACCGAGCTGGTCGCCGGTGTCGCCCGCCTCTGCGTCATGAACATGTTCCTGCACGGCATCGGCGGGCAGGATTCTCCGATCGAGGAAAAAGACAGCCTGCGTCAGCCTCCCAGCACCAACTACGACGTGGTCCTCACCAATCCGCCCTTCGGCAAGAAATCCAGCATCATGGTCGTCAATGAAGAAGGCGACGAGGCCAAAGAAAAAATCGTCTACGAGCGCGACGATTTCTGGGCTACCACCAGCAACAAGCAGCTCAACTTCCTCCAGCACGTAAAATCCCTGCTCAAGATCAACGGCCGCGCCGCCATCGTGGTACCCGACAACGTTCTCTTCGAAGGCGGCGCCGGCGAGACCATCCGCAGGAAATTGCTCACCGATTGCGACGTGCACACGCTGCTTCGTCTCCCCACCGGCATCTTCTACGCCCAGGGCGTGAAGGCCAACGTCCTCTTCTTTGACCGCCGCCCAGCCGCCGACAAGTCCTGGACCACGAAGCTCTGGATTTACGACTTCCGCACCAACCAGCACTTCACCCTGAAAACCAATCCCCTTAAACGCGAAGACCTCGACGACTTCGTGAAGTGCTACAACGCGGAAAACCGGCACAAACGCAAAGAAACCGAGCGCTTCAAGTGCTTTACCTACGACGAACTGATCAAGCGCGACAAGGCCAGCCTCGACATCTTCTGGCTCAAAGATGAAAGCCTCGAAGACTCGGCCAATCTCCCTGATCCGGACGTAATCGCGGCGGAAATCGTAGAAGATTTACAGGCGGCTCTAGACGAATTCGCCCTGATCGCCGCGGATTTGAAAAAACAATGAAGAAGAAAGCTGTCGCTGATTCAACGTTTGTGACTAAAGCCTTTACTGTCCGCCAGCCCTGGGCTCACCTCATCATGGCAGGAAAGAAAGACGTCGAAAATCGATCGTTTCAAACCCATGGAAGCGTCGGATCCGAGCTAATTAAATCCCGCGTGCTCCGCTTCGCTGCGCGCGAGCCTGCGGCAGCGAGGAATTTTCAGATGCCGTTTCGCTCCGAAGTTTCTGGCTAACGGCTGCTTTCCCTAGATCGCCGCCGCTGCTCCCCCCATCCATCCAGCACATCGATAGCCGACGAATATCGTCCCAGCGGTGCAGTTTTAGTGTGGCACAGCCGCCGGGGTCCCCAGGTCGCGTCGGTTTTCGCGAGCTGGGGTGGAAGCCGCCCCCGGCTGTGGGGGTTACTCTTCTTCCCAAAGCCACTTGTAATCCTCAGGTCTCTCCACCAGACCCTTTCGCACCGGATTCTGCCGGACGTAGTCAATCTTCTGCTCCAGGTTCTCTGCCCTGCGGCTGACGTGGTCAAATGACTCGTCCTGACCGTGTGGCACAGCCGCCGGGGTCCCCAGGTCGCGTCGGTTTTCGCGAGCTGGGGTGGAAGGTGCCCCCGGCTGTGGGGGTTACTTTTCTTCCCAAAGCCACTTGTAATCTTCAGGCTTCTCCACTAGACCCTTTCGCACCGGATTCTGCCGGACGTAATCAATCTTCTGCTGCAGGCTTTCTGCCCTGCGGATGACGTGGTCAAAAGACTCGTCCTGCCACACTGTCCCTGACCGCTTCAAGAGCTTGTTGACGGTGTGCGCCGACGCACCTTTAATACCCCCCACAATCTCGGCAAAGGTGTAAGTCTCGTTTGTCTCAGTTATTAACGGCATAAAGATCAGGTGGACATGATCGGGCATGACCACCGCAATGAAGAGCCGCATCTTGGTGCCGTTGCCGTGCAGGCAATGGCCCATCACAAGGTCGCGGGCAACTGGAGGGAGCAGCCATTGCTGGTAAGTGTCGAAGGTGATGAAGTGGGCTCGACCTGCTCTTTCAATATGCGGAAGGTTGCGGCGGTAGGAGTACTTGCGCTCTTTCGTTGAGTTTCAGGGCAACAATCTCATGGCTAAGGAGAACCAAAACAAGGCCCCACAGCCGAGGGCGGCTGTGCTAGACCGCCGGGCCCCACAGCCGAGGGCGGCTGTGCTACATCGCCGCCGCTGCTCCCCCCATCCCGTCCAGCACATCGATAGCCGACGAATATCGTCCCAGCGGCGCGGCCACCTGCGCGCCCTGGACCAGCCCGTGGACGCGGTGCAGCATCTCGCGCGCGATCAGCACGCCTTCGGCGCGGGCGGCGTCGGCGTTGGCGGCGCGGGCCATGCGTTCCAGGATGGCGTCGGGCACGGAGACTCGCAGCTCGTTCTTCATGAACTCGGCGTTGCGCACGCTGACCAGCGGCCAGATTCCCGCCAGCACCGGGATCCGGCAGTGCTCGATGCGGCGCAGGAACTGCTCCAGCAGGGCGACATCGAAGACCGGCTGGGTGACGGCGAAGTCGGCGCCGGCTTCAACTTTGTATTCGAAGCGGCGCACCTCTTCATCGATGTTGCCGATGCCGGGGTTGGCGCCCACGCCGATGGCGAAGCGGGTGCCGGTGCCGATGGGGTTCCCGCCGATATCCAGGCCGAAGTTCAGCCCGTGGACGATGTTCACCAGGCCGATGGCGTCCACGTCGAAGACCGCGGTGGCGTCGGGATAGTTGCCCAGCTTGGGCGGGTCGCCGGTGATGCAGATCAGGTTGTGGATGCCCATGGCGTAGCAGCCCAGCAGCTCTGACTGCATGCTGAGCACGTTGCGGTCGCGGCAGGTGAAATGCAAAACCGTCTCAATCCCCGCCTGCTGCTGCACCAGGGTACACAGCGCCAGGTTGCTGAGGCGGGCGGAGGCGCGCGGGCTGTCGGGGATGTTGATGGCGTCGATGCCGGCGCCCTTCAGGAACTTGGCGCCCTCCACTTCCTTGCGGAAGTCGATGCCCTTGGGCGGCACCACCTCCACCAGGGTGACGAACTCGCCCGCGGCCAGCTTGCGTCCCAGGGCGGAACGCTGCGCCAGCGGCAGCGGCGTGATGCTGGAATCCCGGCGTCGTTCGTGGACCACGCGAAAACTGCCGGGCTTGTCTTTGCTCTTGGCGTCGTTCATGCGCAGCGCCGCCTTCATGGCCTTGACGTGCTCCGGCGTCGTCCCGCAGCAGCCGCCAATAAGGCTCACGCCGGCGGCCACGAACTTGCGCGCGTAGCTGGCCATGTATTCCGGCGAGCACAGATAAATGTTGCGGCCTTCCACGCTGCGCGGGATTCCGGCGTTGGGCTGCGCCGCCAGCGGACGCTCGGTGTTGCGGCGGATGCGCTCCACCGCTTCCAGCATGGCCACCGGGCCCACGCTGCAGTTGCAGCCGATCACGTCCGGCCCCCACTCGTCGAGCTTGGCGGTGAAGGTCTCAGGGCTGGCGCCGTCAAGGCAGTTGCTGTCTTCGTCGATGGTGACCTGGGCCACGATCGGCGTCTGCGGCGAGACTTCACGCGCCGCCAGGATGGCCTGATGCAGCTCTTCCAGGTAGCCGAAGGTCTCGAGCATCAGCAGATCGACGCCGCCTTCCACCAGCGCCGCGATCTGCTCGCGAAACGCGGTGCGCGCTTCCTCGCGCGAGGTCTTGCCCAGAGGCTCAATGCGGATGCCCAGCGGCCCCACCGATCCGGCCACCAGCACGTCGGCGGCCTTCTTGAGGTTGAAGGCGTCGGCGGCCTCGCGGGCCAGGCGCGCGCCCTTCAGGTTGATCTCGCGGACCTGGCTGTCGAGCCCGTGGCGCGCCAGGCGAATAGAGTTGCCGCCGAAGGTGTTGGTCTCGATGATCTCGGCGCCCGCGTTGAGGTACTCGTTGTGAATGTTGCGAATCAGGTCGGGCTGGCTCAGGTTCAGCTCGTCATAACACTTGTTGATGAAGATGCCCTTGGCGTAGATCAGCGTGCCCATGGCGCCGTCGCACAGCACCGGGCCCTGCTTGAGCCGGGAAAGGAGGTCTTTGCTCATCACTGATTCTCAGAATATCGCAAATCCTTGGGTTTGGGAGCTATCGCGGATTCTGGGGGCCGCGGGGGTAACCGATGTTCCCGACGTAGAGACGTGGCACTGCCACGTCTCCAGACGCGACCGTATCGCGTCTCTACATTGCGATCACCTTTGCCCCGATGCCCCGACGCTCTGCGAACGACCGTGAATTTTCCTCGCAACAAACCCGCCTGCCTGCGTTCTACATCTTGCGGCCTCAGGGCTCACGTGTGTCCGCAGGGGCGCAGCGTGGCCGGCAAGAGCCGCCAAACGGGCTCTGTTATAATCGCGAATTCACGACCAAATGGCTGATTCAAAGGGAGAAATGCGGCTAAACAAGTTTGTTCTGGCAATCTGCGCCGGCGTTCTGGTAGTGCTTCTGGCCCGCTGCAATAACTACAATTCCAACAACAACGGAAGCCCCACGCCCACGCCGACTCCCAGCAATCCCAATCCGACGCATTTCACCAAGAGAGTCCTGGTTTCGAACGACACCCCTACGGGCGGCAGTGTCCTGATCGTCGACGGACAGCATGATGCTCTGGCCTTGCAGACAGTCACCGTCATCAACCCGGGAAAGATGGTGACTGCCGGCGGCGAAACCGCAATCCTGAGCACCTCCCAGGCTCAGGTGACGATCTTCAACAATCCCGGCGAGGTTGTCTTCTTTACCACGCCCATGCAGGCGGTGCCGGTGGACATTGCCATCACCAGCGACGGCAAGACCGCATTCGCCGCGGTAAAGAACAAGGGCGTGGTGGAGGGTATCGACACGGCCAGCGGCAACCTGGTGGCGCAGATCCCTGTGCCTTCGCCGGCGCGGCTGGTGATGAGTCCCAGCGGAACCAAGCTGCTGGTCTTTAGCGACGATGCTCAGGCCATTCCCGCGCCCAACACCAACGCATTTTTCGTGATCGACGTGGCCACGGCCTCCAGCAATCAGGTGGCGACGCCGATTACCGGCGCCGGACTCGATCAGCCGTATACCGGCGTCTTCAACGGCAGCGAGACCAAGGCTTTCATTCTGAATTGCGGACCGGAGTGCGGCGGCGCCACCGCCAGCGTGGAGACCGTGGACTTCACTTCTGCTCCCGCGTTCGGTACTCCGATTCCTGTTGCCGGCGCGACGGTGGGCCTGATGAGCGGCTCGAATCTGTTTGTCGCGGGCACGCCGGCATCGCCGCCGTCAGGATGCAACTTTGTCGCTTGCGGCGTGGTGTCGGTGATCAACACCGGATCGCTGACCGTCGGCAATACCGCCGCGATCACCGACGGTCTGCACGGCGTGATGGCCATGGCGTCGACCAACCATCTTTATATCGGTGCCAAGGATTGCTCGGTGGGCGCGACCAACGCGCAGAGCCAGGTGCAGAGCTGCCTGACCGTTTACAACACCTCGACCAATGCCAACACCGGCCCGATCCTGGAGTCGGCGTTTCGTCCTAACTTCAACGTCACGGCGCTGCAGCAGATTTCAGCCCGCAATGTTCTGTACGTGGTGCAGGGCGGATCGCTGGACATTTTCGATCTCACCACCGATAACGTCTCCACCACCATCGCGCCGCTGTTCATTTCCGGGACCGTGAGCTACGTTCTGCAAATCGATCCCTAAGCCGTCGCGCGAGCGGCAACGCGTTCGTTAGTCGCCAGGATTGCGCGCCACTGACTGCACCGCGCCTTCTTCCTTGTCCGCCGCCTTCTGCTGGTCGCGCAGCTCGTTTTCCGCGTCAGCGTCGGGCGTTGGCGCAGGCGCTTCGCCGTTAATCGTTCCCGTATCCGGAGCCGCCGGCAAGCCGTTCTTGCCCTGATCGGTGGCCATCGCCTTCAGCCCTGAATCCAGCTGCTCGCGGAAGCGGTTCTGCATCTCCTGCAGATCGCTGACTTCGACCGCGGCGTTGGTGTTGCTGGCGCAATCGCCCCGCTTGCTGGTGATCACGTTGATCGCCACCTTGCTTCCGTCCGGCGTGTTGCTGGTGCGCAGGATCACGTCGCCCGCAGTCAGCGTGCACTCCTGGCCGTCGTCTCCCACCACGTCCAGGCTCTCGGCAACCACAAACACGCGGTGATTGGGATCGAGCGCCGCCGGCGTCTCCTCGCCGCCTGAATCGGCAGGCGGCGCCGCCTGCGACTGCGCGTTGCCCGCTGCAGCCTGCTGTTCCGCAAGCTGCCGCTGCACTTCGTCGGCGATCATCTGCTTGACTTCAGGACTCAGCTGCACCGTGTTTCCCGACTGCGGATCCGGTCCCTGCTGGTCCTGTGGCTGAGGCTGGAAATCCTGCGGACCCTGATCGTACTGCTGTTGCTGCTGCGCCGCGGCATACTGGCGATTTTCGTACGCCAGCCGCAAATTCTCCGCAAGCAGATAATCCGTCAGCCACAACGATGCGGTCGGGTAGTAAGGATCCGGAGCAAAGTAGTATCCGTAAGCCGGATACCACGGGTCGCTCGCCCAGCCCCAGCGGAAGTAGATCGGCCGCGGCCACGGGTTGAACGCCCACGCATAGAACGCCGGATGATAGTAGTAGACCGGCGCGTAGTGATAGAAGACCGCTCCGTGCCAATAGTACGTGCGGTACGCCCGCGCATACCTCACGCCGCCAACCACGTAGGTGCGCTGCACATAAACGTTTCCACGACGGCTGTAGTAATGCCGCTCCGTGTAGCCCTGGCGATAGCCCACGCTGACGACTCTGCGCCCGTGAGACTCCGACACAAACCTGCGGTCACCGCGCAGCGAGCGACGGATCTCCATGTTGCGTCCGTGAATTTCGCGCACCCGCCCGCCGTGATCGTAGGCTACGCGGCGGTCGCCAAACTGGCGCACTGTCCGCGGCGCCTCGACCCTGTGTTGCTGGTCGGCACGAAAGTCGTTCCGCCCGCGATCGCGCCCACGGTCGCGATCGCCGTTGCGGTCGTTGAACTTGTCCGGCTTGCCGAAGTTCTTATTCTTCCCGCGATCGGCCTCGTAGATTTGAGCCTTGTTGAACTTCGCGCCGGAATCGTTTCGGCCCGGCTGCACCGAGTTGCCGTCATTCTTAAAACCAGCGTTCTTGTTCCCGCGATCGTCATTTACTTTCGACGTTTCGCGTGGTTGATAAGTCTGTGTCTTTGGCTGATAGGAGTTGTTGCCCACGTTCCGGTTGACCGTAGAATCTTTTCGGTCGCGATTGCCATTGTCCGATCGCACGTTGCGATTCGTATTCACCTGGCCCGATGCATTGTTGTTGTTGTTCGACTGACGTCTCGACGGGGACGAGTTCGACGTCTGATGCTTCTGGTGCGACGGCTGAGCGCTGCCGTGCTCTTTATCCTTCTTCTTGTCGTCGGCGCCCGCCAGGCCGGCCAGCAGCACCAGCATCACGCCGACCGAGAAAATCGCACCATGTTTTTTAGCCTTTGAAATCACCATCGAAGAGTCCCCCTGTTCAGTTAAACATGAAACAAAGTCTTTAGAATTAAAGCGTTATGGAGTTGTCGCCTACCAGCCATTAGACGTAATAATGACCCGGCTGTCGAGAGCACAAAAGTTTCCTCGGACACACCAAAGTTTCTGTCCATCGGCGCAACTTTGCCCTGGGCGGGCCGATGTGTTTAGTGGCTGGGTTCCAAGGTCAGTTCATGTGTTTTCGTTCGCTCGATCGCTGCGTCCGAGTAGGCTAGCGTGAAGGTGGTGTTGCCATACCAGGCAGGCCACTGGTCCTTATAGTAAGGGCTGAAAATCTGGCCCGACTCTCCAATAACAATGTTGAAAGTAGAAGCGTCCAGGTCGGAGAAGTCGACGGTCATGCGCTCCGACGGCCCAAAGGTTCGCCCTACCTGCTTCACCGTGTAGCTGCCGCCCGCCTGTGCCTGGCGTCCGGGGCCGGCCCATCCGCGCACCACAGGAATACCGCCGAATAAAGGATGGTTGATCTCCACCGGAAAAGTGGCTCCGTACTGCCACGTCTTCAGATCCGGTGGAGCGTTCCTGACCGCCTTGTCCACTGCCGCCGCCAGCAGATCGTCGAAGTTGTCGACTCCCGCCGGCAGCCAGCGCGCCGGTCGGCCGCGAACAATCGTCTCCAGCGCCACCGCGGCCTCCGACCACTCGTAGTGCTCCCAATCCGCGCCCAGCTTGGGCTCGAGAAGCAGCGCCCACAGCTCCTTGCGCGCGTTGACCTCAATCGTCGGCGCCACCGAGTCGGCCAGCATGCGGCCGTCAAAGCCGCGCATGACGTCGGCCGCCTGGTGCGCTCGGTTCGTGGCTTTAGAACTGTGGTCTACCGCGGAAACGAATCGCTCGGCGAAGAAGCGGTCGTAATCCGAAGTGATGTCCGTCTGCAAAGACAGCATGTCGGCAGCGGAAAGTTTTTTGCCTGACTCCAGCACCTGGTAGATGCGCTCCACGCGGTATGGCGGGAACCATTGCGTCGCCAGCAGGTACGGATAGCCGTTGGGCGCGGTCCGGGAATTTGCCGTGGCGATAATCCCCGACGGCGGGTTGTACACCATGGGCATGTGGTCGAAGGGCAGGTAGCCGGTCCAGTCGTGCTTGCCGTCGGCGCCCGAGACCGGCAACGTGCCGTCACCGGAAGCGCGGATCGGGGCAAACCCCATGGCCTGGTAGCCGATGTTGCCGTCAACATCGCCGTAAACCACATTCTGCGACGGCGTAGAAAAAGTAGACAGCGCTTTGCGGAACTGTTCCCAGTTTTGCGCCGAATCCAGATCGAACAGCGGGATGGAGATGTTGCGCGAATCGTAGATCATCCATCCCAGCGCGATCTTTCGCGTTTCGCCGGGGAAAAAGTCGCTGATGATCGGCCCGTGGCGCGTAATCACCACGTCCACGGTTACGTCGGGCTGCCCCTTTACGTGGATAACCTCGTGGGCAATCTCCGGCTTCTGCCAGCCGGTAGGAGTCTGGTACTCGCCGTTATCGTTGAAGTTCTCCACGAACAGGTCCTGCACATCGGGATTCAGGTTGGTGAATCCCCAGGCAATCCGCTGGTTGTGGCCCACGGTGATCATAGGAATGCCGGGCAGGCTGAATCCCTCCACGTTGAAATCGCCGGAGTGAAGCTGCAACTCGTACCAAACACCTGGGACGCGGTGGGGAAGATGCATATCGTTGGAGAGCATCGCCTTGCCCGTGACCGTATGTGCCCCTGAGACCACCCAGTTGTTCGACCCCGGCACGCACTCCGCGCAATCATCGAAAGTCTGTGATGCCAAAACCGCCGACAGCAGCGAATTTTTCGGAAGCGAGAACTGGGAACTCTTCGCCGGCTCTTTCGGTGCGCTCGCGATCTGCTTGTCGTCGCCCGGCGCATGGTCGCTCGGCGAGCTCACCGGATAGAGGTCGGCCATCAACTGCGGGGCAAGATGCTCGGCAATTTTTCCCCGCCAGTACTCGGTTTCGTACTGTGGATTCAAAAGCTGGCTCATGGCGATGCCCACCAGCACTGAGTCGGCAGGCGTCCAGGGGCGAGGTGAGTAGCGCAGGATGCGGAACTCAACCGGCAGATTGTCGCGATGCTGCTCGATATAGGTGTTGACGCCGCGCGCGTAGGCCTCAAAAAAAGTTCGGTCGCGCGGCGAGAGCTGCGCGGCCACGCGTTCGGAAACGGCGCGCAGGCGCACAGTGCGCTGGCGCTTGTCGTACTCCACCCAGCTCGGATTCTTGCGCACCACTGCCGTCGAACGCGAAGGCGCCGGCGCCGGAGCGCTCGATGCGGGCAGGATCTCCGCCATCTCTCCCGCCGCAGCGCGCCGCGTCATGTCCATCTGCCACAGTCGGTCCTGCGCGGTCACATAGCCTTGAGCGAAAAACAGGTCTTCCAGGCCGGCCGCGGTCAGGTGTGGCACGCCCTGCGCATCGCGGATGACCGTTACCGGAGCCTTCAGGCCGGCAACTGCGATGGAGCCGTCAAGCTGAGCCAGGGAGCTGTGCGTCACCCGGTAAAACCAGATCCCGGCAGCGACTAACACTAAAAAGGCGAGCAACACCAACAACATCAGGGCCCGGAAAGCAATCCGCCAGGCCGACCGGCGGGTTGCAGGAGCAGCAACCGTGGAAGTACTCATGGCTTTGCGATTGTATGTGAATGCCAGATGAATGAACAGCCAGTCAGCGGGCTATCAGGAGTCTCATCGTACCGATAAGCTGCGCGCTAAACGCCTGGGACAATTGAAAATGAAATTCATTTTCATTTAGGATGAAACACGGCACAAGCACCAGCTTTCCCTGACTCACCATGCTCCAGCGACGGATTGACGATCACGCTCCGCCCTCCCGCGAAGCCGTGCGCGAAGCCCAGGAGATCTTCTACCGTCACCTCAAGCGTGTGGGCCTGAAACATACCGAGCAGCGCGACACCATTCTTTGCGCCTTCCTCGATACTCGCGACCATCTTTCCACCGACGAACTCTTTCGCCTGGTCAAAAAACGCGACGACAAGATCGGTTTCACTACCGTCTATCGCACCCTGAAGCTGCTGGCGGAATGCGGCCTGGCCAGCATGGTCCCGTTTCCTGACGGCACCACTCGCTACGAGCACCAGTTCAACCGCCGTAGCCACCACCACATGGTCTGCACCGAGTGCGGCGGATCGGTGGAATTCTTCTCCCCCGAGGTCGGCAAGCTGGAAGAAGAAATCGGGCGCAAGTATCGCTTCGATGCCACCCGCCACAACTTTCAGATTTACGGCATCTGCGAAGACTGCCGCAAAGCGGCGCCCCGCCGGCTGTAGCCGCTGTGTTTGACCTTCGTCCTTACCAGCCCGCAGATTTCGAGCGCTTGCTGGAAATCGACCGGGCTTGTTTCATCCAGGGAATCGCCTACAGTGAGGAAGAGCTGCGCTACTTTCTGAGTATGCCTGCCGCCATCAACCTGGTGGCTGTGGACAGCGCCGATCCCCAGACCATCGCGGGATTCATCATTGCCGATCATTTCCGCCAGCGCCGGGCCACGCGAACCATGGGGCGCGTTATCACTATCGACGTCGTGCCGGAGCGGCAGAAACATGGCGTCGGCGCTTTGCTGCTCACCTCTGCGGAAAAACAGTTGCGCGAGGCCGGCTGCGAATACGTCTCGCTGGAAACCGCGGTCAATAACGATGCCGCGCTCCGTTTCTACAAGAAGCACGGCTACTCCGTACTGCGCGCCTTGCCGCGCTACTATCTCAATTCCATCGACGGCCTGCTAATGGGAAAGAAGCTGTGAGTCTTCCTGGACGCGGCTCGTCCGGCGGCTTCAGCCGGCCGGCCATGAAGTGCTACATTCATTAATTCGCCGTGGAAGGAATCTCAAAGGAGAATCAAGCTCACTTCATGCCCAGCCCTGCTCTGCGCATCGCCATCGACAGCGGCGGTACCTTCACAGACTGCGTTTGGCTCTCCTCTGACTCTACGCTCCACGTCCTGAAGGTTTTCTCCACGCCGCGCGATCCCGCGCAGGGCATCGCCGGCGCGGTCAAGAAGATTGCGGCCGGCGCCCCGTGCATTCTGCTGCACGGTACCACCGTTGGGACCAACACTCTGTTGCAGCGCAAGGGCGCGCGCGTGGCTTTCGTGACCACGGCCGGCTTTGAAGATTCCATCGAGATCGGACGCCAGCACCGGCCGCGTCTTTACGATTTTTTCTTCGAGAAAGATCCTCCCTTGGCTCCTTCGGAGCTGCGCTTCGGCGTTGAAGAGCGCACCGCCAGCGACGGCCGCATCCTGCTCGCGCCGAAAGAGCCTGATCTTGCCAGCCTGGCGGAGCGCATCAGTGCCCAACAGCCGCAGGCCATCGCCCTCTCCCTGTTGTTTTCGTTCGCCAATCCGGCCAACGAGCAGGCAGTCGCCGAAGAGCTGGCTGGGTTGCAGTTGCCGCTGTCGGTCTCGCACCGCATTCTGCCCGAGTTCCGCGAGTACGAGCGCGCCAGCACCGTGCTGGTGAACGCCTACCTGCAGCCCATCATGGAGAACTACCTGCGCGGCCTGCAGCAGCGCGTGCAGGGCTCGCGTATCTTCGTGATGCAATCGAGCGGAGGCATTACGGCTCTTGCCACCGCGGCCGAGCAGCCGGTGCGCACCGTGCTCTCCGGACCGGCAGGCGGCGTGGTGGGAGCCTCCGCGGTCGCTGCGCGCAGCGGCTTCGACCGCCTCATCACCTTTGATATGGGTGGAACCTCTACCGATGTGGCCCTCATCGACGGCGCTCCAGCCACCACCAACGAAGCCGACGTCGCCGGCCTTCCCGTCCGCGTTCCCGTGCTCGACATTCACACCGTCGGCGCCGGTGGTGGATCGCTGGCCCGCTTCGATGCCGGCGGCGCTCTTCGCGTAGGTCCGGAATCGGCCGGAGCCGATCCCGGCCCCATCTGTTACGGCAAAGGCGAACGGCCCACCGTGACTGACGCCAACCTGTTGCTCGGCCGCCTGCCCGCCGACCAGTTTCTGGGCGGGGAGTTCCAACTCGACCTCGCCCGCACGCGCACGCTCGTGGCGAAATGGCTGAAAGAGAACGGCAGCAAGCTTTCCATCGAGGAATTTGCCGCCGGCGTGGTTCGCGTGGTGAACGCCAACATGGAGAAAGCCATCCGCGTGGTCTCCATCGAGCGCGGCCACGATCCCCGGCGGTTCGCGCTGGTCGCCTTCGGAGGCGCCGGGGCCATGCATGCCTGCGAGCTGGCGCGGGCTCTGCGCATCCCCACCGTCATCGTTCCCGCACACCCCGGCGCGCTCTCCGCGCTGGGGATTCTCATCAGCGACGTGGTCAAGGACCATTCCCGGACGGTGCTCATTCGCGTGCCGCCGGCAGGTAAAGCAAATAGTCGCGATGCCCTCCCGCGGAAGAAGCTGGAAACGATCTTTGCCGAGCTGAAACGCGATGTCGCCGCCGAGTTGAAGGCGGAACAGTGGAAGGGAAGAGCCGCCTACCAGCCCAGCGCCGACGTGCGCTATCGCGGACAGGGATACGAAATTAATCTGGGCTTTGGTCCCGATCTTCTGGCGCGTTTTCAGGCCGAACACAAAAAACGTTATGGATACAGCAGCCCGGAGAGCGAGATTGAGATTGTGACCGTGCGCCTGCGCGGCCGCGTGGGCTCGGAAGAAAAGCTTGCCCGAATGAAGATTACTGCCGGCGAGGAGAAACTCAAGACCACGCAGACCGCGGTATGGTTCGCGGGGAAGAAGACGCGCTGCCCGGTGCTGCCGCGGCGCACGCTGCGGGCGGGAAAGCGCTATCACGGGCCGGCCATCGTGACTGAGTACAGCGCAACTTCCGTGCTTCCTCCGGGTTCAATTTTTCAAGTGGATAAGGCAGGAAATCTCCTCATTGGACTTGGTTAAAAAAAGGCGCCCGATCCGGGCGCCTTTTTGTTGTTGCGATAAGTTATCTCTCGTCGACAGGTGAGCCGAAAGTCCTACGCCGCCTCTTCGTCTTTCTCGCGCTTGACTACCTCTTCGGTTGTGCCGTCATCGCGAACCTCGCGACGGATTTCTTCTTTCTTAATCTCCGGCCGCGGCTTCTCGTTTATCTTGTCCATGGCATCGCGTCCGGCATCTTTCACCTTGCCCACTGTATTGCGCGCTTTGCCTTTGGCCTGGTCGAGGAGTCCTTCCGCCTCGGTTTCCTTGTTGCCGGTCCACTCGCCGGCCTTTTCTTTCACCTTGCCTTTGATTTCTTCGGCCTTGCCCTTGATACGATCTTTATCCATTGTCCCCACCTTAGCTAAAATTCAATCCCGGAAAATTTTGCTTTGTTCTTGAATGTTTCAAATTGCGGTTCGCCTGCCGGTGATGAGCTGCACGATCAACGCTACGACCGCCAGCACCAGCAGAAGGTGAATAAATCCGCCCATGGTGTAGCTACTGACCATGCCTATCAGCCACAACACGAGTAAGATCACGAAAATTGTCCATAACATGGTTGTTTTCCGTCCTTCCTTTCCTGAGTTAGAGGGGCAGTGCCGAAGACGGAGTTTGCTCACACAGGCCCGAAATCACTCTAAAAGCAGAACTGGAGAGAGCTGCGGCTGAAGAACTTCTGGCCGCAGGATACAACCCTGACCTAAGACGAATTGGTGGCTCGGGAACGTGACCTTGCCAAACTACTCGTATCGCAAGGCGAACATGGGATCAACCTTGGTTGCTTTTCTTGCCGGCAGGCATGCCGCGGCAGCCGCGGTGATCATCACCAGCAGGCTGACAAAGGAAAGCGTTGCCGGATCGAGCGGCGTGATTTCAAACAGCAGGCTGCCGAGCAGTCGAGTCAGCACGGCCGACGCCAGCAGCCCCACCGCCAACCCTATGCCCGTCAGCAGCAACGCTTCTCTGGCGATCAGTTGCAGAACGTTGGCGCGGCCGGCGCCCAGGGCCATGCGAATGCCGATCTCCTTCCGGCGCTGTTCCACGGAGTAGGAGATCACTCCGTACACGCCGATGGCGCACAGCGACAACGCCAATCCCGCGAAGGCCAGCAGCAGCACCGCCTGAAACCGCGGCTGCGAGGCCGAATCGCTCATCACTTCGTCCAGGGTTTCAATCCCGGAGACTGCCTGCTCCGGATCTGCCCGGTGGATCGCCGCCAGCACCGAATTCGTGATCTGCGCAGGCTCGCCGTGGCTCCGCACTACCAGCGCGGCAAAATACATCGGCGTCTGCAGGTTCGATAAGAAGATGGTGGGCTCCGCCCTCGATTCCAGTCCCATCTGGCGCGCGTCCGCCACTACTCCTACGACCTCGGCGGGACTGGGGAAGTCATCGGCCCAGCAGACGCTGAATTGCTGGCCGATCGGATTCTTGCCGGAAATAAAGCGGCGCACGAATGCCTGGTTCACCATCATCACGCTGGGCGAGCCAATCTGATCGCGCGGATCAAAATCGCGCCCGCCGAGGATCGGGGTTTTCATTGCGCCAAAGTATCCCGGGCTGACGATGAGAAAATTGGCGTTCGGAGAACTGGCTGGTGTCGGGTTGCGTGCGCCGGGCTCAAAGCAGGACCCGGAGTTGCGCTCCTGCAGAGGAAGAAAGTGAACGGTGCCGGCGCTTTCCACTCCGGGCACAGCCCGCACCTCATCCAGCATTCTCGCCATGTACCGCGAGCGCGTGTGTGGGTCGTCGTACTTGGCCGGCGAAGTGAAGATTCGCATGCTCAGCACGTGGTGGGCGTCGAAGCCGAGGTCCACGTTCAGCAGCCGCAGCAGGCTTCGCGTCATCAGCCCGGCGCCGATCGTCAGCACGATAGCGAGTGAAATCTCCAGCACAACCAGGGTCTGCCGCAAGCCGCGATGCTCTCCCGACCGTTGCTGATTGCCTGACTTCAACACCTCCTGGGGCGGCACGCGCGAGAGGCGAAGCGCCGGCGCCAACGCAAACAGAACCGCCGTTAGCAGCGAGGCGGCCACCGTGAACGCAAACACATTTCCGTCGAGAGTCACCGGTTCGTTTCGCGGCAGAGGAGCGGTCGGAGGAATCACGGCCAGCAGCCCCCGCAGGCAAACAGCCGCCACAACAAGACCTGCTGCAAGAGCGCCGATCGCCAGCACCAGTCCTTCCGCCAGAAGCTGTTGCATGATGCGCGCCCGCGTTGCTCCCAGGCTCTGCCGGATGGCGATTTCCTGCAACCGGCCCGTTCCCCGCATTAAAAGAAGATTAGCGACGTTGGCGCACCCGATCAGAAGAAGAAAAGCCACCGCGCCTAGAAGCACCCACAGAGGTTTTCGCAACTGCTCGGTGACGTCCCTCAGCAACGGGATAGCCGTCGCGCCCCAGCCCCGGTTGAAATCGGGGCGAAGTTGGGCGGTGATCTTCGCGGCTCGATCGATATCTTCCTGGGCCTGTTGCAGTGTCACTCCCGGTTTGAGCCGGGCTACGACCGTAAGAAATCTGCCGCGCAACCAGTCCTGCGAGCGGACGATCGGCAGCGGCCCCCATATTTGCGCGCGGCTCTTGGGAAAGGAAAAACCCCGGGGCATCACGCCGATGACCTCGGAAGGTGAGCCGTCAACGCTGATGGTCTTTCCCACGATTTCCGGGTCGCTGCCGAAGCGCTCCTGCCACAAGCCATAACTCAGGATCACCCTTTGCCGTCCCGGAACTCCATCATCGGGCACGAAGGTGCGGCCGAGGTATGGATTGACCTTCAGGATGGAAAAATATCCGGTGGAAACCTGATCTCCGGGAACAGCCAGCGGCGCGCCTCCGCCGGTCAGGTTGAATTCCAGGGTGGAGACCGCGGCCATGTCTTCAAAGCTGTGCGTGTTGTCGCGCCAGTCCATGAAGTTGTACGCGTTCACCACGTTTTTGCCGTGGTCTGGCTGCGTCTCCCACAGCCTGACCAGGCGCTCGGGCTCGGCAAAGGGGAGCGGCCGCAGCAGCATGGCGTTGACTACGCTGAAGATCGCGCTGTTGGCGCCGATTCCCAAAGCAAGCGTCAGGATGGCAACCGCCGAGAAGCCGGGGTTTTTGCGCAGAAGCCGCAGAGCATAGCGAAGGTCGCGGCCGAAGTTGAGAAGGCCGCTGATCCTGCGCGTCTCGCGGGCTCTTTCCTTGTTCTGGGTCAGGCCTTCCATGGCGCGAAGCGCGGCATAGCGCGCTTCCTCCGCCGGCATGCCGCGAGCCATGTGGTCCTGCGCCAGCTGCTCCAGGTGATACTGCATCTCGTCGTCGAGTTCGCGATCCGCGGTTCCGCCGCGAAACAAAGAGCGCAGTCGCAGCGGCAGCGTGTAAAGCCAGTTTTCGAGGCGCATTCGTCATGCCTCCTTGAGCCGGATGACTTGCGAGATCGCGCTGGAGAGCCGCTGCCAGTTGGCGGCTTCCTGTTCCATCTGCCGCCGGCCGAGACGCGTGAGTTCGTAGAACTTCACGCGGCGGTTGTTCTCGCTCATCTTCCACTCGGCCTTGATCCATCCTTCCTGCTCCAGCTTGTGCAGCGCGGGATAGAGCGAACCGTCGCTCACCTGCAGTACATCGCCGGAGACCTGGCGCAGGCGCACGCTGACGGCGAACCCGTGCATCGGTTCCAGGGCCAGGATCTTCAGGATCAGCAGGTCCAGAGTGCCTTGAACAATGTCGGATGGTTTGCTCATATCATCTCGGTTACCGCTTATATTGGTTACCGAGAGGATAGACGAATCCGGTGGGATTTCGTGAGCAGTGATGAGAAGAGCTGGATCAGACTATCTTTTGCCGTCGAGATTGGCCCATTCACCCGATTGGATGAAGCTGGCCCAGTAGAAAGGATGTTGCCGGTCTTTGCGCTTGAGCATGGCCAGCTCCGCCTGGCGCAGGGCCTCGCCGCGTCCCAACCCCTGTTTCAAGCCGGAGTAATACGCGACCATCATCTCGCGGGTCACTCGATCGCTGACCGGCCACAGGCTCATGACCAGGGTCTCCGCTCCGGCGAGGAAGAATGACCGGCGCAAGCCGTACACCCCTTCGCGGTCTTTGATCTCGCCGATGCCCGTGTCGCAGGCGGAGAGCGTCACCAGCTTGGTCCCCCACAGGTTGAGCGTGGAGGCCTCAAGGGCGGTTAATATCCCGTTATCTTTCCCGGTGCGGCTGAGATTTGCTCCTGCAAACGCCAGTCCGGAACGCAGGAGAGGGTTGTTGACGTCGAGAGTCGCTTCCAGTCCTCGCGCGGAGTCCGCTTTGCCGATGGCGGCGGCCGCTGCGCGAGGATGGTCCTCCAGGAAGAATCCATGGGTAGCGATATGGAGGATTCGCGGAGCCTCGGCCTGCTTGAGCGCGGCTATGCTGGCTCCGGCGCCGGTGAGTACCTTCGCCCCGGGAAAAAGCGATTGTATGCTGCGCGCCTCCTGCGCGGTGCCCACCAGCGGAGCAAAGTAAACACCGGAAAGATCTGAAGCAGTAGTGATGCTTCGCCGGCGGTCGCGCGAATTGGGAAGATGCGCGGCCGCCACCAGCGTTGTGCCGGGCTCGCCGAACAGCGGGTCGGCCAGGATCAGGGCGTCGCTCTTGCTGGGCGAGCTCTCTTGCATGCGCAGAACGTCACGGCCTGTACTGAGGTAAGTGATGGAGTAATTCTCCACTGCATAATGGTTCTGCGCGTCGACCAGCGCCTCGAACGGCATCAGGCTCAGCTGCCCGTCGGGTGCGATCAGCAGATGCGTGGCATCGCCTGCCAGCGGGCGCAGCGGCGCCAGAAGCCTTTCGTCCAGGCTGCGGGCAAGCCTGGTCGCGTCGTTCCTGCCCGGATCGCGGAGCGCCTGGCGATAGCCGTCGATGGCGCGGTCAAGTTCGGCCGCGTCGCCCAGTTCCTTCCATTGCACCGGGCCGGAAGGGCGAATGACGTAGGCGATATAGCGCCGCTGTGCGCCAGGGTTCTTCTCGATGAGGCTTGCCGGAAGGAATTTTCTATAATCGACGAATTCGACCAAAGCCGTCCTTGCGGGAAGGGCCGCGCGGATCGCGTCCAGAGTTACCGTCCGCGTCACGCCGCGGAACTCTGCGCTCCGCAGGCTGATCTCCGCCTCCAGCTTCTCTCTTTGCTCTTTCAGCGCGGCGATCCGTTTTTGCTGCTCGTCGCCATTGGATTTTTCTGAAGTGCTGAGGGCCAGACGGGCCAGGTGCGACGTGACCTCATCGAACTGGTCCAGAAGTTTGTTGCCCTCGGGATCAAGACGCTGGCGCAATGCGTGCAAACTGTCGGCCAGCGCGTCCAGCACGCGTCCTTTACGCTGCAGCACGGTAGTGACTGCAAGATTGCGCGCGGCTTCCTGGTCGGACGCAAGGTCCGCGCTGAGAGTGATCGCCTGGTCCAGTTGTGAGGATGACAGCTCGAGATAGGCGAGCTTCTGCCGTTCCGACCCGGCAACCAGGTTGAGGTCGGCATTGTGCTCGGTGATGGCGATCGCCCGCGCCAGGTTCGATTGCGCATCCACGGCATGACCCGTGGCCATTTCCAGTGCTGCCAGGCTGGTCAGCGTTTCCGCGACCTGGGGATGCTCCGCTCCGAACACTTTTTCACGAATCGTCAGTGCTTGCCGGAACAGCGGCTCGGCGCGTGTGTAGTCGGCCTGCATCAGATATAGAGATCCCAGGCTGTCCAGCGACTTAGCCACGCCGGAGCTGCCCTCGCCCAATGTTGTCCGGCGAATGGTCAGAGATTTTTGGTAAAAATCTTCGGCCTTGGCGAAGACATGTCGCTGGCGATAGATATCGGCAAGGTATTCGAGATTGTCCGCCACCAGCGGATCGTCGGCTCCGGCCACTTGCTCGTAGATCTTCAGGCTGCGCTGGTAAAGCGGCTCGGCTCGATCGAGATCGTTCTGGAAACGGTAAGCGTCACCCAGCGCCACTAAAGCCAGCGCCAGCCTCTGGTCCTCCTTGCGCCCGGGCTTGTCGGCAATCTCGATTGCCTGCTGCCCCAGGCGTGCCGCGCCGGCATAGTCGCCGCGTTCTGAATAAACGCCCGAGAGGTTCGCGACAATCACAGCCAACCCCGGATAGTCCGGCCCCAGAGCTTTGCTGCCGTCAGCCCAGGCCTTTTCGTACATAGCCTGAGCTTTTATGTATTCCCCTTTGTCGTCGTACAAATTGGCGAGGTTGACCGCGGCGTTCACCGCTGCGGGCCGTCCCGGCCCGTACACCTTCTCGGCAACGGCGACGGCCCGCAGTAAACACTGTTCGGCGGCCTCGTATCGATCGGTCTCTATATAGATGATGGAGGTGTTGTTCAAGAACGTATACAACTGAGAGGATTCATGGCCGGTCTTCTCCTCCAGCTTCAGCGCCCGGTCGTAGAAAACTTCCGCCTTGGGATAATCCGGTTTATGCAGGTAAACGCTGCCTATCAACCCAAGGGGGAGCGCCAGTGAAGGATCTTCGGGGCCAAGAAGTCTCTCGCGGATCTCCAGGGCCTTCTCCAGCTTTTTGATCGCCTCATCTCCTTTTTCCCGGCTCGTCATGGTTGCGGCCTGTGCAATCTGGGTCCTGGCCTGCTGCAGCTGAAAGTCTTTGTCCGAGGCTGGCCGCTCATTGCCCAGCCGCACCGTGCAGGTTTTTCCGCCGTCTTGAGCTACCTTGAATCCGACTTCCAGCCTGTATGTGCCGGTTTTCTCGGCCGCCACTTCCACCATTTCCCGCGTCCATCGTGCGTTACCGAAGCTGCGGTCGATGACATCGCCGTCGCTGTTGGACACACTGGTGGTCGCGCTGAGATTCGGGCATTCAACCTGAACACTGTTGTACCGGCCCTGGCCCATCTCGAAGCTGTAAGTATGTTTTGATCCCGCCGGGAGTTCGCTTGTGATCACCTTGCCCGTCTCAAGTGGGATTGCTTTTTCCGAATCTTTCGGGGGAGATGGATTCTGTTGCGGGCCGGTCCCGCCGGCTCCAAGGCAGGTTGAGCAGGCGAATAGGACGAGCGCCGCCACGGCGCAAGGAGTGCGAAGGCGGAAAGAAACGGAGCCTGAGTTACGGGCCATTGCCAAGTTACCCAAAAGCCTTCTTCCCGGGCGTAGAAAGGGGGCTCATTTTATCACTGCCCTGAAGGGATATGAGGCTACGAGTTCCGCGCGTCCTTTGGCTGATTGCCCCGTGAGTTCCAGAACATAATTCTGCGATTTAAGAAGGCTGGCCGGGAAGCTGAGGGATACAGCCTTTCTCTCACCCATCGGCGAAGATTGCAGGGTGGCGCTGTGCCATACCACGGCATTGGTGGCAGGATCTTTGAGCGCGGCATGGTACGCCCGGAAGTCGTCGGTGTCGAGCCCCAGCGTCAGGATGGCGAGGTCCGCGCCCGAACCCAGAGTGAGCACCGGGATGCGCGCCGCGCCTCGCGTCGGCGGCGGAAGCACCATGGCCACGGTCTTCAACTGATCAACGTTGGGTTTAGCCTGGCGCGCTTCTTCCAGTTGCTTGCGCAGATCGTCATTGGCAGAGCGCTGTTGGGCATTCTCGGCTTCAAGTTGCTGTTGATGCTGCAGGACCGACCCCTGGCCGGCCTGCGCATCTTTGAGCTCGCGCCGCAAACCGTTGTTCTCCCGCCACAAGTACCCGGCGACCACCAGCAATGCCAGGGCGAAGCCGGCAAAAGCCAGACGCGGCCCCCAGCCCCAACTCGACCGCTTGGGCGATGAAGCCTGGAACGATGCCGGCGTCGGTGCGGGTGCGACCTCCTCGATCGCGATGGCCTGCGTTTCCGGCGCAGGCTTTCTGGCGGTGCTGGGGAAGGTCCGCAGCGTCTCCGCGAACTCCACCTTGCGGCGGCGCCGCGGCGACGAGAGATACGAAGTCGTAAATCTCTCTAAGTCCCCGCCCGACAACTCCTTGCGGACGTAAGCATCGACCAGGTCGTTCTCCGCCGCGTTCAGTTGCGCGGCGAAGTCGTCGTCCACGATGCTGAGCTCATCGAGGCGCTCCGTCTCTTCCCGCGACAATGCCCCAAGAAGGTAACGAACCAGTAGACGCTCATCGTACTTTTGTTCATCCTGCGCAGCCATCAAACCTCTTCTCCGGCACGGTTACCTCACATATATAAGATAAAAAGCGGCAAAATCCTTCATGCCTGCATGCAGCACCGACGCACGCACAGCTCCAGCCGCTGCCGGATGCGGCAAGCGCGGATGCTCAACGCGTTGGTGGAGAGCCCAAGGCTCTGGGCAAGCCGGGCCCGACTCTCGATTTTGGCCCGTAATTCGCCCTGATAGTACTCAAGAATCAGCTCCCGGTCGGCTGCGGGAAGCTTGTTGAGGCAGAGTTCCAGGCACTCCAGCTTCTCCTGGTTGGCCGATTGGATGCCGCCGCCGGGACCATCGGGCATGCCCGGCAGATCTTCCAGGCTGGCCTGCGACTGTTCCGGCCGCCGCAGATATTCCAGGAACACGAATTTCGCAACCACGTAGCAGTAATGGATGGGAGAGAGGCCGGTGATGGTGCCCTTCTCGTCCAGCTTCTGGGCTACGCGACTCAGGGTTTCGTCAGCGAGTTCGTCGGGCGTGGTGCAGTTCTTGCGATCGAAATAAAATGTCAGCCGGCGTCGCATTTCCAGGTATCTCTCGCCGCCGGACTCTACACCCTGGTCCAGCCACGTGAGAAACTTCCGAAACGCGTCCTGAGTCGGTGCCCAATTTCTCTTCAACGCTGGCCTTTGCGATCAGGTCCGGCCGTTGGGAGGTCCGGACGCAGGGCCCAACATCCCTTCTCCTGGCCCCGCACAATAGCAGACTTTTTACCACAAGAGGTAAGTGGCCTGACAGTGAAAATCGTTTCCCGAAAATCGCTGACGGCCCCGTTCCCCCTATAATGCTCGGCCATGGCAAAGACAGATCTCTCCGCGCTATGGCAGGAGCACACCCAGCATGAATTTGTCACTCGCGATGCGGAATCGACTCTGGCCACCATGGTGGATGATGCCCACGTGAATCACGTTCCGGTGATGACCGGCGGCCGGGGCAAGGCCGCGCTGCGCGCCTTCTATTCGCGTGACTTCATTCCCTGCGTGCCTCCGGATACCAAGCTGACTCCCGTCTCACGCACCATCGGAGAAGATCGCCTGGTCGACGAGATGATCTTCTCCTTCACTCATACGCAGGAGATGCCGTGGATGCTGCCCGGCATTGCTCCCACCAATCGTCGGGTGGAGATTCCGCTGGTGGCGATCGTTGGTTTTCGCGACGGAAAGCTGGTCAGCGAGCACATCTATTGGGACCAGGCGTCAGTCTTAAAGCAGATCGGCTTGCTCCCCGATTCCCGATTACCGGTGTTTGGCGCGGAAACGGCGCGCAAAGTGATGAATCCGGGAACTGAACCAAACACGTAGGATTTCAAGCCTAAGAAAAGGAAGGTTATCGATGAAGATGAAGACCAGCCGCTTTGCCGTTGCCGTGTTGATCCTGTTCCTATCCGTTGGCCCAGCGCGGTTTGCAGGGGCACAGGAAGTCAAGAAGCCTGACGCTCTGCACGGCGAACGCCACGAATTCGTGATCGCCAACTTCAAGACCGAAAGCGGCGTAACGCTGCCCAAGGCGGTCATCGTCTACGGTACGTATGGACACCTGAACGCTGCGCGCGACAACGCGGTTCTGCTGCCTTCGCATTACATGGCCGACTTCCACGGCTACGAGTGGCTGATGGGAGCGGATCGGGCGCTCGATCCCGACAAACTCTTTCTGGTGACCACCGAGATGTTCGGCAACGGGCATTCATCTTCGCCCAGCAACACTCCCGAGCCTTTTCACGGTCCGCGATTTCCGGTCACTACCATCCGCGACAACGTGGAGGCCGTGCACCGGCTTCTGGCTGAGGAACTCAAGATTACGCACTTGCGCGCCGTCGTCGGCTTTTCCATGGGCGCCGAGCAGGCGTTTCAGTGGGCCGTGAGTTATCCCGATTTTGCCGATCGCATCGTGGCCACCTCAGGCACCGCCAAGTGCTATCCCCACGGAGTGGTGCGCTTGGAAGGCCAGATTGCCGCGCTGACCGCCGACGCCGCCTTCAACAATGGCGACTACACCTCTCCTCCGGCCAAAGGCCTGGAGGCTTTTTCCACCGTCTGGGCCGCGTGGCTTTACTCCCAGGAGTGGTGGCGCAAAGAGCTGTGGCGTGAGCGTTCCCCGGCCGGCACTACCTTCGAGCAGGTGCTGAACCAGTACCGTACTGCCATTGGTAAAGGCGCCGATGCCAACAACCTGATTCTGCAGGCGCGAGCCTGGGAAAAGCACGATGTGGGCACTACTCCCGGTTTCAACGGCGACGTTGAGAAAGCCTTGCGTTCGATCAAAGTTCCGGTGCTCTACATGCCGTCGGAGACCGACCTTTATTTCCCGGTCGGCGACGCGCGCTACGAGTCGGCGTTTATTCCTCACGTGACACTGCTGCCGATCCCGTCACTCTGGGGGCACACGGCGGGCGCGGCCAGCAATCCGGCAGATGCAAAATTCCTGAACGACAATATCGGAAAGTTTCTGGCAGGGAAGTGGTAAGAATCCCACTGTGCGACTGCAATCGGCCGCACGCATAACTGCCATCAAAACTTTGAATTGGTTTTCTCTCTGATTGCCGTTTAGGCTGAACCTCAAGTTGGCGGGGCAGCGGCCGCTGTGCTCAACCAGGAATCTCCACCGGCTAAAAGAAAAACCATCGGTGTGCTCGGGGCGTGATTCTATACTGGCTCGATGCAAACAGTGCTGCAAGACCTGCTCTACACGCTGCGACAGCTGCGCAAAAGCCCGGGCTTTACTCTTCTGGCTATCACCGTACTGGCGCTCGGGATCGGCGCGAACACTGCGGTGTTCAGCGTAGTCAACGCCGTCTTGCTGAAACCGCTGGCCTATCGCGATGCCGGCCGGATCGTGACTCTCTCCACCCTCTGGGGAAAAGACGGAAGACACGGCCAGGTGTCGGCGCCCGACTTCCGAGACTGGCACGATCAGAGCACCGCCTTCGCCGCCCTGGCCTACTACGAGGAAGAAGAGATTGCCGTGACCAGCGGCTCGTCCACCGAGTACACGCGCGTGGTCGCGGTGACGCCCGAATTCTTCAGTGTCTTCCAGGCGGCTCCGGTTGCGGGAAGGATGTTCAGCGCCGATGAGATAAAGCCGCACAGCGGCGGGGCCGCCATCATCAGCAACGCTTACTGGCATTCGCATTTTGGCGCCAGTCCCGGAGCGTTGGGGCAGCAGGTGAAGATGCTGGAGAAGAGCGTGAGCATCGTTGGCGTGATGCCGTCGGGAATGGTCTTCCCCGGCAGGGCCGACATCTGGATCCCGGCCAACACCATCGCCGAGGAGATGGCCGCCCGTTCAGCCCACAATTACCTGGTCGTCGGACGCCTGCGTCCCGGAGTCACGCTGCAGCAGGCCCAGGAGCAGATGACCGGCATCGCCGCACGCCTCGCCCGGCAGTATCCGGACAGCAACGAAAACAAATCGGCAGCCGTAACCTTCATGCTCGACGAGATGGTCACCGGCGTGCGCCTTACCTTATATCTCCTGCTTGGCGCCGTGGGTGCGGTTCTGCTGATTGCGTGCGCGAACATGGCCAACATTTTGCTGGCCCGGGCCTCAACTCGAGGCCGCGAGATGGCGATTCGTGCCGCCGTGGGAGCGAGCCGCGGACGCATCGTGCGCCAGCTCGTCACCGAGAGTGTTGTGCTGTCTCTGGCCGCCGGGGCGGCGGCATTGGTGCTGGCCGCATGGGCTTCGCACACCCTGGTGGCGCTGGCCCCGGCGGGAGTCCCGCGCATCGGTGAAGCCTCTATCGACGGTCAGGTGCTGGCTTTTACTCTGGTGATCTCCATCGTTGCCAGCATTCTCTTCGGACTTCTTCCGGCGCTGCAGCTGTCGCGACTCGATCTGTATGAAGCGCTTAAGCCAGGCGCCGCCCGCGCGGTGGCCGGCGGCCGTGGCCGCGGCACGCGCTCCGCGCTGGTGGTGGCTCAGGTTGCGCTCTCAGTGATCTTGCTTGCCGGCGCGGGGCTTCTGATCAAGAGCTTCGCGGCGCTGCATGACGTCGCGCTGGGCTATCGTCCGGAGAACCTGCTGATCATGGCTAGCGATGTGCCGGCCTCGGCACACTATCCTCCCTCGGAAGAAGATCTGAAGAGCTTGCGCCATGCCACGGGCATCTACCGCGACCTGATGGCTCAGGTTGCCACCATGCCCGGGGTGGCGGCCGTGGCCGCTACCCGCGCCGTCCCAACGGATGTGCCCTCCACCGGCGGCTACTGGATCGATCACCTGCCGGCGCAGCTCAACGTGAGCGCGCCACAAGCCGTCTTTTCCGTAGTGACTCCGGGAGCATTTGCTGCGCTGGGCATTCCGGTGCTGCAGGGCCGCGATTTCGAGGAGAGCGACACCTACGACGCGCCCTTTACCGCGGTGATCAACCAGGCGTTGGCGCGGGAGTCGTTCGCCGGCCAGGATCCAATTGGCCGAAGCATCTTCTGCGGGCTCGATTCGATGAAGGGAATGAGAATCGTGGGCGTAGTGGGCGACATTCGCCAGCACGGCCCGGCCCGCCCGCCGGAGCCGGAAATCTACATGCCCTACCAGCAACATCCGCTGACCGCGACTTCGCTGAACCTGATCGTGCGCACCTCGGCGGCGCCGGCGACCCTGGAAAGTGCATTGCAGCGCAAGATGCGGGCGCTCTCGCCGGATACACCGGTGCGCTTTACCACTATGGGGGCCCAGCTTTCAGAGAATATCGCGGTGCCGCGATTCCGCACGCTGCTGATCGCGATCTTCGCCGGGCTGGCCCTGCTGCTGGCCATGGTGGGAGTTTACGGAGTGATGTCGTACACGGTGAGCCAGTCGATCAATGAGATCGGCGTGCGCATGGCCTTGGGCGCCAGCCGGGGCAACGTGCTGCGCCTGGTTCTGGCGCAGGCGCTGACGTTGTCTATTGTGGGTATGGCCGCCGGTCTCGCCGGGGCGCTGGTGCTGGGACGCCTGATGAACAGCTTGCTGTTCATGGTGAAGCCGACCGATCCGGTCATTCTCATCACCGTAGCCGGTCTGCTCCTGCTGGTAGCGCTGGCGGCGAGCTATGTTCCTGCGCGGCGGGCCACCAAGGTTGATCCGCTCATCGCCATGCGCTACGAGTAACGCTACTGGTTGCGCAGTGCAACCATGGGGTCCACGCGAGCCGCGCGCCATGCGGGAATGGCCGCGGCCATCACCATGATGGGCATGACGCCCAGCAGCACCGCGGCGTAAGTAACCGCGTCCGTGGCCTGCAGGCCGAACAACATCGCCTTCATCACCCGCGCCCCGGCAAACGCGAGCGCCAGCCCGGCGGCTGCGCCGAGCGCGGCAGTGTACGTCGCATCACTTAGCACCAACCGCGTGATGCTGTCCGGCGACGCGCCGAGAGCCATGCGCACGCCAAACTCAGGAATGCGCTGGACCGTTATATTACTCATCACGCCGTACATGCCGGCCACAGCCAGCAGCAGCGCCACTCCGGCAAATAGACCAACCAGCATCGCTCGCAAACGCGGCGTGGCGATCGAGTCGGAAACCATGGTTTGCATGGTGGTGAACCGAGTGGCCACCTGAGGATTGAGCGCGAGCATCTTGCCCCGCACGGGCTCGATCAGAGAAGCCGGCGCAACGGCGCTGCGCAGAACAAGCTCGACCTCGTTCCCGTAGAAAGGATGTTGCAGAAGCGGCATGTAGATCGTTGGTCCCGGCGAGGACGCCGGTGAGTCCTGCCGCACATCCGCCACTACGCCGACGATGGTCATCCACCTGGGCGGGGCGTCCAGACCGCACTCGATGGTGTGGCCAATGGGATCTTTGCCAGGGAAGCTCTGCTGCGCCAGCGATTCGCTGATGATGGCCACGTATACGCGATCATAGCGGTCGGTCGCATTGAAATCTCGCCCATGAAGCAGCGGGATGGCCATGGTCGAAAAGTATCCCGGACCGGAGAGACTGAAATTGGCGTGGGCCACGCGAGGATAGAGAGCGACGTTGAATTCCTGGCCGTCGACAGTGTATCCGCCGTTGGAGCCATACTCAGCCGTGGGTACTCCCATGGCGGCTGCTGCCGAGGTAACGCCCGGAACCCGCTTCATCTCCGCGACGGCGTTTTCAAAGAATCGTCCGGCCTGAAGATAATCTTCGAGAGTGTGCGCCGGATCGTGGGCGTACATCACCAGCATGCTTTCGGTGCGGAAGCCCAGGTCCACGCTGTTGAGCGCCAGAAAGGTGCGGAAGAGAAGTCCGGCGCCGATGGCCAGCGCGAACGACAGCGCCACCTGCACCACCACCAGGGAGTTTCGCAAGCGGTTGGACGATCCGGCCAGTCCGCGCGCGGCCTGCTTCAACGCGTTGTTCAGATCCACCTTCGCCGCCTGCCATGCCGGGCTCATGCCGAAGAGGAAGCTCGAGAGAAGAGACACGCCGATGGCAAAACTGAAGACCGTCCAGTTGACCTGAATATCGGCGAGGCGCGGCAACCCAACCTGCTGCGAGGTGGCATGGGTGAGGATACGAGTACCGGCGATAGCCAGCAGCAATCCCACCGCGCCTCCCGCGAGGGCGATGAGGCTGCTCTCCACGAGCAGTTGGCGGGCGATGGCGGCGCGAGTTGCGCCCAAAGCAGAGCGTACCGCCATCTCGCGTTGCCGGGTCGTGGCGCGAGCCATCATCAGGTTGGCCACGTTGGCGCAGGCAATCAACAGCACCAGAGAGACCGCCCCCATCAGAAAGTAAAGCGTGTTTCGGACCGAGCCCACCAGTTGGTCCCGCAGCGACATGGCCAGAAAAGATTTCTTCTTGTTGGAATCGGGAAAGGCTTTTTGCAGTCGCAGCCCGATGGTACCGAGCTGCATGTTGGCCGCGTCCAGCGATGCGCCCGGCCTCAGCAGGGCGATCACCCGGTAGTTGTACGCGGTACGCTCCACACCCCAGGGTTTTCCCGGCTGCGGGGAAGTCGCCAGCCATACCTGGGCCTCGCGCGGGAAGCGAAAGCTGCCGGGGGCGACACCGACAATCGTATAAGCCTCGCCTTCCATGTGGAGAGTCTGGCCGAGCGCTCCCGCGCCGGAGCCGAAATTACGTTGCGCAAAGGGCAGGCTCACGACCGCGCCGCGAGGTACGTCATTGCCCTGGAACTCCCGGCTCTCGAAGCCGCACCCAAATGCCGGGGCGAGGCCGAAAACGGCAAAGAAATTCGGCGCGACAAAATATGTCCCCACGAACTCGGCGTGATCGGCCAGCTGCACACCCATCTCACCGCCGTAGTAGAAGCTCAGCTGTTCGAAGTCCGAGGCGCCGGCGCGAATGTCCACCAGGTCGGGCCCGGTGAGGCGCGGGATGGACCGGCTTTCGTCCAGGAACGAAGTATTCAGCTGCACGATGCGGGAGGCGTTCGGATAATCCAGCTGCCGCAGCAGGACGCCATTGACCACGCTGAACATGGTGGTATTGGCGCCGATGCCGAGGGCCAGCGTCAGCATGGCGACGGCTGTGAACGCTGGTGAGTTTTTCAGGGTGCGCAGGGCGTAGCGAAATTCGTGAAGCACGGCGTCTCCTGACTGAAAATAGACGCTTCAATCCGCCATTTGGTGATGCACGATTTTTGCCGTCGGCTGTTCCTGACCCTTGCGCAGCTCCAGCTTGGCCACGGCTTCGGTGTGGACCTCGTCGGGGCCATCGGCGATGCGCAGTGTCCGGACGTTCGCCCAGGCCGAGGCCAGGAATGTGTCCTGGCATACGCCGGCTCCGCCGTGCGCCTGAATGGCGCGATCGATCACGCGCAGCGTGGTGTTGGGCACCACGACTTTGATCATGGCAATCTCCGCCTGCGCGACTTTGTTGCCCACCGTATCCATCATGTACGCCGCCTTGAGCACCAGCAGGCGCGCCTGCTCGATCTCCATGCGCGACCTGGCGATGTCGGCGCGAATGGTGCCTTGCTCGGCAATGGTTTTTCCGAAGGCCACTCGCGAGCGGACTCGTTTGCACATCAGTTCCAGCGCCCGCTCGGCCACGCCAATGCAGCGCATGCAGTGGTGAATGCGTCCCGGGCCCAGCCGTCCTTGCGCGATCTCAAAGCCCCGGCCTTCGCCCAGCAGCATGTTGGAGACGGGCACACGCACATTGGTATAGGTGACGTCACCGTGGCCGTGCGGTGCATGGTCGTAGCCAAAGACGGTCAGCATGCGCTCGATCTTCACGCCCGGCGTGTCGGTGGGAACCAGGATCATGGACTGCTGCCTGTGCCTGGGAGCTGTGGGATCGGTTTTGCCCATGAAGATAGAGATCTTGCAGCGCGGGTCGCCGGCGCCGGAAGACCACCACTTGCGCCCGTTGATCACGTACTCATTGCCTTCCCGGCGGATGCTGGACTCGATGTTGGTTGCGTCGGACGAGGCCACGGCCGGCTCGGTCATGGCGAAGCAGGAGCGGATCTCGCCGTTCAGCAGCGGTTTCAGCCAGCGCTCTTTCTGCTCCGGGGTGCCGTAGCGCTCGATGACTTCCATGTTGCCGGTGTCGGGCGCCGAGCAGTTAAAAACCTCCGGCGCCATGTGGCTGCGGCCCATGACCTCGCACAAGGGGGCATATTCCAGGTTGGTGAGCCCGGCGCCGCGTTCGCTCTCGGGAAGAAAAAGATTCCACAAGCCGGCGGCGCGGGCCTTCGGCTTGAGCTCCTCGATGACGCGCGTAGGCTGCCAGCGATTGCGCTCTACTTCTTCGTGAAAACGGTGCTCATTGGGGTAGATGTGCTCATCCATGAACGCCGTCAGGCGCTTCTCGAGATCTTTGGTCTTAGCCGAGTATTCAAAATGCATCGCAAGCCTCGTTTTCGTGGAACGGGTGATTGTAAGGCGGGAGTAGATGCCGCGACAAATGCAGTGCAGCCGGGTGAGGAGTGCCCGCTGCGTTGCGAACGGCGCGGGCACTCGCTCTTGGCCCGGTCATTTCCTGGCTGAAGCCGAGTGGTAGGCCTTGGTCTCCTTGTCGACAATGTCGAGCAGATTCCCGATGGTCAGGTTCACGTCGATGAGGTGCAGTCCCCAATCGGGCAGCACCTGCTTGTTGACCACCACGTCGCCCACGATGTCGGTGGCGCGTGGAGAGGCGGGATCGCCGTGAACCGTTACCGCGAGATAAGAGCCGTGCTCGTTGACCACGCACTCGGCCGTCAGCATTCCCGGGACGCTTACGAATGGCGTATTGATGGGCTGCTCCGGCTTCACCCATGGTCCAGGTGCGAGCTCGGAGTTGGCGAGAATTCCACTGCCGCCCGAACCCAGGTAGGAATGCAGTTCGCCGCTGCCGCCGCCCAGCGCGGCCGGGTTGGTACAGGCCGACTGCATGTTCTCACCGGGAACTTTGCCGAAGCGGCTGTTCGCCGGTGGAGGAACATTGGAGCGGAAAGAGGCAAACGTGATCACGCATCCGATCTGGTTGGCGGCGTGGCACAGCGGCATGTGCTGGAAGGCGCCCCCCACGTCTTTTCCTTTCGGCACGGGAAGGCTGGTTCCCAGCAGCAGGGCAGAGATAATGCGCGCCTGCACCGGCTTGCCGTCAATTTCTGATTTGATGAGCTGGGTGAGCATGCCCGAGCCCTGAGAGTGACCGATCAGAACTACGCCCCGGCCCTTGTTGTCGTGTTCCAGGTAGTAATTCCAGGCATCGAGAACGTCGTTGTAAGCCAGCTCCCGGCTGACAGCGACCGGCGTGCCCGCGAGCACGGCGCGCAGCGCGGTCAGCGTGATCTGGCGGTACATGGGCGCGTAGAGGCGGCACCTGGAGCCGAAGCGGGCAAACTGTACCTTGACCACCGACTTCTCTTCCGGGCCGGGAATCATGTCGCTGTTCGGCGTGGGATCGTTGGAAACCGTGGGATAGACGTAGAAGCAATCGATGGGCGCGTTGGCGTTGGCGGCCCATTTTTCGGTCTTCAGCTTGCCGTCCGCGGAGACAATGGTGGTGTTCAGGTCAACCGCGCAGGCGTCCTGGCGGCCGGGCCGGCACAGCCAGTTGTCGCCATTGCTGTAATCGTTTTTAGGCGGCGCCGGCGGTTTTTCCGCCGCGGCCGGCGACGGGTTGGGTGTCGCCGTCTGAGGGAACATGACTGAGCTCCCGGTGGCAATGAGTAGGGCTGAAGCAAAGATGCAGCGTCGTAGCATGTTCTCCCTCTTCTAATTAAGGTCGGTTAGATTAAAACCAGCCGCTTCGGGAGCCTGACCTGCGCCTGGCGTCCTTCCGAAGAAATGATGCGGCCAAGGCCCTTTTTAAAGCGAATGAGGCGCAATAGCGCCTGAACGGTCGGTCATTTTAGCTTTCCGCAGGCGTCTCTGCAATCCTTTTCGCTCATCCCCTTGCCGTTAAGTAGTTTAGGACGAATCTGCAGGCCACCCTGCAATCCCGCAGCGTCTGTTGACATATAGGATTCGTTAATTTTTTTGTGCAAAGGGCTTGAAAATCAGCTATAGTCTCGCGGCAGATTTTGTCCCGGGTTCGGGCGCACGCTGGTTCGTATAGTCCTTGCAGCACTGCCAACGACTGTGGGGAGCGCGCAAAAAAAAGAACGAGCGTCCAATCGAACCTCACGAATGTTTGCCTTATTTCCGCAGTCATGCAGTTCGTGTTACGGAGCGTGCTGGGAAAGGAGAGTCCAAAACAGTGGTTCTCACGTAGTCCGGCAAGAAACAGAACTGCGCGAACGGAGACATTGTGCCTGTTGAATAGTTACTTCTTCCCCCGCCATCTTTGAGAAAGTTTTTACCTTACTGAGGGGGCACAATGAAAAGTCTCATCAAGTTCTGCTTCTTGTGTGGGCTGCTGGTGGTGCTGGGGCTGCTATCGGCCAACGCACAGGTTGACTATGCGACCGCAACGCTGCGGGGAACCGTATTGGATCCGCAGGGCGCGGTGGTTTCCGGGGCAACGGTCACGGCGACCAATCCGGCGAGCGGCCTGAGTAAATCGGCAAAAACCGGGGGCGACGGCGCGTACCGCATTCCCGCACTTCCGCCTGGAACCTACCAGGTGACCATCGATGCTCCGGGCTTCTCCAAAGAGGTGGCCAAGGGTGTCGAGCTCACGGTGGGACAAATCCAGGTCTATGACGCCCATCTCAAGATCGGCAGCGCTTCGGAGACCATCGAGGTCAGTTCCGACTCCATCCCCCTGATTCAGACCGAGCAGACCCAGCAGGCCAACACCATCAACCAGCTTCAGGTTGATGAGCTGCCCAATATCAACCACAACATCACGCAGCAGGTGTACACGCTGCCCGGCGTGTCCAACGCCGACTCGCCGCGCAGCCAGAACCCGGGCTTCACCGGCTTCGGTACGACCGGCTTCTCCATCGGAGGCAGCAACGGCCGCAACAATCTTTCGACCATTGACGGCGGCGAGAATGAGTACGGAACCGGCCAGTATCGCGTCACAACGATCCCTCAGGACACGATCCAGGAATACCAGGTCAACCGCAACGGCTTTGCCGCGGAATTCGGATTCACCGACGGTAGCGCCATCAACATTGTGACCAAGAGCGGCGGGAACCTGTATCACGGCAGCGTCTACGGTCAATTCCAGAACCATAGCGTTTCGGCGCAGAACTTCTTTAATGGGATTGAGAACCTTCCCTCTGCCTATAACCAGAGCATCTTCACAGGATTTTCGGCCGGCGGCCCGATCAAAAGAGACAAGCTGTTCTTCTTCCTCAGCTACGAATACCGGAATTTGAATACTCCCGATTACACCAATGCCAACATTTTGAGCGCACCCACGGTGGTGGGTCCCAGCGCCGCGCAGGCATCTTATGTGAGCGCGCTGAAAGCTTCGGGAAACCCGTTTCTTATCGGTTTTGCCAACGGAATTTCGCCGGGGTTAAGCCCGCTCAACGACCCGATTCTCAAGAGCATTCTGACGAAGGAGAACGGGGTTTTTAACGATCCGTTCCGGCAACATAACGCTTTGGTGCGGTTTGATGCACAGCCGAATAACGCCAATTCGATCAGCCTGCGCCTGGAGTATGCACACAACGACTACGCCGCGGGAAATCCGGACGCTAGCGGGCTTTTTACGCGCGATTTCAGCATCCTGGGCACGTGGACGCACAACTTCGGGGCATCGACAATCAATCAGGTGTTGGTACAGATCGTCCCCAAGAATGTGGCCAACAACCTTCCCAATCCATTCCAAGGGACAAACTTCAGTTTGGGCAACCTGAACGTGGGAAACCTGGGCGGCACTTCGTCATTCGGCAGCCCCGCGCTGGTTCCGTACCTGGCGCATCAACGGCGCTATCAATTTGAAGACAACTTAACGTGGAATCATGGACAGCACACGATCAAGGTGGGCGCGTCCATGCGTTTGGCTGACTATCACGTGGAAGACGATCTCTGGTTTAACAATGAGTTCGATTTCCGAGATGGACTGATTCCGCTGATCTCGCTGGCGCCGGCTGCAGTGCAGGCACAGCTTGTCGGCTTCAATCTGACGCACGGATTCCCGGCCTTCGGTCCGCCCAACACCAACCTGAGCGCACCGCAGTCCTTCGCTTTTGGAATCCCGGTCGACGTGCTGGCAGGGAACTTGCCTACTTCGGCCGGCCCGAGCAATCCGCAATGGGCAGGATGGGGCAAGTATTTCGGGAGCTACATTCAGGATAGCTGGAAACTCAGCTCGCGGCTGACCATGAGTGCGGGCGTGCGCTTTGATGTGGATGGCGAACCTGCGCCTTTGACCAACAGCTTCTACGCTTCGCCGCGTCTGGGATTTGCCTGGGATCCCTTCGGTGACCAGAAGACCGTGATCCACGCCGGTGGCGGCATCTATGTAGCCCCGGTGGATGTGCTGATTCCCTCCTATGGGTCTCTGCTGGATGGAAGTGGCCGGTACATCAATGAGGTGCTGGACATCCTGAGTCCCACCAATCCCCAGGTTGCGCAACTCTGGGGCCTGGGGCTAGCGAAGGGCGAATTGCCTTTCGGAAGGTTGACTCCGGCGGATTTTGCCGCTGTAGGAATTAATTTCCTGACGCCGGGCGCTCTGGTGGCTTACGGAGTAGCTCCCAATTACAAGAACCCGTACACCGTGCAGGCCAGCCTGGGCATCGACCGGCAGATCGGAAACAACTTTGCCGTGTCACTCGGTTACCTGATGTATCACGGCGTCCATCTGCAGCAGCCGGTGGACACAGGCCTTACGCAGATCAATTCCGGGAACCCGTTATGCGCAGCTAGTCCGCATGGGGCGGCGTCGTGCACGGATTTCACGGGTGGTCCGCTTTACACCCTGAATTCCAACCAACTGCAGCACACTACGTATGAGTCTGGCGGCAGTTCCATCTATCACGGCATGACGGCTTCGCTGACCAAGCGCTACACGCATGGTTTGCAGTTCCAGGTGAACTATACCTGGAGCAAGAGCATCGATAACGTGATTGACTTTGCCAGCTTCCAGAACTGGTTCCGGCCAAGCGATATGCAGGCGTTCCGGGCGGTTTCAGTGTTTGATATTCCACACACCCTGGTGGCGAATGCGGTGTATACCACGCCCTTCAAGGCGGGTACGGGGAATATCCTGCGCAGCATCCTGTCCGACATTTCCATTGCTCCGATCGAGACCTGGAGGAGCGGATTGCCGTTCTCGATCCGCACCCCCAGTCTGGCAAACCTGGTGCTCCCATCGGCGAGCGGACCCTCGCTCCAGACCGGACAGGACCAGAACTATGCCATGCCGTTCGGCGCCACGCGTGATGCCAACCGCGGTCCGGCCTACAGCACGACGGATGTGAGCTTGAAGAAAGCTTTCTTCATCAATCGCGATCGCGGCGTGAAGCTGGAGACGAGTGTGGCCGGTACCAACATTTTCAATCGGGTCAACTTCAACCGCGTCAGCGATTTGTTTGATATCGCTGGTGGCATTCCCACCAACGGCATCGTGCAGACCGCTGACGGACCGCTGAATCTTTTGACTGGGCCATACACGGGTCTCCACGGTGTGAAGCCCACATCTCCGGGCCAGGTCACTCAGCCGCTGTTCTTCTCCGGCGCGGACCTGCCGCGGCAGATTCAGTTTGGTCTGAAACTGGCCTTTTAGCGAAGCAAGTGCGGAACCAACAAATCAGGGCCACCAGGTGCAGACGCTTGGTGGCCTTCTTTATACAAATCGGAGATATGGTTGCCAACTTCAGTAATAGAAATTGATGCTATTAGCGATTGCAGGGCAAGTATCGAGAGGGTGTCATACTTAGTGAAAAGCAAATTGAAGTGGGGCCTCATTTCGGTCGCGTTAATCTTATGCGCTGTTCTCATTTATTCGAAGGGCAGACAGCTCGAGGCAAGAATATGGCATTGGCGGAATGGTGATTTTGCGCGAATTGGAGCGTACGAAGTGCCTGTGCCGCGAAGTTGGACTGTCGAGACAACGCCAGGCTCGATTGTCCTGATAGATGCATCTTCGGAGCTGGATCAGTCTACGAGAAACGTCATTACGATTCTCATCGAATCACCTGCCGTAAAGAATCTTGAAGGCTGGAAATTGTTTAGGCGGCGGTCGCTCAAGGAGAGTGGGACTGATTTTATTGTAGATCGGTCATTCCCTTTTGCCAACGGACAGGTATCGTGCCTAGGTGGCCACGAACTCAAGCGAATAAGGGGAGGCGAAAAGATTGTGTCGGCGGAATGCTGGTCGTCTTCAGGTGATCTCTGTCTCATCTTCGCCGGTAATTCAAGAGATCTTGAGGTCCTGTATTCGATCATCCCGAATGTGCGCAAGCATTCGACATAGTTTTCGAACCACGAAGTCATAAGCCGTGTTGCGAAAGCGTCCCTGCGCCGAGGGTGAACTGAAAAGAAATTGATTGCATGGTGGTGAATGGCTCTCACCGGTGGCACTTGCCGCGAACCGGTGAAAAAAACGGGCGGGCTGAGTTCCGGCAGTGCATTAGCTTTGATCGGCCGATGCGCCGTACTTTCAAACCGTAGCGACGCTGCCGCCTCTGTTCTCTTGAGCGCAGCGACGCTAACAGGCGTATGGCATATAATCAGCGGCCCAAGTTTCGGGAATAGCAAGAGAAGTCACAGTGCCGAAGATCGCCAAAGACCGGATTGAGCAGAACCAGCGACGCATTGAAGCCGCTGCGCTGAAGCTTTTCACCCGGCAGGGCTTTCATGGTACCAACATTCGCGAGATTGCGGAGAAGATCGGCGTCTCCACCGGCGCCATCTACACCTACTATCCCAGCAAGGAAGCGATCTTTGCCAGCCTGGTGCGCGGATATCGCGCGCGCATTGACGCCTGGCGCAAGCAAATTTGCGAGCGGCTGAAAGAGCCGCTGTCGAAAAACGGGCTGCGGACTCTGGGCGCGGAGATTCGCAAGTTGGTGTATCGCGACCCCGAGTACCTGCTGCTGCTCTACATCGACGTGGTTGAGTTCAAGAACCAGCACTTCACGGAAACATTTCACGACGTTCCTGAACAGTTCCGGCGCATGCTGGCGCCTCGGCTGCGCGAGGCGCGTCAGGACGCCGGCTGGCAGGGGCCCGATCCGGCGTTTGTGCTGGCTTCGGCCTATCTTTATTTCTTTACCTACGCCGGGATAGAAAAGCTCTATCGCGGTAATCGCCACATGGGCGTCTCCGACGACCAGGCAGCGCAGCAGTTTGCCGAACTGCTCTGCCGGGGCTTGTGGGAGTCCGGCGGGGATTCGGCTGCTGAAGGCGACCAGAAACCTACGGCGCATCTGAGCAAGGCGGAGATCCACGCCCTGCACAAGCCGGCGCTGGATCGTATTGGGCTGATGCGCCTGCTCTCGGGAAGGCTGTGGAGCGCGCCGCCCGACGTGCCCTCGGACGGAGCGCAGAGCAAGGTTGCACCCATGCTGTTTATTCCCCAGATCACGCGCAGCCGGATCGATCACAACCAGATCAGGGTTGAAGCCGCGGCGCTGGACCTTTTTACGCGCCAGGGTTTTCACTCCACCAAGATGCGCGAGATCGCCGAAGAAGCAGAAGTTTCCTCGGGCTCGATCTACACCTACTACGCCAGCAAAGAAGCGCTGTATGAGAGTCTGGTGAAGAACTATCGCGCCTGCATGCGCGTCTTCCGCGAGAAGGTGTTCTGCGCGCTGGAGAATCCCTTCTCGCGCGATGATCTCAGGTTGCTGGCGCTGGCCGTGCGCTCGATGGTTTACCACGACGCCGAGTACCAGCTGCTGACCTTCATCGACATCATCGAGTTCCGCAACCAGCACTTTGCCGACACGTTCTACAAACTTCCCGAGCAGTTTCGCCGTGTGCTGGCCCCGGCGCTGAACAAGGTAAAGAAAGAGAAAGGCTGGTGCGGACTGGATCCGGCGTTCGCGCTGGCCGCCATCTATCTTTATTTCTTCACTTATTTTGTGATCGAACGGCTGATGCACGGCAACCAGCATCTCGGCGTCTCCGACGGGCAGGCCATCGAGCAATTCATCGACGTGCTGTCGCGCGGCCTGTGGGGCGCGGCGGAGGCGCAAGGCCGGCAGCAGGTAGTCAATGAAGAAAAGGCCGCCGCTGTCGTTCTGGACACTGCTGAGCCAACGGAGAAGCCGCGCCGGCCACCGTTGTCGCTGGTAGTGAGCAGCGGAAACTAGACGATCCCTACATAAAGGAGAATTTCAGGATGCGATTGAGCCGTCCTCGCATTGCGCCTCTGCCTGCAAAGGAATGGGACGCCGAGACTCGAGAGTATCTTTCGCGGCTGGAGCGCGATGGCCAGGTATTCAACATCTTTGCCACCCTGGCGCGCCATCCCGACCTGTTGCGGCGATGGACGGTCTTCGCCGGTCATGTGCTGGGGAAGTCGACGCTTCCTGTGCGCGAGCGCGAGCTCGCCATCCTGCGTGTTGGCTGGCTGTGCCGCGCGGGATACGAATGGGGGCATCATGTGGCCATTGGCAAAGAGTGCGGGCTGACGGATGCGGAAATAAAACGTGTGGCCGATGGTCCGCAGGCGGCCGGATGGAAGCCGTTTGATGCGGCGCTGCTGCGCGCCGTTGATGAGCTGCACGCCGATTCCTTAGTGAGCGATGCCACGTGGCAGGCGCTCGCTTCGGGCTTCAACGAGCAGCAGATGCTTGACTTTCTTTTCACAGTTGGCCAGTACGAGTTGGTCTGCATGATGCTCAATTCGGTCGGAGTGCAACTGGAAGAAGGATACGAGCGGATGCCGCCAAGGTGATGGGCCACGCGGCCGTAGGTGGAATTTAACACGCTATTCACACAGGGCTTCGCCGGATGTCGCCCGGCATCTATAGGCGAAATATCCTCAGCAGCCTGGTTTTTGCCCTGTTTCTTCTCGACCTATAGCTAAGTTGGTGATCTTGCAGTAGGTTGCAGCGCAACATTTTTCGCATTGCAATGGGACATGTACCAAAGTACAATCCATCTACTCCCCTCAGGCCCAGGAAAAAAGGAAGCACGAGAGTCACTTCGTTGGTGATACAGAATTCAGACTGGCCGTCTGGAAACGTCGTACACCTGCGCACCATGCAGGTTTGCGGCTCCCTCGAACGCGTTGTCGCGCGGTCGTCGCGGCTTGTCCACTCGCGCCGACAGGTTCATCACCTCGCCTGTTACGTTACATCCGTAAGGTCATTACAGGACAGAAGAATCATTATCCCCACGCGCGTTCACTCCGGGATTGAGGCCGCAGTTCTCGGCAGGTTTATGCCGAAGAATATGTCAGGGAGAAGAGGTCTGAAGGTAGGAAGATCTTCTCCTTTGGTGCGGTTTCAGTCCAGGATTTTCGCCCTGAACAAGAATCAATGCTCGACGTTAGCCATGCAGATGTGCACCCGGATCGCCGCGACGATGCGGCGCCGGTCTTCCCCCCTGTCACGCCTGCAGCACGCACTCACTTATTCCGCAACCCCAGGTGAAACAGGGAGGCCACTTTGCTCAACTTCCAGACTTTAGTTCCAGAACATCTGGTTCGGGTCGTGCTGTGGCTGGCCGCCATAGTGCTGGCCATCGATCTAGTCATGGTGCTCTACATCTTTCTGCGCCGTATGGCCCGGCGTCGCTACTTCGACGTGAAGGACGCAGCGACCAAGAAGTATTCCGAACCCGTAGGCCGGTTCCTGGCCGGCGAGATCGATGCCGAGCAGCTGGCGCCGTTGTTGCGCAACGGCCGAAGCCGCGCGGTGCGCGACGCCATTCAGGGCCTGCTGATGGGCAGCCTGACCGAGAGCAATCGCCCCAGCCTGGCCGCGGTCCTGTTAAAGCTGGGAATTGTCGACCGCTGGGCGGCCGACGCCTTCGGAAAACGCCGCGCCCGGGAGATTATGCGTCACCTGGTTGACCTTGAGCCGCTGCCACCGGCCAGGAAGCCGCGGTTCGAGAGGATCCGGCAGCGCCGTCTCTTTTGCGTTGCGCGGGCAGCCGCGGTGGCGCAGCTGGGGCAACTGGATCCGCAATACGCCCAGGTGTTCATGAACGAAGCCATGCGCGATCCTTCGTCTTACGTGGGACGCGCCAACGTTTCCGCCATGGGGAGAAACCGCGAAGCCTTCCAGGTGACAGTACTGCTGGAGCTCCTCCGCCAGTCAACGGGAGGAGTCAGCCATATTCCGGTGCTTTCCGTGAAGACGGCCCTGGTGCGCTACCCGGTCGCGCAACTGGAACATTTTGTGCCTTTCCTGGCTGATCCCGATGCGCGGTTCCGGTTTCTGGTAGTCGACAGCATCCGCGAGATTTGCGACGCCGCGCCGGCGCCGCTTTCTGTGAGCGATTTTCCGGAGACTCTGCTCCGCTGGTTTCTGAACCATGCGCCGCTGGATGGATCGATCGACGTACGCGCCCGCAGCGCGCGCGTGCTTCGCCACTTCCATGATCCTCGCGCGACCGCGGCTCTGCGCGCCCTGCTGCTCGATCCCGACGAGTTCGTTCGTCTGCACACGGTTCGCGCCTGCGCCGATCGCTACTATACGGAGCTGCTGCAGGACATCGTGCGGCGGATGACCGACGACCGCTGGCGCGTGCGCGAGGCCTCAGTGAAGACGCTGGCAGCCTTTGGAATGACGGGCCGGCAACAACTGGCGCAAGGTTTTCTGGATACTTCCGACCGCTACGCCAGCGAACAGATCGCCGAAGAGATGCAGCGCGGCGGAATCGTGGCCGAGATGCTGCCGGCGCTGGGCAGCGCGAACGGCAACATGCCTCAGGCCAGCAACGTTTTCTTCAAACTCGTGCGCATGGGCAAGACCTCACTGCTGACTGATCTGCTCACGCAGGAGACACGCATGAGCCGCTGGGGCGATGGAGCTCCGGCGTCAGATCCTAAGCGGGCCCGGGAACGCCTGCTGGACATCCTGCTGGTGGCTCCGACCGCGCACCTGATGGATGCCATGCGGACTCTCGCCGATCGCAAGACGGATGAGCTGAGCGCCAGGGCGCGGTCTTTGTTGCAGTCGGGCAGCGTTCACGTTCCCATTGCTCCCGAGCGATCTAACGCCGCCACCGCAGGAGGAAAACGCAGCCGTGCATGAATTTTTAAGTCGCGTTGTCTACTACGCCGATTGGGTTTTCATTGGCTATTTCATCGCCGCCAACCTGGGGTACACGTGCCTGATGGCGCTGTCGCTGTACTCTGTCTCGCTGCACGCGAAATACGCGTCACGCAAGCCGTACAAGGATCTGGCGGACTCTCCGGTCACGCCTCCGGTGGCCATCGTGATTGCGGCGTACAACGAAGAGAAAACCATTCTCGATACCGTGTTGTGCGTGCTCGGGTTGAACTACCTGGAGAAGGAAATCATCGTGGTCGACGACGGCTCCACCGACGGCACTCTCGACCGGTTGATCGAGCGGTTCCGTCTGAAGCGCATGGACCTGATCTATCGCGAAGACATCAAGACCGGCGCGCCGGTGGCCTTCTATCACAATCCCACGTTCCCCCAGTTGACGGTGGTAGCGGCCGAGCACGGCGGTAAACCGCATGCCCTGAACACCGGCATCAACATGGCTCGCAGTCCTTATTTCTGCACGGTCGACGCCGACTGCGTGATCGAGAAGGACGCTCTGCTGCGCCTGATGGCGCCGGTAGTGCACTCCTCGGAGAAGGTGATCGTGAGCGGCGGGATCGTGCGCATCGCCAACGGATGCGTCCTGAGCGATGGCCGCCTGCAGCGCGTGGATTTGCCCAGGAGCTGGCTGGAGCTGTGCCAGGTCGTCGAATACATCCGCACCTTCATGTTCGGACGGCCGGGCTGGAACATGCTGAATGGGACCTTCATTGCTTCCGGCGCCTTCTGCGTTCTGCACCGGGCCAGCGCGATCGGCAGCGGCGGGTTCCGCGACGACACCGTCACGGAGGACATCGACATGATCGCGGCCATGCGCCGCTATCTGGTTGCACAGAAAGAAACGTTCCGGGTGGTTTTCACCTCAGACCCCATCTGCTGGACTGAGGCGCCGCGCAGCCTGCGCATGCTGGCCCGCCAGCGCCGCCGCTGGCAGCTGGGCATGACGCAGACTCTGTGGGCCAACCGGGACATGATCTTCAACCCGAAGTATGGCGCTACCGGCGTGCTCAGTATGCCTTTCCATTTCTTCATTGAGGTGATCGGATGCGTGGTCGAAGCGCTGGGCACTATCCTGGTCCCGCTGTGCCTGCTGGTTCTGCATACGCCGTTCTGGATCTTCCTGCTGTTTCTGGTGCTGTCCATCGGCTACGGAACGCTGCTGTCGATGGGATCGGTGGTGATGGAAGAGATCACGCAGGGCCGTTATCCCAAGCTGCGCCACGTGATGACCCTGATGCTGTATTCGGTGATCGAGAACGTCGGCTACCGGCAGATCGTGACCTTCTTCCGCGCGGCCGGGGTGTTGCAGGCGTTTCGCGGACGCCGCTGGAACCGTTGGGAGTTTGTGGAGCACCACGGGATGGGCGCGGCCGGCGGAACAACCGAGCTGACCGGCTCCAAAGCCTGATGGTCGCGAGCTGACCGCCGCCGGCAGCTTACGTACATTTGTCACTAAAGTAGTTGCTCGAAACTATCGAACAGAACGTTGTTGGGAGGTCGGATTGAAACGAGTAAATCTTCAGTTTGTCGGAAAATTGGTTATCTGTCTGGCCCTTGCGGCCTGCATGGCGAAGCCGGCGGCGGCGGACGATGACGTGGTGGCCCATGCGCGGCAGCTGGCCTACAGCGGCAAAGAGCATCGGGCGGAAGCGCTTACTCTTTTGAAGCAGCATCTCGACCAGGAGCCCGACGACAATGAAGCCCGCGTGCTCTACGGAACCGTGCTCTCCTGGGAAGGCCGTTATGACGAGTCGCGCACCCAGCTGAACATGGTGCTGGCCAACCGGCCCAATCACGGCGATGCTCTGCCGGCGCTGATCAACGTGGAGTTCTGGTCCGGCCATCCGGAAAATGCCGAATCGCTGGCCCGGAACGCCCTGACCCGCGAGCCCGACAAGATCAACCTGCTGCTGCTTGATGCCAAAGCCCTGATCCGCATGAACCGCAGCGCCGATGCCTTGCGGGTGCTCAATCATGCTCTTGCGCTGGATCCGAACAATCGCGATGCCAGGAGAATGCGCCGGGAACTGACCGTCTCCAATCTGAAGAGAGAGGTCTACATCAATCACTCGTACGACTGGTTCAGCGACGGCCGCAATGGCCAGCTGGAGACGACGTTGAGCTTCAGTAATCCCACTCCGGTGGGATCAGTGCTGACGCGGCTGAACCGAGCGGACCGGTACGGCGAAGTGGATTACCAGCCGGAAATAGATTTCTATCCGCATTTCCGCTCCGGCACATATGCCGATTTCAACGTGGGGTATTCGGTCCACGGCAGTCTGTATCCTTCTTATAAGGTGGGCGGGGACCTGTTCCAGTCGATCCCGCACGGGTTTGAGCTCTCGGGAGGCTACCGGCGCATGGACTTCTCCACCGGCGTGGATGTGTACACCTTCGCGGTGGCCAAGTATTACGGCAACTTCCTGTTTACCGGCCGCGGATTTGTGGTGCCGGGCTCGCCCGGGACTTCGGGCACCGCCCTGCTTACCGCGCGGTATTTCATCGGCTCGGAAGGGCTGCACGACTACGTTGAATTCCGTTACAGCCACGGCGCCTCGCCGGCGCTGGCACAAACCGCGCAGGATATTGAGGTGCTGAGTGCGTCGCGCTACGGCGTAGTATTGGATAAGTCGCTCAGCAACCGCTGGGTGGCGGCATTCACGGGCAGCATTTCGCAGTCGCAACAACTGGGGCTCAGCCACATCAGGCAGTACGAAGTTTCGGGATACCTGTTTTACAGGTTCTAAGGAAGTTCCAGTTCGAATGGAAACGCGGGCTCCCACGGAATCGCAAGGTCGCACAGGGCAGGCTGCTCCTGAACCCAAATCGAGCGCGCTGGTGGCAATCGCGCTACCGTTGCTGCTGGCCGCAATCTACCTGGGGCCCTTTTCCGGAGCGCGCTCTCATTCCACGGCATCCCCTTCTTCCACGTCATCGTCGACTTCCAGTGTGCTGAGCCCCGAGGCATCGCAACAGCTCTGGCAGGAATGCAACTCTCAATTTCGCGAAGGAAGGTACGAGCAGGCTCTTCCCGGAGTGCTGCGCCTGCATGAGAGCTATCCCAGCAACCACATTTACCTGGAGATGGCAGCGGAGATTTACGACAAGCTGGGGCGCTACCCGCAGGAAGCCGAATTCTGGGAAATGTATTTTGATCGCGCTCCCAACCCGGTGACAGCTTGCCCGCAGATTGCGCAAGCGTACTCGAAGCAGGGCAAAGACAAAGAGGCGCTCTCGGCGTTTGAGCGCTGCCTGGCGAGCGATCCGGACAACTCCGATTCCATCTTCTTCCTGGCGCATGCCCTGGAGCAGGCGGGCGAGACGCGGCGCGCCGGGGAGCTCTACCAGCGCGGCCTGAAAATCGCGCCCGACTACGCCGACATACAACTGGGGCTGGCGCGCATATGGCTTCGCCAGGGCAACGTGGAAGGCGCGAAAGGCCTGGTGGAGAAAGCCCTGAAGAAGAGACCCAACGATGTAGACGCCCTGCTGGTTGCGGGGTTGATCTATACGCGCGAGCAGGATTTGCCGCGGGCGAAGAAGTATCTGGAGCAGGGAGTTGCACTCGCCGACAGCTACCTGGATTTCCATCTTGCGCTGGCCGAGATCGCGGAAGAAGAGAAGAACTATCCCGAAGCGATTCGGCAGTACGACCGGGTATTGAAGGATCGTCCCAGCGATCAGAACGTGCGCGCCAAGCGCGACGCTTTGGCGGTGCGGCAATGATGGCGCGGCTGGGGTTCGTGCTGGCGCGGCTGGTAGTAGCGACCTTTGTCGTCCTGACGTCGTTGTACTGCCTGCTGGCTTACATTCCTTTCACCTACCACCAGATTCACCTCGGAGGCCTGGTAGCGTGGGTCAGCACGTTTGCGCACATCCATCCTTATCTCTATTGGCTGGCCCTGATCGCTGCCGGACTGACTCTGCCGTGGAAGAGCGGCCGCCGGCTGAAGCTCTTTTCGGCCCTGTTCGTGGCTGTCTATGGAATTGCCGGCGCGGTCCTGGTATGGCATCCGCTGCTTACAAGGCTCGACAACAATCTGCAGAGTCTCTACTGGGCACTGCTGGCGCTGATTCCATTGCTGTGGCTGGCGGCCCTGGATTGGGCGGCGCAGTGGCGAGCCGTGCCCTGGCTGCCGGCGCGAAGCGAGGCGGCGCGAATGTTTCGCGCCTGCTTGCTGGCCGCAATCTGGGCGTGGCTGCTGTCCGCCGCGCTCGTCCTTTTCCGCTACGCGTTTACGGTCAATGCTCCGCTGGCGGCCGGGCAATGGGCAGCGGCGCTGGCGTGGAGCCTGGTTCTACACCTGGTGGTGTTCATGGCCTTCTTCCTGGTGTTGAACGTGTTGCGGGCAATTGCCGCAATGTTTTCAGATCGCCCGGCGGTGCCGGTCATTTTCTACGCGGCAGGCGCAGTGGCCGCGTCGGCCTTGGTTCTGAAGTACATCGTTTTTACGCCGCTCTCGTTTTCCGGAAGCTGGGCCAATGCCGCCGCGCTGCTCTTTGCTCTGAGCCTGACTGCGTTCTTCGCCGGTACAGGCGCGCGGCTGTACCGCAGGGATGACGGCGCGATGGAGACCGCGCTCGATCTGTTGCTGGGGCTTCTCCGATTCCTGAAACCAGCCAACGCCGCGGTAAAAGCGGCACTTTTGCTGGCGGCCTCCGGGCTGGGCATCTATCTTCTGGCCCGCGCGACCACTACGGACTGGGAATTTCTGATCCAGAAGGTCATGATGGTCGCGATCTGGGGAGCGACATTCGCTTTTTTCTACGTAGCTATTCCGCTGCCGCGGAAGCCTCGTGGGGATTCGCTGGTGGTGGCGGCAGCGCTGCTGCCTTGCCTCTACATGGGCTACGTGATCCTGCAACCGCATCTTCGCCTGGGCGGAAACGCGGTGACTCCAGACGCCGCCGGGTTTCTGGATGACTACCGCAATTACGACGTGGGTTTTCGCCTTACCCAGGAACTGGCTGCGCCTCCGGTCGCGGTGGCGGCCGACGATTCGCTGTACGCCTTTCTCGCGCAGAACACCAACATTCCTCGATCGGTGCGGACCGATCCGGTGGAGATCGACCTGACGGGAAAGATCGCGCCAACGACCGGGAACAAGCCCAACATCTTCATGATCGTGATCGACAGCCTGCGGCGCGACTACGTTTCTGCCTACAACCCGGATGTGACCTTCACGCCGGGCATGCAGGCGTTCGCGCGCGAGAGTGTGGTCTTCCAGAACGCGTTTACGCGATATACGGGAACCGGGCTGTCGGAGCCGTCGATCTGGACGGGCGCCCTGATGCTGCACAAGCAGTACATCACTCCGTTTTACCCGATGAATTCGCTGCAGAGACTGCTGGAGGCGGAGAATTACCGGCAATTCGTGGCCCGGGATGAAATCCTGAAGGTCATCATGAAGCCCTCGGCGCGCGTCATCGACCTGGAGGCGGGCCAGGCCACCATGAACCTGGAGGCGTGCCCGGCGCTGAGCGAGCTGCAGGAGAAGGTGGAAGCGGCCAAGGGTAGCGCGGATCCGATCTTCGCTTATGTCCAGCCGCAGGACATTCACGTCTCGGTGATCAATCGCCAGAACCGGTCGGTGCCGGGTGGTGGAAGCTATCCGGGGTTTGAGGCTGCTTACGCGTCGCGCGTCAGGAGAGTGGACAAGTGCTTTGGAGAGTTCATCCAGTTTCTCAAGAGCAGCGGGCTTTACGATTCGAGCATTGTGATCCTTACCGCGGACCACGGTGACTCTCTGGGCGAGAAGGGAAGATGGGGGCACGCCTACAACGTGGTCCCGGAGGTCGCGCGCATTCCCCTGATCATGCATTTGCCGGCAGGGCTGCAGCCGCCTTACGTCGATCAGGCCGATCCGGCGTTTCTCACCGACATCACGCCCACTCTTTATTATTTGCTGGGGCAGCGGCCGATCGCGCAGAACACTATTTTTGGCCGGCCGTTACTGACCATGACCGAAGCGGAAACTTCGCCTTACATCCGCAGCTCTTACCTGATCGCCTCCAGCTACGGGCCGGTGTACGGAATCCTGGGGAACCAGGGGCACTCGCTCTACGTGGCCGACGCCGTGGACTACAAAGATTTCTTCTACCAGTGGAAGGATGTTTCCGACGGATCAGGAAAAGCGGTTCGGGCTGACGTGCGCGCCAGCGGCCGGGCGGAAATCCGCAGCGACGTGGGCGAGATCAGCCGCTTCTACGATTTTGGCGGAGCGGCGCGGCGCTAGCTGCCGGGCGGCGATTTGTTTTGAATCGCCGCGAGCCTTCACCTCGACATCTCCTCTCCGCAAAAGATTCGAGCTCCGCCATTCGCGTGGCTTGTATAATCCCCGCAACCAAATGCGAATCGCCAATCGCTTTTACCTCGACTCAAGACACCGCGGCCAGAGCGGCCGGGGGCGTCTGGGAGCGGTCAGCGGATTGCTGCTCGCGGGGGCAATGCTGTGCCTGCTTTTGTTCGGGCTTTATCCCTGGGCGTTTAACATCGGCGGACGCTTCTCGCCGTGGACCATGTGGAACGGCTACGGCAAGCTGCAGTCTTCCACCGGCGCGACCTACGGTCTTTACCTGCAGTTCTGGCTGAAGCCTCATCGCGGACCGGGCCCGAGCAACAATCTTCAGGGGAATGCGATCCTTTGCACACCCAAAGGAATGACCTACAAGTATCAACTCGGGGCCAACGTGACCAAGGCCTGGTCCACCACTGAAGGCAAAACCACTTATGTGTACCTTTACCGGCCGAAGGGAAGCCAGCAGTTGGAAGGCATCGACTTTGTAGGCGTGTGGCGCAATGGTGAGCTGGTTCTCGACGATAAGGGCAACATGCGCATGTCGTTCAAGCCGGACGGAACTCTGGCAGGAAAGGGATGGACAACTGTTTCGCCCAGCAAGGAGCATGTCTGGGGGACGATCGCCTACGGGACCGAGAACGACTTCCAGGCGGTTTGTAAGAGTGTGAGTGGAAGCTAGATGTGACGAAGGGCGTTCGCGATGATCGCGTTGCGCTACGAGTAGGCGAAAGAGGCCTGATTCTGAACGCTTTCATCTGCTTGCTTCTGAATCACTTGCAGTCTTCTTCCCCTTGACGTTCACCTTCCGGATGCCGCTAAGAATAATAGAGGATAGGGATCCCTCGCTCTGCTCAGGATTCAATCCGTGAATCCTTTTGCTACCCCCGTCCGTATACGGCACAGGCATTTATGATGACCCGGTTCCAGGAAGCCCGATGGGGAGTTCCGGTGACTGTTGAGAGCGAATTGACCCGGCTGCGCGGTGGTGACGCTGGAGCAGTTGCGGCGGTCATGGAGCGCTACCAGCACCGGTTGTACCGTTACCTGTTGCGCCTGCTGCGGGAGCCGGCCACGGCCGAGGACATCTTTCAGCAAACCTGGATTAAGGTCATGGAGCGCATCGGCAGCTTCGATCCCAGCCATAGTTTTGAAGGCTGGCTGTTTGCCGTGGCGCGCAACCTGGCTATCGACCATCTGCGGCGGTATCGTCCGGAGAGCATCGACGAGCCTCTGCCCAGCGGCGACTCACGCGCAGAGCTGATTCCCGGATCGGGGCCAGGCGCCCTGGAGCAAGTCCTGGCGAAGGAGCGCGCGGCGGGGCTGGCTCGCGCCATGGCCGAGCTGCCCATGGTCTTTCGCGAGGTGCTGACGCTGCGCTTTGAGGAAGAGATGAGGCTGGAAGAGATCGCCGCGGTGCTGTCGCTGCCGCTGGGTACGGTGAAGACGCGGCTGCATCGCGCCATGAAACATCTGCGCAGCACGCTGGAATCGAAATCGGAGACATTGAATTGAACACTTACGAACATGACGAGATTCGCGACCTGCTGACGCTGGCAGCGGCGGGTGCGCTCGACGCGGAAGAACAGAAAAAGGTCCGGGATCATCTGCGGCTGTGCGCGGATTGCTCCGCCGACTTTGCCGCCTGGAGCCGGCTGGCCGGAGCTCTGGAAGAGATTCCAACGCCTCAGGCTCCCGTGGGACTGGTAGAGCGCACGCGGCGCCGGCTGGAGGCGCAAGCCGCTATTGCAGCCGAACGCCGCCAGCAGCGCTGGCTGTTCTTCTGGCTGACGGTATTTGCCTGGGGCACCACGCTGCTGACCTGGCCCCTGTTTCAGTACTTTGGAGACCGTGTGGGCGGAGTGGTCGACCTGTCCTGGACGCACATCGGCGCAACCGGCGCGTGGATCGGCTACATGCTGCTGGTGGGCACGATTGGCGCGCTGGCAGCAGGCTTTCTGGGCAAGCGGCGCATGCAGGAGGAACAGACTATATGACGCGCTTTTCAGATGAACTTCGCATCATCCCCCGCTTCTGCTGGGTGCTGGCTGTGGTGGTATGGGTCTGCGTGTTCTTCATGCTGATGTTCGTGGCCGTCCCGGGCGATGCCAAGATGCGGGTGTGGCCGCTGGCCGGCCAGGTCGCGTTCTGCATCTGGCCCGGAATACTGGTCGGGATCTTTGTGCTTCTGATCTGCTACATCAACGCCGACGCGCGCCGCCGCGGCATGCGCCACGTGATGTGGACGCTGCTGGCCATCTTCGTTCCCAACTCCATTGGTATCATTCTCTACTTTGTTTTCCGCGATCCGCTGCTGGCGCGGTGCCCCAAGTGCGGCACCCAGGGACGCGCGAATTTCGCCTTCTGCCCGCAGTGCGGCACGCAACTGGCTCCAGCCTGCCCTGGGTGCAAGAGAAATGTGGAATCGGGATGGCAGCGGTGCCCTTATTGCGGGACGGGGTTGGGAACAGCTCCACCGCTGGCGACGAATCAGCCGAATGGGTAACAAGACGGCGAGGGCGACGAGGAGCCCGTTGCAAGGAGGATTGTTTGTCCCCTAGGCAGTGAGACGCGGTAATGCCGCGCCTCTACGTTCGGGAGTTCGCCAGGGAATGAGTGCCGGTTTGCACAAAATAGAAAAGGCTGTGACATTGGTTATGTCCCATCCGCCAGCTCCTGCGAGGGAGCCAACAGCTTGGAAACATGTACCGTCACAGCCCTTGATGCGATCACTGCTCTCGCAGTCCCTGACCCCAACAGGTCCTCGCAGAGCCTGTCGGTTTTTTCGGGTCCGGGCGTCCGTGAAATCGCTTCCCCGAACGAACCACTCAGTCTACTTCGGTTCAGCTACGGTTTATTGAAGCTGCCCCTTTCGACCGTCGACGTGAGCAATCCTAATTAAAAGCACGAAAAAGTCAACGCCGAAGAACGGTGCAATTGAAGATTTTTTCCTAAGCCACAACGGCGGACGATGAGCAGTAAAAATGCGGCTTCAGAGCATCCTGGCGCTGCCGGTTCGGGTTCTCCACAACGTTTTCCACAGATAGGAGAGATCGAAAGTACCTGTCTAAACGAATCCAATCAATCATCTTGACGGCGAAAGCGACTTGCCGCATTGTGAGTAGAGCAAGAATGTCCAGCCTGATCGCGTACATTGACGGTGGTTCGCACGGCAGTCCGGGGCCGTCGGGGATTGGCATCATCATCCAGACGTCCGACGGCGGCACCATGCGCATCGCCAAATGGATCGGTAACCACGACAACAACGTGGCCGAGTACGCAGCGTTGATCGAGGCGCTGCAGTGCGCGCTGGACCTGCAGGCGACAGCGCTGCACGTGTACTGCGACTCTGAGCTGGTGGTGAAGCAGATGACCGGCGAGTACGAGTGCCGCAGCCCGCGCCTCTATTCGCTGAACTGGACCTGCCGCAAGCTGGCGAGATCGCTGGATTTTTCCATTGCCCACATTCCCCGCGAGCAGAATCACGAAGCCAATCACCTGGCCAATCAGGCGGTGCGGGAGCGCCTGCAGCCGTCGGTTGAGCTGGGCGTTTGACCCGGGCAAAATCGGACAGCTCATTTCTACCTTCCCAGTTATGCGTGGCGCTGGTCTGCACCCGCAACCCGCTGAACATCGGCGCCGCTGCGCGGGCCATGAGCAACTTTGGCTTCCACGATCTGCGGCTGGTGCAGCCGTTTGAGCCTTCGTTCCGCGAAGCGCGCTCGGCGGTGGGCGCGTCGGAGATACTGGCCGCAGCGCGCGAGTTCGCGAGCGTGGCCGAAGCGGTTGCCGACTGCACGCTGGTGGTGGGCACCACATCCGCCGATCGCAGGCAATTGCAGCACGAACTCAAGCCACTGGATGAAGCGCCCGCTTTCATCTGCCGGCAGGCTAAGGGCGGACGCGTGGCGCTGCTCTTTGGGTCGGAGAAACGCGGACTATCCAACGACGATTTCAGCCACTGCCACTGGCTGCTGCGGATTCCCACGCGCGCGGAGCATGGATCCATGAACCTGGGGCAGGCGGTGGCGGTTGTCCTGTACGAGCTCGCACGAGTGGTGCAACGCGGGGGAGGCAGAGGCAAAACGACCGCCAGGACAAAGTCAGGAACGTCAGACCAGATGGAAAGAATCGCGTCGTCATTGCTGGCGGCGCTCGAGGCCAGCGGGTACACCTCGGGCCAAACGACTGCGGTAACCACGGAAAAGATACGGCGGATGGTACATCGCCTGCGCCTTTCGATCGACGACGCCGAACTCTGGATGGGAATGCTGCGGCAAATCCTGTGGAAACTTAAGCGAGGGGAGTGAGTATTGTAAACAGGCCGGCGGGCGCCGAAAGGCCGCTGTGGGCGCCGCAAGGTGCCCATGGTCCGTTAGCAACTCTCGCGCATCCAATGTGTTAGGCTTTATTTTGACGTCTTCCCGCCTGCTGAGCACCGACTTCAAGGACCGATAATCCAAAGGAAAGGGAAGCAAAACCAGAGGAAACCAGAATTGATCGGGAAACTTGCTGCCAAGGTTTTTGGCACACAGAATGAACGCGACCTGAAGCGGATTCGCCCCTTAGTCGGGGAAATCAACGCCCTTGAGCCACAAATGCAGGCTCTGAGCGACGAGCAGCTCCGCGCCAAGACCGACGATTTCCGCGCGCGCGTCAAAGAACGGATGCATCAGGCGGAGGCGGAGATCGCGCGCCTCACGGAAGAGATGCAGAACGCGCCCGCCCAGGAACTGCGCGGCGAGATGGAGGCCGTCACCAAGCGGCGGCTGGAAGCCCGGAACGAGGCACTGGAGGAGATCCTGCCGGAAGCTTTTGCCGTGGCCCGCGAGGCGGGCAAGCGCGTGCTGAACATGCGCCACTTTGACGTGCAGCTCATCGGCGGCGCGGTGCTGCACCAGGGCCGGATCGCGGAAATGAAAACCGGCGAAGGTAAAACGCTGGTGGCTACTCTTCCCGTCTATCTCAATGCCCTCTCCGGCGACGGCGTGCACGTGGTTACCGTCAACGACTACTTGGCCAAGCGCGACTCGGAATGGATGGGCAAGCTCTACCGTTTCCTGGGGCTGAGCGTGGGCGTGATCGTCCACGATCTTGACGATGACGAGCGGCGCGAAGCGTACGGCGCCGACGTAACCTACGGCACCAACAACGAGTTCGGCTTCGACTACCTGCGCGACAACATGAAGTTCGACCTGAAAGACTGCGTGCAGCGCGGGCACAACTTCGCCATCGTCGACGAGGTGGATTCCATCCTGATCGACGAAGCGCGCACGCCGCTGATCATCTCCGGCGCCAGCGAGGAGTCCACCGACAAGTACGAGCGCGTGAACCGCATCATCCACAATCTGGAAAAAGGCGAGGAGATCGAGGTCCCGACGGGAGAGCCCAAGATTTATACCGGCGACTTCGTGGTCGACGAAAAACACAAGGCCATCACCGTGACCGACGAGGGCTTTGAGAAGGTGGAGAAGCTGCTGGGGATCGGCAATATTGCCGATCCGGAAAACTGGGCGCTCAAGCACCACGTGGAGACCGCCATCAAGGCGCACGCGCTCTACCGCAAGGACGTGGAGTACGTGATCAAGGAAGGCGAAGTCATCATCGTGGACGAGTTTACCGGCCGCATGATGCCGGGACGACGCTGGTCTGACGGCCTGCACCAGGCCATCGAGGCCAAAGAAGGCGTGAAGATCGAGCGCGAAAATCAGACGCTGGCCACCATCACCTTCCAGAATTATTTCCGCATGTACAAAAAGCTGGCCGGCATGACGGGAACCGCCGAAACCGAAGCAGCCGAGTTCGACAAGATTTACAAGCTGCAGGTCACGGTGATTCCCACCAACCGTCCGCTGCTGCGCAAAGAGAATGCTGACATCGTTTATCGCACCGAGAAGGAAAAGTACTTCGCGGCGGCCGACGAAATTCAGAAGATCAGCGAAGGAGGCCGGCCGATCCTGGTGGGCACCACGTCCATCGAGAAGTCGGAGCGGCTCTCCGACCTGCTCAAGAAAAAAGCGGTGAAGCACGTGGTGCTCAACGCCAAGTTCCACGAGAAGGAAGCCGAGATCGTGGCCCAGGCGGGACGGCTGAACGCGGTGACCATCGCCACCAACATGGCCGGCCGCGGCACCGACATTCTGCTCGGCGGCAATCCCGAGTTCATGGCGCGCCAGGAGACGGTGAAGAAAGGAATCGCCCAGCAGCTGCGCGCGGCCGGGGGCGAGGTCGCGTTGCAGCAGGACACCTCGCAGTCGATCGTCTTCTATTACAACGGCGTGGAGTACCAGTGTCCCGCCGACAAGTGGAACGAAATCTTCAGCAAGTACAAGAAAGATACGGATACGGACCACGAGCAAGTGGTGGCCGTGGGCGGGCTGCACATTCTCGGTACCGAGCGGCATGAGGCGCGGCGCATCGACAACCAGCTGCGCGGACGCGCCGGCCGCCAGGGCGATCCCGGCTCTTCGCGCTTCTATCTGTCGCTCGAAGACGACCTGATGCGCATCTTCGCCAAGGCGTGGGTTTCCACGCTGCTGCAGAAGCTGGGCATGGAGGAAGGCGTTCCCATTGAGTCGCGGCTGATCACGCGGCGCATTGAGGCCGCGCAAAAAGCGGTGGAGGCGCAGAACTTCGAGTCGCGCAAACACCTGCTGGAGTACGACGACGTGATGAACAAGCAGCGCGAGGCTGTCTACGGGCTGCGCCGCGAGCTGCTCTCCGGAGTCGACCAGAAGGAGCTGATCCTGGAAGACTACGTCGCCGGCATGGTCTCTGAGGCGCTGGACCGCTTCGCGCCGCGCAACGTCCATCCCGAGCAATGGGATCTGGACCCGCTGCGCAAGACGCTGCTGGAAAATTTCGGGCTCGACCTGGGCAAGCAGGGAATCGATCCCGGCTCACTGAACCGCCAGGAACTGGGCGACGCCATCTTTGAGAAGCTGCGCGAGTTCTACGAAGGCAAAGAAAAACAGCTCGGCCCGGACGCCATGCGTTATCACGAGCGCATGATCATGCTCAGCGTGCTGGATACGCAGTGGAAAGACCACCTGCTGAATATGGACCACCTGAAAGAGGGGATCGGGCTGCGCGGCTACGGGCAGCACGATCCGCTGGTGGAGTACAAACGCGAGTCGTTCGACATGTTTGAAGATATGATGACGCGCTTCCAGGAAGACACCGCGCGCTACCTTTTCCACATGCAGATCATGGAGGCGCCGTCGCGGCCGGCTGCGCCGGCAGCGGAGCCGAACGGCGATGAGCAGCAGGCGCTGCCGCGCAAGCGGGCGTCGACTTCGGTCGACGACATTGAAGCGCAGTTCCAGCGGCGCAAGAAGCGCGAACTGGAGCAGGCGCGTATGGCGGGCTCGAACGGCAGCAGCGCGCCACAGCAAGTGGTGCGCGGCCAGGCCAAGGTCGGGCGCAACGATCCCTGTCCTTGCGGTTCGGGGAAGAAATACAAGAAGTGCCACGGGGCCGCGTAGGCGGCTTTTTGCCCGCCCGTGGGATTCTCTTCTGTTTCTGAGAGAACCCTAACCCACGGGCTGAGAACTTTCGTTAAAGTCGACATGGGTGTCCCCCACCCAAAGACTGCAAAAGACAAGAGAGCGGGCTCAAAGTCCGCTCTCTCATCTTTCTTCGTGTCCTTTGTGGCTTAAAGGCTTACCGGGTGCCGCCGCCTTCGCCGCCGCGATCACCGCCACCACCGCCGCCACGGTTTCCTCCGCGGTCGCCGCCGTCGCGGCGCGGACCGCGTCCGCCACGGCGATGCCTTCCGCCGCGTCCGCCGCCGGCTCCGCCCCCGCCGTGGCGCGGGCGGTCATGACGTCCGCCGGCGTGCACGGTTTCCCGGTTGGCATCTTCACGGTTGAAGTTGGGCTCGCTGCCTTCTTCTTCCTCGAAGTCGCCGCCGCCTTCGATGGTGATAGTTTCTTCGCCTTGCGCACGCGGCGCCGCGGGCTCGCCGCCCTGTTCGCCGCCGGCGGGAGCCGAGCCCTCGCCTTCGCCGCCGCGACCGGCCGCCTGCATCTTGGCGCGCTGTTCGCGCAGAATAGCCTTCCGCGACAGCTTGATGCGGTTCCCTTCAATGCCCAGGACCTTGACCAGCACCTGGTCGCCTTCCTTGAGCTCGTCAGAGACCTCGCGCACACGATGCTCGGCGATCTCGCTGATGTGCAACAGTCCGTCGGTGCCGGGAATGATCTCGACGAAAGCCCCGAAATCGGCGATGCGCACCACCTTGCCCAGGTAGGTCTTGCCGACCTCGGGCACAGCGGTAAGATCGTTGATCATCTGGATGGCTTTCTGCGCCGACGGGCCGTCGCTGGACGCGACATTCACTTTTCCCGTGTCGTCCACGTCAATTTTGACCCCGGTCTGCTCGATGATGCTGCGGATCATCTTGCCGCCCGGGCCGATGAGGTCGCGAATCTTGTCCACGGGAATCTGCAGGGTGTAAATACGCGGGGCGAAGTTGGAAATATCAGCGCGTCCGCCGCAAATCACGTCCTCCATCTTGTCGAGGATGAACATGCGGCCGCGGCGCGCCTGCTCCAGCGCCTCATGCATGATCTTCGACGTGATGCCCATCACCTTGATGTCCATTTGCAGCGCGGTAATGCCTTTGCGCGTGCCCGCGACCTTGAAGTCCATATCGCCGTAGTGGTCTTCCGCGCCGGCAATGTCGGTGAGGATGGCGTAGGAATCTTCTTCCTTCACCAGTCCCATGGCGACTCCGGCCACGGCCGCCGCCAGCGGCACGCCGGCGTCCATCAGGGAAAGGGAAGCGCCGCAGACCGTAGCCATCGACGACGAGCCATTCGATTCCAGAATGTCGGAGACCACGCGCATGGCATAAGGCCACTTGTCTTCGGTGGGAAGAACCGCGGAGATGGCGCGTTCGGCGAGCGCTCCGTGCCCGACCTCGCGCCGGCCCACGCCGGTCATGCGGCCCACTTCGCCCACCGAGAACGGCGGGAAGTTGTAGTGCAGCATGAATCGCTTCCTGGTCTCACCCTCAAAGCGCTCGACGCGCTGTGCATCGTCGGGCGTGCCCAGCGTGGTGGTGACCAAAGCCTGGGTCTCGCCGCGGGTAAAGACGGCCGAGCCGTGCGTGCGCGGCAGCACCCCGATCTCGATCGAAATCGGGCGAATCTCGTCGAACTCGCGGTGGTCGGGACGCCGGCGTTCCTTCGTGACCTGCTCGCGGAAGAGGCGCTCGCGCAGAGCTTCGTAGTAGTGCTTGAGCTTTTGGGCGGCTTCCTCATCGTCCTCGGGCAGCTCGGCGGCAAGGCGGTCGGAGATCTGCTTCACCAGGCCATAGCTCTCGATCTTGGGATGTTTTCTGGTGTCGAGCGCGTCAGCGAGTTCCGCCCCGACCTTCTTTTTTAACGAGGCATAGTAGGCCTGATCGAACTCCGGCGGTTTGACCTCGATCTTCTTCTTGCCCGCCTTTGCCGCCAGGTCGGAGATGGTCGAGCAGATCTTCTTGATCTGCTCGTGGGCGAACTCAATGGCCTCGAGCACGCGGTCTTCCGGAATTTCTTTCGCGCCTGACTCCACCATCACAATGCCCTGGGCCGTGCCCACCACCATGATGTTGAGCAGGCTCTCAGCCATCTGCGCGTAGGTTGGGTTCACCATCAGCTGGTCGTCGACCACGCCGATGCGCACCGCGCCCACCGGGCCATGAAAGGGAATATCGGAGAGCGTAAGCGCGGCCGATGCGGCGTTAATAGCCAGAACGTCAGGATCGTTTTCGGTGTCGGCGGAAAGCACCAGCGCAATGACCTGGGTTTCGTTCTTGAAGCCCTCAGCAAAAAGCGGGCGGATGGGGCGATCGATCTGGCGCATGGTCAGGATTTCGCGTTCGCTGGGACGGCCTTCGCGCTTGATGAAGCCGCCGGGAATCCTGCCGCCGGCGTAAGTGTATTCGCGGTAGTCGACCGTGAGCGGGAAGAAGTCAATGCCTTCGCGCGGTTCGGGGTTGCAGCAGGCGGTACCGATCACCACGTTGTCACCCTGCCTGACGACCGCGGAGCCCTGGGCCTGCTTGGCCAGATGCTGGGTTTCAAATGAGAGAGTTTTGCCGCCTGCCAGTTCAACGGTGGCTGTCTGTTTCACGAGTTCCTCTTTTCCAGGAGCTAGAGGACCAGCGGCAGTGTCGGTCTTGCGCAAAGCGAGAGAACCGGGGCTCGATCAATCAGTACGATACGCCGAAGAGCACACGTCCGTCTTCGGCCTGAAGCTTCCGTGAAAAACGTCCGAAGAATCGGTTATTTGCGGATTCCAAGTTTCTGGATGACGTCTTTGTAACGTTCAGTGTCGTACGTTTTGAGATAGTCCAGCAGGCGGCGACGCTTGCTGACCATCATGAGCAGACCGCGCCGGGAGGCGTGGTCTTTCTGGTGCATCTTAAAATGCTCGTTCAACTCGCCGATCCGCGCGCTCAAGATAGCAATCTGCACTTCCGGGCTTCCCGTATCCGACTGGTGCGTGCGATATCGGCTGATGACGTCTGCTTTTTGTTCTCTCGCTAACACTTAAGCTGGGCGCTCCTGTTATCTAAATCTTGTCCTTTTAGTGACTTGGAAAGGATAACACGAGCACTTGTGGACTGTAAAGGCTGGAGCATGGTGGCGGTGCCAGCGTGCTGGATCGGGTTTTAGCCTTTGGCTCTAAGCCTTTAGCCCAACCACACCCACCACCGAAACGCAGAGACGCGGAGGCGGCGAATTGGGGGCGTTGCGAGATTTGGGGAACCGCCGACATCGGAAAGGCAAAAGGCTGAGCCATTGATGACGCTGATCGGAGCTAGAAATCGCCAAAGATCGCGCCAAGTCTGGCGTGATCGGAAGCCATGCAGGCGCTCCGCGCCTCCGCGTCTGTGGTAGGTTTTTATCTGCATTTCAGGGAGGGAACTCGATGTTCTGCTACATGCGAGCTGGACGTGGCTTGATCCTGGTAGCTGTTCTGGTCCTGATGGCGGGCTGTGGCAAGTCAAGCAAGCTGGCGGTATTGTTGCCCGACGCTCCGGACGGCTGGAAGGCCGAGGGTGGCGCCAACAATCAGGACCTCACCGGGGTGGGCCACAGCTCCACACGATCCTACGTGCCCAGCGGAAATGCTCCGGACCTGGGAGTGCGGCGCGTCACCGTTCAGATTCTGGTCGCGGACCAAAACGCAGACCCAAAGAAACTGCAGGAAATGTCAATCGAGAAACGGGGCTCATTCAAGGAGCAGAAGCAGGTGGGCGGCTATCGTGGATACGAAACGGTTCCCCTTCCCAGCGAGGAGAGCCACTCGCTCGACATTGTGCCCGGAAAAGGGACCTACGTGGAGATCGTTGCCTACAGAGGCGGAGCCGGATGGGACAAGCCCGAGAACCGGCAGTCCGTCGTAGCTGCCTTTGCCGCCAGGACCGACCTGAACAAAATTGCCGCCACCAAATAGCTGTCGGTTCTTTTCAACTGAATTGCCGATTGCTGTTTCTGCGGCGATAAAGTAGCTTTCGTCAAAAACTCGTCGACGTTTGAAAGTCTCCGCGCGCCTTCAGGCAGACGTTCATCGCGTAGCGTGAATCCCTGAAGCCGGAGTGACCCATTACTGGGATCACGGGTCTCTGGATTGGGGGCATCGCCGGAATCGGAAACCCGACAGGCACTCCGCGCCTCCGCGTCTCCGTGGTAGATTCTGGCAGCAGCCAACAACTGATTTCCCGGAGGAAAGTCCATGTTCTGCTACAAGTGCGGTGCTTCAATGCCTGATACATCCACGGTTTGCCCGCAGTGTGCGACGCCGGTACAGCAGGGAGCTGCCACCCAGCCTCCATCACAGCCGCCACAGGCGGGGGCGACTGCGCCACGTCCGCAACCGGGGACGCCCGTCCTCCCGCAGCAGCCTGTGAGTCCCTGGCTCAACGTCCCGGCGGCGCCGGCTTACACCGGGCAGCAGGAGACCGAGGGCAAAGCCGTCGGCAGCCTGATTCTCGGCATTCTGGCTATCTTTCCCCTGGGACTGCTGGCCGGGATACCGGCCATCATTCTAGGACACATGTCGCGGGCCAGCATCCGCAAGAGCCTGGGCCGGTTGAAGGGCGACGGCATGGCGTTGGCTGGGCTGATCATGGGCTACGTCAGCATCGCCGCGATTCCCATTGTGCTGATCATCGCCGCCATCGTTATCCCCAACCTTCTGCGAGCCAAGGTGGACGCTAACGAAAGGGCGGCCATTTCTACACTTCGCACGCTGAACACCGCCGAGATCTCCTATCAGGTGACCTACGGGCGATACGCGCCGTCGCTGGAATCGCTGGGGCCGGGCGCCGCAGCCCAGTGCTCGCAGGAGAATCCCGAGCACGCCTGCCTGATCGACGCCGCGCTGGCCTGCAGCGATACCTGGTGCGCCAAGGGCGGATACAAGTACCACCTGACCGCCATCTGCGCCGGCAACAACTGCACCGCCTACGTGATCACGGCTACGCCGGCAAACTCGAGCACCGGAACCAAAAGTTTCTGCTCGGGAAGTGACTCGGTGATCCGCTTCAGCAGCGGCCCGCAGTTCGAGCCCTTGGCCACGGAAGAAGAGTGCCAGTCGTGGACGCCAAGGTAGGAAGATCGCCGCGATCGCCGGAATCGTAGAATCTGTATCCATCTGCGTCAAACTTGGTTTTGCCTTCCCGATCACCCGATCACCCGATCACCCGATCAGGGCGATTCCTCGATCCCTCTGATTGTTCCGGGCTTGGCTAAGTGCTAATTGCCAGGTGCTGCCTTCCAACCCCACGTGAGCTGCTTACGTTCTAAGTACCCGGGAACGAATCTTAAGCGCTCATGGCAATCCATCAACTGGCGGGCCCTCCGGACTTTAACAACCCCGGTCCGCGCCGGCCGGCCGGAAACCGTGCGGCCAGGGTGTTGCCGGGGATCATCGCCGGCGCCGCCGACCTGGATCCGGCGGCCGTGCTCACGGCCACGGTGGCCGGCGCCAGCTTTGGCTACTCGCTGGGTTGGGTGGTGCTGCTGTGCGTGCCGGTGCTGTTCAGTATTTTCGCGGTCTCGTCGCGCATCGGCAGCCAGACCCGCAAAGGCCTGGTGGAGCTGGTGCGGCTGCACTACGGCCGGGCTACGGCGCTCACCATCGCGCTGCTGATCGTGGCCGTGAACTTCACCATGATCGCCGGCGACCTGGTCGCCGTCAGCGACGGCCTCTCCCTCATCACCGTCTTCCCGCGATCGTATTTTCTGGTCATTGTCGGCTTCATCATCTGGTATGTCCTGATCCTGGGGAACTATCGGAAAACCACAAAGGCCCTGGGGACGCTCACTTTGATCCTCATCGCTTACGTGGTGGCCGCCTTTCAGCGGACCGACTCTTTCGTCGGCCTGGCCCATGGAATCTTTCTCCCGCGGATGCACGCCAACACCGCCTATCTGATGGGAGTGGTGGCGGTCTTCGGCTCGTTGCTGACGCCCGACGTCATCGTCTGGCAGACCAGCTCGCGCCGCGGGCTGCCCGAAGGCCTGGCTCAGGCCCACATCACCGAGTCTCATGCCGGAACCGTGGTGGCCTGCCTGATCTCGCTGAGCGCCATGATCGCCGCTTCCCACCTTCACGTTCCCGACCCCGCCGGCATGAGCACCCGCACCGCCTCGGAGGCGCTGGGCAGCTTCGGCTTCATGGGGCCGATCCTGTTCTCCCTGGGCATTATCGGATCGGGATTGATCGCGCTGCCGATTCTGGTGGCGTCGTTATGTTTCAGCGTGACTGAAGCGCTTGGCTGGAAGTCAGGCCTCTCCGCCGAACCCTGGGAGGCGCGCCTCTTTTACGCCATGATCTCAGTCACGGTGTTTCTGGCCCTCTCCATCGATTGCTTTGGAGTGAACACGGTGAAGGTGCTCTATTGGTCGCAGGTGCTGGCCGGGATCGTGCTGGTGCCGATCTTCGCCTGCATCCTGCTGCTCTCCAACAATTCCAAAATCATGCAGACCACCAACAGCCGCTTTGAAAATTTCTGGCTGGCCTGCGCTACGCTGGGCATGTTCGTCTCCAACGTCCTCTTCTTCTGGTTCCAGCTGTAAACAGGCTCTAACTCGTCGTTCCGAGGAGCGGTATAGAACGACTACGCTCCTCTTCTAACAGCCTTTGTTCTGAAATCAGGAATTCCACTAAGAACTTCGGAAGTCACAACTACACGGCGACCGGACATCCCGGCCGCCGTGCTCATTGGGTTGAGTTTTACGATCAGAACGAACTTTACGGAATGCTGATCAGCTCTACGTCGAAGATCAGAGTCGCGTTGGGCGGTATTGCGCCGGGATAACCCTGCGCGCCATAGGCCAGTGCTGGTGGAATCTTCAGTTGCCGCTTGCCGCCGACCTTCATTCCCGCCACTCCCTCGTCCCAGCCCTTGATTACCTGCCCGGCGCCCAAAGTGAAGGGAAATGTTGCCTTGCCGACCGAGCTGTCGAATTTTTTGCCATTGGTCAGCCAGCCGGTGTAGTGCACATGCACCTTGCTTCCGGAGGTTGCGCTGGCCCCCGTGCCGACTTTGATGTCCCAGTATTGCAGCCCGTCGGCGGTGGTGGTGCCTTTGCCGGTTACCTTGGTGGGACCGTCGGCCTGGGCCGGCAGAAGCGTTAGCGAACCAAGTACGCAGGCGATCAACATCAATTTTTTCAACATCATTGCTCTCCTCAGGAGTAGGTTCAGAGAACTGCCATCACGTGCGATCGCAGCGATCACTGCGATTTTTCTGGTGGGCGGTGAAGGACTCGAACCTTCGACCTCGTGCTTGTAAGGCACGCGCTCTAACCAGCTGAGCTAACCGCCCTTAAGCGAAAAATCAGGCGCCGAACGCAGTATAGAAGCCGCCCGCATTCGCGGTCAAAAAACGCCTCCCGGGAAGGGCCTCACCGCAACCGCGATCCCCAGGCGCTCCCGCGTCGCTCGTCGGCTGTCAAAATTCGCCGCAGCGGTTGGTTACTAAAGTGCCTTGTACCATCGATTGCCTCCGACTAAGCTGAATATGCTAGCCTTACAGGCCTTTCCCCCCGGTTTTATTACTCCCTGATGGCAACCCTGTTCGATAAGCTGCCGACGATTCTGGTACTGGCCGTACTGGTGGGCATTTTTGTCTCTCTTGGCCGGCATGTCCGCTCCTTGCGGCTTAAACTTTGGACGGTCGCCTGGGTCCTCATCTATTTCCACTTTTTTGTCGGGCTGTTTGAACCTCCAGCCGGCGCTCACGCTCCCGCGCTTTTTCTTCTCGATGACGGTTGTTTGGCGCTCTCCGCCTTGTTCTTCGTAGCTTCGCTGACCTCGTTTCTCACCGAACGCAAGCTGACGCTGTGCCTCCTGGCCGTGATTGGCCTGCCTACTGTGGTCTACACTGCGGGCCTGGACTATGAGCTGAAATGGCGCGCTTTGTACATCCTCTCCCTCGCCGCCATCTTCTTCGGTGGCCCGCTGTTCGTGGTGATGTTCCGCCGCCTGACCGCGGAAGCTGCGTTCTGGATGCCGGTTTCCTTGATTGCTGGCGCTTGGGCTGTGATTCGTGCCTGGCGCGGCGACTTCGACTTTGGCTATCTGGCTATGCTGACGGTTGGCTTCGCTCTGCCCGGGTATTTCTACTGGCGGCGTTACCGTCGCTGGTCGCCGGGCGTTATCACCAGCGCTGGCGGCTTCTTGCTGTGGGGACTGGTCTTCCCTGTCGGCGGCTTGCTCGATTCCTACGCGCCCAATCTCAAGATCAATCCCGAACTGTGGAATACGCCCAAATTCTTTGTCGCGTTCGGAATGATTCTTACTCTGCTGGAGGACAAGTCGGAATTCCTCAGGTCGGCCAACGA
>Ga0070732_10000057_pt1 | contig 117819 bp, 101 predicted proteins | sample Coa_R1_5_FD_66449 | JGI IMG/M metagenome (GOLD analysis project Ga0070732, IMG submission 66449) | Surface soil microbial communities from Centralia Pennsylvania, which are recovering from an underground coalmine fire - Coalmine... | ecosystem: Environmental > Terrestrial > Soil >... | reverse complement strand
CGCACAGAAGATGAAGTGCAAGTCTTTTCAGGTACTATCGCGCGACGAAGCAGCGAGTTTGAGATTGATAAAGAAGGAGGGGCGAGCTTTCTTTTTGCTGAAAATGCTTGAATTGCTTAGCAATTGTCCCGCTCTGGTTCTTGCGGGCGGCTTTGGATCACGACTCCGCGGTGCTTGCGATGACACGTCCCTTCAGTTGGTTCCAACCGCGTACAAGATCGCTCAAGTTTGCGGGCTCGTTCAGCGGGCGGAACACTGTTAAAGGGCCAGTACATTCTGCGCTGACTGGCTCTTCCCTGCTTTCGATTTGGCCTCTGGATTGAGCCATCTGATCGACGTTATCCGCAATAGCTGATTCGAATTGTCTATCATAAAATCAGACGGACACTGACCCTGGCAAGCCTCTGGTTGTCCGTACGTAATCTTCTTCACGGTACCTCGAGCGGATATTCTTTCCCCACGAACGGCTATGGCGAACCTCCTCCATGCGATCCTGCACGTTGTACGGCTTCGCGCGTGGTTCCTCGCTACCATGCCTTCGGCTCTGGCAGTCGCCGCAGCCTGTGCGAGGATTTTTGAATCGGAAGCCGCGAAACAGAAGCGCACTGAAGAGAAAAGGAAAAAAGACCTTCGAGCGCTGGCGGACAAGATCGCGCAGTACGCTCAGAGTGTCCGCCGGCAATTTCCGAAAGGAACTGTTGTGGTCAGCGAGTGCGACCTCGCCGAGCAACTCCGTAAGCGGCCGGACTCGGTCGTAACCGCGCTCAACGTGCTTCTCAAAGAGCAAAAAGTGCAACGCACCCGGCTGACCGGCTACTGGAAGCTACACGCCTGAACCTCTCGAACGCCCTTCTGCAGCTCAGCTCACCCGCAACCGCGCTAAAATGGGCTCCAAGATAGACGGCCACAAGAAGATCGCCAGACCAAATCGCCAAAGCCGGCAGACCCTAACTGCGCCCAATCACTGCAACCACAAAGCCATTGGAGTATGAAAGGAAGAGGCTAGGTGTCGTCCGAAAGTCAGCGCTCAACCCCAGCGCGAACCGCGCGGGCCTCAGTGCGGCGATGCCCGGCATCGAGAGTCCTTTGCCGATCCATATGGGTATCGTGTGCGAGCAATGCCGGAAGGTTCACTTCATTGCACCGTCCTCCGGCATTCAATTCAGCCGGTCGGGTGGCCGGATCTATCAGCTCAAGTGCCCGCCTCCGTGTGCCACAACGCGGGAGTTTCAAGAATACCTAATGCTGCCTTACCGCGTCGCGGATGAGGTGTTTAGGACAGGCTACGCGGAAGAGGACGAGTACGAACTCGTACGAAGCATCGAGAGACCAGCTCCGCGCTATCTCGCGGCGCATGGCTGAGCTGTTCTTCAAATACCTGCGGCTACGTCGCAACTCATTGCTTTGCATAATTCCAGTGGTCATTGCGGGGCGAGAGCGTTGGCGCTCAGGTCGCTGTATCGGGTCCCCCTCTCGTACTTTGTCGCTACCATCTCTCTTTCTGCAGGTTGCTATGTACCACGCGCTATGCGTCACGCCGCTCCATTTGATCTTGCGAGCCAATTGGTTTTGGCTGAATTCTCGGCTCCTTCTTCGGTTTTGGGTCTTGAACAGGATCTGCGAACAGACTTGGCCTTGGCCCTGGCCTCTGAGCTTTACGTCCGAGACGCTCAATTGCAAGCAGGAACAGCCCAGAGTGTTCGACGCGATCCCACGTTGTGATCACCAGTGAGGCCTCAACAGGGCAGTCCTTGAACAAAGTTCGAGGCATAAGCCCGCCTGTGCCCAACAGCCAACCGGAAATCGGACGATGCGGTGGTAGTCCCCGATTGGGCGTCAGTTGGTGGTTGATGACTCCTTCGGAAGGCAGAACCCAGCCAAGCTTTCCAGGAAATTTGTAATACGTGTACTCCCAGTCTCTCCTTTCCTTGTGATTCCGCTCTTTGCGTATTTGCGGCTCGAGCCATTGCAGCCACTTCTCGTCCCAGCCCAGATGTAGCCCCACATTAAGGATATACATAGTCCTTGAGGTCTGATTGATAACTGCAGCCTCTAGCATGAAGCCACAGCGCCCGTCCGCAAGTTCAAAGATGCGACTATCGCCTACTTGTTCTATTTCCAACCTACAAGAGCGAGTTTCTTCCGCCGCTACTTCCAAATCGACCGGGCTACCAAGTCGCGATAGTTCCGATAGAGAATCGCGAAAAGGCGTTATCCGGTCTTTTGTGATGGCCATATAAGGGGAGCCCCCCTTCCTAAATTATTCCTAAGGTTCATACATTCATAAGTTCACGCTGCTCCAACGGCACGCTGGCGTGGAGATTCCCGGTTTATTGAGGCATTTTGCAATCAGCACAGCGGACGACGTCCGGTTGGGCCGAAAGGACCCGGTATGCGGTTGCCACCGCGTGAATGCGCTGACGCATCTCCGGGCTCAAATTTACGCGAAATCCCTTAGTGACACGCGTAGCGTGAATCCCGACATTTCTCAGCACCGCGCCGATCTTACGGTCCTCAAACTTCACATCCGCGTGACGCCCCTTCAAAAGATCGTTGACCACTTCGGCCAGTTCGCGGATATAGAAAAATTTCGTCGACTCCTTGTGACAAAAGAGGAGCGCCGCCTCTGCGACCAGACAGGTCGGGTCCTCGAAACGTGCTGATTCAGTTTCTGCGCTACGTTCGGCAAAAGCCCTGAGAACAGAATCCTCAAGGTCCGATCCGCGAGGAATGGCCGCCAACCATGCTTTTATCTCATCTTCTAGGCCAACATAGTTCTCGTTAGAATCGACTTCGAATTTTTGGACGTCCGCGTAGTGGCTCATTCGGTACGCAAGCAAATCAGCTTGAAAGAATTGCGACGCTGCTTCCTCATCGCTTTCGCTCAAGCACGCCAGGTGGCGGCGTGCAGGATCGAGGCGGCAAACAAGCCCAATTTCATGAGACAACGAATTGCAATGCACCGCACGAGCTCCGAAGATGTCAATCGCCTGCTTCCCTCTCGCGAAGCAGAAATGCCGCCGCTCTGAATTCAACAGTGCTTTTTCGACTCCCCGCGCGAGATCTGGTTGCGCAATGAGCAGCGTCACTCGAAGACCGAAGGGCAGCGTTCGTAGGGCAGCGACGTCCAAATCACGAAGCAGCACGGGGTGGTAGCACAGAATATTCAACAGACGCAAAACGGTGCAAACCTCGGCATCTGGGCCATGCAGCCACAGCGCAGGCGCCACCTCGAAACATTCGATAAACCAGCTCGCTAAGACAAAGGCGACCAGTACGTTGATGGTTTGGGTGTCCTGATCAACGTACTTGGACAAAAACTTCTGCATTTCTGATTGCAGCTTTTCGGTCGCCCTCGACTCGGACGGTCTGCGCGCAAAACGGACGAGTTGCCCCAATCCTGGCGGTATGAGTCCGGGCAGGTAAGTGATGCCGTCGTGCGCTAGACATGATCGGATCTGGATCGTTTTGGAATCTTTAATGCACAACCACAGGCACCCAGGAGCATTTGAGGCCGAAACTGCCTCAATCTGCACGCCGGGGATATGTTCCGCGAAGGTTAACTTTCTTGCGCGACTTCCAGGTTCCTGAGGGGCGGGCTTGGCTGCATTCCTGTTAGACGATGCGTCTTTTTTTGGTGGGTTCTTTACGGCAGAATTTTGAGACCGACGAAGGTTTTCAGAGTTTCTCGCCGTCGATGCAAATGTCTGGCTGCGGAGGGCCATCGTTCACTCCCGGGAAGCAGTCCCGTGTGTCCATCCACACGCGACGCCGAAATTCAGGATTCATTCTCATATGCAATTTCACTCGCTTCCCAGGTTCACTTCCGCATTCCAATTTGGCGAACAAGCTTGCGGCCTTCACTTGTAGGATCATCATTTATTATGCGCGGGCAGTCGGCAATCTGCAACAACTTTTCGTGGCGTCTGCTGCTGAGGGGAGAAACGGAATTGGGCCAACGCGACATAGACGTGGAACTGCTCTCCTGTCAACCACCATTCGATTGTCCGTCCCGACTTTTTAGCAAGACGAAGTAGCACTTCGGCAACCCCCACGCTTAGTGACCAGCTACTCGATGGGGTCAATCGGCCCGTTGCTGGTGTATCAAGGGACATTTTTCTTCATAGCTCGTTCTTTCTCCCACCTCGCCGTGATCGCCTTTCTTGCAATTTCTTTCCTTCGTTCCGCGCTGAGACGTTCTGCACGAATCTTCCCGCCTTTTGAGCCACCCAACTTCCCCAGCGCGACCGCATTCGGATTTTTCTTCTTGGACATAATCTCACTTCAAATTAAGGCGCGTGATCGGCGAAATCAATAGCGTGCAAGAGTCCCAATTGACATACTTAGGCGCCTATGTATAATTATTCTTAGGCGCCTATGTATCTTGCACAGGAAGGGAACAAGAGAATGGTTAGAAAATATAGCAATGATCTTCATTGCGCCCGCAAACTGTGGAGCGGAATTTCCCGGCTACAACTGGCCGCACTCGCCCAGATCTTGCAGCACTATGAACTTTCAGTCTTGTTGGGTGACGTTCTCTTTATCGGGGGCAAATGGTATGTCACTCACGTGGGGCTCTTACGAGTGGCATACAGAAGGAGGTGCCACGGGATTCAAGTACGCGTTGTTCCAAGCTGCTGCGACGTCTCATCCGGCAAATGGGTATTCAGAGCAACTGTTTTCAAAACGCTCCGGGGCAAAGGATTCGTCGGCTATGGGGACGCGGATCCCTCGAATGTTTCCTCTCTCGTCCATGGTGCCGAAATGCGAGTCGCGGAAACCCGGGCAGTCAACCGTGCGTTGCGCAAGGCATACGGCATAGGCATCTGCTCGGTCGAAGAGATCGGATCGTTTGACAGACAAATCCCATCACAGGATCCGCTCCGAAGAGTTCCACGAGAATCATCGAACGGCAATAACGGCCATGGCACGAATGGCAGCGGTTCGCGGGTCCGTGACAGATTGTGCCAGCTCATCCGCCAGCACAAGCTCGACGCTGAACTGGTGAAAGCCTATGCCGTCGATTTCTGTGGCACGAAGACTTTGCGCGACGCATCGCGCGAGCAGGTCGAGGCCTTTGTTGCCCATCTCGCGGACTGGGCCGTAAAGGATCGCAATGCCCTGCTCTGCCAATTGAACAGCTATCAACATCGTCAGGAACCCGCTCGAGATCCGCAGCAGCGGACGGCAGGTGCAGCATGAAACGCTATATTTCCGGTCTCAACCAGGCGACGGCATCACCGAACCACGGCTTGCCGGATGGTCTGTTTCTGGTACGGATTGAACGCGCCCAGCACCGCTGGCATGGGCAGAAACGCCTTTACGCGCTTGTCTTCTCCGTGCTCGAACCTAAACCGCTGGCCGGCATCCGCTTCAGCGGGCGCCTCTACTGCACGCCGAAAGCCCTCTGGAAGCTGAACTGGTTCCTGCGCGATTTCGGCTACGACCCGGAACTGCTCGGACGCGATGAGATCGATGACAAGAACCTGGTCGGGCTCACCGGGGTGGTCAAGATCACCCACTCGGTCGTAAACGGCACTTCCCTGCTCAACCTCGATGGCTTTGCCCCACGCAGCCACTGGGAAGAGCTGTCGGTCGGGATCGAAGATCAGCTACGGCGGACAAAGGCGGCCTCGTGACCTACAGCTATACCCAGATCTCGCATTACCTGAGCTGCCCGCGCCGGTACCGCCATCGCTATTTAGACGGCTGGCAGGAGAAAGACTCGCGCGCGGCCATGCTCTTCGGCCGGGCCTTTGAGCAAGCACTTGGCGCCTATTTCCGGCATGAAGATGCGGCCGTGACGCTTTATCGCGAGTGGGCCCAGTACAAAGACCAGCCGCTGCACTACTCCGAGCGCGACAGCTGGGACCAGATGCTCCAGCAAGGCATTCAGCTCCTTGAGCGCTTTTGCCAGGACGACCGGATCCGCATCCGCCAGCCCCGACGGAATCTGCAGATCAAGTTCGTGCGCCCGCTCTCTGGAGGCAATGAGTTCGTGGCCTACGTCGATGCCATCGGAAGACTCAACGGCCGTGCTTGCCTGCTCGAATGGAAAACCACCTCCTCGCGCTACCCGGAAGAGCCAGAAGGACTCTTGGCACTCGACCCGCAGCTGGTCTGCTACTCCTGGCTCACCGGCATCCACAATGTCGCCCAGGTGGTGTTCGTACGCAAGCGCCTGGTCGAAATCCAATATCTCAAGACCACCATCACTGATGACCAGCGGCAGGAGTTCAGCGACATTGTGCACGACACGATTCACAGAATCGAGCGAGCCCAGTTTCTGCCGCACAGCGGCATCCGCTTTCCTCAGAATCCGTGCAGCACGTGCCCCTATATCGGGCTGTGCCTGAACAAGCAGCAGATGGCCGAAGCCCGGCTGATCCGCCGGCCAGGAGCACAAGACTTTGGTGTGTTTGACGAGCTTACGTACTAATGATCCGCCCATGCCGCCGAGACTAAATCAGAAGCGAGCCCGGTTTGTGCTGACCAAGATCGACGAGATCCTGGCCTGGGAGCGGCGGAAGGAAGCGGAAAAGGACACCAAGTTTGTCGAGCTCGGACGCTATCTGTGCGAAGTGCGAGCCGGTCAGTACTGGCGGCTAGAGAGTCTGAAATCCTTTGACGATTTCCTGGAGCGGCGGTTTCCGGAGTCGAGAAGGAAGGCTTACTACCTGATGTCGATCCACGAGCACTTGCCGCCCGAGGTCAAACGAGAACTGAAGCAGGTGGGCTGGTCGAAAGGCCTGGAGCTCGCGAAACTGGCACGTTCCCAGAATGGTCAGGCTTTCAAAAGTGCAACCTGGTTGCACAAAGCCAAGATCATGCCGAAAGAGGAATTTCAGCGCGAGGTGGAAAGGGAGTTGACCGGAAAGGACTCAGAACCGCATGAGCTCATCTACTTCAAGGTCTATAAGAGTCAACTCCCGGTGATCGAGCAGGCAATCGAAACTGCGGCGATGATGCTCGGCAGCGACAAATCCCGCGGCTATTGTCTCGAGATGATCTGCGCGGATTTCCTGGCTGGGGCGAATCTCGACAATGGACAACCTGACATCTTGTTACATTCCATTTCCCGCTTCTTTCAGTTCTTGCCCGGTGAGCAGAAACAAGCATTCCTTCAAACCGTAAACGGAAGCACACAATAAATGCAGTTGCTTCAAAAACAAGTACCCGTTCGACTGAGAGCTCGAGATTATGACGAGTTGCGGCAGCGTGTGCTTCGCCGCGATGGATGGCGATGCCAGTCCTGCGGATCGAGGAACAAACTCGAGGTTCATCATCAACAGTTTCGCAGCCACTCAGGCGCCGATCTAAAGGATAATCTGATCACGCTGTGCAATGTCTGTCACAGTACGCGGCATGGCAACCATCAGAGTTGGTGAGCGCGGAAGGAATCGAATCCGCGCTGAAAACGTAAATTCAACAACATGCAAGGCAACGGATGGCAAGAAAATGCGAGCAAAACCTTTGGTCGCTCTCAATGACACTGTGAGCAACTTGATTTGCCCTGTTGGGATTGTGAATGAGTGTGTAGCGTCAATTCAACAATAAGTGCAATCGATCGCTTGGACTGACCAATCATGAGAGGGTTTACCTACAACAGTAACTTTGGAAGCTCAGTTGCCCTCCTAAGCCCAACCATAAAGCAAAACGTATTTTTTCGAGGAGGCGAAATATGAACCATCGCCCATTCCTAACCACTCTTCACGTCGGGCTTACCGTTGCTGTCGTGACGTTTTTCTCAGGTGCTGCTTTTGCCGATTCAATACCAGTGACTGTCCGCGGTGGGTCAGCGGCGTTTCAAGGGCCGTATGCAAACATCTCCGGCCCAGGTGTATCTATCTTCTTTGACAATATTGATGGCAACGAGTTTCAATTTGGCTGCGCGACGAGCCCTTGCACCGGAACAGTCCCCATCTTTGTGAATCCATCCATTTTTTGGGTATCGGCCAATTTCACTCTCACGATTGATGCCTTTACCTTTAGCGATACTCCAGGGCAGTACCAGTTGTCGACTACTGGTAGCATCTCCGGTGCGCTGAATGGCGGTCCTGTACCTTCAGGATTTCCTCTCGATTATAGCCGCCTCCCGAATGGCAGCTTTTCCTTATCTGTCGCTGGTCCAGTCGATTTACCTTTAACGGTATCGTAACGTCGGGCGGCGGCTTTGATGATCGCGACGTGTCCTTCGCAACGGATCACCCACTGAAAGCCGATGTCGTGGTCCCTGAACTGCCAACTGGGGTCTTGGTGCTCTTTGGCATGGCACTCCTCGAATGTGTCAGGCGGAGTTGGATAACTCATCCGGATTCCAGTTCAAACCTCAGCAGAATAAGAACACCTAGTTAAGCGTGAAGACCGCGTTTCCGACAACGTTCCCGTCGATCGATATGTCGACGCGGTACACACCTGCGCCAACATTGCTGGCCGCGAGGTTGTAAATGTATTGGCAATCGGTCGGGTCGATTCGGAAGTTTGCACCGTCGTCTGCCGGCATGGCGTACTTACTCAGGTTGAGCAATCCGAGTGTTCCGCCTGCGGTTCGCGTAAGAGGTATCGTGGCAGGCGGCAGGTCACAGGTGGGAAGGTTATCTTTCGTCAGCGTGAATTTCACCGGAATCACGCCACGATTCGCTTTGAAAACGCTGCTGCCGTCAGGCTTGATGGGCTGCTGGATGAATGCCTTGTAAGGAGTGATCGGCGTGAGCAGGAAGGCGTGCTGGGAACCGTTAATAAGTCCAAGTGCCGCGATCTGTCCCTTGTCATTGATTGCCTGAGCAGAATAAAGCGTCCAACCAGAGCCGGTCGGTATCAAAGTGTTCAGATCGGTCATTCCCTTGCTTGAAATGTAGAGAAAGGCAACAGTAACCCATGCAGGATAGCCCGAAATAGATGCCCGCCCTACCACCTCTCCAGACGCATTGATTCCGTAGCCCTCACTGCAGCAACCCCCTAGTGTCCCCAAGTCCGTCATCGTCCCGTTGCTATAAAGGAATGTGTGCGAACCGGAGTTGCCAGGAAGACCCGAAGCTCCGACCACCTGACCAGAGTCATTGATTCCATACGCGGAGCTAGTGGACGCGCCTAGCGTCCCAAGATCTTTCATCGCCCCGTTGTTGTAAAGGAACGCGTGATAAGCGGAGTCGCCAGGAAGACTCGAAACTCCGACCACCTGCCCGGAGTCATTGATTCCGTTCGCGTAGCTGCTGGTGCCGCCCAGCGTCCCCAGGTCTGTCATCGTCCCGTTGCTATAAAGGAACGCATGCGACGTATAATTCCGGATGTCGCCGGGGAGGTTTGAGCCCCCAACCACCTGACCTGAGGCATTGATTGCTTGCGCGAAACTATCAGAAAGATCATCATAGGGGCTTCCCAGCGTCCCTAGGTCTTTCATCATCCCGTTGCTGTAAAGGAATGCGTGGGAATTGAGGTCGCCAAAAATGTTTCCGGTCAGAATGTACGAACTTCCGACCACCTCCCCGGAGCCATTGATTCCCTCCGCGTAGCTGCTGGCGCCGCCCAGCGTTCCCAGGTCTGTCATCGTCCCGTTGCTATAAAGGAACGCATGGGAAGAATATCCATATCCAGGGGGAGGATTAGCGAAAGCTGAATATCCGACCACCTCCCCGGAGTCATTGATTCCGATTGCAAAAGCAAAAGAACCGCCCAGTGTCCCGAGGTCTGTCACCGTGTACTTCTGTGCGAAGCCAGACAATGCACAGAAGACGAATATAATCGCGACCAAGCGCTTCATACCCTCTCCTTTTTGCTTCCTTGAGCCGGGCTGAATTCGTTTTTCGGTGAGCATGCGGTTCAGTCACGTCTTTAGCGGCTCTGGGGAAATAGGCCTCAGGGGGTGTGCACCGACGTTCTGGGAGTTGCTCTTCGGAGAGGCTCGTCGAGATTTTGCATCAAGAACGTGCTCGTAGCGAACCCGTCCGAGCTGGAACGTTCACTTGAGAACGATATATGGGCCGAGTTCGATGTAGACTCGAACCCAGCCGATTATTTTTGATAAGATTCAAAGTGCTTGTTTGGAGAGCCACAAGCGGCCCGAAAAGCCACCCTTATTCTTTCCTCAGTTTTGTTGTACCTGGTTTCGTCATCCAGGAAATTACTAACCAATGGAGGTATTTAATTTTGACTTCGGCGAGCCATCTTATTACGGCGCACGGCGGCGAATTAGTGCAGCTGATCGCGCCACCGGAACGAGGCGCTGAACTGAAATCTCACTCCCGAGAATGGCCTTCCTGGGACCTCTCGGCTCGCCAAGTTTGCGATCTGGAGCTATTGCTCAACGGGGGATTTTCTCCGCTGCGGGGATTCATGACACGCCCCGACTATGAAGAGGTGTGTCAGAGAATGCGTCTGAAAAACGGCTTACTGTGGCCCATGCCCATCACCCTTGATGTGACAGAAGAATTTGCTAAGAAACTGCAACCCAGCCAGCAGATTGCTCTTCGCGATCCGGAAGGCGTCATGCTCGCGGTTCTCCACGTCGAAGACCTATGGCAGCCGGACCGCACGCAGGAAGCAAAGTTGGTGTTTGGGACAACCAGTCCACTCCATCCCGGAGCCAATTATCTTTTGAACCAGGCAAACCCCTGGTATGTAGGCGGCAAAGTGGAGGGCGTACAGACGCCGTCTCACTACGACTTTAAGACGCTTCGCCTCACCCCTGCTGAGTTACGCACCGAGTTCGCAAGATTGGGCTGGCGCCGCGTCGTGGCCTTTCAGACACGCAATCCCATGCATCGCGCACATCAGGAGTTGACATTTCGCGCCGCTAAGATGTTTGAGTCGAATCTGTTGATTCATCCTTCGGTGGGAATGACCAAGCCGGGCGACGTAGACTACTTCACCCGCGTCCGCTGTTATCAACTGCTGCTTTCGAAGTACCCTCCCGGGACCGTAAAGCTCTCTCTGCTGCCTTTAGCGATGCGCATGGGCGGCCCACGCGAAGCCATCTGGCATGCCCTGATTCGTAAAAATCACGGGGTCACCCACTTTATTGTGGGCCGCGACCATGCCGGCCCGGGCAACGATGCCGATGGCAAGCCCTTCTACGGGCCTTACGAAGCGCAAGAGCTCTTCAAGAAGCACGAGAAGGACATCGGGGTCACTATAGTACCCTTCAACATGATGGTGTACTTGGAGGCGCAAGACTGCTACATCCCCGACAATGAAGTTCCGACGGGTGCGCGGGTCTTGAGTATCTCCGGCACCGAGCTCCGCGCCCGCCTGAACGAAGGTCGCGATATTCCGGCGTGGTTCACCTATCCTGAGGTAGTCAGGGAACTGCGGCGAAGCTATCCACCGCGCCATAAGCAGGGTGTAACTATTTTCTTCACCGGGCTGTCGGGGTCGGGCAAGTCAACGATTGCTCGTATTTTGCTCACCAAGTTCCTGGAGGTGGGCGGGCGTCCGGTCACTATTCTCGATGGTGATCTGGTTCGCAAGCATTTGTCCTCAGAACTCGGTTTTTCAAAAGAGCACCGCGACATTAATATCCGACGAATTGGTTATGTTGCATCCGAGATCACCAAGAATGGCGGCATCGCAATATGCGCGCCGATTGCGCCGTATGACTCGGTGCGTAAGCAGGTGCGCACGATGATCGAACCCTACGGCGGCTTCATCCTGGTGCACGTGGCCACGCCTCTGGAGGTTTGTGAGGAGCGCGACCGCAAGGGGTTGTATGCTAAAGCGCGCGCCGGCATTGTGAAGGAATTCACGGGAATCTCTGATCCCTACGAAGCTCCTAACGATGCCGAGGTTACGATCGATACTGGCGAGTTGAGCGCGGAAGAGGCCGCCCAGGAAATTATTTTGCATCTCGAGCAGCAAGGGTTTATCGGAGTTACTCCAGAACCCGCATTCACTGCTTCATAATGGCAACAATTCGATGGAGCTGATCGCCTTCAAAGTCCTGATCGGACTCGCCGTGGGTTTCCTGATCGGCCTGACCGGATTAGGAGGCGGCGTGCTACTGCTGCCGCTGCTGATTTTCGGGTTACAGGTGCCGGCCATTGTCGCCGTCGGTTCTGACGCTACCTTCAATTTTGTAACTAAGATTCCATCGAGCACGGTCCATTTGCTGAAGAAAACCGTGCGACGGCGGGTAGTAGTGGCTCTGGCCGTAGGCAGTGTACCGGGCTCCATTCTGGGAGTTCGACTGCTTCATCACCTGCAGGTCGTGTACGGCGCCGGAGTCAATGACTTTCTTAAATCCGCCGTAGGAATTCTGCTGATCATTGTTTCCTCATTACTACTCTTGCAGCGCAGAATCGAACGGGAAGTCGCCAACCGTCGTCCCACCGCAAAATCTTTTGCCGGTATCGCTGTTATTGGGTTGGTAGCTGGTTTTTTGGTCGGTATGACATCGGTCGGCTCAGGCAGCATCATCATGATTTTGTTGCTCGTTTTTTACAGTTATCCTCCAAAGGTGATGGTAGGGACAGATATCGTTCATGCAGTGCTTTTGACCGGCACAACCAGTTTTCTGCAGTACCGTTTGGGAAATGTGGATCTAGCTCTGGTTGGATATTTGCTGATCGGCTCGATTCCGGGAGGCATTATCGGGTCCTACGTGAGCACCAGGGTCCCGGTCCTTTGGCTACGTCGCATCCTTTGCGCGATTTTGTTAACAACAGGGGCAAGGATGATATGGGCACCTATACACTGATCCAAAGTTTATGGCTAAATCTGCGTACTCTGAAATTCTGCAGCGGATTGAGGCCGCCATCGAGGCTGCAAGAGAAGTGTTCAGGCGTTTCAGCCCGGGCGCAATCGAAGCCGAATATAAAGCTGGCCACGATCCAGTGACTGCAGCCGACCGAATGCTCGATGCGGTCCTGCGCAAGAACTTGCTGCGAGATGACGAAGGCTGGTTGTCGGAGGAAAGTGCCGATGATCCTGCGCGTCTGAATTTTCGGCGGATCTGGATTGTCGATCCGTTGGACGGCACCCGTGAATTCGTGGAAGGCATTTCCGAGTTCTGTGTTTCCATTGCTATGGTGGAAAATGGGCATCCCGTGGCGGGCGGGATTTGCAATCCCGCGACCAATGAAGTCTTTCTAGGCGCGATAGGTTCGGGACTCACCTACAATGGCACACCGGCGAGCGCGAGCCAGCGCACATCGATCGAGGGCGCTTTGGTATTAGCCAGCCGCAGCGAAACCCAACGCGGTGAATGGCGGCAATTTAATAACGCGCCATTCAAGATTCAACCAATGGGATCGGTCGCTTATAAGCTGGCGCGCGTTGCTGTCGGCCTTTCCGATGTCACCTTTACACTCTCGCCCAAGCATGAATGGGACGTCGCCGCGGGAGCGGCGTTAGTGACGATTGGTGGCGGTCACATACAACTGCTCGATGGTTCCCCGCTGCTTTGCAACCGCGAATTCACCTTGGTGCCAGGGCTCATCGCCTGTGGGCCGCTATTGAGAAACGAATTGCTTCAGTTCTTGTCAGAATCTCTTGCGAGCTCAAAAAGCAGGGTTGCGAATGAATAACGGAAGCGGTGATGGTGACAGTTGTGTGAGGTTGGCACGCTTATATGCTAAGTATTAGACGATTTGCGCCAGAAACTATCGTCCTTTCAGTGTTTTTCTGCTCCCGCGTTGCTTACTATTTGTCGGGTATTCATTTCGATGCCGGCCCGGTCGTGCACTTCTGGCAATTCATTGACCCGGCTCTCATGAGATCTGACCTGTTGCGCAGCTTGTTTTACCTACACATGCAGCCGCCCGGATTCAATCTTTTCGTGGGTATTGTGGTCAAGCTTTTTCCCTACAGATATGCGCCAGTGCTCCATTCCGTCTATCTGATTTGCGGCATCGTCTCGACGGTACTGATAATGCGGCTAATGGCCTGCATGGGAGTTTCGCGAAACGTAGCTGTGGTATTCACTGCGATCTTGATTGTCAGTCCGGGCTTTGTAATCACTGAGAACGTCGCGACATATGAATATCCGATAATGACGCTTCTCCTGATTGCTACGTTCGCACTGCAATCGCTGATCGCGACGGAACGATTTCGATGGTCGGCGTTGTTTTTCTCGACTCTCCTCGTCCTTTTTTATATCCGCAACGAGTTTCACGTCGTCTACATTGTCGTGATTGCGGCTGCTTTGCTGTATTGGTGTCCACGCATTCGGCCAACGGTCGTTAGCACAGCGGTTCCCGCAATTTGTGCGGCGCTTGCGCTTTACTTCAAGAATTGGCTGATCTTCGGATTATTTACCGCCAGCACGTGGTTGGGAATGAACCTGGGTGTAGTTACAACGTTCCAGTTAACCCCGGATGAAGCGAACCACTTGATTGCCGAAGGTATGCTCAGCCCAGTGGCTCGAATCAGGCCTTTCAGCAAATTCTCCGCCTACCGCGATTTGATCCCAATACCTCCAAAAACCGGCTTGCCGATCTTAGACGAGACGACGACCTCAACCGGCCATCCCAACTTTAATGCGATAGCATATCTGCCGGTGCATGCTCTCTATACCCATGACGCCAAAGTTGTATTGCGACATTTTCCTCGAGCTTACCTGCGGTCGTGCGCTGTTGCCTGGTTTACTTACTTTCTTCCAGCGAGCGATGTTTGGGATTACGACGACACGCGCCGCCACATTGGAACCTTCGATCGTATCTTCAGCGCCGTATTTTTCGGGAAGTTCCGTGCGGCGGATAATCGAAAAGGACTCCGCTCTATTGAGACCTCGGGTCACACTAGTACTTTGATCTTTTACACCGGCTTTTATTTACTGGTTTTGCTCCCTGTCGTGTTTCTTTGGGGAGTAGCGCAGATCATCCTGCCTGCCCGTCGCGCGCGGTGGCAAAACAGACAGGTCGCAGTCCTCTGCTTTGCGATATTCAATATTGCTTTTGTTACCGGAGTATCCAACTTCCTATCGAGTTTTGAGAACAACCGCTATCGTTTTCCGCTCGACCCACTATTTACGATTCTTGCGGCCATGGCCGTTACCTGTCTTGTTCGAAGCGTGAATGGCGATGGGCACGCGTTGTTAAAGCCCGGCCCAGATAGCACGAAAAGTTGAGGGAGGTGGGTGCACCGTCCGTTATGATTTGAGGCCGTAATCGCCGCGAAACTTTTGCTCCTGATTCTTGGAATAAACGAAGTCGAAGTGCTTGGCAATAACGCTATCCGGAATCATTGAGCGCCGTCGCCAATCCTATCTTAGTGCCCCGCATTTGCTTTTTTATAAATAATTCGATTCCGATGGCCGCTAGCAGTACTGAGCTCCAAACAACCGGGTAACGGTAGCGCTGCTCGAATTGAGCGAAATAATAGACTAAAGAATAAGGAAATAACATTGCAATGATGATATGAAATCCATCTGATTCAACCCACAAAACACCTAAAAAACTGAAGCGTCAACAGTGACAATGCAACGCCGTTCACAAACACTGAGCGGTTCGCTTTATTCAGTGGGAACCAGAAGTATAGAGAGCGCTCCGAGGTGAGGACGGCAAAACGATACAATGCGAGTAAACCCACCGCGCAGTCCGGTGTAGTTCAGCTGCAGAAAACTGAAACTCGCCTACGTGACGCAACTGGTTGAGTACGGCTACATTGCCGCTAGGATGCTGGCGAGCGTAACAATCTGAAGCGATGTTCTCCGAAACCAGGGGCATGGCGCAGTCATTGTTTGAGGATACGAAAGCCATGCCCGCATCGTCACGAACAAAAAATGAAGTGTCTAAAAGCCTCGAAGTTGCGGACCGTCCATATCGCGACCAGGAACAACCCAACCAACAAGGGAATAACACACGATAGCGCTGACCGTCTCCGAATAATCAATGCTCCCCAGAATGGCCAAATGAGGAGGAGAACCGGCGAAGTCAGTACGCCGGCACCAAGAAGCGTGCCGAAGACTAGCAAAGTTCGCATTCGAGGTTCGCTCTTGAGAATTCGCGCGATCATCCAAGCGGATGCCGCAAGAATTAGGCCGGTAAAAACCGCTTCCCACTTAAACAACCGCCCCGGAAGCGGAAGCAGGTTACCGAAGACCGCAGCAATTGGCCCGGCTTGCGGGTACCCTCAAGAACCGCAAATTTATAAACGAAGAACCACTCAAGCGCCCACGCGACGGAGGTGGTCGCCACGATGGCTGCCCACCCCTGCGCGGCAGTTCCAAAAACCCAGCAGAGCCCGGCATATAAGAAGGGGTACAGGGGAGCCATCTGAACCGTGGGACCGCTGGGGCCCGTCATGTACGGATCCGCAAACCCACGACCGTGTAGCAAAGCTCGGGCGACATTGGTCGCTTCTGACGAAAACTGGACCACATGGGGTCCCTTCCATTGGATCAAGAAATTTTCTGCCACTGAGAGAACGCTAAGCCCGCAGGCAATTATTGATGAACTCCGAATCCGTTCTTTTTCCATACGATCTTTGTACCTCTCGATCAGGCCTCCTACGTCACCCCTTTCATGACGGGTCTGCTTTTACCAAAGCCTCCCATTCACCTCTCTTCAGCTTTGGGTGGAAAAAATGGGTGCAAGAATGAATGGGATGCCACTACGGGAGTGGCGGTGGTCCACAGTGCCGGCGAAGAGGTGCAAATGCCAAATGTAGCGGCGCTTCAATCAATCGCAAACCACCGCTGGTCTCGGGCCTCGTTGCCTCCGGGGCACATGAGCCGCGAACTATTGCACCTCTTAGCGGGGACCCATCCTGAGTACTTTTTGCGATCTAATCTGCAGTAATCGATCAACGGCCTGAGATTGCCTGAGAGAGCCGGCCATGTCCGAAGTGCATTACGAGGGTAATAGAAGAAGTGAAAGCAGGTTCGTAACCGTAATGACACTTTTCACAATCGTGTTTTAAACTGTTAACGAGATGAAGCTCTCCGTAGTCATGCCTGTCTACAACGAGCGTGCCACGCTACGTACCGTGATTCAGCGTGTGCTCGATGTCCCCCTCGACATCGAGCTACTCTGCGTCGACGATGGATCAGGTGACGGCTCTCGTGAACTTCTCGCTGACTTAGCAAGCGCGCACGCCCAGATACGCCTGCTGTTGCAACCGACCAACATGGGCAAAGGCGCGGCCTTGCGTCGCGGCATTCAGGAAGCGACCGGCGATTTCGTTGTCATTCAAGATGCTGACCTCGAGTACGATCCTGCCGAATATCAGACGCTTCTCGGCCCCTTGCTCGATGGCAAGGCCGATGTCGTTTATGGCTCACGGTTCCTCGGCGGAGGCCCGCACCGGGTGCTTTACTTCTGGCACTCGGTTGGCAATTCGATCCTTACGCTGCTCTCCAATTGCCTAACGAATATCAATCTTACGGACATGGAAACTTGCTATAAAGCGTTTAGGCGCGAAGTTATTCAGGCCATCCCTCTCGAAGAAGACCGTTTCGGATTCGAACCTGAGATTACCGTGAAAATAGTGAAGCTTCACTTGCGGATTTACGAAGTTGGGATCAGCTACTGGGGCCGCACCTACGAGGAAGGTAAGAAAATCGGATGGAGAGACGGCTTTCGGGCGCTTTGGTGCTTGCTGAAATACTCCGTACGCCAAACTCGCGCTCTGCAGCCAGTGTTAACCAAAGCAGCGCCGCAAGGTCCGGACGCGACATCTCCTAACACAAGCGACGTCGTGAGCCCACTAGAGCGGTAGGATAACCATTACGAAGAAGGCTTCTGTTGCGAGAGCGAATGACCGTGACCGATCTACCTCTGCTGCAGGCCGGATAGTTTGGGGCTGGCCCAAATCAGTAGCCATACCCACTCAGTATGATGGTCATCCCACTCCTTTCACGGGCTTCCCTGAAATACGCCAGCAAACGGGTCAAATATACCAGCCATAATGAGTGCGTCTACTAAACGAATTTTACAAGCATGGCTCCCGTCGGCGGCTTGGCTTGCCATCATAGGCCTCGAATCTACCAAATTGGGGTCCGCGGAGCACAGTGCACGCATTCTGTACCCCATTCTGCATTTCTTGTTCGCGATGAACGCTGCTCGCTTCATCTTCTGGCATTTCTTTCTTCGCAAGGTGGGCCATTTTATTGGTTATTTCACGCTGAGCATTCTTCTCTTCCGCTCCTGGCGGATCACTGCGACCGATTTCGCGGACAGGTGGTTATTCCACTCGGCTGCACTGGCGTTTGTCATCACGGCGGTTGTGGCGGCCGCGGACGAATGGCATCAGTCTTTTGTGCCGTCGCGCACCAGCTCACTTCGTGATGTGGTACTCGACACCTTCGCTGGCCTCATTGCTCAAATTTCGTTGTTCCTTGTGCTGCGCAATCGGCGTAAGGATTACGGCAAGTACGCGCCTCAATAGAAATCACAACGAGGTTCCCGCGCTTGAAGTCCTGCATCCGTGATGCCTACCATCGCGGAACCAGAGAGCAGTATGACGCTCATGGCTCACTGGAGAATTACGACCACAAAACAGCTTTGATGCCCTCATTTAGTGACGCCCATTAGTGATGCCCATGGAACCTGTGTCCGTGAATCGACCCACAGGAGTGTGGTTCCTGAGCCAGAGCTTGGTAGCGAACACGTGAGGATACAGCTTCCGCATGGCGCGCAGACGCATATTTGGGCTGCAGCTCGCTTGTGATACTTCGTACCCGAGTTCCTGCAAGCGATCGCCGATCAGAAACTCAAGCCCCGACAGCTGTGACCGTGTGATTTGAGTTTTCCAGCGTCCAACAGGATTGAAAATCCCGTTGCTACCGCCGGGAAAAGAGGTATTTGGGTCTCTGACCGAACCGATGGCAACTTGCTGAATGCGGCCGTAATCCAGCTCCTGATCGATAAACTCCGAGACTCGACTCAGCGGGGTGCGAGGATCGTGCACCAATTCTTCAAATCGAACCTCGATGTAATCTTTGCCCAACGCACTTCCATGTTTGCGTCCTTCGCTGACGGTCCACGACCAGTAAAGGGCCGCAACTGCCAGGCGCTGATCTCGATCCCAAGGCAAGTGGTTTGCCCATCTCTGCTGGGCGTACGAGAGCGCCACATCGCGGCCATCGCGTATGATGTGAACAATTAACGCATCCGGAATTTCGCGTTTGATCTCGCGAACGTAGAGGAGGTGATCGGGAGTGCAATCGGCCCAACGATCTACTCCCTGCTTCGCGGCTACTTCTTCCATGAATACTCGCAGGCAATCTCCAGCCGTCTGGCATTCATTCATGAGTTTGGGGCGAATTGCCCCATAGTCCAATCCTGAAACTCGAAACAGCTCACTATTTGCCCAGCTCTGTAGCCAGGTTTCTCTGCTCCGTCGCGATCTTAAACCGCCGAATCGGGGCGACAGCAGGTTGAAGAAGTTGGACTCAGCCCGATAGATCGCGAACCGGCCGGCCGATAGCAGCATGTGATAAAGCAAAGTCGTTCCAGATCGCGGACAGCCCAGTATAAAGACGGGGGCTTGGCTTCGACTATTCCCGCTAAGTTCCAGAACTTCGGGGCGGTCAGGTTTTAGGCCGCTCTGGTGGTCCATAGACTTAGTTTTCTCAGACTGGATTGCCCTTCGCGAGTTGATTTCGATTTTGGCCAGATCCGGCAACGGTAAAAATTTTGCACGTCTGTCGCCATTCACGACCGATTGAGCTTTATTGAGATCGGCGCAAGTGGCAGCACCCGGCAAACTCTTGTCATTGTAATTAGAACATGAATTCTTTCCCGATAATGTATGGGCAGATCGCGAATCGCTAAATGCAATTTACTTTCACCTAAATGCAATTCACTTTCATAAAGGTCCAGCTCAACAGCTCGAATTTGTCCGCTGCAGCGCAGCACGCTGGGACCGCGATCTCCTCCTTCCAATGCGTATGGCGTCCACCCATGCCTCAGACGCACCGCAGGCCTCCTGCGAGCCTATGCATGAATCGCCCCGGCCAATCGTTGATACCACCAATTGGGCTAATGCGGATGGAGTACCAAACCGGACGGGGGCTTCGCTTCGACAATTCCCGCTAAGGTCCTGAACATCGGCGGGGTCAGGCTTGAGAAGGCTCTGGTCATTAGTTTGTCAGAATTGATTGCCTCTGGCCAGTCCCATCGAGTAACGCGGGTAACCAGCAAACAGTTCTCCGTTTGCCACCGCCTGAAAGGGCACCCATACCGTACTAGCTGGCGATGACTTCGAGGCTTTCGCGTTTTCCGCGAGCGCAATCAGAATCCCTTCGTTTGCAGAATCGTCGAGCAAGAGTGCAAAGCCGTCCTGACCACCGACGCTCGGGCCGAGACTCATCCGGGAGAAGAAAGCCGGGAGATCCGACCAGTGCACGCGGGGATCGTCGCCTTCGACCCAGTTCCACTGGGGCTCGGGCCGCTCATGTAGAAACCGTAGCGGAATCCAAACGGTGCCACCATCGTGCCAACTTGAGAGTATCCGCGTCGCCAGATCCTCACGCCACGTCGCCAGCCGCGCCGTATTGATCTCGAGCACATCGTAGTATTGCCAGTGACGTTCAGAAATCATCGCATCCTGCGGGAAGTCGTGGCAAAACTCCGCCAGGCTATCCTGCTCATGTACCGCCAGCACGAGGCTTGCTGGCGTGAGCCGCGGCACGAGGTCTCGAATGCGTTCTCGCCCCTCATCTTCTACGGTTTGCAATGTGCCGCGGCGCATAGCGTTGCCGTTGACGATCACTGTTGCAACGCAGAAACTCATCATCAAAACCTTAGCAGGAAGTCCCGCCTGCCGACTCGCGAGCACATAACCCCAAGCCAGGAACATGAAGGGGTAAAGCGGAAGATATCGCTCAATCGATCCCGCCTCGAAGATGAAAAGGCTGAAGAGAACAATGGGAAAAGCCGCGGTTGCGAACACGACCATCAATCTCCGCCCCCGTGGGGATCGGAGTAGTGCAATGCACATGATCGTCAGCGAGCCATAGAACAGGCCAACTTTCCATAGACTCAGTCGAAATAAATCCACCAACCGTTCTGGTGCATAGGGATCGTGCACCAAATAACGCTTGAGCAGCATTCCATCCCTGCCCATGTTGATGAATGAACGGGGTAATGAGAAACCGAAACGGGCAACAGCGCGCAATCCCCAGTGCTGGATTTGTCCGTGTCCTGCAGCTAGAATCCACGCGCGTAAGTCCGCCGAGTTCTGAATACCAACCAGAGCGATGGCCGAAGTATATGCCGTGAGCCCAATTACCGCGCAAACGGCTATCGAAAGGCCCGTCAGTTGGCTTCGGTCCCGATCACAGCCGTGTAGCACCAACGGAGCCGCAAACGCGGCAGGTAGTACAAAGATGTAGGGAAACCAGAAGAGGACGCTCAAAGCGAACATGAATCCAGCAAGGCCAGCTCTGAACCAGGAACTCGTTTTTGCTGACGCTGAGATGGAAAAATACATTCCAGTCACTAGACAGGCCAGCCCCACGGGATATGGGGCTCCGGCATGAGAGTAGTTCAAGAATGCATCGGAGAAAATGAGTAAGCAGGTCGATAGCAGCGCCGCCCAGCGGTCTTCGATTAGTCCCCTCGCCAAATGAAAGAAAAATGCGACACCGACGATAGAGGCAAGGAAACTGACTGTCACCAATGCACGTATCACCTCAACGTGTGGGCTGGAATTGAGGCCCTGTATTAGCCGGTGGCTCGTGAAAAACAACCCCCAACCAAGAGGTCGCCAAAGAAGGTGGCCGAAGTCCCAGAAGAGATTGGAGCTGGTTAGGTGATAATCGTCGGCCAATGAACCGCGATCATGCGTCAGAATGGCCGAGGTATAAACATCCGTGTCCGCCATGAAGTGCGCGCCTGTGCACGTCCATGCGAACAAGAAAATCGCAAGCACCACCAGAAGGCTAAAGTAATCATGTTGCCTTTGACGTGGAACGACACTTGAGCCCTGGGAAATTTCAGACTTGGAATTGCTCTCCACCGCCCGGCTCATATTGTTCACAGTCTTTAACTCGCAATCAATCGGCGCCAATGGCGGTGCAGTCGAAGAGCTTCCCACCTAACCTTCTGCATCGCAGCCAAAGTACCACTATGAGCGCCCGGCATCCGCAATCGATCTGCGGCAGAGGCGGAGCTCTCGCGCTGAATGTTACGCACAGCCCAAAGTGCAGCTAGAGACGCGAATCTGTCGTCCCATCTTGTGACAAAAGACAGTACTAGTGAGTTGAACTGTCGTGATCTGTAGTTTGCGCACGAACTCCCATACAGTGTCGATACAGCCAAACGGGAATGTCGTTCCCCAAATTTTGCGAGGTCCCATAATGGCACTCCGACGCTCGATCAGGCACAGTCATATCGTCGCTTTGGCCACGGTTAAGTGGCGTATTTTCATACTGTTGCTGTGCACGTTCAGTGCTTTAGCGAGTAGCAATGCTCAATCGGTAACTCCAAGCGATGGCCAGCCCATTCCATGGACACAAACAGCGGACAGCTCGCGCGTATTCAGACCTGTCTTAAGCGCCGCCCTCCGCCCCCTTAGTATTCAACTAAACTTACCATCAGGGGTCGTTAACAGGCCCTACTCCGGCCAGATTTCTCTAAGCGGAGGCGTGCCGCCATATTCGTTTATCCTGACTTCTGGTTCTTTGCCTAGGGGATTAATCCTTAGCCGGAGCCTTGGTTCAATTACCGGAACGCCGACTCTGGCCGCTACGAACGACTTCAAGCTGACTGTTGTGGACGCATCGGGAGCGTCGCTTCGCACCCACGGCCAGATAGTGATTTCCAACTTGACGACGGCTGTCCCGGCCACAGTCGCAGTGAACCCGACGGGCGCAACCATTGCTTCCGGCGCCAGGCAGCAGTTCAGCGTAATAGCGAGTAGCAATGCTCGATCGGTAAGTCCAAGCGATAGCCAGCGGATTCGATGGATACAAACAGCGGGCAGCCCGCGTGTATTCAGACGTGTGTCAAGCGTCGCCCTCCGCCCCCTTAGTATTCAACTAAACTTACCATCAGGGGTCGTTAACACGCCCTACTCCGGCCAGATTTCAGCAAGCGGAGGCGTGCTGCCATATTCGTTTATCCTGACTTCTGGTTCTTTGCCTAGGGGATTAATCCTTAGCCCGAGCCTTGGTTCAGTTACGGGAACGCCAATTCAGGCTGCTACGTCCAACTTCAAGCTGACTGTTGTGGACGCATCGGGAGCGTCGGTTCGCACCCACGGCCAGATAGTGATTTCCAACTTGACGACGGCGATCCCGGTCACAATCGCAGTGAACCCGACGAGCGCAACCATTGCTTCGGGCGCTACGCAGCAGTTCGGCGCGACTATTCAGGGAACCAGCAACACGGCGGTTTCATGGTCCGCCAGCGCCGGGACCATCAGCAGCACTGGCTTGTTTGCTGCGCCGGTGGTCACCAGTAACACCAGCGTCGCCGTCACCGCAACCAGCGCTGGGAACCCGGGCGCTCAGTCCAGCGTAATGGTAACCGTCACTGCCCCGACGCCGATTAGTGTCGCAATTTCACCCGCGACCGCATCATTGCCTTCGGGCGGCACACAGCTCTTTACCGCTTCCGTCAGCGGCACCACCACCGGGGTGGCGTGGACCGCAACCTCGGGAACCATCTCAAGCGACGGCCACTACACCGCACCGGTGATCTCAAGCAACACCACCGCAGCCGTAACCGCGACCAGCCTCGCCGATCCGTCAAAGAGCGCTAGCGTCAGCATTAGCATTGCCGCGCCTTCGCCAAGCCCCGCAACGAGCAGCGGCTCGTGCCCTCCTCCGACGTACTGCGCTGACACCGGAACGGAGGTGAAGAATTATCCGGTTGCTGCAGTGCCCGCGCCCCCGGGACTCAACATGTCCTATACCGACCCGGTGTTCAACCGCAAGATCTGGCGTTGGACAGATGGATCGGCCAGTCCCATTAATAACGGCAGTTCCATGGGACTGGTCTGGCACGCGGGCGATTTTGCCGGCGGCTGGAATCAATTATCCAACGCACTCATTACTTCCAACGACCACAACTTTGCCACCATTCTCAAAATCGATACCAGCAATCCGTCCGCACCGGTGGCGAGCACCTGGCCGTGCACCGACACCACCACGGGGCTGTGTAGCGGGGGAAAAATCGCAATTCCCTATAGCCCGATATTCGCAAACACCTCGGACTACTTGGTTTATTACATGAGCGCGGATGGAAAGCTGTCGAAAGCGGACTTTACGGCAACTTATACGAATCCGGCGACAGCTCCTGCCGTCACGTCGCCTTGGTATGACCCATACGCAAGTGGCAACTGTGCATCCGCGCTAACACGGCCGAATGGCAGCATCAATCCTATCGTCACCTCAGATGATCAATACTTTACTGGGTTCGGCCCGGACGGAACCCACGTGATCGTTTGGCATGCCGGAGATGCCAATTGCACACTGATTACCATGTCAGGAAACGGTGGAGCGTGGCTGGTCAGCGGCGTGGGACAGCAGGGCGGCGGCACAGGTACTGTTGTTTGGACCGATGAGAGCGGTAATGCCGCATCCACTCCTGGTTTGCCATGTTCACTTCATGGTGCCTGGTACGACCAATTAGCCAATACGGTCGTGTTCTCAATCGCTTCGAGCAGTAGTAACTGCCCAAACATGAGCGGTTATATGGGCATCCATCTGAACCTGTCCACGCTCCATGCCTATGTTTGCAAACAGTATGGCTGCGGTGGCGGTCACGGCTTGGGAGAAACAATGCATGCGGCAGGGTTGTCTTACGACTGTAACGGTGCGGTTGTCAGTGCTCAGACTAACAAGGAGTATTGCAGCCCACTTCTGTTACCGGACTCTGCAGAAATTTGGGCGGCATTGCCAGCTTTTGCGAACAGCATCTACCCCGACGTTCATCATGGAACGGTGTGGACGGATCTGTTTCCACTCTATTCCGCCGCGTACATGATCGACACACAGGAAAGCGCATCCGCACCAGCGAATACTCTGGCGACATTGACTGTCCCCTTCGCAGATGAAATCGATGTATGGACTACGCTTGATAGCTCTGGCAGCACCAACGTTTACCGCTATGTCCACACCTACGAAGCAGATGCTAATTACAACAGCGGCGGAGCGTATGCGTCTGCCGTAGGCCCAGCCCTGTCTCCAAATAAGTGCTGGGTCGCGTTCCCCTCGAACTGGTACGGACACCTGGGAACTAGTGGCAACAGAACGGCCGCCTGTACTACTTCAGGCAGCTGCGCTTATGACGTGTTCGCGGTGTACCTCTGCGGAGGACCTGGCAGCTAACCGCAGACTCGGTCGGAATAGGGGCATTCCACCTTCCTTGAGCACTGGTCTTAGGCTCGGCAAAGTCCCAGCACTTTTGCCGAGCCTCGCTCACCAGAGGCTCTTGCCGCAGCACATGACAAGCGCTCAGTTGACTCTCACACTAATCGCTTTGCGTTCCAGCCCAGTTCTCCGCATCTCTTCGGCCCAGCTCTGACAATGAACTTTGCTGCGCCAGCACGTTTCGAATCACGAACAGCGGGCGTCTCTTCACCTCGTCATAAATACGCGCGATGTACTCTCCTAGAATTCCTATGCAGATCAGTTGAACGCTAGCCAATAGGAGCAGAGTACACATGACGCTTGTGAAGCCCATAACAACGTTGTCTCGGAAAATCCCTAAGTGTCGAATTCGCATGATGGCCAACAAAAAACCGGCTACAATTGCAACCGCAGCAGTAGTGAGGCCAAATGTTAATCCCAGGCGTAACGGTTTATAGCTGAAACTGAGAATGGCATCGATCCCATATTTCAGCAAACGTCCTAAGGTTTGCTTAGGTCTACCGGCAGCACGATCGGGTCTTTCAAAATCCACAAATGCGGTTCGAAAGCCAACCCAAGAACGCAGACCTGGCAAGAAGCGGTTCGTCTCCTGCAAACGCATGATCACTGCGCATACTTTGCGATCCATTAAACCAAATACGCCGGCACTCAACGGAATCGGATAGTCCGACAGGAAACCGAGTACACGATAGAAGAGCCCAAAGAGAAATCGCCTGAAAATACTCTCTCCTCTTTTTGTCCGCCGAGCAATGACCACTTCTGCCCCATTCCTCCAGTTCGCGACCATCTCTGGTATCAATGCCGGTGGATCCTGAAAATCGCCGTCCATAATTACGATTGCGTCCCCCTTAGCAAGGGAGAGCCCCGCGGTAATTGCCGCCTGATGGCCCCAGTTTCGTGACAAATCTGCAACAACTACGGTATTCGGATAAGTGACATGAATGTCGGTGAGAAGTTCCAGGGACTGGTCATCACTGCCATCATTTACGTAGATGACCTCCCACGGTTCCGGAATTCCATTCATCACCTCGTGAACCTCGGTATTCAGTCGCTCCAAGAGAAGTTCTTCGTTGTATATCGGGATTACGATCGAGAGCATGTGCCTCCCCTTTAGACCTTCTCGAGGGCGATCCTGCGCCCTAGCGCAAAGAAATTTGGTCCAAAATTTACCAGCAATCTATCAACGAGCTCGAGTGCGTGCAAAGCGAATGCCGGCAAAGGAATATACTTGGTCTTTGCCGTAACCCCCCCCGAATTCAGAAACATCAGGCATTCGCAGAATTCATCGCGAAGAATTCGCCACCCGGGCTGATGCCGCAAAAATGCCTCGTGGTTATCGAATAGCAGCCGCGGAACTGCGTTGTTCCCTGACCACAGGTCTTTTGGGTCGGTACAGATGCAATCTCTATCAAAGACATCGACTTCAAAAGAGTATCCTTCGTGCCGCATAGCGCGAAGCACCGCACAAAATAGCACGCTGGCGTGCACTTCATGAATTAGCAACACTCCGCCCCTTCGCAGGACCCGATTCGCTTCATCGAAGAAGCGTATCGGGCAATAGAGATGATGGATAACGTTGCTCGCGATGACAAAGTCCAATGAATCGTTCGTAAATGGAAGATGAAGTGCGTCGACCCATCGCATATCGAGATAGTCGTGCTCGGCAAAATCCGTCAGCAGTAGTTTTCGACAGCGAATAAACTCACGGCTAAACCCGGTGCCGCAACCCAGATCTGCGCCGAAATCATCAGGGCCGATGTACTGGTTCATCCACACGAAACGGTTGCTAATTAAGCGGCGAAGATTGTCGCTCCTGCGTTGAGCATAGTCGGCTCGGGCTTGAACAACGTCGCCCTCTGCATACATTCGGTCGTCGTTATGAGCAGGCTTATATGCCTTCGGTATCGCCAGCAGCCTGGATACTCCGTGAAGAATCACTTTCGCGGGCCCTCAAAAGCACCTTTACGCGCGATTGCTCATGTGCGCTAATCAACCTTCCCCTCGTTCGGCATTAGCAAAAGCTTGGGACCGATTTTCTGCACAACATGATAATTCTCGCGAATGAATTCAAGAGCCGGAAACTTCTTGTCGTGCGTATTGAAGTTTTCCGGGGCGATCCATACAAAACGTGGAAACGTGCATGAACTTTGCTCCAGTCCATAGGAAGCACCGTAATCGACTTCATCCTGCGCAATAACCACTCTGGGTGGATGCCGGCGAATACGCTGCAGGTCGTCCTGCATGTACTCATCAGGCATTTTCAACTGCTGAAACTGAGTAGTAAAGACCGGGCTCTTGAGCCCAGAGGCAACATTCATTCCTCCTCCATACGGAATGTCGAGGACCATGTCTCCAGGCGAAGTATTCTTCATCACGAAGGCGTAAATTTTGGAATCCACACTATAATCCTTCGAACGGATGTCGCCCGCCAGAGTATGTATGGTTCCATACATTTTGTTCGATAACGAATCGTATGCTCCAGCCATTCGCAGCAAACCGTACGCCAGATATAAAATGATAACCGCGCGTGTTGCCGAAGTGCGTATAAGGTCTTGCACATCTTCTGGTGGCCACAGCGCTTCGATGAGGCGCCACAACAAATAGGACGCTAAAAGCAGAAAAAATGGATAACAAATAGCAGAAACTTCGGTGACCTTGTCCAATGTAGTATTAAATAATCCTCGTAAGGACATGATCACTGGAACTAAGAGCAAAACAAGAGTCTCAAGACTCTTGCCATTGATATCTCTGAACCGATTTTTGGCGAAGACGAATAAAAGATAAACACACCAGCAGATTGCCACCCACATCACAGGTATCAGAACTGCGTTCGTCCATAATATGGTAGGCAACGAGTATCTCAGGCGATCCGTCCAAATGCGATTGGTCGAAAACAAGTTCCAATTCAAATAAACGAAATACGCGAAATACAGCATCCCACCCATTGCGGCTAAAATCTGTGTCACTCTGTAAGTACGGCCAAATCTTGCGGCAAAATAATGGTCCTTGGTCAGCGCTAAACACCCCACGAAGAAGGCGGCTTGACCGAGCGCTGCGGCCGCTCCGAAAAGCCCGAGTCCCGTTGGCCACCAGGGACAGGCGTGCGACGCGAGCCCGTAACCTGTGACTCCCTCTTTAAGATTATGTCGACCAACCACGAGCGCAATCCATCCATAGGCGAGCAATGAGGGAATGATGCAAGCTGCCAAAAATAGCAAGTAATGCCGGGCCCACTCCATTCCCGGCCGATCGCGAAACCAAAAACGACGGTCCGCGATTGCGACCAGCAACAAGACGGCCCAAGATCCGACGAGGCTCTCTGGCTTGCTATAGGCCGCTACAAAACTGCCGACAATAACTATCGCCGCATACCAAAGTTTTAGGACTCCGCTCCTCAGATACAGAATCATTCCAAGTAAAACCATTAGGCAGCCAGCCGCGCCGGTTTCGAGGGACGGCACATAGGTCGAGAAGGAAAATAGGTTAAATTTCGTCTGGGTAGTTGCGGATACCGCTATAAACAGAAACATTGCAGCCAGCCGAACTTCTCTAGGAAGTAACAGGCGCATTAGGCTATACGTAAGCCCAACGACCAGAAGTGAGATCAAGTCGATCAGGATTTCAGCAACAGCAAAGCGAATACCGAACCACTTCAGCACATATCCGAACAAGAAAACCACAAAGGGAGGGTATTGCAGGGAGAAATCACGGTACGGAACCTCTCCTTTGGCGACGCGAAAGCACTCGAAAAGCCATCGCGCAGGATCGAGCCACACCAGTGAATCGATCTTCAGCCATCGCAGGTATGCGAACAGACAACACAGGCCTAAGACAACTGCAACCTCAACGTAGTCCCATTGCGTAAAGCCCTTGTCGCGCAACATTGCGCTTGGCGTCAATTGCCTCCGTTGTGGTTGAGATAACGTGCTAACCAATGTTACTCCTTAGATAGCGTCCCGGACGCGAAAGCCCTAATCCATCCTGACGATCTTAGCGTGAGAAAGGGTTTCTCGACTGCGTAGTGACAAGTCACTGCCGCACACAAAGTAAGAATAACGTTCAACGGAAAGACACACCATATCGCGTCCGAGGTTCGGTTGAGAAACGGTTGTTGCCAAAGATAGAGGGAGTAACTTAGGACGCCAAGAATGACAAGAGGGCGTGAATTGAGGAGCCGGGCGGCGCGACCAGCAGTTGTTGTGGCAAAATGAGCGATGCAGATGGCTATGCAGAAGTTTATCAATGTCTCAAAGACGCCGGCGCTGAGTCGGCCCGATGATTTGAGGTTCAGCAAAACGGCGAGGATCGCGAACCCAGGCCAGAAATAGGTAACTTTTCGCCAATCAAAGGGCAATTCCAAGTGATTCATGCATACTGCCAACAAGCAGCCTGTCGCGATCGAATCCGCGGTAGTTGGAAACCACTCTCCGACTGGCGCCGAGCCCCAGTGCTGCAAGACTATGAATCGCAGGATAGGGGCGAGCAACACGACCCCAATCGCGCCAAGAAACGCTCGTCTTAATCCAAACACGACGATGGCCGCGGGCCACAGCAAATAAAATTGTTCCTCCACTGAAAGAGACCATATGTGCCCGACAATCCATGAGCGCTGAGGGTAATAATTAATCGTGTAAGTAAGACCATGCAGTAAATCTCCATTGCCCAACGAAATCAAACCGAGTTGCGTGCAAAGCGCAATGATAAACAAGAAAAAATAAAATGCTGGAAAAATTCGGAGTGTCCTACGCAGGTAAAACGCCTTGATCGACACAGTCCCAGTTTTTTCGAACTCGCCGATAAGGAGACTGGTGATCAAATACCCTGAGATAACAAAAAACACGCGTACTCCAAAATGAGCAAGATCTCCGAATAAAAGAAAAGTCTTTAAACTATACGCGTGTCGAGTCCCTGCAATATGGCCTGCAAGGACCATCAAAATAGAAACCGCACGAAGACCATCTAGGCCGGGAATTCGCTTCAAGAGATACCTACGCAGGGGGATTTGGTCAACAGTATAACATACTGGAATGTTTATCTCTGTTCCGGGCCACCGCCGATGTGCTTTTTCATGTTATGCGGGGGAGCAGACGGAACCGTTGTTGGTGGCCCGCACAGGTATACCGCAAATACGTCATAAGCGCATAAGCGCGTAGTGGCACTAGTACAACTCGCGCGTCGCGCACCAGAGGTCCCTAAGTTGCCATACCAGTTGGAAGGGAACGCGGCCCAACATTTGTTAGGAGCAAGCGCCGGACCTACTAGCGACGAATACGCTCCGGTACTTACATAATTTTCATCGGCTTCATATAGATGTACGAAGCGATAAACTGTTGATGTACTCGGGCTGTTTGCTGCCGATATAACAAACAGATCGAGTTCTTCATTGTATGGAATCGGTATCGTAGCCAGCGTGGACGATGGGGCAGATACATTTCCACCTTTAGCCGATCCAACAGCGTAGTACGGGAAGCCCCCCGTCCAAAGGCCGCCCATGTGATAGTCTGGATATGGCCCTCCAGCTGGATCAGGCGGAAACAGAACCCACGCTTGAGAAACACTGGGCAAAATAGTTGAGTTACAGAACTCGCGCACACTGTTGGCGTTTGGGACAGCACCGTTACAAGCATACGACGTGGTGCCCGAGGTAACGATTTGTCCTAGACCATGCCCCCCCAAGCATCCATTTTGTGTGCACACGAATGCCTTCAGCGTCGCCAGGTTGGCGATAACACCGTGGGTTTGATCATCAAGTTCCGAACAAGATCCAGTTTGCAACGTTATCACGACACTGTTTGTGACTTGATCGTACCATTCACCGTGCAGCGCACACCCGCTACCTGGATTCCTCGTCGGCTTACCATTTTCATCAGTCCAGGAAAGCGTTCCCGTACTACTACCCTGTTGTCCGACGCCGCTTACAGTCCAATCGGATGTGTCAAAGCTCAGCAAAGTGCAGTTCGCGTCTCCCGAATGCCAGATGATTGCGTGTTTGCCATCAGGTCCGAATCCAGTAAAGTATTGATCATCGGAAGTTACGGACGGCGTAGGCCCGCCGTTGGGCCTTTTAAAAGCGGCCGCGCAGTGGCCCTTGGCGTAGGGATCAAACCATGGCGAAGTGACGGCGGGCTTGGCCGCAGGGTTGGAGTAGTTGCTTGAGAAATCTGCCTTCGATAGCTTTCCATCGTTTGACATGTAATAGACGACGTAATCAGAGGTGTTGGCGAAAATTGGAGAGTTACCGATTGCGATCTTTCCGTCACTGCATAGCCCTGTTTTAGAGTCGTTGCAACGCCAGATGCTCGCAACGGGCGCTGACGGATTGCTGGTTTTGATTTTGAGGAATGTGCTCCATCCTTGGTCGTCTGCAGTGATGAGGGCGTTAGAGAGAAGGTTCCATCCTCCGGCAAAGATGCCGGCATGCCAAACGAGCCCCATTGAGCGCCCCTCGCTTACGGGACTCACACTTCCATTCGTCCAACGCCAGATCTGACGCCCGAAGACCGGATCTTTAAATGCACTGTTGAGCGCCGGGGCTGGCGGCACGCGACCTGCCGGATAATTCTTCACGTCAGTACCGGTATACGCGCAGTATTTCGGCGGCCTGCACGTCTGCCCCAAAAGTGTGCTGAGTGAAAGCAGAGCGAACAGCAATGGAGACTGGATTGCTCTCATGCGATACAAAAGAAATCCTCCCTGCGGAATGACTACCTAAGAAGGGCTCCATCGAACACGTCTCAACGGCTGACTTGATTTCGTCGTAATTTGCTAACAACTGGAACTTGGCATGACGAGGAACCGTATCCATTCTGGGATTCCGGTACCACGATCCTTCCCGTAGAATGATTTTTCTCCTTACGCCGAACAATGAGAATACCAATTCTACTAATGGCTCGCGAACTCCACCTTGGCGGCAGTGAGCGCCAAATGACGGAGATCGCAAAAGCGTTAGATCGCAGCTCATTCGAGCCTCATATTGGCGCTTTTCGGCCAGAGGGTATGCGATCTGACGAGTTGCGTGCTTCGGGTATTCCCGTAGTTCAGTTCCCCGTCATGTCCTACAAATCTCCATCGTTCCTAAAACCGATGGCCGATATCGTCCGCTATGTGGGGCGGAATACAATTCGCGCTGTACACACATGGGATTATCCCACTGGCGTCTCCATAATACCCACGATTCGCCTGTTTACATCCGCCGTCGCTGTGGCCAGCCTGCGTGGACACCGCGAGTTGACGCCACCTGGTTACCGGCTGGCCACACGCATTTCCGACAGGTTCGCAAACGGTATTGTCGTAAACTGCGAATTCCTGCGCCAGCGACTTGTAGACGAGAATGTCCCACTAGCGAAAATTCTGCTCTGCTATAACGGCATCGACATCCCTAGGTTTCGCAGGGCGGATGGGCCCAAACCGGCAGCGCTTGAACCAGCATCGATTGTGATCGGCACGGTTTGCTCGCTGCGACGAGAGAAAGACGTTCCCACCCTGATCGATGCATTTGCACGAGTGCGCGATCTGCTCCATGGCATGATGCTTGTAATCGTAGGCAGCGGGCCAGAATTGAACAGTTGGCAACAATATGCCGGTGGCCGTGGAGTGAGACAAGTATGCCATTTCGAACCCGCTACGCAGGACGTCTCGCGCTGGCTCAGCGCAATGGACATTTTCGTTTTACCATCGCGAACTGAAGCGTTTTCGAATGCACTTATGGAAGCGATGGCTAGTCGTTGTTGCGTGGTCGCATCGCGCGTCGGCGGGAATCCCGAGTTGATACGGCACGGCGAGACAGGTTTGCTGTTCGAGGCTGGCGATTCACAGAGTCTTGCGGAGCAACTTGCCTTTTTAATCCAGCATCCTGGCCAACAACGAGTGTTAGCGGAATCTGGAGAAAGATACATCCAGTCTTTCTCTATCGACAACGCAGCGCGAAATATGGAGCAGATTTATTGCAAGCTACTCAGCCTGAATCACTAGTGAATATCATGTTCTAGCCAAACGGCTGCGGAATACTTGTCCTAGGTGCGCCACGTTAATGTGAAGGTTATACTCATCATTCACTCGCTGGCGCGCCGACTTTCCCAGACTCTTGCGAAGAGCGGCATCATCTTGAAGGCGCGCAATCGCCTCTGCCAAGCCGGCCTCGTCCCCAGCGGCGACCAGAAGACCGTCAACTCCATCACGTATAAGTTCCGGAACACCCGCAATCTTAGTAGCAATGCAGGGAATCTGCATCGCCATAGCTTCCATCAGGACCACCGGGACTCCCTCAGCAAAACTGGACAATACAAAAAGGTCCGTCTGCGCATAAAGTTCCTGAACGTGTGTCTGGTTTAGGCTGCCTTCGAACGCAACACAGTCCGTTAACCCAAACTGCCGAACCAAATCCTCAAGCTTTTTCCGGTCCGGTCCATCTCCTACCAGGCGCAAACGGAGACGACGACCCGATCGAATCAGCCTCTCTACGGCGGCAATCAAGATGTGCTGCGCCTTAGCGGGCGCCAGCCGCCCTACGCAGAGAACCTCCAGCCGTTCCGGTGCACAGCAAACCGGGCGCGGCGCGAATACCGACAGATCTACACCCAGCCGCGCTACTTCGATCTTTTCCCACTCAGATTGAGGTGAACACTTTTCCAATTGAAGGCGTGCAAAGTCGCTGATGGCGCAGACAAACGAGGCGGCCCCGATCTTTTCACGCAAAAAAAAACCGGCAGGATCTCTAAACTCGTCAGGACCGTGCATTGTCATCGAAAAAGTTATAGGAAACACTTTGTTCACAAACAATGCGACGGTAGAAGAAAAATGCGTGTGCACATGCCGCAAGCCCTGGCGATGCATCCATCTGCCAACCATCACTGCCTGGCCGAAATATCCCAGGTGACGCAGGCCTTCCCGCAAGCGAAACGGGGCCAATTTGATGGCATGCAGAAGCCCCTTCATGTATGAAATCGGGGAAGCAATCCCCGTTGCGAGATGATCCCCGATTATCGTCCCAATGCTGGCGGTCTTGATGTAGTAAGTGCGCTGATATTCGTCCAGTTCTTCAGGCACAAGCGCCGCGAGTGGGCGATCGACCGAACGAATGGAAATGACCCTTACATCGAATCCTAACTGACGTAATTCGCGAATTTCACGCAAAATAAAAGTATGATTTACCGCCGGATACTGACTTACGAGATAGGCTAGTTTGTTCGAGGCAGTCACTGTCTAACGCTTGACAAACTTCCTTATTCAGCAGAAAGCTAATAAAGTCTTTTACCTTGTCCGCTGGCTATTGCGGCAACGGGAATTGCAAAACAATACACCACTCTGCAGATCGGTGCTCGCCAATCGCAAACTGGAAGTGCATCGGTCATCTATCGAATCTTGCTAAAGAGTCAGTCCGTTACTTCTCTTCTCTGACCAGCTAGAAAGTCGAGCCTAGGTTGTTCTGAATCTCAAGAGGTGTAACTCATCTTTGCTTACAAACCCGAGCCAGACTGCCAAGCTCGCGTACGTCATACAGAACAATGGAAACCCCGCAATGAGGCGTATTGTTGGAGATGCAATCATAATCACAAGCAACTTGGTAAACAGTGCGGCAATCACGGCCATCATTGACATCTTGGCCACATCTTTCCACGGCAATACCTTTGAAAATGACACGCGCATTATATGTGCGCACGATACCAACTGTAACGTGTTCACTATCGCGAGCGAAACCACGATCGAGAGTGCCGCCCCCTTCAAGCCCCAATACTTCACCCCAACTAGCGCCAAAACAAGACTAAGGCTAGCGCGGAGAACGTTGTACCCGATATATGTTTTCATGGCGGAAGAGGCGCGAAACAGAGAGTCCTGGAATATCCCATTAAACAGAAAGATTAAGACCATAATGGCAAAAAGCGGAGCGCTGTCACGGTACTGGTTGGTAAAAAGCACAATAATGATGGGCTGTGCGAGGATCACAAGTACTGCAACGATCCCTATAAGCAACAACAAAGCCTTTCGACATGCATTGGTCCATAGCCGATAGATCTCGGTTATACGCTCTTCTGCACAGTACTCAGTCATACGAACCAAAAACATCTCTGACATGGAGACACTCAGGGTCGCTACGAACGGAACCTGAAAGCAAGCAACCGCATACACAGCATACTGCGTTGGGTCGAAGTAGTGGCCGACTATATACTGGTGGGCTTGTATACTGAGCACGCCGCTTAGAACCCCTGGAATCCACAGATACAAAGCATAGCGCACCTGTGGTAGAGCCATTCGAGCAGGGCCTGCATTTACAAACAACTTGAACTCGCGCGCTAGAAAAAATAAAAATGCCAGAAACTTAAGCGCACTCGCCGCGACAAAAGCCCAAAGTAGTGGCCGTATTCCGGCAGACAGGGCTATAGCCACAAAGGAAAGGGCAACTTTCAATGCCTCGAAAAGAAGCGGTATCATCGCCGCGAACCGCGCCCTTCGCTCTGCTATCAATTCGACTTCCCATATTCGGGTAATGACTAACAGTCCGGAATACAGTACCAGCAGATCGAGGCAATCGGAAAGTTGTGGATTGTTGAAAAACCTCGCGACATCCTGACGGAATGTGAGTAAAACAATTCCTGCTAGGACTTGCACCGCACCGACCGTGAACACAGTTTGACGAACAAATGCTGCACGCAGCTGCGGAAACTTAGGCAGAAAGAAATAGAGACTCTCCGTAAATCCAAACTCTGTCTGCAAGTAAGTAGCAGCCATCAAGTATATCTGTCGGAATGTGCCGTATTCCGCCTTAGAAAGGTGTCGAACGACAACGATCGCTAGTATTGCATTCAGAATTTGGCCCGATGCACGGCCCGCCGTAAGCAGTGCCGTTTGGGTTGTAAGGCGCGCTTTCATAAAAAACCAAAGACGGAAGCTCGTACGATTTGAGGCACTCGCGTCTTCGCCTCTGGCACCGCGGATAAGCTTCCTGATCCCTCCGGTTCGTCATTAATAAATCGGGAGTATTACCCTGGTTTTGCAGGTCTTATTCCTCATTTGAGAATTTAATATCAAATAAAATAAAACATTCTTACGACCGGTCACCATTTGCTGTCTGCAGTGTTGGTTGCAGAATTAAACTTAGTGCTACAGTGATACCGCCCAGAATTGGCACGTAGGAAAAATATGCCAACTGATCGAAGATGGTATCAATCATGTATGCCACAATGCACAGCAGCGTGCATAAACTAACTGCAGCATGGTTTTTTAATTCAGGTCTCCTACTTGTTTCTTTGTGCATCCGATAATTAAGACGCAAGCACGTTATCAGGCAACAGAGATAGAAGATCAGGGCAGGTATGCCGGCCTCACTGGACACCTGAGTGTAGGAGTTATGCGGCTGTCTCCACATCGCTACGTCGCCCTTTTGCTCGGATTGGTGTGCGTCAGCAACTGGAAACTCACCAGGCCCAATTCCGAAGACCGGGTGTTGAAGCGTGAGTGCCACGCTGTCCCAGAATAGCTGTTGTCGTTGCCGTTGCGATTCAAGAGCAGACACATCCTCTTGGTTGGACACTGTGACTTCTTTGTTTCCTATAGCAATGTACGTAAGGCGGTGGAGCGCCTCCGAGGGGATCAGGAACAAAGAGACCAGCGCGCACGGCAAAATAATAGCGGCAAATTTCAGCTTCTTTTGACTCACTATAAAATACACGAGTATTACTGACAATGCCGCAACAAATGTCCCTCGCGAACCGGTCTTGAGCATGTACAATGCCGAGAGAGCGATCCCTACCGTGGCGCAGATTTTTGCTAGCAACTGTCTTGCGCATAGCAGCACAAATAGAAAATAGATGATCCCCAGCAGCAACTGCAGGCCAAGCTCGTTTGAGTTCGAGAGAAACGAAAAAATACTACCGGGAACGGCGAAGCGTCCGTTTTGAATCGTTCCAAACGCTAAACAGCTGAGCAGCACTAGTACGTTGCCCACTGCCATCACGTACATGAGAACCTTTAACTGGCGTATGCTAACGATGCATGCACAAATGACGAAATACAAAAGGAAGCTTCTAAGGTAATAGTTAAGCAGCACATTTAGTGTGTCGCTTTTCCAAACGCTGAATGGAGCACAAATAGCGAGCCAGACACCAAAAGCTAGTAACCAACGACCGAACGTGGCTCTCAGGCCGTACCGCGCCCGACCTGTTGCGATAAAAAACAGAGGCAGCGCCAGTAGCGCAACTGTCGAAATGTATGCTTTCGCGTGTATGAACCGGAAGGCAAACTCATTCGCGAAGCCTGACAAAAAATAGACACACACAGCGAAAAAGCAAGCCCTTTGCGGCCCGGATGGTAGCCGACCCATAGGGGCGCCCTGCTTTGGGGCAGTGCGCACAGGCTCGCCAGCTTTTCGCGCCAGTGGAACAGGCTTTGAGCTAAGGTACTGCTCAGCATCTAGCAGCAGCTTAGAATCGTTGGAATATTGCATACGAAATATCGAGATGCGTTATTAGCAGTGTACACTCTCACTGTGCAGTTTTGATCTTCTATGCATCGAACGAAGGTAACGAGTGAGTCGCTGAGCGAAATTATCAACTTGCGCGAATAACGTGCACCTATCTGAACGCCCCTTTCAGCTCTAGAATTCGAAGCATATCGCCAACAGTTTCTGCTTCTATCAACTCTGCATCCGGTTCAATGCCGGTTTCGCTGGCAATCAGCGCCACCAACTGAACATCTGCAACTGATGACCAGTTTTCGATCGAATCACGGCTATCGGCATCTCTCAAGCTGCCACGGGAGACTCCCAGGATGTCTTCCACTGCGTGCCGAAACTCAGCGACTGTTATTCGAGGCATAATACAATTTAAGCGATGTCGCCAACACCTTCAATTGAATACTCACCCCAGCTTGCTTCCCTCGCCGATGCGCTCTGGAATCAAGGCAAGACCCCAGCGGACTGTGCCGCAATCATCCGTGCCGTCCAAGAGTCTCGCATTTCCCAAGCGCCGGTGTTCGCTTTAAAAGAATCGTTTCGGAGCTTTGAGACTGAACTTTATCCAGACGCAGTGGAGCGTTTACTCCTTGCCTGCGCAGTTCACGAATCTACCCTCAAAATCGACTCTCTGCTCATACACGCAAGCGTGAAAGCACTAATACATAACGAGTTTCGAGCGTATTTAACCCCCCCGGGATCAGGTTTGCGATTAATCGCCGGCACTAATCTGTTTGTAGTCGCTTCCAAGATCGCCACTCTGCGCAGATTTCCGGCTGGACCCATGGATTGGGTCGTGTCCGGAATTCCGAGGTCCTGGATTCTCAAGATGCCAATCATGCAAGCGGCGGCTGCATTGCGTTGCATTTTGAAGTGGTTCGGTGGATTCAAGCCAGCTTTCTATGTACATCTAGCCCCGCCGCCACGTAATCGCGCGCTCGTCATTCCAAAGGAGGTCCGCAAAGCTTACTATCGCATGGCGAAATCTTTGGAGCGGCAACCCGAAATGAAGGGAATTGTATGCGCGGCCTGGTTTCATGATCAGGACGTGCTTCGGGAGACCCCACACCTGTATCCTTTGAATGAGCCCTACATCGAACACGGCGGACGCATCGTCGTACGACTCGGTCCGGCACCCGCAGACTCAGGCTTTCTCCAATACAACCCGGAACGCCGAAAGCTTTACGAGAGCGGCAGATTGCAGCCGAACATCACTTTGGCGCTATGGCCACGCATGTCTGCGCTTCTGTGGGCGGAACAGCACCCCGAATTGGAGCGCTGATCTCGTTTTCGATGTGTAGAGCCGTACGTACGGTGTTCTGTGGTACCGCCAATCGGTAACGTACAAGTTCCGGCGTCTCGCTGACCCTCTGGAAACCTAATTTGGTGTAGTGATCACTGACCAAGCCGTTTTTCGGCGTAGGCCGGTAAACGCCAATCAGCTCTCCGATGCCCCTGCTCTGAGACGCCTCCATTAAACGATCGAACATGAATTTTTCCATCTGCCGGCCCAGCACTCGGCAACTCATCAACCAAGTGTCGATTTCCCACTGAGACGGGCCGCATACGCGGCAAAGGATCACTCCAATCAGACCGTAATCGCCCATCTTGTCTGCTAGGTGAAAAGCACTGCACCAGCATTGCGGAGCCTGCACTAGCTCTTCGATCTGACCCTCGGTATACCGCCGCGTCGTGAGGTTAAATTGATTGGTCTTATTGATCAGCTGCGTAACCCGAGCAAGGTTACCAGAATCGATGGGCACAGACTTGGCGCGCAACTGCAGTCGGGCAAGGAATTCGTCGAGTGATTGCGCGCTAGCCATCAGGTCCTTGCGCGCGCTTTCGGTTTGGTAACCAACTGTGCGCGCGGAGTCCTCGCTGGAGAGCGACAGGGCAAAGAAATACTGTCCCCGGTCGAGGTCTTTTACATAGTGGAACACGGACGAACCGAGTTCAACGATCGCAATGTCAGGAATCTGTGATCGGACCCATTCCCGCTCGTTGGGACTATCGTCGAGAAATACGAAACTGTCGGTTCCCAGTGCAAGTTTTCGCGAAATCTCACGTATACTGCTGGCTTTATCGTCCCAATTCGCTTCAAAAGCAACGAAGTCGCCCAGCCGCAATAACATGTTTTCGTGTTTCTGAAATGGCAAACAGGCGTCTTCGTAGTTATTCTTAGACGCGACTGCGAGCAGGATCCCTCGCTGTTTCAACTCCAGCAGATATTGCTGAAGTCTGGCATGCGCTTCACCATGCGGTGATCCTGGTCCGATCTTAATACCGCTCAACCCGTCCTCCCCAATCACACCCTTCCACAGGGTGTTATCAAGGTCTGTGACTAGCACTTTACGGGTCAGCCCGAGGATGGCTCGAAGGTGAGCTGCCATGACATCAGCCAAAGCGCCCAATGCTTCAGTAGAAGGATGCTGCTGGAAGTTAAACCACTGCAACTCATCCTGCCAAACCGCGTTGCCCACCTGCCGCTGAAGAGCCGGCGTGTCCAGGAACGAAACGTGTGAGGATGCCTCGTTCTGCAAGCTCAGATTGACTCGCTGGAGAATTCTGATCCGTCCGCCTTCAAGCGCGCTTGCCAGGTATCCATAGGAGTCCTCGACGGGAAAGTCGAATAATTGCTGAACGACGTGACAGCCATACTTCTCGTGCAGCAAGCGCAAGCGCTCCCTCTGAACGCTGACTATGCTTTCGACATGTGCTGCCTCATCGTTGATGATTGGAGCAAGCTGCAAGCTACGCCAATTCGCCAGGATGAAAACCACGTCCGGCCGAAATCGGGCTAGACCGGAGTTTGGATCTAGAACTTCCTGGTCAATAGAACCATACAGGCCTTCGTAGAACTCCACGTGAATGCGATCCCGCAGACACAAGGCTTGGAGAACTGGAACCAACAGGCTGGTTGTGCTTGTGCTTAGGATCGCAACTCGACAACGACGCACCCAGGAATCAACCCGCCCCGAAAGGCCTTGAATGAGTTTCCCGGCACGTGTAAAAAAACTGTATGGCGGAACCGGATGGAGCACTCTTCGTACAGCCCAAGCCGATTCTTCCACCTTCCCTTCTGCGAACAAGGAGTTTGCATACCGCAGAGAAATGAAAGGATCACGCCGCGTCGAGAATTCGAAGAAACGTTCCCAATGAGAAATAGCAGACCCGAAATTGCCAGAACTCATCGCCAACTGCGCCAACAGGTATTCAGTATTTGCATTCTTGGGTACGTTCTCCGCCCAAACAAGCACCTTTGCTTTGTCGTCACTGCCTGAACATTCGCGATCCAGCATAGCGAGAATACGGTCTACCCTATCCTGCTGGAACGATCCCCCCGACAAAACCAATGTTGCTGACGCCAGTTTCTCGGCGACCCTGTTATCCTGCGGGTTCGGTAGCGAATGCGGTTCCATCACCCTTGGCATCTCCTGAGCTATTGTCCGTAATTCGTCTAACACTCGATTAGATCCCGCCCATCCGCCCCGCCGTGACGGGTAAGTAGGCGGATACTTTTCCGAACATCAAGCCGGCGGCCACCCGGTGCCCGTTCTCGTTCCAATGCCGATATCCTAGGTTTGGTTCGAAACCGTGCAGAAACACGTGGTTCCGTTCAGCGTATTCAGCCATTTCTTCGGCCAGCGTGATAATCGGAATGTTATTTCGCAAGCAGACAGATCGGATTCGCCGATCTGGGTAGAACAAGTCAGGCACCCCAAGCCGTCTTGAAATGCCATCTCGCACCTCGCGATCCGGGTGTACCTGAATGTCATTTGACATGGTTACAACCCACAATGGCACATCATGTCGTTTCGTTTCCTGGTGGACCGCCTCGATGAGCTTTTCCGAAATACTCCACGCTTCTTCCCACAACCTGTCGGCTGGCTCTACGTAGACTTCTTCATAAGCAACGGTAGAAACAGGGGACTCCCGAAAACGTTTCACAATCTGTTCTAACAGTTGAATTGTCCGGAGGCGTTCGGCCACGCGCGACTTTAGATATCGAAACCTCTGATATCGAATGAGATGACGGAACGATATATCCAGTAATAGTCCGCCAGCTCGACAGGTAAAGTAGGGCGCGAGTGGTTGCCGGCTGAGTGGACGAAAATTCTCGATTACATCGCTTGTCGTAAACGCCAGAAGCACGGCATCCGGCTCATACTTCCAGATCTTCGTTTCCATCATCACTAACTCCTGGGCAGTAGAAAAGCCAGCAACGCCGAAATTCAGCACCTCAACTCTGGGCGCCCCAGGTGGTAAATGAGCAGTAAGCTCGTTTTCAAGAATCATCCAAAACGTCCGTTCTAGCGGCACCTCGGTCGCTTCGCAGAGCGAGTCTCCCAGTAGCGCAATTCGGAAGGTATTCTTGAGCTTTGTGATGGAATGCTCGCGATCACGCATGCCGTCACTATTGATCCGTACATATACTCCCCTCTTGTTTTCGCGCCGGACAATTCCCTCGGCTCTCGGCCGAAGGGACCATCCCGTGTTGTAATCCGGCATTCCTAGTACTGGAGATGAGTAGCCAGCTAAACGCAATCCCAACTCAACTCCCGCAAGGCAGCTAACGGTAAGTGCGGCTAGGCTTAGTGTCACGCGAGCGAATATTTGTCCTTACTTATCGTGCAGCGGTTTGTAGCTGTTGCGAATGGGTTTCGCTGGGCTCTTCACCGTCAATAAATACTCGATGCCACAGCTCCAGGTTTACAATCCGCCAGAGCTTGTCCGTGTGGTCGTATTTCCCCGTCTTGTGCTCGTGCAGGATCTGTTGGACACGCTCCTTCCGAAAGATCCCTCGCGAGACGCCACGCACGTCAGTCAGAAGTCGTTCGACGTGTGAAAACAAGGCTCCAGATAACCAAGTCTTCCACGGTGTCGGGAAGCCCATCTTTTTCCGGTAAACAATCTCCTGCGGCAGAAGACCGTCGACCGCCGATTTCAATATAACCTTGCCTTCTCGCTTCCTTATTTTGAAACGCCCCGGAATTCTCATTGCGAATTCAACCAAAATGTGGTCGAGGAAGGGCACACGGCTCTCCACTGATGCCGCCATGCTCATCCTGTCTTGCTTCATGAGCAACTCAACAAGATAAGACTTGATATCAGTGTAGAGAATGCGGTTGAGCATCTCGCCTTTCGACCTCTCCCAGAACTCTAGTTGATGTGCATAAGGAGAAGCGCCCACAACTTCATCGCACAGCAACTGACGTTGTTCTTGCTCGGAAAAAGAACATAAGAAGTTATCGAAATACAGAGACTCCCAAGCGTCGCCGTCTCGTCCCAAGAAAGTGTGCTGCAACTTTCTCCTGACGTTGGCATTCAGAAACTGTGTTTTGGCAATTGCATCGCGCAGCCACTTGCGCAGACTGCGATCTGTCACCCGAGCATACAAATGATGCAATCGCGCATTTATTAGACTAATGGCGTACCGCTCATATCCACCCAGCGTTTCGTCGCTCCCTTCTCCAGTCAAAACGACCGTGACGTGCTCGCGGGCAAGCTTCGCAACGTAGTATAGGGAAACGCTCGAAGGCCAGGTGATCGGCTTATCTTCATGCCATATCAGCTTCGGCAACGCAGAAAAGAAATCGTTCGGCCCCATCGACACTTCGCGGTGCGTTGACTGTAGGTGCTGCGCAACTTTTCGTGCCCAAGGCAATTCGCTGAATGCCGTCTCTTTGTAACCCACCGAGAAAGTCTCGATCGGGCCTCGAAGCTTACTTGCCAGGGCGGCGACTGCGCTCGAGTCGAGCCCTCCGCTTAGAAAAATACCCACCGGGACCTCACTCATCAAGTGCGAAGATACGCAGTCCTCAAAGAGTTCCCTATAGGTCTGCACATAGTATTCACGCGGCCGGTCTTCATCGGTCGCTTCCGGCGACAAGTCCCAATATTGGCGGACCTTGAGGGCACCGGTTTCTTCAACCGACAGCACGTGCCCGGCAGGAAGGCTCAATACTCCCTCACAAAAAGTTTCTTGCCCCGACAGAAATCCAAAAGCCAGGTATTCAGAAAGAATGTTCCGATTAAAAGCGCATTTTCCCCGCGCATACTCCAACAAGACCTTGATCTCCGAGCCAAAAACAAAAGCACGTCCAGAATGTTGGTAGTACAATGGCTTGATTCCGAGACGGTCTCTCGCCAGCAACAAGCGCCTCCTCTGGTCGTCCCAGATAGCGAACGCGAACATGCCCCGCAGATACTGGACGCATTTGTCGCCGTACTCCTCATAGAGATGAACAATGGTTTCCGTGTCGCTTTGCGTAGAGAAAACATGCCCGGCTGCCGAAAGCTGCTCGCGTAGCGATTTATAGTTATAAATTTCTCCGTTAAAGACGATCCAGACTGTCCCACGTTCGTTGCTGATCGGTTGGTGGCCCGATTTCACATCAATGATGCTGAGCCGCCGCATTGCCAGGCCAACATTATCCGCGCAGTAGAAGCCGGCATCATCGGGGCCACGATGAATGATGACATCATTCATGCTCTCCAACTGTGCGCGGTCCACCGCCGCACGCCGATCGAAATTAAGAATTCCGCAGATGCCGCACATGCTGTTCTTAACCTTGCATCTTCCGGTACGTAGCGCTATTGCAGCGCATAACTTCCCACAGGAACAAACGCAACCTCTGAACCATCGGAGTTAAGTCTGACCGAAATGGCCGGCACTCCTGATGTCTGCACTAAGTCCCTTAAAGATTTGTAGTCGCGACCTATGTACACCACCCCATCGAATTGGGCCACGCGGCACTTATGGGCAAGCTGGTCTGCTGTCCAGTCATCTGGATATGCCGTAAGCTTATCAAATGGGTGGTAATAATGAATTGTTGGTACATAATTGTGAGGTACTAATAACTTCTGACCCTCACGTGAGTTGTTAAGAACTTCAACCACATTATCTGTTGGATTTGAAGTCTCCACTCGTAACAGGGGACGATATGCATACGCATAGCCGTTGATTATGAATGCAGAAGTAACGAGAGCAATAGCAAGGTAGCCGGCTCTTCGGTGGCGATGCAACAGATCAGCAATTAATGCCGCGGTAACGAAACAAAGCGGCGGCAATAATGACGAGATGTAGGAAGGCGAACTGGAGCGATTTCTAAATACTGTCAAAGCCACCAGGGCCGCATAGACTGCGAAAGGCAGCAGATACCGCGTGTATTGCTTGCGTAATAGCTTCCAAAGAAATAACCCACAGAATATGACTAGAACAGTTGCTTCAAGCGGCGACCCTTTCGCTCTCAAAGCCCATACTCGAGCTAGGCTGCTGGTCCCATAAGCTGCCGCACTCCGAACGGTGCTGAAGTACAGAAAGAAGAGATAATCCTTGACGAGTGTCAGCTTGAATATTCCGCCGGGCCACAAAACGGTGACCGTGGCGAGGAACAGGCTGATGCATGTGATCGCAATTTTATAAGGATTACCGACTTTTCTTACTTCGGCGAGAAGAGGCCGATCAACAAACATGGTTACCAACAGAGTGATAACAAGGAGCACTGCATATTCAATTGCTGTAAAGGCTATTCCTATGAAAATAACTGATGCGTACAGATACCGTAAATCACGGCTCTGCACAAGCTTCGCCATCATAAATAACGCAACGAGTGCCGTTGCGATGTAGAGAGTATGTGGAGTCAGCCACCTTGCCGTCTCGATATTAGTAGGACTCGTAAGAAGAAACAGGCAACATAAGCAACCCGTAACCCCGCCATGATTTGGGACCACGAGCACGGAACCAACAAACAGGACGACGGCGCAAGCCAGAAGGGCGGCAAAGGGAACGAGGCGGAACGATCGCTCGCTGGCATTTCCAAGGAAAGCTCTTGCCAAAAGAATGGAATAGAAATGCAGAGGTCCGTGGTAATGGCGATACAGCGCGATATCATCGCTTTGGCGTGCAAATTCTGACAGCTGGGCCCAATTCGCCGGCCGCACGGCCTGCAGGCCTTTCTTGATGAATGTGGCAGGAGACAAGGTCGGATTGTCGAGATAATTAGCCAGGAATCCCTTCGACACCGCATACATGTAATCGGATTCGTCGTAGTTAAACCGTTGCGAAGACCGCAACGGAGCAAAAACCAGAACGGCAAACACGAGAAGCAGCGCGGTAACGGCGATGGCGTAAGGTGTTGTGCTGCCCAGTCGGCTTGGTGGCCCCTGCCCCGGCCTATCCGATGCTCGTTCGAAAGATGGGATGGCGCTCTTGATGTCGGTTGGCATTGCGAGTCTACATGGGCCGCATCTGAACCCAATCGGCAGCCGGATGCTGGGTCGCGTCCCGAGTTCCGCACAACTTTGCGAAAACCTCATCAAAGTGTTGCGACACGGTCGCCCAGCTGCAGTGTTGGGCCACTAGGTGGCGAGCGGCCGCGCCGAGATGACTGCGCTCGTCCGGATTGCGTAATAATTCGATCGCCTTCCGACCAAATTCTTCCGGAGTGTCGGCCAGCAAGATGTTCTGGCCATCGCTAACAGGAAGGCCTTCTGCTCCCAAAGTCGTCGAGACGATAGCTTTGCCCATCGCCATCGCCTCAAAAATTTTTAGCCGAGTTCCGCTGCCCACTCGCAGCGGCACCACGTACACCGCAGAATTCCGGAGGAAAGGACGAATATCGTCTACCCTGCCTGTTACCTTCACTCCACACTCGCGAGCGATGCTCTGCAATTTATCGGACGGGTTTCGCCCGACGATAGTTAGCGTAGTCTCAGGAATCTCATTGCGGATCAAAGGAAGAATTCGTTTGATGAAATACAAGACACCTTCCTGATTCGGAATCCAATCCATTGCCCCGCTAAAGACGAGCGAATTGGGTTCAACTTCGTCCATGCTTGGGGAAAAATACTCGACGTCAACGCCCGTAGCCATCACTGTGACCTTGTTTGAATCGACCCAGTCACTGAGAAACTCGCGATCGACAGCTGAAACTGCAAAAACATGATCGGCAAGCGGGAGATACCGTTTTTCGTAGTTCTTCATCGTGCGATACTCACGCCAAGCCACTAATTTCCAAAATGGGTTCTTGGTTACCTGAACATGACGTTTCCAGATCTGAGTCTCTACGTTATGAGTAAATATCACCTTCGGACAGGGTAGTGACCACGGGATGAGCCTCGCTGGAAGGATGAAGTCGCAAACTAGAACATCATAGGTTTCTAAATTAGTCAGTTTGCGGAGAGATCTCCCCACTTCCGGCAAGCAGTACTTGGAGATGCTATACGGCACCGGGGAGAACAGTTGTTGCATAAACTTGAAATATTCACGAGAGCTACGTCGTGCCGGAATGTCCAACGGAACGGTAACTACACGCTCACATATCCGTTCAAGTGTGGAGTGTTCGTCATTTGCATGGGCGCCATAAAAGGTAAAAAGCGTGACCCGGTGCCGTTTTGCGAGCTCACGCAAAAGGTGATAACTTCGGATCCTCTGTCCAACGTCGGGTGGCACCAATCCGCCACCCTTGACCCAAAGCACTCTCACAGAAGAGCCTCAGACGCTGCGACGCTCACTGCAGCAGGGTGCGCAAGCTCAAGCTTCGCTAAGTTCAATACAATTTGGGCAGGTGAACGCTTTGCCTCAACTTCCGCTATATCAACGGCATTTGTAGTAACAACGATCACCTCAGAAGATGCAATCACCTGCTCCAGATTCTCAGACAACAAGGAACCGATATGCGGGATAAATTCTTCAATGAACTGGCGATTTGAGCCCACGAGCCGTCCCATCGAGACTTTGTCGTCCCACACCCTTATTTGGCAACCCTCCCCCAAAAGTCTCTTGATCACATGCACGGAAGGACTCTCGCGGAGGTCGTCTGTTCCAGCTTTGAAACTAAGCCCCAGCACACCAATCTTCTGCTTTCCAGTTGCAAGAACCAACTGCACTGCGCGCTCCACATGTTCAGAGTTACTGGGGAGCAGCGACTCCATTAAAGGCAAGCGAAGATCCAGTTCCTTTGCCCGGTAGGTAAGTGCCCGAACGTCCTTAGGTAAGCATGATCCCCCAAAAGCGAATCCTGGCATGAGATAAGCCGGTGATATGTTGAGTTTGCAATCACTGGCAAAAATTTTCATGACCTTCTCCGGAGACACTGCCAGGTGCTGGCAAAGAGTGCCGATTTCGTTCGCAAAACATACCTTCAATGCATGGAACGCGTTGCAGACATACTTGACGGCCTCGGATACTCTCAATTCCGTCAGAAAAACCGGGGTTGACGAAAAAGAGTAAAGTTCCTTCAAATTGGCAAGCTTGCTTTCGTCAGTTGCGCCTAAAATCGTAAACGGCGGATGCAAAAAATCGTAAACCGCACTACTCTCTCGCATAAACTCGGGATTCGAGCAGACGGCAAACTCCTTCCCTTCTGCCTTCCCGCTCACCGACTCCAGTAATGGAATGACGATCGACTCCGCGGTTCCGGGTAATACTGTGCTGCGGATCACGACAGCGTGGAATTCTTTCTTTGTTCGTATCACACGACCAATCTGTTCCACAACCAGCCTGATACTGCTCAGATCCAGTTTCCCATTTCGCTGGCTCGGCGTGGCCACACAAATAAATGATATGTCGGAGTTGGTAATAGCCAACTCGATATCCGTGGTAGCACTGAGCCGCCCCGCACGGAAAGCATCTGCTGCAAGCTCCTCAACCTGAGGTTCGACAATTGGGCTCTTGCCTGCATTTAACAACTGCACCTTTGTCGGGTTCACGTCTACCCCAATAACATGATGCCCCAAGTGCGCAAAACAAGTAGCCGTCACAGACCCGACGTATCCCAAGCCAAAAACACTAATCGACGCCATTCAAAACCTGCCTCCAATGTGCAGAACGTGTACTAAGTAGAGTGACGCCATAATGTGGTACTTACTTCCACGCCATTCGCCGGCGGCCTAAACATATGTGGTAAATTGCCATAAATGCTGCCGCATTAATCATACAGAAGTAGTACGGCAAGCGCAGCAACTTGGGGCGTACCATGCGACCGCCTCCTAGGATCGCAAGCGAGTAGAAAATGGCCTGCAGGAGTATAAGTCGTGCGTACAGTGGCTCTCTGATTAAAAACACATTCGTGACTGCTAACAAGCCCATGGCCAAAGGCACCAGGAGCCTGGCTGCCTTGTGGGAAACAATAAAGAACAAAGGCAAAACTTGCGGAGGCCAGAGCAATTCCCGCATTTCTCGAAGCTGTTGCAGGTTGCCAGCCATAATGCGAATGCGCCTCTTAAATCCACCCATCTCCTCGGCTTCTTCGTAAGCAACGGCACGCGGCTCATAGACCGAGCGATGACCTTCATGCATTATACGGAGCGGAATTACGTAGTCATCATTGATAACTCCAGGTGCGGGGAACGGGTACAGATGGGAACGGATTGCAAGTATTTGTCCATGCCCTCCTACCAAGTAGCCCAGAGCCGATTCTTGTACTTTAAGAAAAGTCTCATATTTCCAGTAGAAATCTTCTGCCTTGCCGAGTTGGGCTTCAGATGCCTTCAGCACTTTATACGTGCCGCTGACTACACCAACTCCGGGATCGGCAAAATTAGCGACGAGTTCGCGAACTGCATTCGCAGCGAACAGTGCTGAGGCATCTGAGAATACGACTATTTCACCCTTCACTCCAGGAATGCTGGCATTGAGGGCAGCAATTTTCCCGCGGTTCTCCCGAAATACTAGACAACGCACCCGAACTCCATCCGCTAGAGACTGAACGATTTCTGCCGTCCCGTCTGTCGACCCATCCGATACCACGAAAATCTCGAACTTATCGTAGGGGTAGTCGAGAGAGAGTACATTTCGTATCTTGCGTTCGATAACGTCAGCTTCATTATGTGCGGGAACAACGATCGAAACGTACGGCTCAATGGGATGTTTCCGCACCGGTCGGTGAATAACAAGACGCAGCATCAGCAAAATTACTGGGTACAATACATAGGTGTAGCAAACCCATGCCGCAGATATCCAAAAGATTAAGTGGAAATATATCCGCATTAGTGGACCTTTGGTCTGTTTTCAGATCTGCTCACGTCGGAAAGCTGAATTGCCAACCCATAAGAGCATAGTGATCTCCGCGGCAGCATCTACACAGTCTTGGGTCGAGCCTCGATACAAAACAACTTTCCAATGGTTTGACACGAAACTACTTCAAAGCCAGCCTGGTTGAGGAGTTCGTAGACGCGAGGTTTCGAAAAAAAGTAAACTGGGCAGCCGCGGAACGCCAGGCGAGCCTTGCGGATCGGCATACGCCAGGTCCACAGCCTCGGCCAAGCCGACAGAAACTTGTTTTTCGTAAGCTTGCGAATGAGCCGCAAACGCGGCAGCGGGTCAGCAATGTAGTCCCAGAATCCAATGGCAATAACCATATCGAACCGTTCGTCAGTTTTCCAGTCGAGTACATCGGATTGGAAAAAGCGGCACCGGTCTGCGACCTGTTCGCGGGACACCAATTGCTCCGCCAGGCGGATCATGTTTGGCGCAATATCGACACCTGTGACCTGCTTCACGCCTTTCTTGGCCAGAGCCGCCACAAAACGGCCGGAGCCGCAACCCACATCACAAACTGTAGCCGGACGGGACTCATCAGCCGACTTTATTACCCACTCAAACCGCTGAAACATATCCTTTCGCAGCCAGCGATCTAACGCCCGAGCCATCGGGCTTTTTTGTCCTGAGTAGATATCATCAAAATCCGTTGCGATCGTGTTCCAGAATTGTGCTACCTGGGCAATATTGTCTTGTTTCATTAATCGGCGGCTCCTGAGAATTTTACAAACGGCACAGCATTGACCACACCTCTGCCAGAAAAACTTTCGAACTTGCCTCGGCTTAATAACATTCGTAGGCGATCGTAAGTTTTATGCAAATTGGTATAGTGACGGAAGCGTGACCGCGCTCGCCCCTTGAGCCGTGGCTGTCCAGGATCGACTTCCCATGGATGGACATAAACAATCCGAGCCAGGCCATCTCGCTTCGCCCTATTGAAACCTAGCTGCGTATACCAGAAAGGAAAAATCCGTAAGTATCCTCCCCCACCTACAGGAAAGTTAGAACGCCCCAAGCGGAATGTGGTAATGGGATACTCCATGAGGGGCCCAGAAGGAGTACTTACCGAGAACGGAAGTCGTGGAGCGTCAGGTATCCCATAAACGTCATGGTGGATAGGAAAGACGCTGGAATCATAGCTGAACCCACACTCCGCAAGGATGTCTAACGCCCAAAGCGACTTCGCAGTTACTGAGTAACTCGGGGCTCGATAGCCTACTATTCTCAGTCCAGCTGCTTGCTCAATAACTTCCTTTGAGCGACAAACGTCGTTTTTAAACTCGTCAGGTGTTAACTTAAAAATGAGCCGATGCCAGTAGGAGTGGCACGCAAGCTCATGACCGCGCGCAGCAATCTCGCGCACCAGTTCCGGATGTCGTTCCGCCACCCATCCGAGCACAAAGAACGTAGCCTTTGCCTGAAACTCGTCAAAAAGATCCAGCAGGCGCCGCGTATTGGCTTCCACGCGCGAAGGATATTGTTCCCAGGTTGCGCGATCTATAACGTCAGCAAACGCTTCCACATGGAAATAGTCCTCGACATCGACTGACAATATGAAATCAGCTGCGGTCGCGCTCGCTTGTTTTACCTCGTGATTTTCTGCGTCGTTCATGGCTTAAGCCATCACTTGGTGCAACGATAACCAATTCTGATCGCACCATTCACTTGCAAATAGAGTTCCTTTTTGCAACGGTTCCAGAAAGTTGCGGTGCCACAACTCAAAAACCAACAGTAACCAAAGCTGAATGGACCGGTCGCGAACGCTCTCATGTTCTCGTAACAGGTTGCGAACTGCCCTGGCATTAAGGTAACCACGTTGCAGAGTCCGAGAATCCGTGAGGATGTCCCATAACTCGGCTTTCGCCACTCCGCGGAACCAATGCACCAACGGCACCGCAAAGCCCTTCTTTTTTCGATAAATCGCTTCGCGCGGGACACCAATACGCTCCGCCAGTCGTTTGAGTAAATATTTGCTCTCGCCATCCCGCAATTTCCAATTTGCAGGAATCCGCGCTACTAGTTCGACGAAAACATGATCGAGCAACGGTGCTCTCGTCTCTAACGATGCCGCCATGCTCATCCGGTCAACTTTCGGAAGGATGTCGCCGGCCAAATAGGTCCTGATATCAAGGTACTGCAGCTTGCCCAAGAGAGTCGAAGCGGATGCGCTATCATACAAATCCTCAAATAAGCGACGAGGGGATGCAGCGTCGCCAACCGACTCCAAAAACTCCCGCGAGAACAGTGAACTGTCTTTGTCCTGCGCCGAAAATACTGAAATGCTGTCTAAATAGCGATCCCGAAATGGAAGACTTACGTTGTACAGAAAACGCCGCCCTCGCATTCCGCTTGGCAGCTGCTTATATAAATTGTCGCGGTACAAACGGCCTACAGCAGCGGGAATGAAGCGAAACCTATTCCGTCGGAGGTTGATCGCGTAGCGGTCATAACCAGCAAACAATTCATCGCCTCCGTCGCCGGAAAGCGCGACCTTCACATGTTGACGAACCAACCGGGAGACGTGATAAGTAGGAAGCATCGATGCATCTCCAAACGGCTCTTCCAGAAGGCTGGTCAAAGCATGCAAGGTCTGCAGAAAATCGGGCCGTAAGGTCAATTCGTGATGGTCGGTTTCGAATCGCCGCGCGACTGCACGAGCGTATTGCCGTTCATCGAAATCCTGTTCGTCGAACGCGATGGAAAATGTTTTGACCTGGGTCGAACTCGTTTTCGCCATCAGCCCGACGACCACTGACGAATCGACGCCTCCACTGAGCAGCGCGCCCAGTGGTACATCGCTCACAAGTCGCATGCGGACTGCATCCTTCAGCTCTTGTTCCATTTCTTCCAGCCACTCGGCTTCGGATCTCGACTTGTCTTCCGAGAAGGCGGGAACTTCCCAGAAAGCAGAAGTCCGAATGCGCCCTGCCCCACATTCCAGAAGGTGGCCAGGGGGGAGCCTGCGAATTCTCTTGTATGCGCTTTGTGGATCGAGAATGTAGCCGAATTGGAAGTACTGCAGCAAGGCGGCGTGATCGAGTTCAGCGAGTTCTGGTGCAAGCGCCAGGAGCGCCCGAATTTCCGATGCAAAGACAAGCTGCCCCTTAACTTCCGCATAAACAAGTGGTTTCTTGCCCAGACGGTCCCTCGCCAAAATCAAACGGTCATGCTTCTCGTCATACAGCGCGATGGCGAACATTCCGCGCAGCTTCTTCACGAAGTCAGTTCCGAATTTTTCGTATAGGTGAACGATCACCTCAGTGTCGCTCTTGGTGTAGAAAGAATTTCCTTCACCCTCCAGCTCGGCTCTGAGTTCCCGGTAATTGTAGATTTCTCCATTGAAGACGACCCAGACGGTGCGTTCTCCATTGTGAACTGGCTGATTACCGCTAACCAGGTCGATGATGCTAAGTCGTCTCATACCCAACGCAGAGTGCGCGAAGACGCGGATTCCTTGATCGTCTGGACCACGATGAATAATCGCCTTGCACATGCGGTCGACTTGCTCGGCTCGAGGAATTGCCGACGAGTCAAGCGCGAAAATTCCTGCTATGCCGCACATGGGCGCTCCAATTGCGGAAGGACCATATTTAGCCGGTTGGCAACGCTCAAGATCATTGAGCCACCTCCGCAGTCCCGGGTTGCAGAGCGTACAACTGCTCCCATGAGCTAGAGGAAAATGCTTCTTCATGAGAGCACGAGAAGAAATCGCGACCGTCCTCATTCCACCATTCCAAATGCGACACAATCCGGGAGCACGAAACGGCCGTGTTCCCCTCTATCCGCACATAACTTCCGTCGCAGATTACGAGTCGCTTGCAGCCACATGGTGAGATCGCGCAGTGCAGAAACCTGGCGTCGCTGCTCAGCTGCCGCCATTTCCACGGAGTGCGCCCGGAAAAGAAGAAGAAATGAGACTCGGCCGGGCGATCGTATCGGTAGGCAAGCAATCCCTTCTCAGTGGCTTCTTCACGCATTATTCCAAGCGAAAGGCCTTCAACGGCATTGGCGAGTGGCACGACAAGGGTCGCGAAGTGCTCTGGAAAGACCGCATTGCATTCAAACGTGAGCGCTTCACTGTTGATTTGCGTCCCATAGACAGGCGAGTACCGGCCCCCCACAATGCGCGGAACCCAGCTATGCCTGTCCGCGAAGACTAGCGCTACTCCACCCGCTTCGCCGACAGCTTGGGCACAGCCCGTCTGCAACTGCCAGCGCAGATTCGGCGCGACATGCCAAAACGACTTCGCATGATGGGGTCCTCGACCCTCTAGCACATCAAGCAGAAACCAGAATTGCGATTTGTCACTGAATACGAGGCGACGATGGGTGACTGCATTCGGCAGAGCCTCATATCCTGTGTGACTTGCGAGTAGAAAATCAAAGCTATTGCCAGAAGCACAAGCTTCAGCGCTCACTAGCGGCAGCCGGCGCCAAGGAAAGGGGCCATCAGCCTCCGCCTGGTCGACCTCATCCAGTTGGATTGTATTGTGGAACCCAGTGCTGCGAAATTGGTGCCGATCGAGGCCGACGCTGGTGTACGCGAACGTGCCCGGATCCACTAGCACTTCCATTCCTGCGACCGCGACTTGTATGCTCAGAGCGTCGGCGTGCCCGTGCCCTCCACCGTAAACCCCATGCGGACCCGCATCCATAACCAGGCGCGAACCAGTTCCAGTGGCGATTGCCATGATGTAGAGACCACTTGCCGAGAGCGCCGTCGATTTCACAGGCGTGGCCGCTAAAGGAATGTCATCGAATTTGCGGGCGCTTTTGGTACCGAGCAGCCAGACTGTTTCTTCGACCAGCTCTGGCTGTGCGGCTTTAAAATCGGTACGTCCCAATAGTGCTGCTCCAGTGCTGAGCGGATCTAGGAGATGTTCAACCCGGTTGCGCCGAGGATCGAAGAACCTCCCGCCATCGTCATCGCCAAAACGCGGCACCACGCCGCCACAGGACAGTGAACAAAGCGCCTCCAACATTTTCTCGATCGTACGATCCAGTTTCTCGGGAATTGAAATCCCATTCGCGCGGGCGAGAATGGTCGCGTGCAGAAACATGTCCAGTGCATAAACATGGTAGTAAGTCGATTGTTCGAAATGCATGCCGTCAGCCAGGACTTGCCGCTCGGCCTGCGCGAGCACAATCTCGAATCCCAGTCGCTGCCACCGCGCGCTTGCTTTCCCGTTACACAAAGTCCCCAGGAAGAAGAGGGCGACACCTTCACCGAGCAAGTGCGTGTTTGGAGAAAAATACGTTGACCGATATCGCTCGAGATGACGCCCGCTCAACATCAGGGCTTCATAAACATCGGACTTGAAGGCCGAGGATACGGACGGACAGTTCGCCAACAGGTGAATTACCCAAAGCCAGGAAATTGCTCGGAATGCTACTTCCAGGCTGCTAGCCCAGTTTATCCCGGTCGGATATGGGTTCTGCTGCCGCCATGAATACCACTGCGAGATCAACTCTCTGACGAACCGTTCGTCACCAGTAAAAAGCCAGGCTTTGCTCAGAGTCACGAGATGCTGATGACGATTGAGTTCCCATGTAACCTTTGCATCTCCCACCTTCTCATAGTTCAGATACTGAATCTTGAACCATGATTGAAGGGGAGCACGCTTGCCGCTCACTGCGTCGAGATGCCAGTCAATCTCGGCGCCGTAGCGCAGTCTTTCGTGTCCGAGAAGGTCAAATTCATGCCGGCAAATGCGTTCTGCCTGAGCGATCACTCTCTCGACATTCTCCGGCATCCGTTCTCGAACCAGAGCAACGATGGAGATAAGTTCTTTAGCCGAGAAAAAGAATTCTCCGCTCGCGATGGCGTGTCCGTGCAGCTTCGCTTGCATCGCGCCAAAATAAAGGGCATCCCACCGCTTGTTAATTTCTTGTGCGGATCTGACCCAAAGTTCATTCCAGGTCATGCGCATCAAGCGCTGTGCGTATCTTCGCCCCTGAATTAGCATCTCGCGACTCGGTGTTACATCATCTTGGCTCGACATCATATTGGCTCGACATCGTAGCCAGAGATCCGAACTTCCATTGAGCGCTGAATCGCTTCTATCGAGATGATTAGAGCGGAATCGCCGCCCCGCGAAGAAAGCACGCCCTCGATGCCATCCAGAGCGCCACCGCGGATCCGCACGCGCTGACCGATCCTGATGAACGGATGTGCCCGCCAATCCAGGCGCTCCTCTATTAGTCTTCGAACCGCTTCAATCTGTTCCTCCGGGATCGGCGTACCCTCGCCGTGAGCCCCCACAAGGTTCAACACGCCGCCCACCCGCAACGCTCTCAGCCGAATATCCCTGTTCCCAAGCAATTTCGCGAAAACATAACAACTAAAGAGCGGCAGCTCAACCGTTTTCTTGCGATCGCTCCAGCGCCGCGTCTCAGTAACCAAGGGTAGAAAGACTGAAATCCCGGATTCGCTGAGTCTGTTAGCTACGACTTTCTCATGCCGGGAGCGAGTCAGCAGTGCATACCAAGCTTGTTCCGAAGGAGCCGCTACGAGAGACGCCGAAGATGAAATAGTTACTGCAGACACAGCTTCGCCCTCTGAGTCACATCTTCTCACTGACCCGCTCCAAAGTTAATGTTTCGGCACCGACTCTTTGCGCCGAAATACGAACATCGCATACAAAACTGTGCTGCTTACAGCAATGATGTAGCTCTGCCGTAATTCCAACACTTACTCTCAACTCAGATGTCGCCTTCCACTCTGTATCCGGCACTCGTCTCTCATTGCAAACCTCGTCCCAAGAGGATGGCTTTGAGCGTCTCAAACATGATCAGCAGATCAAGTAAGAACGAGAGTGCTTGATGTAATACTAAGTGCATCTTCTCCTTAATTGAGTCAAACACAGTTTTTGACATCAAAACTGTATCGCAGCCCATATACCTGAACAGACAGACATTCTCGGCGTGCTACTAAACTGGCAGTGCGGCATGCAGAGCGCTCCCAAAGGATCACTGTGCACCTCGCCCGAGGAGCACAATCTTGATGGTTTGGAACATGATCATTAGATCGAGGCCAATAGACATGTTCTTGATGTAGTAAAGATCGTACTGCAGTTTTTCTTTTGCATCCTCCACCGTGTTCCCATACCTGTATCGCACTTGCGCCCAACCAGTGATTCCCGGCCGGATCGCGCTTCGCACTCGATAGAAGGGAATCTCTTCGACAAGGCGCTCAACAAATTCCGGACGCTCTGGCCGCGGCCCAACGAATCCCATCTCGCCTCTGAGAACGCACCACAACTGCGGAATCTCATCCAAACGCGACGCGCGCAGAAAGCGTCCTACTTTGGTAATACGAGGATCATCATCAGTCGCCCAAGTCGCGCCAGTATCAGCTTCGGCGTCCTGTCGCATGGTGCGGAATTTATAGCAATAGAAAGTTTTCGCCCCGTGGCCCACCCTCTTCTGACGATATAGAACGGTCCCGGGTGAATCCAGCTTGATCGCGAGCATTACAATGGGGATCAGCGGTAACACAATCAACAGCAAGATCGCAGCGGCCGAAATGGAAACAATTCGGCGCATCAGCATAAAACCGATGCTGAATCGAAACCCTTCGCCGAACACGAGCCAGCTTGGATAAAGATTGTCAACTTCGATTCGGCCAGTGATTTTTTCGAGCCAAGAAGTGGCTTCTTCAATCTTTACCCCGGCCAGCCGCAATTGCAGGATTTCCATGACCGGCAAAGTACCGCGCCGGTCCGACATCGCAACAATCACGCGATGCACGCGGTGCCCATGGGCCAACTCCATCAGGTGCTTCGCAATCGACTCGCGGGTCAATTCGCCCTCGACATTGCCACTCCAACCGGCGACTTCAATCCCGAGTTCGCTCCGCGAACGCAACGCATTCACCAATCTTTGCGCTCGTTCACCGACTCCCAGCACATACACTTTTTCGCGCAGATACGGCATCTGCGCCAGCCGGGCATACGCCATGCGCCACATAAACAATGCAATCGTAACCAGAAGCAGTCCGATTACGACGGTGTTGTTGCCGATCAGCACTCGCGGGAAGATATACGCGATTGCCGCCGTCACCAGCGCGAGGATGCCCGGAACCAGCAACAACCTGAAGTAAAGCTCACCGCCTGCATTCCACAGTGTGGGGTCATAGAGGTCGAAGAGGTGTGAAAAGAGCAGAACTCCTGCCGTCGCGACCAGGATCTTCAGATATCCGCCCTCATAGTTCAGCACTATGTACGAATCATCAGGATGCTGCCACACGGTCGCAACCACCAACGACGACCAAACCAGCAACGTCTCCCCAGCCAAAAGCACAAGCGTGCGGATCGGATAGTAAATATTAAAGAGGCGAATCACGTCGGCTCCCTAGTTCCTTGCCTCCCCATTACCATTCCCCGCATACGCCGCGTAGTAATACTCCATGTAGGGCGAAAGATCGGGAGTGATGCCATTCAGCACGACGCCCACAACGTTCTGGTCAGCGAACTCGTTTCGCGCTCTGCGCGCTGCATCTACAGGAGTGCTGTTCGATCTCACCACCAGCAGCACCCCGTCGCACTCTTTGGCGACAATGGCTGCATCGGAGACGGGCACCGCTGGAGCCGAATCGATAATGATCCACTCGAACATCGGTTCCAGCCGGTTTAGCAGGAGTTTCAGCCGGCCATTGGAAAGCACTTCGGCCGGGTTTTTGCCAGTGTTGCCGGCTGGAATCAGGAACAGGTTCTCCATTATCCCGCGCTGCAGGATTGAAAATTCATCCGCTTCACCTCGGAGATATTCTGCCAGTCCGGGGCCGGGCTCGGCGCCCAGCAAGTTGTGTAACTGCGGATTGCGCAAATCTGCATCGATCAGCACCGCTCGCCGGCCGTGCTGCCGCACAATCACCTGCGCGAGGTTTGCGGCAGTGAACGATTTTCCCTCTTTAGGGAGCGCACTGCAGACCAGCAACTTGGAAAGCGATGTTTTTTCCCGCACCTGATACAGCCGGCTGCGCAGGGTGCGGAATTCTTCCATTCCTGACGCGTGCTCATCGCTGCCGAAAAACAGCATCGTCTTGGGATCCGGCCTCCAGTTCGTTTCCCGGGTTCTTGCCAGTAACGACTCCGCATTCATTCCGATCGGCGGCGCCGAACTCGCGAGCATCCTTGAGTTGGCCATGACGCTCGACACATCGACCGGCGTTTCCAGCACGGATGGAATGACGTCCGCTGCTCCGCTCGGCTGCGAAATCGACCGCTCCTGCTCGGCTTTTTTCAGGGCTTCGTGAATTCGGCTCATAGTTTCCCTTCCTTAGGCAACTCGTGCTCTGCTTCCTTCAGCTTTTCGGCCAGATTCGACAACGTTTTTAACGCGTCAACAAGATCAAACTTGTCAGCTGCAGGCGGCGGAGTTGCGGCTGACACCGCGTGGTTGTCGCCCAGATCAAAATCACGCGCAACTGCATCGACGATTGCAGGCGTTACCAGTCTCTGCTGGTCCACGAATGCGCTGACCAGGCAGTGTTCGCTGATAAGATTCACCACTCGAGGAATTCCATTCGAGTAGCGGTGAATTGCATTCAACGATTCCCCGTCAAAAATCTGGTGTCCATTCGATCCCGCAATTCGCAGGCGCTGTTGCACGTAGGCCCGTGTTTCCTCGAGCGTTAGCGGATGCGTCTTTGCCCGAAGGGTTAGCCTTTGCCGAAGTTGGCGCAGGCTTGGCTGTTTTAGCCGCTGTTCCAGTTCAGTTTGGCCCACCAGCACGATTTGCAGCAGCTTCTCTGTGAAGGTCTCCAGATTGGTCATCATCCGGATCTCTTCCAGGACGTCGTCTCCCAGGTTCTGGGCTTCATCCACGATCAACACCGCGGTTTCTCCTGAGCGATAACGCTCCAGAAGCCAGTGGTAGAGCCGCAGCAGAATTTGGCTTTTCGAACGGGTGTCGCATGGAATTCCGAAATCCGCCATCATGTAATCCAGAAATTGCGGCACGTTCATGCGCGAATTGAAGATAAAAGCCGTCGGGACTTGCTGCGCCCGCAACCACTCCAGCAGCTTATTAATCAGGGTGGTCTTTCCCGTGCCTACCTCGCCGGTTAACAGGACGAACCCTTTCCGGCTCTGGATTCCGTATGTGAGACACGCCAGCGCTTCCTCCGTATGCCGCGTCAGAAATAAATAACGCGGATCAGGATTGACGTTGAACGGGTTTGCTCGAAGGCCAAAAAATTCTTTGTACATTGGCAATTAAACCGTAATCGTCTCTTTGTCGTGCTCACCGGCAGGTTTGGACGTAAATCCTCGCTTGCCGTTTCGGCTCTTCTCTGTAAGCTCCGCACCAATCCACGGAACTTGCGACAGTACCGGCAATTCAAGCACCGAGATCACATCTTGCTCGGTCCGCATCGCGGTGTCTCGCAGTTCCAGCCACATGGCGGTTCCGAAGCCGAGCGCTAAGCCCGCAGCGAGCCCTCCGCCAGCAAATTTCCAGCGGTTGGGAAAGCTGGGCGAATCCGGAAGATCCGCCGGCCTCAGCACTCGCATTGTTTCGCCTTGCTGCTCAAGCTCCATCGCAGTCTGCTGCTCCGACTGCTGTTGCTTCGAAAGGTCGTTGTCGTATACCTTCCTTAAAGTCTCATAATCCCGGGTCAGCGCCTTATATTGCTGCTCTACTTCCGGGCTCAGAGCGACACGGCTCTGAAATGTCTTTATCTGTTGTTCCAGGGTTTGCTGATTGCGCGTCAATGTTCCCATCGTCTGCTTATATTGAAAAATCTGTGTCCGCAGCTGCTGGATCTCAGGCGGTTCGCCCGCGTGCGCAACATTGTCATTCGCCGCATCAGACTCAGGCTTGCCGACCGCGGCATTCATCTCATTTATTTTCTGCTGCACCGCCTCGATATCTTTCTTAGTTTTGACCACTTCAGGATAGTCATCCGTATAACGAGCCTTCAGATCAACCAATTGCGTCTGCAGCGCATTCAACTGGGCTTGCAGGCTCTTTGGATCACTGCTACTTGCGGACAATTTCCAGGCTGCCAGCCTCTCCGCCAGTAGCGACTCGACGTACGTCTTATCCTGCTGTGCTCGATTCAGCGCCTGGGTAGTGGCGTCCAACTGCGAATTTAGGCCCATCAGAATCTTGATGTTGTTATCCTCGTCGTCCGGAAGCTGACCGATGTAACGCTTTTTGAAGTCCGCTAGCTTGCTATCCAGATCGTCCAGTTTGCGCTTGTCATCTGCCACCTGACGCGCGAGGAAGTTAGTTGTGTCTTGTGCCACCTGGGCTTGGTCTTTTAGGTTTTCTTGGACCATGATGTCTGCCAAGGCCGCACAAACCCTTTGTGCCTCGTTGGGATTACTGGCCGTGAAGTTTAGGTTGAACCCCGGAACATCTCCCTTTCTCGCATTTCCGCCACCTACGGGGGCTACTGTAATGACTTCCACAGGCTCCATCGCAACGTTCTCCCGGATTTCATCCATTTTGGCGACGACGTCATTTCCCTGGGCCAGCTTCAAGCTTTCGATCACCGGCCGCAGATGGTCCGCGCTCAGCGCCCTTTGCTCAAGCGTCGCTATCCGGTTGCTCAGGTCTTCCGTAACGATTGGAGCGACATAGCCAGTGGGTACCTTTTGGCCCTCCACCAGGACTTGCGCTTTAGACGTGTATTTTGGCGAAAATGCAAAGGAAACTAAAAAGCCGACAACTGGCGCCAGCAATGTAGGGATCACAATCACCTTCAGACGCCGGTGCAGCATCCTCAAGTAATCGTCCATCGTTAATTCGCGGTTTTCAATCATGATTGTTCCCGTTCTGCCAGCATTGCTGGCCTAATCTAGTCCAGTCGAATGGGGCGCGGACGCCAATCGATTCCGATCGATCCCGTATGTTGATGAAACTCCCGACCACAAACGCTGCTATTCGTACTCGGGCTCGCGCAGCTGCTGGAGCCGAAAGAATTAAACTGATAGCTGGCAAATGCGTCAAAATGCTGACTAAGTTGTCTCCGCAGCGAAGCTCCGAGAAACCAATAGTGGTAATGAAGTGAATTAATGCCTTCCGTCGGCGAGGAGTTACTCAAAGCCGAGTTATAGGAGTACCCGCCACCGACGCTGCCCGTCCAACGGCGGCCGAACACATGAGAAACGCTTGCACGAAATGCATTCGTGTTCGCGCCTGGAAACAGCCCGGACCCTGCGGTCACGTAACGCTGGAACTGGAGCAAGGTATGGGTTTTCGTGCTCACGGTGTAGCCAAGTGTCGCCATTGCATCGCCGCTCAGCACTGTTTGGGTGGGAATTAGTATTTTGAAAATTCCGAATAAGAAAACAGGCGGACGGTGGATTTCCGTGATCTGCGGCCCTCCACCAAGAACCAGGTTCAGACGTCCGGTAATTCGATGAGAATACATTACATTCCAGACTTGGACATTGATGCGGCCGGCGTTCGCCTCCGGGAAACGGACCTGCTGATACGCGTAAACCACCGCGATCTGATCATTCCGCGTGAGTAAATGGTTGATCCCTGCCTGCCCGGTCACCTGCTCGCTGTTTATGACCGGGAATAGAACGTTCGACTTATTCAAGTAGTCCGACAAGCCGAATCCGCCGCCCAGCGTCACCGAAGTCCGCCGCGAAAATTCCTGAGTGATGTCTACGATAGAAAGGTTGTCAATTCGCGGTTGATAGCCGATCGAGCCGTATGCACCGCCTCCATAAAGACCGGTGGGAGTACCTCCTGCCAAACCGCCCCCAAGCCCAGTCCCTTGTCCGATTCCGCTTATACCGCCTAGCGCGGACGAGAAATTGCCACCACCTCCAACCGCCCCAAATCCAAAAGTACCTTCCGGCAGATAGTCGAAGCTGTCACGAATGGCGAGTTGGCCGGTCCGCCACAGATAACGCTCATCCACAGCCAGTGAATGTTCCTGATAAACATGCCCGATGCCGCTGATTTCGTGACCCGTGTAGTAGCTACCGCCGCCGAGATAGTCGAGCCCGATGGCGTTTCGCCTCCAGATCTTCTGCAAATCAACTGACCCCAGTCCCTGACTAACCGTCGACACGGCGGAGCCACTACCGCCAAAGACGTTGGAGCCTACAGTCTCGGTAAACTGCAGTCCCGGCAGCAAATAACTTCGGCCGCCGAACACTGGCTCCGCGCGTGGCGTATCGAGACCGGAAAGCGGCGGATTCTCAAGATTCGGTCCCCCCGCACCAGTTGCCGTCGGCGGCGCTCCACCCGAGGATTGGTCCGGTGTTTGCCCCGACGGAGTCTGTCCCGATGAGCCTTCTTGTGCCCACGTGCCCTGTGTTAGTGCCACAAAGAACACCAACGCAAGTAGATGCCGTATTTTGTGTAGACGAAGACCCATAAATCTCCTATGGGACAACAATCGTATCTCCGGGTTTTAGGACCAGGTTTTCATCCATCGCTTCGCCTTTTATCAGTTTCTTGTAGTTCACAGGGACCTTGGTTTGCTTCCCGCCCTCATTGCGCAGCACATAAATACCTCTCGTGTTGGCAAACTCGCTGAATCCAGCGGCAGCAAGGGCTTGTAATACGGTCATCTCAGGCAACAGTGTCATCGGCCCGGGATGCAATACTTCTCCCATGGCGTAAATACGCTTGCTGTTCATCTGGGTCACCACGACGGTGACATGCGGGTCCGATAGATATTTCTTAAGCTTCTCGGTGATCGAGTTCGCAAGCTGTATAGGCGTCAGTCCGGCCGCCTGCACATCATTCAGCAAGGGCAACGAGATCATGCCATCGGCTCGCACCGGCAAGGTGTTGGTGAGGTCTGGCTCTTTCCAGACTGAAACCAGCAGCACATCCTCCGGCCCAATCACATAAGTACCGCTGATCTGTGGCGGCGGGGGGGGTGTCTTCGGTGCTGAGGCCGAGTTCTGTGCGTTAATAGGGATCAGACCCGAAAGGAGCAGGCCGATCAACACCGAAACAATTCGCTTCATTTTATCTCCCTTGTTACGAGGCGCCATACTCGCCATAACCAATCTGCTTGAGCTTGTACAGCAATGCCTTATAACTGATCTGCAATTCTTGAGCTGCACGGCGGCGGTTCCAGCGCGTACGCGTCAATACTTTCAGAATCAACTCTTTCTCCGCCTCCCGCGAAGCTGCTCTCGCTGTTTCCTTCAACGATGTTTTCTCGCCGTTGTTTTTACCGTCCGCTCGCGCCAGCATAGATCGCAACCCGGTCATGGCCATCGATTCATCACCCACTGCAACGATGGTTCTCACCGCAGTTTCAAGTTCGTTCAGGTTCCCTGGCCATGAATACTCGCAAAATAGCTTCTGCGTGGCCGCACTTAAGGACGGTACCGGCCGGCCGAAGAAATGCGCGTAGCGCTCCAGGAAAAATGCCATCAAAAACGGCACATCCTCTTTTCTCTGGCGCAGTGGTGGAATTCGAAGGCAAACCCCGCTCAATCTGTAATAAAGGTCCTCACGAAAATTTCCTTCACGAATACCGGCTTCCAGATCGCACGAGCTGCCGCAAATTACACGCATACCTTTCCGGCTTGATCCGTTTGAACCCTGTTCGCAGAGCGCCTCCAGTAACTTCTTTTGGCAAGCTGGAGTCAGGTTGCCGACTTCGTCCAGATAAAGTGTGCTTCCGGGGGGCAAGCTATCCAGGGCCAACACCTCTGGGGAAAGCGCATGGCAATTCATCAATTGAAACGTTCCCGCGTCGCGGCCAGAAATCTGATGGATCCGCTGCGCAATCGCTCTCTTCCCGGTTCCATGTTCGCCCAGGAGCAGGACAGGAACCGAACTGTGCGCCAGTTCGTGGATGACTACCTCTACCCCGCGCATGCTGGGGCTCACGGCTTCGAGAAATGGCCCCTGCGCCAAGCGGTCGTCGACGGCTACTGGTGTGTTAGCACCCAAATCTTGGGAATCTCGTTCCATGTGCAGAATCGCGAACCTTCGGGGGAATTCAGGTACGCGGAGTGGCGTGTACTGCTGAAGCACGGGCAGTGCCAATCCAACTGTATTCCCTCTATACCGCGCAATTACCGATCATTGCTTTTTATTTTCATCAACTTGCAATGAACCTTCGCCTCCCCGGCCTTCCCATCAACCTACATCAACCTGGAATAAAAGAGAAAAGTTTTTCTCACTCGGGCGTTACCGCGGAGGGAAACTTTTCCCTCGAAGACTTTACTCTCTACTAAGATGTTGAGAAATATAGGAAAGCATGACAGCTCGCGCGAACGGGCAACAGCCCTAAGTGGACATTTATTTTCCCTTCGAAGGTAAAGTGAATCGACCTGGTCCGATGCTTATTGGGCGGCGAGCGAAAAATCAACGGCTTGCAATCCGACTTGGTGTAATAATCTCCTACAGAACAGCGGTTTTTCGGTTCTTAAATTGCTCATTAATGCACCTTCGATCTGAAACACCTTCAACAGCAATGGCCCCTAGAATGGCAGAGTTAGCACAGGCTGAGCCCGTTTCACGAGCTCTTCCGCAGCCTTTCTGGAAGCAATCCAGAGCCTGGGAGTGCGCCCTACTGCTGGCCCTCATTGGCTGGCTTTACATCTCTGTTCTGCTTCATTTGGTCGGCCAATGGTGGGATGATCCCAATTTTTCTCACGGATTCTTTGTACCTGCATTCGCGCTTTACCTGTTGTTGCAAGATCGCGAGCGGTTGCGCGCCATACAGCCCGCTCCATCATTTTGGGGACTTCCAATCGTCATTCTCGCGATGTCCACTCTGGTCCTGGGGGTTTTCGGAGCGGAGCTGTTCATTTCGCGCATGTCCCTGCTGGTGCTTATCGCAGGCATGGTTGTCTTCTTTATGGGATGGGAGACCCTGCGAGCGGTTCTGTTCCCGCTCCTGTTCCTGATATTGATGGTTCCAATCCCGGCGATAGTGTTCAGCCAGATCACGTTTCCCTTGCAGATTCTCGCCTCGAAGCTTTCCGCCTGGGTGCTTCCATGGCTCGGCGTTCCGGTTTTCCGCGAGGGCAATGTCATCACCTTGCCGGCAATGCCTTTGGAAGTAGCGGAAGCGTGCAGCGGAATTCGCTCTTTGCTGTCGCTCGTAACCTTGGCAATTATGTACGGCTACCTTATGGAGAAGAAGATCGGGATTCGTGTCATACTGGCGCTCGCCGCGGTCCCGATCGCAGTGGCCGCAAACGGGTTACGCATCGTGGGCACCGGACTCTTGGTCCAGTACTGGGATCCTGACAAGGCGGAAGGCTTTTTCCACGCCTTTTCTGGATGGCTGATCTTTGTAGTATCGCTTCTAATGTTGTTTGCCGTGCACAGGTGCTTGGTATTTTTTGATCGCCGGAAAGAGCGTGCGGCATGAGAACGCATTGGCGTTTCATTGTCGTGGCAGCACTGCTTGCCGGTACAGCCGTCCTCATGGAAGGTCGCCGAGGGTCAGAGCTTATTGTTCCCCACAAGTCGCTGCGTTTATTTCCGCAAACGCTGGGTGGGTGGACGGGTACGGATATTCCTATGGACCCAGAGGTCCTTGATGTGCTTGGTCCAGGCGACTTTCTGCTGCGGGATTACCGCGATCCAGCTTTTAACACCAACGTTGGCCTGTTCATTGCTTATTTCCCGAGCCAACGCACCGGGGACACAATTCACTCTCCGAAGCATTGCATACCGGGCGCAGGTTGGGAACCAGTCCACTCGGATCGAATACTGATCAACCTCCCTGCGGTTGGTACGATACCAGTTAATCGCTATTTAATCGCTAAGGGAGAAGAACGGCAGTTGGTGCTGTACTGGTATTGGGCCCACGGGCGGGCGGTTGCCAGCGAATACACGGCTAAGTTCTATCTGGTTACAGATTCCATTCGGATGCGTCGCTCTGACGGGTCCTTGATCCGCATCACTATGCGCCTGGCGCCACATCAGGATATCGAATCCGTGCAGAACGTGATGACTGCATTTGCGGGCAATGTCGTAACGCAAATTGATGGCTATATCCCGCGCTAGTTGGATCGACAGGGTAAGGAAAGTTGACGTGAGTAAGTTTTGCGGAAGGGTTTGACGGAGTAGGGTTAGTATCCGTGAAAATCAGAATTGTCGGGTGCATTCGTTCGCCACTGGAGAACCTGTAATGAAGCATGTTTCTTTTCGCCTTTTGATAGTCCTGGCATTTTCGGCTGCGTTTCTCACCGCTTGTTCGCGTGATCCAAACGTGCGCAAGCAGAAGTACTACGAAAGCGGGCAGCGCTACTTTGCCAAAGGCAAGTACCGCGAGGCAGCCATTGAATATCGAAATGCCATTGCTGTAGACCCGGGATTTAGTGCGGCCCATTTTCGGTTGGCGGCGACCTATTTAAAAATCCAGGACTGGCAACAAGCTTATTCTGAACTCGGCCGCACTCTGGAACTACAGCCCGACAACTACAAAGCTCACTCTGAAATCGCGAACCTTCTCATCGCCAGCGGACAAGCCGGCAGTCTGAAAATGGCCCAGGAACACACCGACCTGCTGCTTGCAAAGGCGCCCAGCGACCCCGAAACACATATTGCTGCGGCCAATCTGCTGGAACGGGAGAAACGGTTTTCCGATGCCATCGCGGAGTGTCAAAAGGCAATCACCCTGGCTCCCGATCGTGGCGATTTCTATTTGAAACTGGCCACCCTGCAGACCCAGGCAAATCTGCCCGATGCTGCCGAACTGAACTACAAAAAAGCCATTGACCTGAAGGCCACGGCATTGAATCCGCATATTGCTCTGGCTGCTTTTTATCAATCCCGCAATCGTTATCTCGAAGCCGAACAGCAAGTCCAGCAAGCCATCTCTTCCGATCCCAAGAACGTCGATTACCGCGCTGCGCTGGCCAAGCTGTACATGGCTGAGGGGAAGCGAACCGAAGCCGAAGAATTTTTGAAGCAGGTCAAACAGCAATTTCCGGATAATTCCGTCGGCTATCGTATGCTTGGAGATTTTTACTTCGCGATCGGCGATCTTGACAAAGCCGTGGCGGAGTACCAATCCCTGTACCACGATCATGCGAAGGATTTGCGGGTTGAGAAAAACTACATCCAGCTGTTGCTGATGAAAGACCGGGTGGATGAAGCCAGCCAGGTCGACAATCGCTTGCTCAAATCTTATCCGAAGGATGCCGATGGCTTGGTTTACCGAGGCGAGATTCAGCTCAAGCAAAATAAACCCGGCGATGCGGCGGCCACACTCCAGGCGGCAGTAAGCGCCAATCCGTCGATGGCCACTGCACATTATCAACTGGGAATCGCTCTCAGTCAGACCGGAGACCCGGAACACGCCGCAAACGAATGGCGGCAGGCCACGCAACTCAACCCCAATCTTGTTGATCCTCATCTGGCCCTGGCGAACTTCGCCCTTCAGAAGAGAGACATGTCCGGCCTGGAGCAGGAAGCCACTCAAATCATCGAACTGCAACCGGCCGCACCGGATGGTTATGTACTGCGTGCGATTTCGCTGATGGCTCTCCGCCAGTTTCCCGGTGCCGAGCAGGATTGCCGTAAAGCCATCGAGGTTGCTCCTCAGTCCCCAGTGGGTTACCTGCAGATGGGCAATTTGCGCGCCTTGCAGGGTAAGCAGTCCGAGGCAGAGACCTGGTACAAGCAATCTCTTAGCCGGAACCCCAACTCGGTGGACGCGCTGCGCTCGCTAATGAACCTGTATTTGACGGAAAAGCAACCTGACAAGGCCATCGCTGCCGCGAACGCGCAGATTGCGCTTTCCCCAAACAACAGTGGTTTCTACGATCTTTTGGGCACAGCATTGGTGAACAAGAGAGATTTTGGTGGTGCAGAAACGGCCCTGAAAAAAGCCGTGGAACTTGATGCCCATGCTGAGGACGCAGTTCTAAAGCTCGCGCAGATCCAAGCAACTTCTGGCAAGCTGGATGATGCTATCGCAACTTGTAATAATGGCTTGACCAAGGATCCCAAACAAGCAGCCTTTTATGCCGTGATGGGATCAGTCTATGAGAAGAAACACGATCTTGAAAACGCGAAGTCTTCTTATCAGAAAGCGCTCGATCTGAAGCACGACGATCCCTCCTTGTCGAACAATCTTGCTTACCTTCTGCTCGAGACCAACAGCAACCCTGATCTCGCTCTTCAGTTGGCGCAAACCGCTCGACGCGCTATGCCGGAGTCGTCGAACGTAGCGGATACTCTAGGCTGGGCCTTCTATCAAAAGGGCGTTTATCAGTCGGCTATCTCAATGTTCGAGGAGGCTATCAAGCTGGCTGCCACGCACAAGGAACCTGAAAACGCCACCTATCATTATCATCTTGGTTTGGCGTATGCGAAGGCTTCGCAACCAGCGCTCGCCAAACAGAATTTCGAGCGAGTGCTCAAGATTGACCCGAATTACAGCGATGCCGATGACGTAAGAAAGCAGTTGGCACAGCTAAAATCGTAGGTCGGGAAGCGGGAGGATTGGGAAAAAAGGGGTGGGAGGCCTCTGCGGCTGGATTTCTGCCTTAGCACGGTAAGGTTCAGCTGAAGGCTAAAGAGCTAGAGGCCAATAGCTCCTGGCCTGAACGCGTAGTCTGTGAATACAGTTGTTGTCACCCAGACAAGAGGCTTGTAAACATTCTTGCGGCTTGCCCGTTCCAACAGTCTTAAACCAAGTCGTAAGTTGTTGCAGGAAAAAGGATAATTACCTTTGCCGCGATGGAATTTAGAGTGCATGAAATTCATTGGCAGAGTTTGCCCCTGCAGGTACGCGCTCCGAACTTAGCGGTCTCAGCGGGGCCGGCAGGATGCTAAAATTCCTGCTCAAAAGGGGAGGATTGGTTCATGAAAGGCTTCTTGCTCCGGAGCGTTTTGGGGATCCTTGCCACCGCTGCTGTCCTGGTCTCGATAAGTTGCGGCCGCAATCACGATCTCGTGTTCATCGAGGTTACTCCTCAAACCCAGACGCTCGGAGTTGGCTGCTCCGGACCGCTCCCGACCGATTGCGGCCCCACGACGACCTATCTTGCAATCGGGCACTATATCCACCCCACCGACCAGCACGATCTGACCGGCCAGGTGCAGTGGTCGACGAGCAACCCAGACCTGATTACGTTCGCCGATCCCTCACGGCCTAACGTGCTGTTTCCAACCGGGACTGGCTGCGGAACCGGATTGCAGGTCCGTGCAATTCTGAATGTGACTTCGGAGAACGAAAAGGTGGGAATTGCAACTGTAAACGTGAACTGTGGGTCGGGTGGAAGCGGGACCGGAGGTGCGGCCGACTTCAGCTTGACCTCACTCACAGGCACCCAAACAGTAGCGCCGGGTAATACCGCCAACTACACTATTCAAGTAACCGCTCTAAGCGGGACTCCCACGGTTTCACTTGCGGTCAACACCAATAATCTTCCCGCCCAGGTTTCTGCTTTCACGCTGAAGCCGAGTTCAGTGACCGGGACTGGAACTTCGATCTTGAGCCTAACCGGTTCGTCAACTGCCGGAACTGGCACAGTGCAGGTCCTCGGAGCCGATGCCACCGGCGGAGCAACTGTAAACGTAAGTATTACCGTGCAGTAGGACTTGCGCCAGACAAAATCTGACGAATTACTTACACGCCCGCCGAGTGCTTTTGCGCAATCCTGTTCTGCTGCGCGATCCCATACTGGCGAATCTTGTACAGCAGGGCCTTGTAGCTGATCTGCAGCAGTGCCGCAGCCTGTTTCCGGTTCCAGTTGGTCTCTTCCAGAGCCTTGGCGATCGCCTCAGCTTCAGCCTCGTCTTTGGCGCTGCGGGCCAGCGATTTCAGGCCCCCGCCGCTCGCCGCCTCCGGCGCCGCTCCGCCGGAACCATTGCGTGAAGGGACCGGATCAAACTTCGCCCCCGATCCATCGGTTCGCGGCTGCAGCTCATTGATAGCAAGCTTCTCGTCGCCCAACACAAGATATCGCTTGACGAAGTTGCCCAATTCGCGAAGATTCCCGGGCCAGGGATAATTCGCGCACGCCGCCAGTAACTCCTGCGTAAATGGCAATGGCGGCCTTGCATACTGTTCTGACAGCTGCGCCATGAAATGTTTCAGCAGGATCGGGATCTCTTCCTTGCGTTCACGCAATGGGGGAATATGCAGAGTGAACGCATTCAGACGATAGTAAAGGTCTTCGCGCAACTGCTTCGACGCCAGCGCTTCCGGAATATTGATGTTGGTTGCAGCCAGAATCCGAACATCGACTTTGATCACTGACCGGCTGCCAAGCCGTGAGAATTGCTGGTCCTGCAAAACGTGTAGCAGCTTGGCTTGCAGCGACGGCGGCATCTCGCCGATTTCATCCAGCAAAATCGTTCCCTTGTTGCAAACCTCAAACTTGCCTGGCTTGGCGTGCGTCGCACCCGTGAACGCGCCCTGCTCGTAACCGAATAATTCGCTTTCCAGCAGGTCCGCGGGAACCGCCGCGCAATTCACTTTCAGGAACGTGCGATGCGCGCGCGGTGAAAGCTTGTGAATCAGCCGGGCCATCACTTCTTTCCCCGTTCCGCTCTCGCCGAGCATCAGAACCGGTATGTCCACATTCGCGACCAGCGCAGCCTGCGATCGCAGCTTGCGCATGTTGGGACTGGCGGCAACGAAGAAAGTCTCGTCCCCAAGGTCTTCAACCTCGCCGGCGCCATAATTCTGCTGATTCGTGCCGAGGCACTGATCGATGACGTGATCGAGTTCCACCTTCTGAAATGGCTTGGTAATGTAATCGGTCGCCCCGAGCCGCATCGCTTGCACAACCTTCTTGGTATCATTGACACAGGAAAGCATGATCACCTTGATCCCGGGCTGCAGCTTGCGCAAGCTTTCCAACGTCTCCAGACCGTCGATTCCGGGCATCAGCAAATCCAGCAATACCAAGTCTGGTGTCAGTCCCTTTTGCACGCTCTCCAGCGCCTGCTCGCCAGTCGAAGCCGTTTCGACCTGATGGTCGTCCACCTCGAGAATGGTCTTGATGTACCGCAGCATTCCCGGTTCGTCATCCACAAGCAGAATCTTGGCTTTGTCTGTCATTCGTCTTTCCCTTCGGCCTCTGGTGCGGGAGGCTTCATCGGAACGATGAACGAGAACTTGCAACCCGCGCCCGCCTCGCTTTCGACCCAGATCTTGCCACCCATGGCTTGCACTAAGCGGCGCGCAATCGCCAACCCCAAACCCATGCCTTCTGTTTTGTCGTTACCTGGAAGGCGAAAGAAATCGTCAAAAATTTCCAGGTGATATTCCGGCGGCACTCCCGGGCCGGTATCTGACACGCTGATCTTCACCGAGTTCGGCTGGACCAGCGGCTTGCGGCGCCGTTCCTGATTCACTGCAGACTGGCTCACCGAACGTCGCTCCCACATATGCGGCTCGGCATGCAGCCAAACCGTTCCTCCTGCTGGAGTGAACTTGGATGCGTTCTCCAGCAGATTCGAAATCACGCGCTCGATTTTCGGCGCGTCGAAGGGAAACTCCACCACTTTCTCATTCGCCAGGAAATACAACGCCAATCCCCGTTCCTGGAAGCGCGGCGACCACAGTCGGCAAACTTCAGACAGGCAGGCATTGATGTTCCCTGCCTCGAACCTCATCTTCAATTGTCCGGTTTCGAGCACGCTGAAACTGAGAAAGTCCTGAATGTACCGTTGTAGCCGGTGCCCGTTCGAACGCATGTCGCGGATCACCTCGCGCTGGCGTTCGTTTAAGGCGCCCAGTTTCTCGCTTTGCAGCAGCTCCACATAACCGTTCAGGATTGCCAGCGGAGTCTTCAGATCGTGCGCCGCTGAGGCTAGCGCATTCGTGGTTCGGGTATAACGCTCGCGAAGCTGCGCATATTCATCCAGCTCGCGACTGCGTACTAACGATGCTTCGTCAGAGGAAATCCCACCTGCTGTGACAGGAGCAGGTGCCTCCTTGGCTGGTGTAGTCGGCAAAGTCATCCCTTTGGTCGAACGAATGGCGATTTTCTCAGGGGGAGGGTACAACTTCGAAAGTGGCAAAAGCGGCTAATTAACCATTGGGAAGATGCTATGGGACGTGAGTGCCGATGTCAACCAAAAATGCAAAAGATTAGTCACTTTTCGGTAAATCCTTTCCAATTGGTAGTCAACAAAACTCGCCCATTGGCGAGACATAAAGGTATAAAAACCAGTACTTTACATAGAAAACCCAACATTCCCGTATGCACCGGAGCCTAACCTGCTGGTAGCACTGAGGGTTGGTGTTCTTCTATGCTAGGTTTGGCCCAAAAGGTGCCTCCAAAAGGATACTCGCTAGGAAGGGGACCTCGGGCTTTGGATAATCACAAGGCGGGAACTGAGCGCCGCGAATGGATTCGCCTACCGCTTGCAATTCCTGTCTTCGTTCGCAGCCGAGACCAAAGTGGGAAAGACTCCCTCGAGTTTGCCACTGCCTTGAATATCTCCGCGGGGGGAGCGTTGGTTGCCGTGCACCGCGCTCTCCGGCCAGCGGCGCAGGTTTCGCTGGAAATTCCCAGCGCGCCTCTCGCCGCCGCGGCGCCTGTTCCCAAAAGCTCTAGAAATTTACGAGCCAAAATCGTTCGGGTTACTCACGCCGAAGGGTACCACTTGCTGGGCCTGAAATTCGCCCAACCGCTCTTAAGTCCCACCATGCGCCGAGCCACTTCACGACGGAAAATTGGTTCCCCAATGTGAAAATGTTTTCCTACCTAAGTTATTGGATTTCCGATCCAAACCGCCTCGCCTGCCTGCGTTCCTACTTACCTCCGTTTATGTTCTAAGTTCTTGTGGACCCGCCTATTAATCTCAGATTGGGAAATCATTTGGGCAGCTCACCCCGGTTTGGCTCCTGGTGTGCACTTCCTTTCACCCAGTATAAGGAGTCCGCAACCGGGTATGTCCAGCACAGCGACAAATTCTGTCAGTTCTCTCGTCCAGTCCATAGGCGATATCCCCCCTGAGGCCGTGGTCTTTGGCTTGTCGGAAACCATGAATTCCTTACGCGACCGCCTCGCCAAGGTGGCCGGCGCCAACGTTCCCGTGCTTATTCACGGGGAAAGCGGAACTGGCAAAGACATCGTCGCCCGCATGGTGCATGCTTTCTCGCCCTGGAAATCTGGCCCATTTGTAAAAGTGAACTGCCCGGCGATTCCTGGGACCCTTCTGGAAAGCGAACTGTTTGGTTACGAGCGCGGCGCATTCACGGGCGCCTATGGTTCAAAGCCCGGCCGCGTCGAGATGGCGCATCGCGGCACTCTGTTTCTGGATGAGATCTCCGAGCTCGATATGTCCCTGCAATCGAAGCTGCTGCAGCTGTTGCAGGACGGCCAGTTCTGCCGCATCGGCGCCCAGGCCGACAAGAAAGTCGAAGTCCGCATCGTCTGCGCTACCAACCGCAAGCTGGAAGAAGAAATTGAAAACGGCACCTTCCGCCAGGACCTCTTTTACCGAATCAATGTCGTGAACCTCTATATGCCGCCACTGCGCGAGCGGCGCAACGACATCGAAAACCTGGCCAATTATTTCCTCGATTATTACAACCGCAAATACAACTGTCGCGCGCGCGCCATTTCGCCGGAGTTGATGGACGTCCTGAAGAAGTATCATTGGCCGGGTAACATTCGCGAGCTTGAGAACCTGATTAAGCGGTATGTAATTCTCGGCAGCGAGGACGTAATTTCTAGCGACCTGCAGCCCCGTGACAATGACTTTCTGACCGCGGACATCAATCTCGATGGTCCGATTTCACTCAAGAAGCTCACCCGCCAGGCAACGCGCGCCCTGGAGCGCAAGATCATTTTGAAAGTCCTGCACAATCACCACTGGAACCGCAAGCAGGCGGCCCGCACCTTGAATATCAGCTATCGCGCTCTGCTGTACAAGATTCGCGACGCCGGATTGCCAGCTAACCGCGTTCGCCGTCCCCCTGAGCCTACTCAGGGCGACCAGGCCGCCGCCGACTAGCGTCCGTCACAACCCGGCGCAAGCGGCAAGACCAATGCCGGAATCGACAAGTGTAAGTTGTTCCCCTGTATTGACTGCCCTCGAACTCCGTACTATCTTCTTCAGTCTACGTAAGTAGCTGGATGTGTGTCCAAAAATCGTCACTTACGCTGGTCAACGGAGATCATGAATGATCGCTGGTCGCTGGATCGCTACATTGTTTCTCACTCCTCTGGTCTTTGCGTTGCAATCGTCAGCCGCCGATTGGCCGCCTATCAGTCCCGACCATCTGAAAATGACCACCATCAGCGAGCAGCCTGGCGCGGCCGCCGTGGTTCTGGATCGCGAAGAGATCGACGACGACATGAACAACGTGCAGTCGGTTTATGAACGAATCAAAATCCTGACCGAAGCTGGGCGAGAGCGAGCCAACGTGGAGCTACCGTATTTTCGGCGCGGTTTCAGCATCGCCAATATCAGCGGCCGAACCGTGCATGCCGACGGAACAGTGGTGAACTTTGAGGGCAAGCCCTTCGACAAAACAGTCGTCAAAGGCGGTGGCATCAGAATCAACGTCAAGTCCTTCACGCTTCCCGACGTTCAGGTGGGAAGTATCATCGATTACCGCTACAGCCTTCGCTACGAAGACCGCCGCGTTTTGGCCCCCGAGTGGGAAGTGCAGAAGGACCTCTATCAAAGAAAAGCATATTTCAAATTCATTCCATTTCAGAATCATGGCAGCGTTTACATTCAGCTTGCTCATGGCCAGGTTGCAGATGGCCTTGCCTGGGCACCGTTCCTCCGCAAACAAGATCAGGTTCAAAGACATGAGTTACCCAGTTCTACACTTGGAAGTGCTCACGCGGTGACTTTTTGGGTAGATCTGAACGTGAATAACGTCCCTCCGCTTATTGAAGAGCCTTTCATGCCTCCAGCAAACATGATGAGATTGCGCGTGTACTTCTATTACCAGGAACATGTGAACATGGACGACTACTGGAAAGCTGAAGGCAAATTCTGGAACAAGGATGTCGAAGCTTTCGTTGGTCGGAACAAAAGCATTTCTGAAGCCCTGGCGAAAATCATCCTTCCATCGGACACGCCTGAGCAGAAAGTCCGCAAGATCTACAGCTTCGTTTCAGGATTAGAAAATCAGAGTTATATTCCGGAACGTACTGCGCAAGAAGAAAACGTTTTGGAACTAAAAGCTAATCATGGAGCAGAAGATGTTCTGGAACATCGCAGTGGTACACATGATGATTTGAACCGGCTGTTTGTTGCCATGGTAAAAGCTGCGGGAATACCCGCGTCTCTCATCTGGGTGCCGGATCGAAGTCACGAAGCTTTTATCAAGCAACTTCTCAGTACGAACCAGCTTAACGCGGAGATCGCTATTGTTGAGTTAAGCGGCAAAGACGTGTTCCTCGATCCCGGCACCAAGTTTGCTCCCTACGGAATTGTCGACTGGCGCTACACCGCCGTTGAAGGACTGCGCCAAAGTGGGAAAGGCGCGGATTTTGGGCTAACCCCGCCGCCCGATTATTCGCAATCCCTCACGACTCGCAATGCCAGAGTCTCGCTGGACGAGCATGGTATGCTCAGCGGAAGCATCAGCCTTTTCTTCAAAGGAACGCCCGCGATGTTTCGGCGGCAGGAAGCCGCCAGAACCGATCCCGAAGGCCGCAAGAAATTGCTGGAAGACGAAGCCAAAGAGGTTCTTCCCGGAAACGCCGAGATATCACTCACCAACTCGCCGGATTGGACAAACGCCGAAGCGCCCCTGATCGCCCAATTTCACGTCAGTTTCCCCTTCGCTGTCGCGGCAGGCAAGCGACTGATGGTACAGCAGCACCTTTTCCAGGTGAACGAGAAAGCGCGCTTTTCCTCCAGCCAGCGCTCCTACGGAATCTACTTCCATGCTCCCTGGCAGGAGGCGGACGAAGTACACATCAGCATTCCGCCCGGAATGGAAGTGGAGACCCTTGCTCCTGATGACACGGTGAAGCTGAAATACGCTGTGTACCAGGTTCGACAGAAACAGGAAGCCCCAAACCAGATGTTTTCACGCCGTGATTTCATTATGGCTCAAAGCGTATTTACTCCAGATGAATACAAAGAAATAAAAGACTTTTTCGACAAAGTGAAAGCCGACGACGATCAGCCGGCCCTGGTGAGGTTATCTCAAAGTGTTGCGACGACGAACTAGCGAACTGCTTCTCATTCTGTCGATCATAGCTTGCAATTGTCATTTCGCTGCCGCCGGGGCAGTAACTGTGCCCGATTGGGTTCACCAGTCAGCGGCGGAACCCCTGGCATCTTATTCCCCCGATACCAAGGCCGTCGTTCTGCTCGATCAAACTGATTACACCGTAACCAGTCGCGATGAGTACATCGAGCACTCACGCTGGATTGTTAAAATCTTACGGCCCGAAGGGCGCCGGGAAGGCGACCTCTTGCTCGACTTGAGCCACGGTGAAAAATTGAACTTTATACATGCCTGGACTCTCGACAGCGCCGGACACCAATTCGAACTCAAGCAAAAGGACTTTACTGAGAAAAGTTACCCGTCATTCGAACTTTACAATGATGTTCATTTTCTCAGTGCCCAGGCTCCGGCGGCAGATTCAGGATCGGTCGTGGCGTTTGAATTCGAAGTCCGACGGCATCCGTTTGTGCACCAGATCAATCAGTTTTTCCAGGAGCCGAACCCGGTTCGACAGATGAAGATCAGCCTGACTCTGCCCACCGGCTGGGAATTCAAGGATTCCTGGCCTGGCGCTTCACCCATCTCTCCCGTTCAGACTACGGCGAATCACTGGGAGTGGTCAGAACACGATCTTGCCGGCTTGGAGCAGGAACCAATGATGCCCCAACGCTCCACTCTGCTCGGCAGGGTCTCGATTGCCTACTTCCCTCCGGGCGAAACCGCCAGCGTCGGCTCTTGGGCGGCGCTGGGTAAATGGTACACGGAACTTACGTCAACGCGCCGCGACCCGACTCCTGAAATCTCAGCGCAGGTGCAACATCTCATCGCCGGCAAGAATGACTTCAATTCCAGGCTGCAGGCACTGACTGAGTTCTTGCAATCACAGATTCGATATGTTGCGATCGAAATTGGCATCGGTGGCTATCAGCCACACGCCGCGAGTGACATATTCCGGTACCGCTACGGTGATTGCAAAGACAAGGCAACCCTGCTCAGCAGCATGCTCCAGGTCATAGGTGTGAAATCGAACTATGTCTTGATCGATACCGCGCGCGGCTTTGTAAATCCGTCAGTTCCGTCTGCCTGGTTCAATCACGCAATTCTGGGGATCGAACTTCCTGAGAATGTTCAACCCGATCAGTACGGCTCCGTGGTAACCGCCAAGTCCGGAAAGCGCTATATCATCTTCGACCCGACCGACGAATACACGCCTGTGGGATCGCTGCGGGCGGATTTGCAAAACAGCTACGCTCTCCTGGTGTCAGATTCGGGTGGGGAGCTGATCCGAACTCCCATGCTCAATCCCGACACAAACAAGGTTGTGCGCTTTGGAAAATTTGCCCTTTCTTCCGATGGGACTCTCTCCGGGGAAGTTGACGAAGACCGTGCCGGCGATTTCGCCATGCAGGAACGTGAGCAGCTACAGAACACCGACCAGCGCCAGCAAACCAATGATTTCGAGCGATGGCTCGGCCACTCACTCCAAGCTTTCACTCTCGAGGACATGCATATTCTCAATTCCGACCAGCGCCAAAAAGATGTGACCCTCAAGTACAAGCTAGCAGCACAGCAATATGGACAACCGCGCGGTCCACTTATGCTGGTCCGGCCTCGAGTACTCGGCGACGACAGTTCTTTTGTGGAGCACAAGCCGCGACGCTATCCGCTGGAATTACGGCGCACCGCCCGACAAACCGATACTTACGACATTGAAATCCCGAAAGAATATCAGATCGACGATATTCCCGAGCCCACCACAATTGACGTAGGCTTTGCCAGCTATCAAAGCAAGATTGAGGTACAAGGCCCAAAGTTGCACTATTGGAGAGAATACATAGTGCGGCAACTTACCGTGCCGCCCGAAAAATTCAACGATTGGGTCAGGCTGCAAGGATCGATTGGCGCCGACCAAAGCGCCGCAGTCGTGCTGAAGCGAGTGCAGTAATCCACCGTGTTCTCGCGATTGTTGCTCCTGGCTTACTTCACCACCAATTGCACCAGCGTGCTGCGAGTCGCGCCGCCGGAGGTTGCGTTCACAGTGATGGAGTAAGTTCCGGCGGGAGTTCCCGTCGTCGTGCTCGTGTTGCGGTTGCTGTAACCACATGCACTCTGCAGCACTACGCCGCTTAGCAGAACGGCAAAAACCATCGCGAGCAACACTCTTCGCTTTCGCGATGACGCCCCGCCGATCAATGCCAAGCCTGACAACGGCAGCCACAGCGCATAAATCGGTCCGCTGTAGCTAAATAGGCTGGCCGGTGTAATCACCCGGACCGTAGTGGCAATGTCAAGGGTTACGCTTCGCGCGCCGGTATTAAGGTTTTGGATCGACGAGTTTGAAAACGAGCACGTAGCCCCAGCAGGCAATCCTGAGCCGCACGCCAGTGACACCGCTTCAGGAAATGGACCCGTCGGAGTCACTGTAACCTGATATGGGGCAGTTGCTCCCGCGGTAACTATTCCACCCGGTGGGCTGATAGCGGCGGCAGTTACTCCAAAATCGTTCACCGAAGCCGTGCCCGATGCCGTCTGCGGAGTAAAAGCGGTTCCCGGCAGCGACAAGGTCGCGCTGTTGCCTACGTCTGGCGGCTTGGGCGGAATTATTCCGGTCGAGGATGGCGTCGCCGCCGTAACCTGTACGGTCACCATTGCAGCCGCTGCAGTGGTCGAAGTCGTCTTGCCTCCGCTGGTCGTGCTGGTGGTATTAGAAGTGTTTATTGTGCCGAGATTGCAGACCGCAGTCAGCTTGTCACTCGAAATTGAGCACACGCCAGCGCCGGTCGTGCCGCCCGTTACACCGGGGTTGACAGAAGTTATCGTGGAAGAGTTTGCTCCCCCCTGAACCGTGTCGGTGAACAAAGCTCCAGTCACGGGATCGCCCTGGTTATAGATTGAGTAGACGAATGTTATTGTGTTACCCACCCCAACCGGGGTTGGGTTGACTGTCGGGTTCGCGGGGACCGGGGTCGGACATCCCGCGCCACTAATCGCAACCGTGGAATTGCAGGTAAAGCTCAAAAGCCCGTTGATGGTCGGCCCCACCTTGCTTACAAAGGCATCGCTCGTGCCTGAAAAAGCGGCTTGCAACGGAGTCAACCCCGGTGCAGCTGCGGTCGGAAAATTTGCAGAGAAAGTTTCGCCGGTTACATAAGCATTCAGCGCTGTATCTTCGGCAATGCTGGTCCCAATGTCATTTGCCGCGCCGCCGAGAAAGCTTGCCGAGCTGGTGTTGGTCGTACCCGTCACAGTGGTGGTCAAAATGCGCGCGACAAACGCGTCACGCCCTCCTCCGAATCCGCTTTGCAGAGGATTTGCGGTAACCGGGAAGTTGGACGAATCGGTAAATCCCGTCACATGCGCGTTCCCGGGCGCGATCTTCGTCGGATCGGCAACGATTGCTAAGCCAACATCAGTTGCGCTGCCCCCAAGGTAAGTGAAATAGCTCAGCGGAACCGTTCCTTGAGTTGTGCCGGTGGTCGCCGCCGCCGGGACGCCGAACTTAGCTACGAAGGCATCCGTACCCCCGCCAATTGCCGCTTGGAAAGCTGTCGTGCCAGATGGAATCGTAATATTCGACGTCGTCGAGCCCGTCACATACGTGTTGGTGCCGTCAGTCGAAACCCCATATCCAACGTCATCGCCGCTGCCGCCAAAATATGTCTCGAAATTCGGGGTGTATTGCTGAGTGTTGTTTCCCGGCGCAATCAACCGGGCAACCCACACGTCCAGCCCTCCCTGTTCGGTCCCCTGGAAGGCGTTCACCACAGGCATGTCGGTAAAGTTAGTGCCGCCGGCAAGATACACGTTGAAAGTCGAATCAACCGCAATCGATCCGCCCATTACAACTCCGTTTGCTGGGCTGCTTCCTCCGATAAAGGTTGAATAAGGCACGCTGTTCGATGCGCTCATGCCCGGATCGAGCTTGGTGAAAAAGAATTGATTGGTAGCCTTTGCCGTAGACTGGAGCGCGCCAGGCGTGACCGGGAAGTTCGGCGACGTAGTTGTTCCAAATACATAGGCCAGGCCTTGACTATCGACCGCCAGGTCACTTGCCGTGTCGCTGCCGCTGCCCGCCAAGTAAGTCGAGTATTCATTGATCGACCCGGTCGCGTCCAGCTTGGTGAGGAACACATGCGTTCCGGTCGCGGTGGCCTGGAATGCAGTCGGAGTCGTCGGAAAATCTGCTGAACTGGTAGTCCCCGCTACATAAACATTGAATCCACTATCCACCCCCACGCCGGTCGGGAAGTCGAGTCCGCTTCCGCCGAGGAATGAAATGAAGTCAAGCTGCGTGCCCGAGCTGTTAATGCGTGCAACGAAAACATCCGCCGCGCCGCCGGGACCAATGGAGGCAGGCGTTCCTGATGCGGCTGCTGGAAATCCGGTGCGATTATCGGTTGCGCCTGCGATATAAGCGCGCTGCGCCGAGTCCACGGCGATGGCCGGGCAATGCGGTACAAATCCCGCGGTCGCGCCGGTAATTGCTGTACAACTTGCGTTGCCGGCTCCGCCGAGGTAAGTCGAAAATGATAAAACCGGATCGATCACCAGCGCGCGGCTGCGGTCATACGCGACCACATCAAACCCCACTTCGTCTTGTCCGCGCAGAACGAAATTTCCGGTGATCGGCTGATTTCCGGATGAAGACGGCTGATAGATGTGTGGCGCCTCGAAGCGCAGTTCGCGGCCGTCAATTCCGACGACCAAATCTCCGTTCTCCGCCACCTTCAGCGCCTGTGCGCCATTAAGCTTCAGTTCAATATCTCGAAAACTTGCGCCCGGCTTTACTTCGAAGTCATATTCGAGACGGCCCTGCTTGCCGTAAAAATCGAGATCAATTCCGGGATAAACATCGCGATAGCGCACTCGCGAGAATTGTGGAATATTGCGGTGCCACCGTGACGGGTCGTTTCCGATCAAGTAATTGCTGTGCCCGGGCAACTGGCTCACGCCTGTGAGTCTGGCGCTCTGGCTCGCTCCAATGAGCCGCATGCTGAGAGCGTCTGCCTTATTCTTTTGCCTCCCTGTCAGCACAAGCACTGCTTCAGCCTGTGTCAGGTAAAGACCATAGCCGTTTCCGTGCGCCTGAAACTTCACTCGCGCGTCTGTCTGGCCTTGGTTGGGCTCGAAAGCGAGGGGAAGCCGTCCAAATTCCGCCTGCACGTTCACGGGACGCGATGCGCCCGCGTTGCCATGCAGGCCAGCGAGGTCTAGCCGGAGCAGGAAAAAGCCACCGATTAAAAGCACCAGGAGCACCATCGGGGCCCGTGCTCGAACGAGAATCGCTCTACCGCAGTTGACCATCAAAACGACCTCCGAGTTCCCATTTCCTGGAGAAGATTAAAGGGAGAGCCGGCGACTGAAGCGCGCCCGCGACTTCCCTGAAGACGGGCTACACGCCGCAACCTGATTGGCTGAAAGTAAACTAAATACTTAAACATCTGACGGATAGGCTGTCAAGTTTGTCCCCGGAAGAAGCCAGCGTCGGATGCCGGCGATCACCTTCAGTCTGATGCAACGAAATTCATCCAGAGATGCCGAAGGCGCCGCGAGTTTGCAATAACTTGCACTCCCGTTCCTCCCAGGCCCGCCCTCGCCAGGCAAGTGGCTGGTTTTCAGTGCGCTAGTCCATTCTTCACATTCTCAAATCTGGAAAGCGACTTGCATTGACAACCAATGGAAGGCCAAGTTTCTCCCCCCCGATTGACCGGACGGCGTTAACCGCCGCAATTCCCCTCCGGCGTTTGTGCTTGCAACCAGGTAACAGTTCGGTAACCTGACGCTAGAACCGTGTCCGGCTGGCGTTAGGAATAAACGCAAGGAACAAATGCCCGCGATACAAGGATCGGTTTTCAACAATACGCCCGATCGTCGTGCCATGCGGCGATTCTCCATGAAGCTGCTCGCCTCTGTACGCGTTTCCGGCATTCCCAGCGAATTCGCCACTGAGACAATAAACGTCAGCGCCCGCGGCCTCTTCTTTTATTTAGATCGTCTGATGACCGAAGGCGCCCGCGTCGAGGTCACGTTGAACTTTCCGCCCGAGATCACTCTCGCCGACCCGCTGCAGGTGCGCTGTGTTGCCCGAGTTGTTCGGGTTGAGCCTGAAACCACGACACGAACCGGCGTGGCCGCGATGATTCACGAATATGAATTCCTGCGGTCAGAAAATGCCGCTCAAGCCTCCTCCGGAATGGAGCCCGGCTGGCACTCCGCGCCGTAACCCCCTTTTAGAACTGCGGGCCCGTTTCTTGTGATCAGAATCACGATTTGCGGTACCTCCCCGCACAGCCTTTCCCGACAACCTGACCTAGCATCTTTGACATGGAACCGACCCTTGCCGGCGAATGTCACTGTAGCTTGAGCTGCGGCGATCAGGCTGCAGCTTCTGCCGTCATAACTAAAAACATCGACTTCGTCTCGCTCAAGCCCCGCGACTTCGACCAGCGGCCTTTGCTGGTTATATGGGAAATGACCCAGGCCTGCGATCTGAAATGCGCGCATTGCCGGGCCAATTCGCGGCCGCATCGCCATCCGCTGGAGCTCTCAACTGCTGAGGCGTTCCATCTCATCGATCAGATCGCTACAATGAAAGTTCCTCTCTTCGTCCTTACCGGCGGAGATCCCCTTAAGCGCCCCGATCTGCTTCCAATCGTGCAGTACGCGCACAAACGCGGCGTGCGCACCTCCCTCACACCAAGCACGACGCCACTCCTGGTTCGCGACGCAATTTTCGAATTGAAGCAGAGCGGCTTGATGCGGCTGGCAGTCAGCCTTGACGGCTCGACGGCGAAGCTGCATGACGGCTTTCGCGGCGTCGCCGGCTCTTACCAGCGCTCGCTCGACGCAATCGGCTGGTGCCATGAGGCCGCTCTCCCGGTCCAGGTGAACACCACCGTCTCGCACCGTAACTTCGACGATCTCGACAACATGATCGAACTGCTGACGAACGTTCGCGTGGTGCTGTGGAGCGTCTTTTTCCTCGTTCCCGCCGGTCGCGCCCAAATGGGCGATCTGCTCAACGCCGAGGAGCACGAGCAGGTCTTCGCCAAGCTCTACGAAATCTCGAAACGCGTGAAGTTTCACATCAAAACCACCGAAGGCCAGCACTATCGCCGCTATGTTTTGCAGCAAAGGGCAAAGAGTCCGGCGTCAAAACCTGAGGACGACCTGATCGCCAGCGCGCCCCGCGGCGTGAACGATGGCAAGGGGTTCATGTTCGTCAGCCACACCGGCGAGGTTTTTCCCAGCGGATTTCTGCCACTCTCGGGCGGCAACATTCTGTGGGAGCCGTTGGCGGAGATTTATCAGAATGCGCCGTTGTTCCGCAGTTTGCGCGACAGTTCTCAGCTCAAGGGAAAATGCGGACGCTGCGAATTCAAAGAAATTTGTGGCGGATCTCGTGCCCGAGCATTTGCCGTTACGCATGATCCTTTTGCAGAAGAGCCGTGTTGTGCATATGTGCCCGCACTACGCGCCTCCGCCGCCAGGGTTTAGTCGTTTGTCTGATGTGCCGCCACCATCGCCTGCCCCAGGCTCAACCCGCCATCACCGGCCGGCACTTCATTCTGCGTAAAAACCTCGAATCCCGCTGATTGCAACTGTGATGTCAGACGCGTTGTCAGATACAGGTTGTTGAACGTCCCCCCGCTCAAGCACACGCGATCGAGAGAAGTCTGCTTGCGCAGAGCTTCAGCAATTCGCGCAAAAATGTTGACCAGCCCACTATGAAATTTGCCACTGATCTCACTCGTCTTTCGCTTGGCCAAAACGTCTTCGACCAGCACCTCGAACATTCTTCGCGTACCAATGATCCATCCCTCGGCCCTCTGCACGAATTCGAATTCATACGCTTCGTCTGATTCCAAATCATCCGCGGCCATTTCCAATTCGATCGCCGCCTGGGCTTCGTAGGTGACCTGCTGCCGAATTCCGGCGATGGCAGCCACTGCGTCGAACAGACGTCCGCAACTCGAGGTCAGCGGCGAGTTGATCTTGCGTTCGATCGCCTGCAGTACCAAATCAACTTTTGATCGCGGGATGCTTTCTAGGAACGGCAGCTTCGTCCTCAGAAAATCGCGTCCGAAATGATGCGCCAGATAGCTCACCGCCATGCGCCACGGCTCATGAATCGCCGCCGCTCCGCCGGGCAGCGCCACATATTCAAAATGCACAGCCCGCTTAAAATCTTTGTATCCGGCGATCAAAACCTCGCCACCCCAAATCTTGCCGTCCGCGCCGTATCCGGTTCCGTCCAGAGCGATCCCGATCACTCGCCCATCAAGATGGTTCTCCGCCATGCAGCTTGCGATGTGCGCGTGATGATGCTGCACCCCGACGAGCGGCATCCCCGACCTCGCCAGTGCCCACCTGGTGGAAAAATAGTCCGGATGCAGGTCATAAGCGATGATTTCAGGCCGAATCTCCAGAACTTTTTCGAGATGATTTATAGCCTCTTCGAAGAACTTGTAGCTTTCCAAATTTTCCAGATCGCCCACATGCTGGCTGAGGAAGGCGTGCTTGCCCTTGGTTAAGCAAACGGTGTTCTTAAGCTCGCCGCCGACCGCGAGAATGGAGCGAACATCCTGGTTGAGAAAAACCGGCATCGGAACAAATCCGCGCGACCGCCGCAGCTGCTGAACTTTGTCTGCCGTGTTCGCCTGAGCTCTCTCCGCGCCCTTTGCGTCGCCTTTGCGATCTTTGCGGTTAAATACTTTTCGTGCGGGGCCCGCTGAGAGCACCCGCGACACCGAGTCATCACAACGCAGCAGGATTTCGCGGTTATGCATCAAGAAATAATCCGCAAGCTTGCCCAGCCGGGCTCGCGCTTCGTCATTCCCGATCGCAATCGGCTCCTCGCTCAGATTCCCGCTCGTCATCACCAAGGCCGCAAACTTGCCTTCCATCAGCAACAAATGGTGAAGCGGCGTGTATGGCAGAAACACGCCGAGATACCTGTTCCCCGGCGCGACTTCATCAGCAACATCAGAAGCGATGTCAGTCCATCTTCGCAGCAGCACAATCGGACGTTGAATCGACTGCAGCGCAACCGTCTCGGCATCGCTGATCTCGCAAATCCTCTGCGCAACCGCGAGGTCCGGAACCATGATGGCAAACGGCTTACCCACTCGCCGCTTCCGCTCTCGAAGCAACCCCACAGCAGCCTGATTCGCCGCGTCTGCTGCAAGGTGAAATCCGCCGAGCCCTTTGATCGCCACAATCCGCCCCGCCTTCAATAGTTCAATCACATCGGCAACCCGATCGCCGCTCTGAAGCTTGCGCCCGCCGTTGTCCCACAACTCCAGTTGCGGCCCGCACTCCCAGCACGCATTCGGTTGCGCATGGAAACGGCGGTCCAGCGGATTGTCATATTCCGCCTGGCACGCCGGGCACATCTTGAAAACCGCCATCGACGTGTGCGGACGGTCGTAAGGAATATCGTGAACGATGGTGAATCGTGGCCCGCAATTGGTGCAATTAGTGAACGGATATCGATAACGCCGGTTCTTAGGATCGAAAACCTCGCGCAGGCAATCGGCGCAGGTCGCCACATCGGGAGAAATCAACGTCCGAACCGTCTCCTCGGCATGGCTGGCAATAATGCGGAATTCGCGGTCCCCGTTGCAGGGCAGATCGGCGGTAACAATATCGGTGATTCGCGCGAGCGGCGGGGCTTCCCGCGGCAACCGTGAAATAAAATCGTTCACTGCCGACGGCGGGCCTTGTACCTCGATCGTGACTCCGGAAGAAGTATTTCGAATTGTGCCCGCCAACCGGGTTTCTGTTGCAAGCCGGTAGATGTACGGGCGAAAGCCAACCCCTTGCACGATCCCGGAAACGTCGATCTGTCGCCGGACCAACATGTCAGGCCAGCGATTCGGCTCTTGCAGTCTGCGTCTTCTTGCGCTGCTCCAGCCAGCCGAGCCAATCCTTCACCCCGTCGCCTTTGGTGCAGGACACTCGAATGATTTCCATATCCGGATGAACACGGCGGGCGTTCTCTTCGGCCTTCGCAATATCGAAAGGAACGTAAGGCAGCAAATCGGTCTTGGTGATCACCAGCAGCTCGGACTTGAAAAAAATCGACGGGTATTTGAGCGGCTTATCTTCGCCTTCCGTAACACTGAGCAGCACAATTTTTCCCGCCTCGCCAAGATCGTAGCTCGACGGGCAAACCAGGTTCCCCACATTCTCGAAGAACAGAAGATCGATTTCATCTAGCTTCCAGTCCGCGAGATGCCGCTCGATCATGCGGGCATCCAGGTGGCAGGTGCCGCCGGTCGTGATTTGCTTCACCGGAAATCCGAAGCGCCTCAGCCGTGCAGCATCATTTTCGGTCTGAATATCTCCGGTGAGCACCGCAACGCGCTCGGCATGCGGTAAAGCATCCAGTGTCTTCTCGAGCAGCGTGGTCTTGCCTGATCCGGGCGAGCTGATCAAGTTCAGGCAAAGCACGCCATTATCGCGAAAGCGCTCTCGCAACTCGGCCGCGATGCGGTCGTTTTCGCTAAGCACCTTCTTTTCAAGCGGGACTCGGTTCATGCTCCTCCAACTCGACATACGCGATTTCCAACTGGTCTCCGCTCATGCATTCGTTCCGCGTGCTCTGGCATTTCGTACAGTGAAAATCGAAATCCTTCACCGTGAATTCAGTGTCGCAATCTAAACATCGGTGCCGTCGCGGACAGAATTCAATTTCAAGCTGCAAGCCTTTGAACTCAGTATCGTCGGTGAGCACTTCGAAACCGAACTTCAATGCCTCGGGATCAACGGCCGCCAGCTCGCCGATGCGCAATCCCACTTTCGTCGGCTTCGCGCCCGGATGCCGCGCCGCCTCTGTTATAACCGCTGCCATTATCGATTGCGCAATGCTCAATTCGTGCATTCAACAGATCCTCGGCAGCTGATCGCCCGATAGCATATCCACAATCCGAGTTGTGCCTAAACCGGTTCGCATGGTGACCAAGCCTGGGTTCGATTCCCTGACACTCCCGATGATTACCGCTTGGGAGGCGAGTGGATGCCTGCGCATGCTCACAAGCAATTCGTCGGCGGCTTCCGGCGCAACAATCGCGACCAGCTTGCCTTCATTGGCGACGTAAAGCGGATCGAGGCCCAGCATCTCGCAGGCGCCCTTGACATCCTCGCGCACGGGAATTGTTTCTTCATCCAATTCAATGCCAACGCGCGACTGCTCTGCTATCTCATTCAGCGTGCTCGATAGCCCGCCGCGCGTTGGATCGCGCATGCACCGGATTGTCGTCGTTGTTTTCAGCATCTCGGCGACCAGGGTGTGCAAAGCGGCACTGTCGCTCTCAATGGCGCTTTCGAATTCCAGACCTTCGCGCTGCGCAAGGATCGCAATGCCATGATCGCCAATCGACCCACTCAGCAGCACCTTGTCGCCGGGCCGCGCCCGATCAGCCGACAACTCCAGCCCATCCGGAACGATGCCAATCCCAGTCGTGTTGATGAACAGCCCGTCGCCTTTGCCTTTCTCAACAACCTTGGTGTCGCCGGTGATCACCTGCACGCCGGCGGCTTCGGCCGCATTCCGTAGTGAGCCCACCACGCGCTGCAGCGCATCCATCGAGAAGCCTTCTTCAATGATGAATGCGGCGCTTAGATACAGAGGCTGTGCGCCGCCCATGGCCAGGTCGTTGATCGTGCCGTGTACCGCAAGCGAACCAATGTCTCCGCCGGGGAAAAACAGCGGCTTCACCACAAACGAGTCAGTGGTCACCGCGATCCGCGAGCCATTGATGTTCACGACGGCCTGATCGTCGAGCTTGGCCAGCGTGGCATTCTGAAAGGCGGGCAGGAATACGTCGCGCACCAGTTCCGCGCTGAGCTTGCCGCCGCTGCCATGCCCAAGGAGGACGCGGTCGCGCGTCACCAAAGGCGTAGGGCAGCTTAGGGAGGCGATAATTTTGGCGGAATCAGCCATTCACATGAACAAAGTTTCAAGGTTTGAGAGGTTTCACAGCTCTGAACACTGGCTCCAAAACTTTGAAAACTTTGAAACCTTGGCACCTGATACCCAAACTTGAAACTCGAAACTTGAAACTGGCAACCGGAACCTTGAATCCTCTGAAACCTACTTACGATCCCACTGCCACTTTCCCCGCTCCCGCATGCCGCCGATAGTGGTAATAAGCGGCGCACGCTCCCTCCGCAGAGACCATCGGGGCCCCCAGCGGATTCTCCGGCGTACAGCGAACCGCAAACGCCGAACAATCCGTTGGCTTTTTCAGCCCCTGCAAAACCAGCGCGCTGATGCACTCGGCCGGCTCCTCGGCCGAAATCAATTGCAGATCGAAGATATGATTCGCATCGTACTCCGCGTACGCTCTCGAAAGCCGCAGCCCACTTTGCGGAATCGTGCCAATCCCGCGCCACTTCTGGTCGGCAACTTCGAACACCTCGCGCATGATCTCCTGCGCGCGCTCGTTGCCCTTGTAGGTAACCGATCGCACATACTGGTTCTCAACCCGTGTCTCGCCGCGCTCCAGTTGCTTCACCAGCATGAGAACCGCTTCCAGCAAATCCACCGGCTCAAACCCGCCGACAACGATTGGGACATTAAAATCGCGCACCAGGCTCTCGTATTCGCCGTATCCCATGACCGTGCAGACGTGACCCGGCGCGATAAAACCTTGCACGCGATTTTCCAGAGACGCCAGCAAAGCGCGAATCGCCGGAGGAACGAGTACGTGCGAAACCAGCAGAGATAAATTCTTCAGCCCCTCGCGCTTGGCCTGCCAGGCCGCCATGGCGTTCGCCGGGGCCGTCGTCTCAAAACCGATCGCCAGAAAAACCACTTTCCGATCAGGATTGGTGCGCGCGATTCTCAACGCCTCCATCGGCGAGTACGCCACGCGCACGTCCGCGCCTTGCGCCTTGGCTCGGAACAGGTCTGAATTCGACCCGGGCACCCGCAGCATGTCGCCGTACGAAACCAGGATGACTTCAGGGCGGAGAGCCAGCGCGATAGCCTTATCGATCGTCTCTAGCGGAGTTACGCATACCGGGCAGCCCGGCCCATGCACCAGTTCGATCTGTTTGGGAAGAAGCTCGTCCAGTCCATAGCGCATGATGGTGTGCGTTTGCCCGCCGCAGATTTCCATCAGCACCCAAGGTTTTGTCGTCCAGTCGGCGATTTCCTTGGCGAGGGCGTGCGCAATGCGAGAGTCGCGATATTCGTCGAGAAACTTCATAGATCAGCCAAGAACGAAGAACCAAGAGCCGAGAACCGAGAGCTTTTTGCTTAGCCGCTTTCTTCCGGCAATTCGTCTTTCAACACCCCGGTCTCTTCCAGCAGCTGATACGTGCGTTCGGCCTCTTCCGCGTCGATCCGGCTGATCGCAAATCCGACGTGCACCAGCACGTAATCGCCGATCTGCGCCTCGGGAACAAATTCCAGGCTGGCTTGGCGTACAATTCCGCCAAATTGCACGCGGCCCATGCGCATGCCATTGCTTTGCTCAATGGAGACAACTTGCCCCGGTATCGCCAGACACATATCTATCCTGATTCTACAGCGGCATTCGCGCCTCGCCCAATCTTCCTCTGCTCGGACGAGTAGCAGCCGATTCCAGGGCTAAGACGTTGGGTTTGAGCGAGATGGGAGAGTTATTGCACCTGCGGCTGGTCACGCCAGCTGGGCGCCTGGAAAACCAACTCGACTAACAAAAGGCGCGCAAGCAGTTCCGGGCTGGGACCCGTAACTGTACTTGATTTGCTTCGCCCCTCGAAGAATACGTGTAAAACTCCTCTCTCGATTTCGTATTCTCCGGTGTACTTCTTGTGTTTGATATCGAGGGAAATTGGTGACCGGGCTGGCATAAATCCCTTTACAGTTGTGCAAAAGGCACAATGCTATGGGTATCGTGGCTCGCCGAGAACGGATTGACAATCCCTCGAAAGATGTAGCCATGCACTACTGTGTACTGGTTGCCGGGTCCCAACCCCGCCCACGGCATTTTGAGTGCTATAGGGAATTGTCGACTGTGTTCAAAAAGGCGGACTCGCGTGAATTCAGTCACGCTTGCCTGGCCAGTAGACGTCAGGAGAGGTCGATGATGCTGATGGGCTGAGGAGCTTTCCAAGTGCGAAACCGATAACACCGTAGAACGCAGCGTTCAAAAGACCCAGCACCAGCAAAACGGTTAAACGCGACACATCTTCCGTAGCTTTGCATCCCTATGGATGATTGACGTCATCGGGCGTGACTGTTCGAAAAGAACCAAAGAAGAATCGCGCAAGGGGCTCCTGCTTGGACGGGATCCGACAAATGCCAGTGTCACGCGAGATTCGTCCCGACGCTGATCGGTCCCGGCACGTCGCCGGAGTCGCTCGGAGGCTCTGCATCAACACTCTCTCATGGAAGGCGTTAGCACGCATTGACATGGCCGCTTCTCGTCTCACAAATTTCAGTTCCTTCCGCCTGACGGTTTAGGCCTGAGTAGTCAGCGGCACCTTTGCCGATCTGCAATGCCCCTGAAACAGCTCTGCCGCTTGCCCGATGGACTGGCGCACAAACATGCCCTCGGCAAAACACCCTCACCATCCCTTGAATGTAACCTCGAAATCCATCTCCTGCGTGGCGGGCTGATAGACGCACATTGCAGGATGGAAGGTCCATTTGGAAACCGCGCGCACAGCCTCTTCTGCGAGATCAGGGCGGGCAGTGTCCAAAGCCTTCAATGCAGCGGGCTTTCCGTCCTTACCGACCCTGCCATGCACACGCACCGTGATGGCTTCATTTGATAGCGTCTTCGGTACCGGCTGTGGAGTGTTATCGGCAAAGGCGCGGTGGAACTCGCTGCTGCAGGAATTCTCGATTTTCGCGTCTGCCGGATAGTCGAAATATTCCGGTGGGTAGTCTGTCCGTACCACCACGTTCCAGTCGATATCGAGCAGTTTCTGGTTGGCCACCCAGCGTTCGAGATGACCGGGGAGCCACGCGTTATTGAAGCGGAAATAGGCTGACTGCTGGATCGTTTCATCGCCCAGCCGAACCGATAAGAGGAATCCGCTATGCGCATCCACGCAGATCTGGCCTGACTGCTGTTCGTCGCCTTTGAGGGTGTCGAAGTCGATACAACGCGCCGGCTGGCCCTCCATGTTAGTATCTGCGATCGCACGGATGAGGTCAGCCGGTTCGAAGCTCCCGTGAAATGCCGGTAGCATCTTGCGGACGGAAGTCAACGCAGCCGGCTCCGTGCCCTCGGAACGATACGTGGCGAGGTCGCTGCCATCCTGCACTCGAATAAACTTGTAATTTCCGTACGTGAACTCCCAACGCTTGTTCACAGGCGTTCGTACGCTGATTTTGATCGAGCCTACCGAGGATTCTCCAGGACCGGGGTTCAGCACTCGGAAGCTGGCGAATTCCTCGTTCGCCGGCCACACGGGCGTCGTAAGCATTACCGCCCGCTCCAGCAGTCGCACCGCCTCGGCGTGTAACAGAGGATCTTCGACCGGCGCCGCATCGGAACGAAGGGTAGTGGTCTGCCCAAGGCAAGCCGGAATGCATAGCCAGAAGCACAGAAACGTGCATCGTCGCATCGATCGAGTATAAGCGCTATGTCTACCAACAAGTGGGGCACCAGTCGGCAGGGCGCTTGCCCCTTGGCCAGCGTTACCCACCACTACGACTCTGGTCCTCAGTTTCCGAGTTGCCGACCATTCGGGAGATGGATCGCCCACTGCGCGGTGTTGTTGAAATCGAATAGCATTCTCCAGTTGCTCTCATTAGACTATCCCTGACTTCGCCAGTTCGGCACCAAAATGATCAAAAGTGGAACTCGCATTGGCGAGTACGAAATCCAAAAACTGCTGGGTTCTGGCGGCATGGGGGAAGTGTTCCGCGCGCACGACTCTCGCCTTGGTCGCGACGTTGCAATAAAGGTTTTGCCACGCATTCTGGCAACCGATTCGGAAAGGTTGAAGCGCTTCGAGCAAGAGGCTAGAGCGACTGCAGTACTGAATCATCCCAACATTCTCGTGGTGTTTCGGATGGGCACGCACGAGGGCGCGCCCTATTTGGTTTCCGAACTGCTGGAAGGCGCAACGCTGCGCGAGCAACTTGTCCGTGGGCCTTTGCCCGTGCGGAAGGCCATTGATTACGGGATACAAATAGCACGGGGCTTGGCGGCGGCACACGACAGGGGCATCGCACATCGCGATCTGAAGCCGGATAATCTTTTCGTAACGAAAGACGGGCACGTCAAAATTCTGGATTTTGGCCTGGCGAAATTGATCCAGGTACCCAGGCATGCTGAACAAAATGCGCTGACCGCCGACACCGGGACTGAGCCCGGCATGGTGATGGGCACGGTCGGATATATGTCGCCTGAACAGGTGCGTGGACGGTCTGCCGATCATCGCTCTGATATTTTCGCGTTCGGTGCGGCCATGTACGAAATGCTGTCGGGAAAGCGTGCCTTTCATAAGCCCACTTCTGCGGAAACGATGACTGCGATCCTCAATGAAGAGCCGCCATCCGTTTCACAGACTGCGCTCAACGTGCCTCCGGGGTTGCAGCGTATTGTTCATCGCTGCCTCGAGAAGAACCCGGAACAGCGGTTCCAGTCAGCGTCAGATTTGGCGTTTGCACTAGAGGCCCTGTCAGATTCAGGGAGTGCATCAGCTGCCACCATTGCGCAAACAAAACCGAAGGTCAAATGGCGTTGGCGCGCCGTAGCTGCTGCCGCCGCCATCATCGCCGCATTGGTTCTTTGGTGGGAACAACCTGCCGCAATGCCGCACATAGAAGGAATCGTTCAACTCACGCACGACGGGCAGCCGAAGCCAATTCCAACCTCGCTGGCCAGTGATGGGTCGCGAGTATATTTCCCCGAGCAGAATGCCGGCGTTTTCGGAATTGCACAGGTTTCCGTAGCTGGTGGCGAAACCGTGCCTCTCGCGACCAGCCTGGAAAACCCCATGCCCCTGGACATTGCGCCAGATTCGTCTGTTTTGCTTGTTTCTTACGGTACGCAGGACGAGAGTTATCTCGGAGAGCTGCCCCTTCCTGGCGGTCAAGTGCGCAAGATCGCCAGAGGGGAGAGTGCTGCGTTTTTCCCGGATGGCCAGCATATCGTGTATTGTTCCGGGCCTTCAATGTATGTCGCACAAAAAGATGGCTCGAATTCCCGCAAGATTTCGGATGTTGGATGTTACGACGGTCGTTTACCTCCGGTGATCTCTCCCGATGGGACAAGGATACGATTTGTTGTTCCGGATCGTTCCGGCCCCCCTGTGTATAAGGAGATTCAGGCTGATGGCACACGATTGCAGCAATTAGACGGACCTGTGAAAGGCTGGAATGGGAAATGGGTCCGCAACGGAAAGTTCTTTGTATTTGAGCGAAATGAAAATTGGCGCACAGATCTCTGGATTCGCCCTGAGAAGACTGGGATCTTATCGCGCTCCGGATTACCGTTTCGCTTCACCAATGGCCCTCTCTCGTTTGACGCACCGTTACCGAGTCGTGATCGCAGCCGTATTTACGCCATCGGGTACCAGAACCGCGGCGAGCTGGTCCGCTACGATCCTAGCTCCAGGCAATTTTTGCCTGTACTCGACGGTATCTCCGCGACCGATCTCGTATATTCAGCCGACGGAGAGTGGCTGATATATCTCTCTTATCCTGATCACGATTTGTGGCGAATCCGCGCGGACGGCAGCGATCGCATGCAGCTTACATACCCCCCCGTGGAAGTGTATTGGCCTCATATCTCTCCCGATGCCAAGGAAGTGGAATTCCTTGGCTACATTCCACGCAAGGGCATGGGAACCTATATTGTCGACATCACCGGAGGAGACGCCAAATTCGTAAATGACTCCCCTTTCTCCTCGGCTTGGTCCTACGATGGCAAATCCCTTCTCGTGAATGTTCAGGTTGCCGGGAAAAAAGTTGAGGAGCTCAATACTGAGCAGCTTGCAAACTGGCAGCTTGCAATTTTTAACCTTAAATCAGGCGCGATCTCGACAATCCCGAATTCGCAAGGGAAGGTCAGCGCGTTTCAGCTTTCCCCGCACTTGATCGTTGCCAGTGGACAACAGGGCGCATTGTACTGGTTCGACCTTACCACCCAGAAATGGTCTATGCTGGCCGATGGGCCTATCAACACGTATATGCCGTCCCCGGATTTGCAGTACATGTACTTCGTTCGCGAAACGCCGGGGAATCCGCAGGCAATGCGCGTCCGAATGTCCGATCATAACATTGAGGCGGTTGCCTCCCTCAAAGGGTTGCGGCGCATAGCCGATCCTGCCATTGGCGGGGGATCGTGGATCGGCGTCGCTCCAGACGGCTCGGTGCTGTTAACTCGTGACACCGGAACACAGGAAATCTACGCCATTGACGTAAAGTGGCCATGAGTTGAATGAAAAGGCCCTTTTCATCGCGAAGTCGAGCCCTGATGGTCTTTTCCGAGTGACGAGCAACTCGGAAGTAATGCCTGATATCGTTCCGCGGCTAGTTGGAAGCGAGAACTCACGTTTGGCTACTGCGAACGGCCAACGGACGTAGCAGAATGTATGCGCTGACGCCACGACTCGCGATCCAGTGGAATTCCTTGCTTCCATACCTCGACGATATCGCGAGTTGCCATGATATCTGCCGTTGCATCACCGTTCACTAGGACAAGATCGGCGCGTAAACCCGGTGCGATCCGGCCGCGACCCGTCAAATGAAACGTATCGGCTGAAACCGAAGTCGCACATGCCAATGCCTGTTCCGGAGTCAACCCGGCTTTGACAAGATATTGCAGTTCACCGTGCATCGAGATGCCCGGCGCCGTCCCAGGATTGCCAGCGTCCGTCCCCGCCAGAATGCGAACATGTGCTGCGGCAAGTGGCGGGATGGCAGTCATCGAGAACATGCACTTATGCGGCTGACCGTGGTTGATGTTTTTCCTGAGCTGGGGTAGGTAATCAGCCGCCACGTAGGGACTGAGCTTCGAATCATTTAGAAGATGCTGCCCAGGACTCTCGTTGCACACGCTTTCCAAGACACTGAAGGTAGGGATGACGAACACATGATGCTCCGCAACAAGTGGCACAAACTTCGGGTCAACTGCGTCGCCGCCAAACGCGAATAAGTGGGCAAGGCCATCCGCGCCGGACTCGATCACATCCATCGCTTGCTGCTCGCTGTGGATGTGCACCACTGCCAGTTTGCCCCTCGCATGGGCGGCAACGACCAACGCATTCAAAGTCGCCCGGTCGATGCTCGGTCTTCCGCCCTGCCCGGTGTCCCCTCCATATTCGTAGATGATCTTAATGAAATCGGAACCTTCGGCTATTCGGTCATCAACCCAGGCTTGCGCACCCTCGGGCCCAGTAAGAGTTGGGAACTTCAGTCCGTATTCCGTGCCGTGGCCACCCGGAGCGGTCGCGACGTAACCGGAGGAAAACAGATCCGCGCGGTCACTGGCTTTGTTTGCATTCTGTTCGGCCTTCTCGGCGGTAGCCAACTGCAAGTCCATCAACATGGAGATGTCTGTCGTGACACCAAAGACAGCGGATTGCTCCAAGTCACGTCTGGAGTGTATATGCGTATGCGCGTCGATCAGCCCCGGAATTAGAGTCTTCCCTCTTCCATCTACTACACGGATATTCCTCGGGGCAGGGATGTGTCGGCCAATTTGCTCGATTTTTCCATCGCGCACAAGAACAGAGGCTCGCGGGATGACGCGCTCGCCATCGAAAACTCTTGCATCTTTGATCAGGACATCTTGCGCTCCGAGGAAGCCGTGGATCACAAACAAAAGTAGTATCAATCGTATCGACCGCACGATTCACCCTTGTACTGCGAATTTTCGAATTCCAAGAGTATAGCCCGGCCCGGACTCTTGCTCGCGGATGACGGGCAAACCGGAAGTAATGCCTGATGTCTTTCCTGCTTGGCGATGGCTGCCATGGTCGAGACCAAGGCGTCTTTGCAGATGGGGCGTGGACGCTGCTCGGCGTTCTCGGAAGAATTGGCTGCTCGGTTTCGCGCCAAAGCTTTTGTCCGGGTCAGGCGTCGGCGAAACGGGCACCCGTCGGCGCGCGAGCGAGTCGGAAGAATCTGGCTGCCCCGAAGAGACTGGAAGCCCGATCCTGATGGGGAGCCGTGGACGAATCATTGCTGAGCAAGGCTCAATAAGAGTGGCGTTGAGGTCTAATTCCAATCGCCCCAGTTTCCCAATCGCCGACTATTTGATCCTGGCTTCGCTCAGTTGAGCACGAAATTGCTAAGCGCGAGCTTGGTTGCTTTCCAAGTGAGGCTCCTCGACGACGGCGCGGAGTTCTTGTATCCGCCCGGAATCTGCGGAACCACCGTATAAGTTTCCCCTAAACTCAAGCTGCTTGTAACCGGGAAGTAGTAGAAGCCGGAGATATCGGTGCTTGCGCTTGCGACACCTGCGCCCGATGAGCTCAGGAAGTTTAAGGTTACCCCGGGAACTCCGTGTCCGTAAGCATCTAGTACTGTCCCTGTAATCGGATTCGGGACGGGGCCAACGTTTGCAATTATTCCATTGACGTCTGTCACTAGAGTCGCATCCGGATTGAACGTCACTCCGTTTCCATCAACACAGGTGGTTAAGACATGGACGCCAGCTTGCGCATTGAGCTGATTCACCGTCGCCGAAAGAGTGTTGACTTCTACCTGAACCAGGTTCATGTCAGCTCCGGTTTGCGCCGCCGTCAATTTGCTGGTTAGAGCGGTAGCAATCCCGGAGTTGTTGATGCACCCCAGGCCTAGGTTCGTATTGACCAAATTAGCCACGCCCGCGATTGTCGTCTTGACATTGACAGTGACCGAAGTTGAGTGAACATGCGCGCCTGACGTTCCGGTCACATTCACCGTATAGGTACCGGCAGTAACCGAGGGCCCCAACTTGACGGTTAAGGTCGACGAGATCGTGCCATCGCTTGGCGGAGTCACAGGATTCGGGCTGAAACTTTCCTGGAAACCGCTCGGTCCCGAAGCGCTCAGCGTGACTGGGGAAGAGAATGTGTCAATCGAATTCACGGTGATTGACGTCGTTGCCGAGCTGCCGACTGCCATGGTGATTGCAGCAGGCGCGCTGAACGAGAAGTCCGGCACAATCACGCGGAACGAGGCTTTGTCACTGTTGTTGCTGAGATTGGGATCGTCGGGTGACGAAGCTTGGACGCTGGCTGTGTTGGTCACAATAGTGCCGCGAGCCAACCCGGACTTCAGAGTCCCCGTAAGAGTGATTGCCGCCGACGCGTTTGCCGCGAGCGCCGAGTAAGTCACCGTTATCGTACTGCCTGATGTAGCGCATACACCCACCCCGGTCGAACTGCACGAGCCAACAGTTAGTGCCGATGGCAGCGTGTCGGTCATAACCACCGTCTGCGCGTCGTTTGGGCCGAGATTAGTTACCGTGATGCTGTAGGTGACCGTATCACCCGCTTTCGCCGTGGTGCTGGAAACCTGTTTGCCGATTGTGAGGTCGGCTTCGGGCGCGCTTTCATAAGCGCCGATGTCCGGTGTGTCCTTGCGTTGTACGCCGCGCTGGTCGGTGGGAAGCGTGGAATTGAGGCTCGAGTCGGCTGCGCCGATTGCCGAACTGCCGGCGGGCAGCGCCATGGTTGGCGTGTCACCGGAATTGGAAGGACTACTGGTATTCAGCTGCAGCGGGCCAAGCTTAGGGTCAGAGGTAACGACCACGCCGGGGCAGCCAGCATTACTCATGACCAGGTTGCCCGAACCGCTTTTCGTCACCGTACCGATAAGAATACATTCATTCGCGGCATCGTTTCCGTTTGGGCCGTTATTCGCAATGATTGTGTTGTCAAGAGTGAACGTTGCAGATCCGTTGTCATTGATAACCGCAACACCAGCTTCACCCGAGGTGCTCCGGTTGTTGCTTACCGTGGCGTCCTGAACCGTGAGGGAGCCGTTCCGGGAAAAAATCGCAGCGCCTAAACCAAACCGTCTTGCGTAGGCGGTACGTCGCCCTTCAGGCCATGAGTTACGGCGTTGTTGTAGAAAGTACTGTTTTGTATCGTTAGGTTACCGCTGTCATTAAAAATTGCGCCACCCAGGGCAGCGCCTCCGCCGCCACCGGGACCCCCACTTCCCCCGAACAGTCCGCCTGTACCACCGTTTCCTGCGCCTCCGCCGAAACCGCCATTGCCGCCGGTCGCGCCACCTCCGCCTCCACCGCCTCCAAAACCGCCATTGCCACCGTTCTCACTATCCGCCTCCGAGCTACCCGAACCGCCACCGCCACCACCGTATCCGCCGTTGCCCCCCAAGTGTGTAAAGCAGATAATGCACTGGGGATCCGTATTTGCATCACCAGTGCCGCCTCCGCCTCCTCCCCCGCCGGAACATCCGTTGTGACCATTGCTACTGACATCGCCGCCCTCACCCCCGCAGAAGTTTCCACCAGCGCCCCCCTGGCTATTCACATCATCGCCGCCGTTCTCGACGCTGCCTCCCCCGCCACCTCCGCCTGAAGTCGCGTTACCTCCATTGCCGCGAGCGCCCCCTCCGCCTCCTCCACCCCCGACGAATGGCGCAGCAGACTTCAACTGCGCGCCGCCGTTACCGTAAAGCCCGCCTCCGCCGCCCGCGACCGAGGGAAAATTATCGGGGAACGTTGGGCAGCCGCCTTCTGAACTTCCGTTGCCACCCGTCGCCGAATTGTTTGAAAAGGTACTATTCACGACTGTCAGGACCGGGGAGGTGTTTGAACTTGTGTGATCCACCGGGTCTTGTGTTTTTCCGACGTAGATTGCGCCGCCGGCACCCATGCCGCCGCCGCCACCGCATGCTCCGTTCCCTCCTTTGACGGTAAAGTTCTTAATCCACACGTCCTGCAATGTCAGGTTCCCCGTGCCGGAAAAACTAATGCCTGTCAGCACACCCGAAGTAGGTGTGATCGAGGCGTATCCAACGGCGAACATTCGGGCATATGGATGATCAGCGTTCGTTGGCGCCCACTCCAGAATCGTTCCGTTTCCTAGGATGGTCACAGTCGAGGAGATGATGGGCGTGGCTGTGGGTCCAAAAGAATTGTGCGCATCGCCGTCCCAGAAATCATGGAAAGTTAATGTTCCCCCCGGCAATACGATTATGTTCCAGCTGTTCGAAGAATCTGAGCAACCAGTGTCGTAGGTGTCGTCGGGTTCGGTTTGGTCGAGGGCGACAGCCCGCTTGAACGCGGTTGCGTAGATGGCCTCCTGAAGCGAGCAGAGCCCCGCTGTGACCCCTGAGAAAATTGTGGTGACGTAGATTTGTGCGGCGCTCTGCTGTGCCAGCGCAAACACAACCGCGGCACTGAACAGGGTTGCCCGGCAGAGCCTCGACGCACGTGCACATCTTGCTGCGGATGAATGTTGCTGGGCTGAAGCGAATGGAAGCGATGACGCGGAAACCGAGACAAAATTCATGGCGCACTCCTTGGGAACCCCGCGGCAGTTCCCGTGTGAGGGCGCCGCAGCTTTTGATTTACGGAATGATCGAACCTCCTTCGATCACCGTTAAGCTCGTCTGTAGGTCTGAGACCAAATTGGATAACTGGGTACCTCCGACTCCCGCCAAACTCGTCTGCATGTGGCCCAATATTGCTGACATTTGGGGCCCTAAGATCGGGGAAGCCTCCTTCATCCCTACCGTCGCTGCAAATGCGATCAAAGCTACGACCAGGGCGTACTCGATCAGGTCATCGTGAAACGAAGTAACCGTCACCTTCGTTTTCGCGTAACAATCTGCTTCCGCTTGGGCGAGTGTGAGGCTGCCCGCAAGATCGTCTTCGATAATAACCACGCAGGGGAGAAAGCCGCCAAGTAGCGTCGCCACATCCGCGGCTTGGCCAACGGCATCGAGCGTAGCGTGGAAAGGAGGCGTTTGCGTATCATCCCGCGTCTCGATGTGAAGCGTGTCCCAGACCCCACCTGTTTGCGCTTGTATTGGGTTGGTCTGCTGTAAGGACACGGCCACGGGGCCAAGGTTGAATGATGTGTTCAGCCCAGTGATGGATGGAATCGTGGACGCCGTAGAAGTCGAGGTTGCAGTCTGCGCTAACCCGAGGTTTGCTGTCAGAATTACCAAAACGCAGGCAATCGTCTTCTCGGATAGGTTTCGCGTGGTGTTGATAAGCGAATTTCCCTTCATTAGAACCTCTCCTTCTTGCACGGAAATACTGGCCAGAGGTTTTCTGCTGCAAGGCGCAACTCTGAAAAACCCGGCGAAGCATGCCGGATTCCGTGCAGTCTCTCAATAGCGGAGCGTATGTCGCGACATTAATTTTTGTGTCGGTTTAACACGCTGAAAACAGAGAACATGCTGCGAAATGCCCTTTTGGAGGTAGAATTGCCGGAACTTTCGTTCAGTGCTGTGCCGGGCCGCGCCAACCATAGATGCCCGTACACAGCGGATTTCGTTGGAGCGCCACTTGGTATCAGGGCCAGTCACAGCCCCGGGCAAGATCCGGTTCGGCGGAGAATTCGAACTCGACACCGCTTCTCATAAATTGCGGCGCCACGGGCTCGCGCTCAAGCTGGAGCGCATTCCCTTTGAAATCCTGATTTTTCTGGTTCAGCGTCAAGGTGAGATCGTCACCCGCGAACAGATTGTCGAGAGAATCTGGGGCAAAGACGTTTTCCTTGACACTGACAACAGTATCAACGGCGCAATCCGAAAAATCCGGCAAGTGCTCAGGGATGATTCTGACGAGCCGCGCTTTATACAGACCGTCACCGGGCATGGGTATCGTTTCATTGCTTCCATCGCGGTTGAAGATTCACCTGCCGTGACATCTGCATATACCGTCCCCGCCATTGCGGCTCAGCCGGAACCTGATTCTCAGCCGCCGGCTTGGCGCCACACGAAACCATGGGGCTGGATTGTTGCCGCCGTGATCACGTCCGCTCTCATCGCCTCAGCGGGCGGGTTTTTCCTCTGGCGAAAATCACACCCCACTCGCCTCGCAACTCCACGGCGGCTAATGCTTGCGGTCCTTCCGTTTCAGAACCTGACCGGCGATTCGGGAGAGGAATATCTGGTTGATGGTTTGACCGAAGAGATGATCACGCAATTGGGGAACCTGGATCTGCAGCATCTGGGAGTTATCGCGCGCACATCGGTGATGCATTACAAAGCCAGCCAGACGGCGCTCGATCAGATCGGACGCGAGCTGGGAGTCCAGTATGTGATTGAAGGCAGCGTTCGGCGTGATGCAGAGACAGTGCGAATCACAGCGCAGCTTATCCAGATGAAGGACCAGTCGCACATCTGGGCCAGGCAATATGACCGCGAGTTGAAAGGGCTATTGACCCTGCAGGGTGAGATCGCGCAGGAGATAGCCGACGAGATCCAACTGACGCTGAACGACCGCAAGTCGGGCCCCGCCCACAAAATCCTCTCGCCTCAGAATTACGAAGCTTACGATCTCTATCTGAAGGGTCAATATTTCTTCAATAAGAGAACGGTGGCGGGGCTTGAGGAAGCAATCCGATATTTCCGGGAGGCTACAAACAAGGATCCAGACTTCGCCCGCTCTTACGCAGGACTGGCTGATTCCTACGCACTCATGCCCGGCTACAGTGGTTTGCCGCAGGGCAAATTTATGAACCAGGCGCGGGCCGCTGCGTTAAAGGCATTGGCTCTTGACCAGAACCTGGCGGAAGCCCATGCTGCGCTTGCCCTCATCGTTCAGAACTATGACTGGGATTGGGAAACCTCGGAAAAAGAATTCCGCCGCGCGATCGAGTTGAACCCGAACTATGCCACCGCCCATCATTGGTACGCTGAACACCTGATGTGGCGCGGGCGGTTCGACGAGGCATTGGCGGAGAGCGAGCGAGCGCGCCAAATTGATCCGCTTTCCCTGATCATTGCGGCGGACAACGGCGCCATTTTGTACTACTCACGGCAATACGATCACGCGATCGAGAAGTGGCGTTCTGTTCTGGAGATGGACCCTGACTTTCCTCGTGCCGGCTTGATTGCCGTTGCCTATGCTGAGAAAGGAAGGGCTGCGGAGGCGCTTGCCCTGGTCGAAAAGCGCCGCCCCACGAATTCGGCGCCACCATGGTGGTATTGGTCGCTGAAGGCTTACATTTATGCTCGCTGCGGGCAGACTGCTCCGGCAGGTGTGGCCCTCAATGAGCTACTTCAAATGAACCGGCGCACCACGATCGACCCTAGAATTCTGGCGTGGAATTATGCAGCTCTGGGAGACAAGGAGCAAGCGTTCGCCTTCCTGGAAAAAGCTTATGCACAGCATTCCACCGAGCTAGTAAGCCTGAAGGTAAACCCCGCCTATGACTCTCTCCGCAGCGACCCGCGATATCAGGATTTGCTCCGCCGAGTAGGCCTTGCGGAATAAGCGTTCTGTTTGGCGTCAATCATGACCCACAAACTGTTTTATCCGGCGAATTAGCTGGGATTCGGCCTCTGAGCGCGTATATCACCAATTTCAGTTCCTTCCGCCTGAGGCTTTATGGCTTGCGTAGTCTGCCGCACCCATGAAGTGCAACGACACGTAGGGTTCGTCGCCGACCACCCAGCTGTCATGTCCAGGGGCGATATAAAAGAGGTCGCCCGGCTTCATCTCGATGACCCTGCCGTCGTCCATCGCCGCCGTCGCGCGTCCGGAGATAACCAGGCCCACGTGCTCGACCGAGCAGCTTTTCAACCCTTGTGCCGCGCCGACGTGGGTGGACCATTTCCATCCCGGCTCGTAGCTGGCGCGCCCAATCGTCATTCCGCCCACATGAATGAGCTCGAACTTCCCTTTTTCAAACCTGCGAACTTCGTCAGGATGTTCAAACCGCTTCAGAATCACTTCGTTCATGCCTTCCTCCTCCAGATTCCTCGGTTTGAGATTTCCTGCGATTAGCGTAGTCGCTCGTGGCTGAAGCGCACAGATTCAGATCACTACTCCCGGTCACGATACAGACTTTGGACTCAACTCATCGGTTTCGAAGAAATCTCTATCGATCTCACAAAAGTAAAAAGGCCGCAATATTTCGCGGCCTTCGCACTTTGGACTAAGAGGTAAGTGTTCTCTGGGTTTCTGGGCGAAACTAACCTCAGTGCCTGCCACCACCGTGCCCGCCATGACCACCGCGTCCGCCGCGACCATCGCGACGACGACGATGGCGCCCGCCACCTCCGCCGCCGGGGCGCCCCCCGCGTCCGCCACGGTCTCCGCCGCGGTCTCCGCCGCGATCGCCACCGCGGTCTCCCGAAGCTTGTGGCGGCGTATCGATGCGGTTAAAATTCGGCTCGTCGCCTTCCTCGAACTCGGCTCCGCCCTCGATGGTCAGCGCGGCCCCAACCGCCACAGTATCAGGCTCAGCTTGAGCCGCCGCTACCGGCTCTCCCCCTGTTGCCACCGGCGCAGGCGCGCCTCCACCCATCTTTGCGCGCTGCTCTTTCAGAATCGCTTTTCTGGACAACCGGATCCTATTGCCCTCTACTGCCAGCACCTTGACCAGCACCTGGTCGCCTTCCTTCAGTTCGTCGCGGACATCTTTAATCCGATGCTCGGCGACTTCGCTGATGTGCAGCAAGCCTTCGGTTCCGGGAATAATTTCGACGAACGCTCCGAAATCCGCCAGCCGCGTGACCTTGCCAAGATAGGTCTTCCCCACCTCAGCCGTTGCCGTCAGATCGCGAATGATCTGAATTGCCTTGTTCGCCGAAGCCTCGTCGTTCGACGCGACATTCACCTTGCCGGTGTCTTCCACGTCGATCTTCACGCCGGTTTGCTCGATGATCGAGCGGATCATCTTGCCGCCAGGCCCAATCACGTCGCGAATCTTATCGACCGGAATTTGCAGGGTGTAGATACGTGGCGCATACGCCGAAACTTTCTCGCGATGCGTCCCAAGAACCTCTTCCATCTTTTCCAGGATGAACATGCGCCCGCGCTGTGCCTGCGCCAGCGCCTCGCGCATGATCTGCGGCGTAATGCCGCCGACTTTGATGTCCATCTGCAAAGCGGTAATGCCGTCGCGCGTGCCGGCAACTTTGAAATCCATGTCGCCGTAATGATCTTCTGCTCCGGCAATGTCGGTCAGGATCGCGTACTGCTCGCCTTCCTTCACCAGTCCCATGGCAACGCCCGCCACGGGAGCCTTGAGCGGAACGCCCGCATCCATCAGTGAGAGAGCAGCCCCGCAGACGGTTGCCATTGAAGATGAACCGTTCGATTCCAGAATGTCGGAGACCACGCGCATGGCATAGGGCCATTTCTCTTCCGATGGAAGCACTGCTGATACTGCGCGCTCGGCGAGAGCGCCGTGGCCGATTTCGCGGCGGCCCGCGCCCCGCAAAAACGCGACTTCGCCGACCGAGAACGGCGGGAAATTGTAGTGCAGCATGAAGCGCTTTTTGGCTTCGCCTTCGAAGACTTCCAGGCGCTGCATGTCGTCACTGGTGCCGAGCGTCGTGGTTACCAATGCCTGGGTTTCGCCCCGGGTGAAGATCGCTGAACCGTGCGTGCGCGGCAGCACGCCGACTTCGATCCAGATATCGCGAATCTGATCGAACGCGCGTCCATCAGGACGGCGTTTCTGATTAATGACCGCCTCGCGGAACAGACGCTCGCGCAGGATCTCGTAGTAGGTTTTGAGCTTCAATTGCGCTTCTTCATCCTCTTCGGGAAGCGCGGCCATTAGCGTCTTCTTCAACTCGCGAACCAGTTCGTAGCTTTCGGACTTAGGGTGCTTCTGGGTATCGAGGCGCTCCGAAAGATCAGCGCCAATGCGCTTGTTGAGATCGTCGTAGTACGCCTGATCGAACTCCACAGGCGCGACTTCGCGCTTCGGCTTGCCGGCTTTCTCGCGAAGTTCGTTGATGGCCGCGCAAATTTTCTTGATCTCGGCGTGGCCAAATTCGATGGCGTCAACCACTGTTTCTTCTTTCACTTCCTTCGCGCCCGACTCGATCATCACGATGCCTTCGGCGGTGCCGACCACCATGATGTTGAGCAGGCTGTCGCGCATCTCGCTGTAGGTCGGATTGATGACAAACTGCCCATCAATCAGGCCGACGCGAACCGCACCCACCGGGCCGTTGAATGGCACGTCGGAAATGGTGAGCGCGGCAGAAGCGCCGTTGATGGCGCAAACGTCCGGGTCATTTTCGGTGTCAGCGGAGAGAACGAATGCGATCACTTGCGTCTCGCAGCGGAAGCCTTCCGGGAACAGTGGCCGGATCGGCCGGTCAATCTGGCGGCTGGTGAGAATTTCGCGCTCGCTGGGGCGGCCTTCACGCTTGATGAATCCGCCGGGAATCCGTCCACCGGCATAGGTGTATTCGCGGTAGTCGACGGTGAGCGGGAAAAAGTCGATTCCCTCGCGCGGCTCCGGATTCGCCACCGCCGTCGCCAGAACCACATTGTCGCCCATGCGGACCACGGTTGAGCCATGCGCCTGCTTGGCCAGCTTTCCGGTTTCAAACGAAATCTGTTTTCCGCCGGCTAAATTAACTCTAATTTCTTGTTTCATTGTTTTTCCTTGGATATAGAGGAGGACACGAGATCAATCGCAGCTGTGAGCGGCGAGCCGCGAGCGCTGAGCAAGCATGAAATTTTCGGCCGGAACTCTCGATGGGTGGGTTGCTCACAGCTCGTAGCTCAAGGCTCGCAGCTTGTTGCCAAAGAGAATGGATTCAATTCGCCAAACACACTCCGGCACGCGAAATAAGATCCCAAAAGAAACCGCCTCCTATTTGCGGAGGCCGAGTCTCTGAACCACCGTCTTGTAGCGCTCGGAATCGTATTTTTTGAGGTAGTCGAGCAGGCGACGCCGCTTGCTGACCAGCATGAGAAGACCCCGGCGCGAACCGTGATCTTTCAGGTGCGTTTTGAAGTGGTCCGTCAGTTGACCAATGCGTTCGCTCAACAAAGCGATCTGGACTTCTGGACTGCCCGTATCGGTGGGATGCGTGCCGTACTGATCAATGAGGGATTTCTTTTGCTCTCTGGCTAGCACTAACCTGGTGCTCTCCTTCTAAATTTTCAACCTGTTGAGTTGTCTGTATTGAGCGTAACACGCTGGTACGGAAGGTGTAAAGGCGACGGTATCCAAAGGTTGTTGGGGAACTTTCTCGCCATTTGCAGGCTCCGTGAATTCTCAGATGCGAAGGCGAGAATTGTCGCATTCGGAGGGGTACCGGGGGTACCGCCGGCGATCCGGGATGCCCAAGCCTGCGGAGCGCGCTAACGGGATCGGCGGTCCTCGACGCGGCTCGTAATGCCATAATGTTGTGTCATGACGGCTTCCGATAGCGACGACGCCAAGAACACGCTGTTCTCGGAAAGTGATATCGAGAGATATCAGGACTACCGCCGGAGCGTTTTAGACAGGGTTGCAAAGGGATTCATGCACGAATCCGAACGGGGGTGCGTTATTGTTGGAGCAGCTCTCCTCAGCGAGGCTCTTGAGAGGCTCCTTCGCGCGTCCTTTCGGCATGCCGAAAGCGATGCGGAGGCGATTGACATGCTTTTTCAAGGCTACGCGCCGCTATCTAGCCTCTCCGCTAAGACAGATATTTCTTACGCTTCGGGAATTCTGCCGCGCCATATCAGAGACAAGGTCAATTTCGTACGACGGTTGCGGAACGATTTTGCACATGAATCGGGCCCACTAGACTTTCGCGACTCGCGGTACGTTGACCGGATCGCTCCGTTTGTTCAGGAGCCACGAGTTATCGAAATACTGAAAGCCAGAGGTGAGGAGGGCGAACCCAGGCAGGTCTTTGTTACGTCCCTGGCCTACACCATTGCTCAAATCAGCGTTTTGACCGAACTAGTTAGAAAACGCGTGAAGTTTGAGGAGGGCAAGGAACTCGATGCACCCTGGTAGACGCTTGCCGGGCGTCCCCATGCAACTGCAAGGGTGCCCCCGAAAGGAACTGGCCCATCTTTTCAGATCAAGAGCCAACGTTCAAGGTGGTCCCAGTCTATCGCCCCCATTGGCGAGGCGCGAACTCAGGTAATAATCCGAGTCGCGTATGTGCCACGTGGAAGAGCGGCTCTTTAGAGCCGCGTCCGCATCGCCCCGGAAAGTTCACGCCCTTTAGGGCCGGGGCTAAAGCCCGTCGTAAGCCAAAGATAAATTTTACGCGGCCATAAATGGCCGCTCTTCCAGGATTTATTCCCACTTTTTGACATCGACACACGCTCTCTCTAGACTGAAGCCCATGGAAGTTCACCTCCGTCCCGAAACCGAATCCCGCATTCACAAGCTCGCAGAGCAGACGGGACGTGCGCCCGACGACTTAGTCGAGGACGCCATGGCGGGATACCTACAAGAACTGGCGCAGACTCGCGAAATGCTGGACAGCCGCTACGACGACCTGAAGAGTGGCAACGTGAAGGCAATGGATGGCGATGAGGCCTTCGCCGCTCTTCGCCGGAAGAGCGAAGCCCGCCGCCGTCCATGAGGAAGTTTGTCCTCCATCCGGAGGCTTACGCTGACCTCATCGTTTCCCGCACCAAGGCCACTCCCGTCCAGACCTGACGGCTCGGCCCCTCCGATTCCAGGTGATACTCGATTATGTAATCGCGTACGCGCCAGATGAAAAACCGCTGGCTGTCATTGCCATTCTGCACGGTCGCCGCAATCCTCGGGTGCTGGCCGCGATTCTCAATCAAAGAACTTAAATGCATCCCACTCCACCTAGGAGCGCCAAGGGTGGGCAACGCGATTGGGAGCTACATCGAAGTCGGCTGGATGGAGAACGCCGGTACCGGAACGTCCACCTCCTCAAACCCGCTCACTGTCACCCGCGTGCACGCTGTGACCACACCGGTCACCACAACGTTGAGGCAAAAACCGATAAACCCTGCCGCCATCCCGTGATACGGATCGCGGCCGCTCACCATCAGCGCCACCGAAAGGGCGATTCCCGCGACCATCCCTGAGAACACTCCGGCGGTAGTAACACGCTTTGAGAACAGCCCGAGGACCACGCCTGGAAAAAGTTGCGTCACGCCCGCGAAGCACATCAGCAACAGTCCCATCAAAGTCACCGAGGTGTAGACCGCGAGCACCAGCGCGCCCAGCGTAAGCACCAAGACCATGATCCGCGCGAGACTACCCACCTGCTGATCGGTCATGTGCGGTGCGAACATCGGCTTGAACAGATTTTTCGAATACAACGTTGCTCCAGTAAGCAGCTGCATCGCCGCGGGAATCATTGCCGTCAGCGCGCCCGCCCCGCCGACAAGCCCCAGAAACCACGCCGGAAATGTTTTGCGCACCATCATCAGCATCGACAGATCGCCGTTCTTTAGCCCCGGCAAAACCAGCACTGCGGCAAAGCCAATGAAAACCACCAGCGGCATCGTCACCGCATAGAGCGGCATGACGATGGCGTTGCGCCGCAGCGTGTCTCCATTTTTCGCCGTGAATGCTGCGCCAAACCACTGCGGCCACATGTAGAAACCGAGTGCCATCAATATCAAGGTCGTGATGTACCAGCCGTGTCCCAGGTTCGCAGTCTCACCCGGCATGACCAGGTGCCTGGGATTCGCGTGCGCCAGCGCGGAAAACATGCCTCCGACCCCACCGTAATAAATACGTGGAACCGCCAGGCCGATAAATACCGCGGCGAACAACAGGAGGATGTCCTTTACGACCGCGACCCACGCCACCCCGCGCACGCCGCTCACGGACACAAACGCTGCGACGATCGTAAATCCGATCACCATGGCTGGCGTGCGATGGATCGCGCCAAAACTTGCGACTTCGGCGATGATGCCAAGCCCGGTGAGCTGTATCTGAACGTAAGGAATCAGACACACGACGCCGATCAACGCCACAAAGCCGGCTAGATACTTATTCCCGTACCGCGTCTCAAAAAAATCCGCCTGGGTTTGCAAATGAAACTTGCGCCCAACTTCCCATATCGGCGGAAGAATGTAGAACGAAACTATGTAAGCCAGCGGCACATACCCGATCACGTACAGCACCGGACCGCCCTTCGAATACGCCCAGCCGCTCGCTCCTAAGAACGTGAACGTCGTGTAGATTTCGCCGGCCATCAAAAGCCAGACAAGAATCAGCCCAAAGCCTCGCCCCGCGACCGTCCACTGCTCCAGGTCCATCTTGTGATGAAAGCGCGCCAGAAAGCCGAGCAGGGCCCCGCCCGCGACGATCAATGTAATGATTGTCAGCGCCACACTGCTCGGGCTCAATGCGCACCGCCTGGTTCGTCTTCATGATCGGACGCGCGCCGCGATTCCAGTCGGTAAGCTCCCCACATGATCAGCGGCGTGAGAAACAGCCAGAGCACCAGCCAGAAGACATTAAAGGGTAAGCCGAGAACCATGGGATAGATGCGGTCCCACAGAGAAACCGAAAAGCAGGTGGCAACGAAAGGAATCAGGCCGAGGAGAAGTGAACCCAGCGATGGTGGCTTCATCGCACCCCCATTACAACGGTCGGGGGATTGTATCAGAAGCGGTACTCAAATCAATCTGTTTCTCGCATGGCTTCTCGAGCCCATCTTCCGCAGCGCGCTGAATCTGGCCCCGATACTATTGCACGTTCTGCCGGCTGGCCGGCGGCACTATGTTATTCGCGCGATAGTACACGACAAGTTGCCCGTAATGTTCCGCACTGTGCTCGATGGCGAACATCCAGATATAGGAGTTGTGGGCCAACCGGTCGCCGAGTTTCGTTGTTTTGTCCAGCCCTGCATCGCCCTGCTGTTGAATCACTCTTGCTCCGTCGGCGACTGCCTCCTGCACGAACTTGACGACATCAGCCTTGGTCTTGAACTGATCACGCGAGGGATTTTCGCCCTCGCCAAAGTCGGGTCCAAGATTTGATCCGGAAACCCTCCTTATCAGAACGAAATCCAGTGCGGCAGCGTGGAGAAGATTCTGGGCAAATGTTCGCTCATCCTTCTGCACTTTGAAGTCGTACTTGTCTTCAGGAAACTCTTCGGCCATGGCGACGAGCTTATTGCCAATCCCATTCCACATGCCCAGAATCTCATCGGACTGGGAGCGGGCCGGACGCGGATTCTGGTCCTGAGCCTGCGTGTCAACACCAGTAGCGAGCAAGACCAGCAGAACGATCGCAAAAACGCTGATCGAGAGATGTCTTAAAGAGCATTGCATGTAAATCTCCTTTGAACTAAGTTCTCGAACTTTACCTATGACATCTCGTGGCCTACTATCCGGGGTTGCGCACGCATTGCAATTTGCCTTGGATTTTATTCAGCAGGTCGTGAGCATCTTGAGCCCCTTCACCTGCAGGTTGATGGTAAAGATAGGCTTTCAGTTCTACAGCGGCCTCCTGATACCTGCCCAGGCCGATCAGCGCATGTGCCTTTGCCAAATGCAGCAGAGTTCCACGGTTATTACTCAGGACCGCCTCGCTGGCCACCAAGGCCAGCGCAAACTGATCTTTTCCCATAAATGCCTTGCACATTTCGTAGTACGCAGGCCAAACGTTGGGAATCAGCTGAACGGCCCGTTGCGACATGGCAACCGCATCGTCGAAGCGTTGCTCTTGGTTGTAGAGGTCACTTAATAGAAGATAAGCCCATCCGTAAGTAGGATCTCTTCGAACCGCGGCCCGCAAGCTCTGTTCGGCTGCTTCCCACTGGTTCAGGTCGATTTGCATATACCCCTGCATCACCAGCGCCTCCGGGAAGGCAGGATACAGATGCAAAGCCTGATCCAGTTTCCCTTGCGCCTCAACATAGTCACCTTTTCGGAACGGCCTGGCCGCCTTTTCGTAGAGTTTGCGAGCTTTGCGAGGTACGCGAACGCGCGCCATTGAAATCGTGCTTTGTGCAGATCGTGGCAGGTAGATCTGCATCTGCGATGTGCCTGAAAACCCACTCGGGTTCGCAACTTGCCCAAGGGCTGAAACAGCGCAGATCAGTAACGCTGTAGCCGCGTTCGTAAAAAGCCATTTCATATCCGACTTAGATATATCAATATATGATATATTAAGTCAAGATAAGATATATCCGGAGTCGATATGGAGACTAGCGATCGGCCATTGTCGTCCGCTGCCGTGCAAATTCTTTTGGCGCTCGCCGAAGGCGACCTGCATGGATATGGCATCCTGCAGGCAGTGAAGAAGCAGTCCGGCGGCGAATTCAGGCTCGGACCCGGTACGCTGTACGCTAATTTGGATCGCCTGCTGGCCGCCGGCTTGGTCGGCGAGGCCGAGCGTAAGCTGAAACCGGGTGAAGTCAGACGAGAATACTCGTTGACCGCAAAAGGAGAGCGCGCGCTACGGCTGGAAATTCGCCGGCTGCGGCAAGTGGTGAATGTCGCAAGAGTGCGGCTTGGCAGTCTTGACGAGAGGGGCGCATGAAGATTCAGCGCTACTTGTTTGTCGCCTATCGTGTGATGCTGCACTTTTACCCGCCAGCTTTCAGGCAACGCTTTGGCCCCGAGATGCTGGAAATCGCGGAAGCAGCTGAACCCTCTGAATGGCCGCTCATCTTCAGTGACACAGGCGTTTCCATCGTTCGCTGCTGGATGGAAGGAACCCACTCGACGGTTGTCCTGACGGAGCTCGATGCATACTACCCAATCGGCGAATCTCGGATGAGTCCTGCGCGGTGGGTCCAGGGCTTGGCTTTATCTGTCGGGATCCTCGCGGGCCTATGCTACGTCAATAATCGTTGGCCTCCGCCTCCGCCTTGCGCACGCTACGGCGAGATTCATGCCTCGCGCAACGCGGTGACCGGGTCGACCTTTGCCGCGCGCCGTGCCGGAATATAACTGGCCAGGACCGCGATCACCAGCAACACCAGAGGCACGGCAATGAACACTGCGGGATCATGCGGCCGCACGCCGTAAAGCAGGCTTGCCATGGCCGAAGCGCCAGATGCGGCAAGAACAATTCCAGCCACAATGCCAACCACCGCAAGAACGAAGCCTTTGCCGAGAATCAATTTCACAATGTCGCCGCGCCGGGCCCCCAGTGCCATTCGCAGGCCGATCTCGCGCGACCTCTGCCCGACCATGTAGGCGAGTAAGCCATAAATGCCGATGGACGCCAGCAACAGCGCCAGTCCGGCGAATCCGCTGACCAGGTCGGCAGAAAACCGCCGCGGGGCAAGCGAAGTATCAAGCACGTCGTCCATCGTGGAAACGTGGAACACCGGCAGGCCGGGATCAATGCCCTGCACCTGCTGACGAATCTGCGACTCCAGCATCGTCGCCGGCAGCGAGGTCCGCAAGGCGATGCTCAGGCTCCGGCCCGGATACTGGTAAACCGCCACATAAATGTGCGGGATGCCGTTACTGTCGAGCCCGTCTTGCTTGATGTCCTTAACAACTCCCACGACCGTTCGCCATGGCTGAGTGATCCGTGACGCGGCCGGGTCCTGTCCAAAACGAAGCTGCCGGCCGATTGGATCGCGCTCCGGCCAGTAGCGCCGCGCTGTGGCTTCATCAATGATTGCGACCGGTTCTTTGCCGTCTACGTCGCCTTCGTTGAAAAACCGGCCCCGCACCAGCGGGACCTGCATCAGTTTGAAATAATCGGAGCTGACGCGAATGCCTTCCGCTCGTAAGTCCTGCGACGATTCCACCGGGTGGTCCTCAATCATCAACGCTGTGACCAGCAGGTCGCCGTCGTTGTATCGGGCGGTTGGCAGATTGGCAGTGATCGCAGCGAGATCGACTCCAGGAATACCATTCATTCTGCGCAACAGCTCGCGATTAAAAGGAGATTGTTTCTCCAAGCCCGAGTATGGATCGGCTTTCGGATCATTAGGGACCGGCAGCCACAAATTGGCGGTGACCACATGACTGGGGTTGAATCCAGGATCCTGCTCCAGCAAATCACGCAAAGTTCGAAGCAGGAGACCAGCGCTTATCATAAGCATGACCGCGAGCGCCAATTCTGAGATGATCAGCCCATCGCGAATTCGGTTCGTCTTGCCGCTGTAACCAGTCCCGCGCGCGCCTTCCCGAATTGCAGAGGACACCGCTACTTTCGCCGAGTGCAGCGCCGGAGCAAGTCCAAAAATCAAGCCGGTAACAACCGAAACTCCAAGCGAAAACGCGAGCACCACCCAATCAATGCGAATCTGGTTGAGTTGCGGAACATTCGCCGGCACAAAATGCACGATCGATCGCAGCACAAGAAATGCGGTCAGAACTCCTGCGCCGCCACCGATCGCTGACAAAAGCACGGACTCGGTCAGCATCTGCCGGATCATGCGGCTGCGGGTCGCGCCCAGAGCCTGGCGCACAGCCATTTCCTGTTGCCGTCCGGAAGCGCGCGCCAGCAGGAGATTGGCCAGATTCAGTGACACGATCAATACAATCAGCAGGACCGCGCCCAGCAGCACCAGCAGCATCCGCTGGACCTTGCCCACAAGAAATTCCTGCAGCGGTTGAATTTCTACCGTCCATTGCGCCAGCGCGGGATAATCCGTCGGAAAATCGTGTCGCAGTTGCGCCGCCATCGCCGTAAGCCGTGCCTGCGCCTGCTCAAATGTGATCCCCGGTTTGAGCCGCCCGATGACTGAAGGCAAAACTCGCGTGCTGCGCGCTGGTTTTGGAGCCGGGTCGTCGCTGAATCCTGCGGTCAGGAATGCCTCTACATTGCGGCCTGCATCGGGATGACGAAAGCTCGGAGGCAGCACCCCAATGACGGTATATGCGTCGTTGTCGAGCCGCAGAGTATGGCCGACAATATTGCGATCGGCGCCAAATTCGCGGTGCCAAAGATCATCACTGATCACAACCACAGGAGCAAAACCCAGCGCGAAGTCCTGAGAACCAAACAGGCGCCCAATCTGCGGCGTCGCACCCAGCATTGAAAAGTAATTCGGGTGCACCGCAACAAAATCCAGGCGCTCCGGTTGGTCTCCACCCGTTAAATTCACGCTGCCGCCCCCGATGCCGCAAACTTCCTCAAATACATTGGAGCGGTTTTTCAAATCTTCGTATTCGGGAATCGACGCCGGGATATCTCTCAAGCCAACGCCCGGGTTGCTGAAGATCACTTTCACCAGGCGGTCCGGATTTCGATACGGAAGTGGCCGCAATAAAACCGCATTGACGATGCTGAAAATCGCTGTGGTGGCTCCGACGCCCAAAGCAAGGGTAAGAATGGCCACTAGCGTAAACCCCGGCTTCTTCCGCAGCATACGAATGCCGTAACCAACGTCCTGCCATGTGGTTTCAGCAATTTCTCCGAAGCCTGGCAGCCCCCGCGCTTCCCGATGCTGCTGTTTCGCCTGTTCCGTTCCGCCGAATCGTACCAGCGCTTGCCGCCGCGCATCGCCTGGGGTCATGCCGCGCCGGATGTTCTCTTCTATCGCCAATGCGAGATGCGTTTCCATCTCGGCCTGTAATTCCTGGTCGGCATCTGCGTTTGCAAACGAAGACCGGAAGCGGTGGGCAAAGTCTCGCAGCCACTCAGTCATGGTTTTCCACCTTATTCAAGTGCTAGTACACGGTTCATTACAGCGGACAGCCCGTGCCAGTGCTCCGTGTGCGCTCACGCTACGGTGAGATTTACGCCTCGCGCAATGCAGCCAGGGGATCGACTCTAGATGCCCGCCGCGCCGGAATGTAACTGGCCAGCACCGCGACGAAAAGCAACAACACAGGCACCGCTGCAAAGACGATCGGATCGCGTGGCCGCACGCCATAAAGCAGGCTGGCCATCATGCTGGCCCCGGCTGCGGAAAACAAAACTCCCGCGACCACTCCGGTGGCCGCCAAACCGAAGCCTTTTCCCAGCACCAATCGCAGAATGTCAAGGCGTCGTGCGCCTAGCGCGATGCGCAATCCGATCTCGCGCGATCTTTGCCCGACCATGTATGCCAGCAAGCCATAAATTCCGATCGACGCAAGAAGAAGAGCGACTCCGGCGAATCCACCCACAACATCGGCAGAAAAGCGGCGGGAAGCCAGCGAGCGATCGAGCACTTCGTTCATCGAAGAAACATTGAATATCGGCAGGCCGGGATCAATGCTCTGGAGTTCATGCCGAATCTGTGGTTCGAGCAGGGTCGCTGGCAAAGATGTCCGCAACACCACGCTCACTGTCTTGCTGTTGTCTTGATAGGTCGAAACATAGATGTGGGGAACGCCATCGATGTCGAGACCGTCACTCTTGATATCCTTAACAACACCCACGACGGTCGTCCATGGCTTGGTAGCGTCTCGTGCGAATCGCACTCGGCGGCCCAGCGGATCTTGGGTTGGCCAATACTTACGAGCGGTGCTTTCATCAATGACGGCCACCAGCGGTTTGCCGTCTTCATCGCCGTCGGTGAATGAGCGGCCGCGTATGAGCGTCGTCTGCAACACCTTAAAATAATCCGGGCTTATCCGAATTCTCTCGGCGCTCAGATTCTGCGAGGACTCGACCGGTTTATCTTCAATCGCGAAACCTTCACTGGCTACTCCACCGACCGCGTTGGGATTGGCATTGGTGGTCGGTAGAGCTGAGGTGATTGCGGCGAATTCCACTCCCGGAATTGTCTTCATGCGCCGCAGCAACTCACGATCAAACGTGGCTCTGTGAGGAATATCGCGATACGTATCCGCCTCAGCTTCGTTGGGATACGGAAGCTGTATATTTGCCGTGACCACTTGAGTTGGATTAAAGCCCGGGTTTTCCTGCAGCAAATCCCGCAGCGTACGCAGCAGCAAGCCGGCTCCCACCATCAGTATGACGGCGAACGCCAGTTCCGAGACGATTAGAACGTCCCGCAAGCGGCCGGTCTTAGTGCTGTAGCCAGACCCTCGACCGCCTTCACGAATGGTCGAGAAGAGAGCGCCTTTTGCCGAATGAAGCGCTGGAGCAAGTCCAAACACTAAGCCGGTGAGAATGGAAATCAGCAGAGCGAAGGCCAGCACCGCCCAGTCGATTCGTACTTCGTTGAGCCGGGGAACGCTCGATGGCACCAAGCGCAGGATGAAACCTAAAGTACCAATCGCGGTTGCGATTCCCGCGACACCGCCGATGAGTGACAGCAGCATGGACTCGGTCAGCATCTGGCGCACCATACGGCCGCGGCTCGCCCCCAGCGCTGACCGCACCGCCATCTCTTGTTGCCGCCCCGAAGCGCGCGCCAAGAGGAGATTGGCAATGTTCAGCGATACGATGAAAACGATCAGGATTACCGCACCCAGTAACACCAGCAGCATGGGCCGAACGTTGCCTACCAAAGTTTCTTGCAATGGTTGAATCTCAATTGTCCATTTGGCTTGCGGCGGATAATCGGTGGGAAAGTCATGGCGTAATTGGGCAGCCATGGCAGTGAGCCGCGCCTGAGCTTGCGCCAGTGTCAGGCCAGGCTTAAGTCGTCCGATTCCAGATACTAAAACCCGGGTACCACGCATTGGCCGGGGAAAGGGATCTGCGCTGAATCCGAAGGCGCTAAACGCTTCCACTTCGCCGGAAGTTGTCGGTCCAGGATGGCGAAATCCGCGCGGCAGCACCCCGATAATGGTGAAGGGATCATTGTCGAGCCGGATGGTGCGGCCGACAACATTCGGAGCGGCGCCATAGGCTCGGCGCCACAGGCCATCGCTGATCACGACCTCAGTAGAGGCACCAGGCACGAAGTCCTGCGAACCAAACAACCGTCCAATTTGCGGGGTCACACCCAGCATGGAAAAGTAACTGAAACTGCCATTGACGCCCTCGATACGCTCGGGCTGTTTGCCGCCGGTCACATTCTCGCTACCCTCAAAAATCGGGCTCACATCTTCAAATACACCCGATCGCGTCTGAAGGTCATCCAGTTCGGGCTTGGAAAACCTGACGTCCCGCAATCCTACGCCGGGCTCGTTAAAGAAGATTCGTACCAAGCGATCGGGATCGCGGTAGGGCAGAGAGCGTAGCAACACGGCATTCACGATGCTGAAGATCGCGGTATTCGCGCCCACGCCCAGAGCCAGCGTCAGGACAGCCACGATCGTGAATGTAGGCTTCTTCACCAACATGCGGACGCCATATCGGATGTCCTGCCATGTGGTTTCAGCAATTTCTCCGAAGCCTGGCAGCCC